>Ga0209542_10000030_pt1 | contig 369884 bp, 364 predicted proteins | sample RifCSPhighO2_01_FD_184028 | JGI IMG/M metagenome (GOLD analysis project Ga0209542, IMG submission 184028) | Soil microbial communities from Rifle, Colorado - Rifle CSP2_plank highO2_0.1 (SPAdes) (version 2) | ecosystem: Environmental > Terrestrial > Deep subsurface > Rock core/Sediment ...
CGACTTAAGGGTACGTACCTACATGTTACTGCCTCGTCTGCCATGGGTCTAAACCCATTCGACTTGCATGACTAATCCACACAGCCAGCGTTCACCCTGAGCTAGGATCAAACTCTAAGTTAAAGACAGAGTGCCTCCGAAGAGGACATTCTGTTGGGAGAGCATAATGCGCATTGACTGTACTTAGTCGCGCGCTCTCCCTACATTAGATAAAGCAAAAGAGAATGAATAAATTCTATCTTCTTTTGCTGCTCAAAATTGCGGCACCTCGTCTCCCGATGAGGTGCCTAAATGATGTATTTAAGTATCTTGTCAAAAAAATTTATTAGTAAAATAAATTTAGGAAACAAGGTACTCGTACTAGTTATTTAATTGTCAAGAATCTACCTCGAGGCTTCGACTCCGATGCGCCTGCATCTCGTCGTTCTCGGTGGTGCGCGTCATTATATTCAGGACGCAGAAAATGTCAAGCACTTCCCTTCCCAATAGCACACGAGTTTCTGGGGTTGTCACGCACCGTACAAAAAAATACCCGAAGCCTTGGTGCAGAGCGCACGGCTTCGGGTAGTAAGGTCGACACCGTAAGGGTGTCTTGGAGGTTCTGCTACTGCGCTCGCGCGCTCTCGCTGACGCGAGGGCAACGACTCGCAATGTCTTTCACGAAGGCTCCTGCAGTTCTGATGCCGCGAAGGAGCTGGCCAACTGGCTTGAAGGGGGCGGAGACAACAGCAAAGAATCTTTCGACCGAAGCTGTTCTCTTCTTGAGAATGGCGGCGCCCTCCTCAATACTCACACCTTCGAGCACCAAAACCGCGAGGCGATGTCGATTCTCTCTGCTCCAAGTCACCTCGGAAGGCAGCGGGAAATCCCAGTGGTAAATCTTCCACAAATCATCGAAGGCGTCCCCACGCATACTCCAGAATGCTGGTGGTATGTTTTTGTTGTGGAAGATATAGTCAGCGATAATTTTCAACCGCTGCGCAGTATCTCGCTGGCCTTCGAGCGGCAAGTTCGAGAACCACTCACTTTTTTCAAGCATCTTGAGCGCGACTTCATGTGCGCCACGGCTATAGCTGGAAGGATCGTCCCACACATAACTCTTGTACGCACGAAAACGCTTGGCATGCTCGACATCGATACGCAGACGCCCAGAGAGCTGCACGAATATCACAATGCACAACAGCCCGAAGAGGCTCAGACCGTAGTACATCGCACGCTCCCAACCCAACTCAAGCTTGGAGTCACTGCTCGCAAGGTAAGCATATCCAACCGCGAACAAAAGGGCGACAGGGAGCAGCCAGTAGAGCGACTGTCGGCGGAGCTCACGCTGCCTCGCGACATTGATGTCGTCGTTGCCCCAGAAAGCTTGCTTCCTGAAGTCGTCTGCGTCGCTAAATGCCCCGAAGGCGGAGAATCCCCCAATGAACGCACACGCCACAAACACCATGGCCAAGACAACCGCAGACGCGGCCTCCCGCAAAAACGGCAGAGACAGCATCACAAGGTCATAGCCGAGTCGCAGCACGAGGAACGTGCAGAGCGCGGTGCCGAGGATACGCAGACCGTCCATCTTCCACGGCAGGCAGAGCTCCTTCTCCTTCCCGAGGTGCATCATCCACAAAAACGTGAACAGTCCGTACACAATGGCATACGGCACGCTCTCCCAAAACCAGAGATACACACCGTAGCCCGCGGCCGCAGCGACACCGAGCGCCGCCACAACACCCAATGTTGCAAGAAGCGATATTGCGATATGCGCCCAATAGTCCTCCTCCATGTTTAGGGCACAGTAGTCGCGAATATTCTTGCCCCACGCGTCACGCTTCTCCTTTTTGATTAGGCGCGCAAAGATGTACCACATGAGCGCATAATAAAGCGCAAGCGGAAGCCACGCACCGGCAATCAGCAAGGGAATGCTGACATAGAGCGGCGAATGCTCCCATGCGGGAACGCCAAACGCGAGCGCGATCGGCGAGCCGACCAGAATGGCGAGCCACCCCCACAGCGTGACATGAAAGCCCGGGCAAAACCACGAGCCAACTTCTCCACGCCGCGGAATCGGCAACATTGCGTACAAAAACGCGTAGATGCCGTACAGCCTGTTGACCGAGACTTGATGGTCCAGAGACAATAGGTTGCGTGCCTGTTCAATAGTGCTAGGCGACTCTTGCATGTCGTTCTTAAGCGACAGGTACTTGTGGTACCCGAAGCCGAGACCGAGAATATCGGTCGAACGAGCATTGCGAGGCACGTAACGGTCGCCGAGAGCGCCACTGTCGGCTTGAATCGCTTCAAGCGTGTGCACCTCGGGCCGACGGAACTTGTCGACGTGGTTTGCGAGCCCCTCGCGGTAGCATTCAGGGATTTCTCCTGATTCAACCGAGCGAAGCGTATGCAACAGTCCGTCATACTGCAAAATTGTGATGCGGCGAATATAGCTCTCCATCGACGCGAAGTCGATGTTGTAGTATTCAAACGCACGCTGCAAAACTTTTGGTGACAGAGATTCAGCAAATGCAACCATTTGACGGGCCAAGCCGCCGGAAGCACGCCACTGCATCAGTAGCTCTTGCAAGCTGTCCGCAACCGCCTCCTCGACAGCACCTAGGTAACCCGTATATTCACGATACCAGCGAATCTTTTTCCACACGGAAACAATCTCGCGCATCTGCGCCTCTTCTTCGGGCGAAGCATACACGAAACCGTCCGTCAGGACCTCGCCTTCAATCACGATGTCCATGATGGACATAATCTTCGCCGCCTCTTCAGGCGTCGAATCATTTTCGTCGTCAAAACCGCTGTCAGCACTCATGACATTCTCCTTGAAAAAGAAAATAGCAAAACCTGTCAAAGAACAGTTCTTTCTAGAACAGGACCAATCCCAAAGACTGTGCCACGTGCTGAAAAATAAGTCAATAATCTGTACCAAGCACTCCCCTCTTCAAACGGCGACATTCCTACGCAGGGTAATCCATACCCAAAAAAAAGACCCCACAATTGCTCGTGGGGTCAAACAGAACTTCAAAAGAACAACGAATGCTTATCGGCGAAACTTCGCCGCAAGCGCTTCGACCGAGGCAGCAAGCGTCGTAGCGCTCACGTCCTTGGTATGCAGAGCGAGAACCTTCCCGCCGTCACAAGCTTTGGCTTCTGCCGCAGCTTTCGCGACACGTGCATGCTCTTCCTGCACGCGGAGGCGCTCCCACTCGGCATGTTGCGCAAGCACGCGGTCATTCGCCTCACGGCGTTCACGTGCTTCCTGCCGACGCTGCTCGATGTTCGCCACACACGTCGCGCGCGCACCCTCGGCACTGTCCCGGTCGCGCACCCACACTTCCTCAGTACCGTACCAGCCAAGCTGATACGTCCCAAAGAGTTTGAGTGCTTCACCCGTTTCCGGATGCGTGCCGACAATGCATTCGAGTACCTCGGGGACAGCCTCATCTTCAACCTCCACATTCACCCACGCGAGCGCAGGTTTTTGGAAGGTATCATAGAGATACTCCACTTCAACCGCTGCTGCCTGCGGATGCTGAGGGTCGAGGACGGTTTCTTCCCGCACCACTTGACCATTGAAGAGCAGTTGCGTGGTTGAAACCACCGTGCCCTCCTTAGCGTCGAAGTACGGATGTTCACCAGTCTTTTTCTCCACCATTTGCGGCGCGATTTCAGTCAGCCACATCGGGTCCACCTTCGAGGCCATTTCAATCAGCCTGAGGGTCATGTCCCCTTGCCGTGTCTTGATCTCGAGATCAAAGGGCTTCCCAACCAGCCATTCCGCGCCGCGTACGAGCGATGCCGTCCCGAGCTGACGAGTAACCCCGTCGCCGTTCCGGCACCCGGCAAAGCTAACCTTGTAGAGATGGTGCACCATGCCTGCGCAAACTGCCTTGAGGATGTCCTCGCGGCGCCCTGTGGACTCAAGCTTGAAAAACGGCCTGATCGCCTGCTCCAAGTGCCGCCGTACTTCCTTTGCGTGAAAGTACGTACGCAGTGAGACGCCCCGTTCCTTCATCTCATCCTTCGCCATGTTCTCAGCGAGCTGCCAAACAGCAAGCTGACCCATAACGTCGGACTCGTTTTCGGAAGGCACCATGTTGCGCCAATCAGGGCGAAACGGCTGTGTGCGACTCGGCGGCGGTACGACAATGCCGCCCTGCTCCATAATCGCAGCGACAGTGAGCACGTCGTCCACAACTCCAAGCCGATCAGCTTCCACCAGCATCCGCGCATATTGCACGGAGACAGGCAGCCGATTCACGAGCTTGCCGACACTTGTCACTTCCCCGCCCTTTGTCATGCAGCCGAGACCAACGAGCGTTTCGCGCGCATCGTGAATGTCCTCGATGTTGGGCTGGTGAAAAAATGCCAGCTTTTCCATGTCGAACCCCGCGATTGCAAGCCGCAGGACCGTTTGGTCGAGACGCTTGCGCATGATCTCCGCGACCGGGAAATCCGGACGCGTGAGTGCATTGCAGTGGTCGATGTACACGCCAGGCTTTGTTCGCCCGGCGCGACCTTTCCGCTGCATCGCATCGGCACGACTGATGGGTTTGAGGTACAAGCCCTCAACGCCATCAACCAATTCGATGCGCCGCTCCATGCCGCTGTCCACGACCGCGTCAATGTCGTCGATCGTGACGCTGGTTTGCGCCACGTTCGTCGACACCACCACCTTGGGACGGCCATAATGCTTGAAGCACTTCGCCTGTTCCTCGACGGTGAGCTGCCCGTGCAGCGGGAGGACCTCTGCATCCACCTTCATGCGGAGCAAATTACACGTCTCATCAATTTCGACCTTCCCAGGCTGAAATACAAGGACGTTACGGCCTTGCGCGACGAGTGTTGCCACGTCGTCAGCAAGTGCCGCACCTGCCTGCTTCACCTCGACCGGGAACAAACGCCCCGGCACCGCGATGATAGGCGCGCCACCGAAAAACTCAGAGAGCTTCTCGGCTTCGAGGGTGGCACTCATGAGCACCACCTTCATCTCGACACCAGCAGAAATCTGCTGGCGAGCCCACGCAACGAGAACTTCCATGTTCTCGTTCCACTCATGCACCTCGTCAAGGACGAGAACGCCCTTGTTTTGCCCCATGAGCTCCCGCACGAGTGCGAGGCCGTCGGTGCAAAACAGGCAACGTGTTGCCTCGGAGTCCTGCCGGTCCACCGCGGTGCGGTAGCCGACAGTTTTGCCAAGGTTCTCGCCGAGCTCCTCTGCCACACGTTCGGCAACCGTACGGGCTGCCAAACGGCGGGGCTGGGTCACGACGAGGTCGTAGCCCGCTTGCAGCAGGTACTGCGGCACTTGCGTGCTTTTCCCTGCGCCGGTCTCAGCCGTGATGACCACGACCGAGTTGTTACGAACTGCCTCCACGATTTCTGCGCGGAAGGCGTGGATAGGAAGCGTGTTTCCGTTCATGATGATCTCCTCGAGCTAGGGATGCACAGACTGTTACATCTCTGCTATAACCCACCCTGCTCGGCCGCTTTTTCAAGGCGACTTCCCGTTCGATTTCGTGCACGATTGCCCGAAACCTACTAAAGCATGCGAGCAGGGTTGCTCAAAGAAAACAAAAAACTCAATCGACCCACAACAGAATTGTTGCAGGCCGAATAAAGTGGGCAAGGAACTGAACGAGTCAGTCTCTTGCCCGAGGTACCACTGCGCCGTGCCGCAGTGGTGGTGAAAGAACAATTGCTCTTACGAGGAACACGACCTCATTATTCTCCGCCGCTCTGCGGAGAGCTCCATGCGGAGCCTGATCCAGGCTGCGACGGTGAACCCCATTGCAATCAGGGAAAGTACACTTATGGCGTCCTTCATTGGTATTCCTATCGCATCAAGTGCATGTAGGCGACCGCGGTGGCGATCGAGTCGTAGAGCGGGTGATGGGTCGCGAGACCCATCACCTCCGAACGGTCGGCCAGAAGGCCGTTCCGTTCGTTGTAGCCGTCGACGCTCGTCGGGTCCTCGCCGGCGTGCTTGAGCACCCCGGCAACGTCGATGAGCGGGTACGGAGCGTCCCATTCCCCAATGTGTCCCGAGGTGTACATGTTGGAGAGCACACGGCTCTCGACAGGTACGCCCATGTGAACGATGACGTCAGCCCCGCCCTTGTGGGCGAGGTAGAATTCGGAGAAGCTTTTCAGCATCTCCGAGTACGACAAGTGAGTGACCGCGAGGTCACAGAGCTTCGGGAGAACATTCTCCTGAACCCAGGCGTCAGTGACATTTTCGGCGCCGAGATAGGCGGTGAACGAGTGGGTCATTTGACCCTCCTCGTAAACCGCAGCGGACAGGGCGAACGCCTGCCCCCACAAGCCGTTGGTTTCCGCGTCGAAGGAAAAAATCTTGGGCATGATGTCCCTTTCTGCCGCAACGCGGCGCTTTTTGAGTAAAAAATAACTCTATCAACCCACGAACCATTCGTGAGCTGAATAAAGTGGGCAAGAAGCTGAATGAATCAACTCTCCTTGCCCGAGGTACCACTGCGCCGTGCCGTAGTGGTGGTGAAAGAACAATTACCCTGCACGGGGAGTTTTGCAGAAAGTGATCAAACCTTCTGTGGTGTAGGTCTCTCCGCCTTCGCGGAACATGTAGCCGTTCCTCACAAGCCACACTTTTTGTAGCTGACCATGAAAAACTTGCGGGCAGTCTTTAATGCGAACTTCCTCCGCAGACCAGAACTCCCCTTGAGGAATTCTGATCTTGAAGGTGAGGTAGTCGTATCTCACCCCAGCGCTACCACCACTATGCTCCTTCTTGATCGCAACAACTTCCGCGACCACTGCTTCGCGCGACTTCTCCTCCCTCGCACTGAAGTAGAAGACGGTAGCGCAGAGCAGTACACAGAACGCTAAGAAAATATAGAGTGCTCTCATGACCCGATCGGCCTTGAGGTTAAACTCCCGGTCCAACTTAGCTCGGTAATCATCATATAGTGACGAATCCATGTCCATCTCCTAAGAGAACCCACTCACACTTCTCGGACTTGAGAAGTAGGGCCACCTGTGTAAATAGGTGTAAAAGATATGTGTTCTTTGCTATCGAAAGCAGTATCTTGTGGTGAGAGCACAAAGCACAGAACTAGATGTAAACTGCCCATTATGCGGGCTAAAACTCTACCAAATCGCTTACCTATACTTTCTTGTGAGAAGGTATGTGTAAACGAGCTGGATAAAGTGGGTGAATGGTCGGAACGAGCCGATACTCACCCCTTTGTGAGTGTCAATGTTCGGTCTTTCTCCTTGTAGAATAGCTACCAGCCATTCCGTACAGAAAGACTCTTTACCTTCCGAAAATACTAGCACATATACTGTGTACTGTCAATGCTTCGAGGGCGAGATATTTAAAAATTACCTTGTATACTATGCCTCATGAAAACATATCGAAAACAGAACCTTGATACCTCGGTGTTGCCGCAGGATGACTTCTTCCAGTATGCCAACGGTGGGTGGATTGCGAAGAATCCTATTCCGCCGGAGAAGTCGTCATGGGGGAGCTTTTATGCTTTGCGAGAAAAGGTAGCAAAACAAGTCCATGCCATTGCGAAAGATGCTATTGCGGGGAACCTTGTGGCTGGCAAGCACGGTGTTGGTGATAACGAGGCACAGCAGCTCTCTGACTTCTTCGCGTCAGGTATGGATATGAAGACGCGCAACAAGCTGGGCCTCACACCAATTCAGCACTGGCTTGATCTCATTGAGAATATCGATTCGACCGAATCACTTATTGCAGCGATTACGCATTTGCATAATGACGGCTTCTCTCCCCTCTTTGGCGTATTTGTCGGACAGGATGACAAGGCAAGCACAAAATATATTACCAATATCGTAGAGGGCGGGATTACGCTCGGCGAGCGGGATTTTTATCTCGTCAAAAGCGAACGCAACGAAACGATCAAAGCCGGCTTCCTCGCCTATGCAAATAAACTCCTCGAACATTCTCCCTCCATTAATGGAGGGCTCGCGCAGACGCTTTGGGATTTTGAAACGAAACTTGCAAAGATCAGCATGAGTCGCAATGACCGTCGCGATATTACAAAGACGTACCATAAATATAGCGTCAGCGCATGGCAAAAAGAGTGCCCCGCCTTTCCTTGGAAAGCATATCTTACATCGCAAGGACTAGGGTCAGCGACACATCTTCTCGTGCAGCAGCCAGAGTATTTGAAGAAGATGACGGAGCTTCTTGCAAAAACACCGCTTAGCACCTGGAAACTATATCTCCGTTTCGGACTGCTCGACGCCTCGGCAGGCATGCTTACGGGTGCAATCGGCACAACAGCATTCGAATTCTACGGCAAGGTTATGAGCGGCAGCGAAAAGCAGGAGCCGCTTTGGAAGCGTGTGCTCGGTGCAGTCAATGCAGGTATTCCCGACATTCTCGGCAAAGAGTATGTCCGTCGCCACTTCTCGGAGGATGCAAAGGAACACATGGATGCACTTGTTGATGATCTCTTTGTTGCCTTCCGCGCCCGCATCAAGAATCTCGACTGGATGTCGGACGGGACAAAAAAGAAGGCTTTGGTGAAACTCGGTAAAATGACCCGTAAAATCGGCTACCCTACAACGTGGCGCATGTATGCCGGACTTCATATTGACGGAGGAGACTATGTTGGCAACATCATGCGCGCAGGCCGTCACGAAATGCACCACAACTATGGAAAGCTCGGGAAGCCTGTCGACCATGACGAATGGTTTATGCCGCCACACATGGTGAATGCCTACTTCTCGCCAAACATGAATGAAATCGTCTTCCCTGCCGCTATCCTCCAAGACCCCTTCTTCGATCACGAAGGTGACAACGCTATCAATTACGGCGCAATCGGTGTCGTCATCGGCCACGAAATGACGCACGGTTTTGATAACCAAGGCGCACTCTTTGATGGCGACGGCAACTATAAAAATTGGTGGACTGCTGAAGATAAGAAACGTTTTGATAAAAAAGCTGCCGTGCTCGTGAAGCAGTTTAACAACTTCCGTGTCCACGGCCAGAGAGTCAATGGCAAACTCACCCTCGGCGAAAACATCGCCGACCTTGGCGGCCTTGCCATCGCTTACGACGCATTCATGAATCACCTTGAGAAGCATCCTGAGGAAAACGTGACTCTCGGCGGCTACACCCCCACTGAGCGTTTCTTCCTCGGCTTTGCCCATTTCGAATGCGGACACGGACGCAAAGAATACGAACTCATGAAGCTCGTCGTCGACGAACACGCCCCAAGCAAATCCCGCATAAACCTCCCCGTTGCAAACACCCCCGCATGGCATCAAGCATATAAAACCGAACCTCACCACAAACTCTATCTCCCTGAAAAGAAGCAGGCGAAGATTTGGTAAGAGACAATCTCAACGCGGAACCATGCGCTCTTTCTGCCAAAAGTATCGCCCCAGCGATACTTTTTGTTGTGCCTAGTATCGCAAACAGGAACACTTGACGATTTCAAATTATAGATGTATTGTGTTCTCGCATCTACTACATTTGATGTATCCCTGTTTGTTCTCTCATTCCTGAAAGGAAAATCCAATGAGCTATTCTGATCGTAACGAATCCAGTTTTTGGGTCTCGTACAAAAAGCCTATCATCGTCGCATGGATACTTTTCTTTTCCGTGATCTTTCTGCTCGCAGTCTTGAAACGGGTGCAAATCGAAGCTGGCCACGAGGGAGTGATCGTCGATAAGCCATTTTTTACGTTTTTCGAAAATGGCGGGGTTCGCTCTGAACCTCTTGATGCCGGCTCAAAGTGGTTGTTCTACACGTCTGATGTCATCATGTACGACATTCGACCCGTTCAGCACAATGAAGCGTTCGATGACGTGAGGGACGGCACCATTACAAGCGACAACATCCCAATCGACTTCAATGCATACATCAAGGTTCGGCCGATTTCCGGCAAAACCCCAAAGCTGCATTCGTCGTTCGGACCACACTGGTACGAACAGAATATCAAAGAACTGTTTCGTACCTCGGTGCGTGATGAGGTGTCGAAAACCTCAATGACAGCACTCACAACTCGACAGCTCAATAAAGATGGGAAGGATATCCTCGGAGAAATCCAGCGTGTCGTTCTCGGTGAGATGCGCGAGTTTGTGAAGGCAAAGAGTATTGATGTTGAAGTGATGGAAGTCATTGTCGGAAAAGCAACACCTCCAGAAAAAGTGCTCGAAGCGATGGCCGAAACCGCTTCACAGCAGCAGCGGTCAAAGACTGAAAACGAGCGGATGGCTGCAGAAATCAACCGCAGAGGCGCTGAGGTGGAGCGTGCAAATGCCGACAACGCCTATCGCAACAGTGTTGGCTTCAGCCCGGAACAGTTCTTGAAATTGGAGGTTGCCAAAAAGCAGGTCGAAGCCGTGCAGGCGTGCGCTGCGAAAGCGAACTGCACAACCATCATCGGCGATATTGGCTCACAAGCGACGATTCCGCTCAAATAACAAGGCCTTCCCTGGTCGGACCCCTCCATCAAATGACAATGTCACACGAGGAGGGGTCTTTTTTATGTTCTGACTTTTCCGCACTTTATGAGCTTTATTCGAATTCTGACAAAATGAAGACCTATCACTCCCGCGCCTCGTTTGACTTTCACATGAAAATTCACTAGAGTAATCGCACAACCACAAACCTGGAGAATACCGTGAAATCTGGTTCTGTTCTTTCGCTCATTGCCGCAGCAACGTACCCCGGGCGCGTTATTGGTAAAGACAACTCGCTACTCTGGCGCATTCCAAGCGACATGCGACGGTTCCGCGATATTACAAATTGTCACCCGGTGATCATGGGTCGCTTGACGTGGGAGTCTATCAACCCTAAATATCGTCCCTTGCTGGGCCGAACCAACATCGTTGTAACACGTAATAAGTTGTATAGTGCATCTGGTGCTGTAGTCGCTAATTCTCTTGCGGAGGCACTCATTGTCGCACGAGAGGCTTCGGGTATGGAAGAAATCTTCTGCATCGGCGGAGGTCTTCTGTACCGCGAAGCAATCAACTTTGCAGACAGAATATACCTCACCAAAGTCTACGCAGACATTGCAGGTGATGCAAAATTCCCTGAAATTGACTCGAACTGGGAAATAACAAACGACTCCGAACCGAGTTGTTGTGCCGACGACGAATACACAACCTCGTTTCAGATATACAGACGCAAAACTTCCTAGCAGCAAAGGTCACTTGACTACTGCGGCATCCTCTGTTGGGTGCCGTTTTTTTATCTTTCAAGCGAGTGAGTGTCGTAGCCAAACCGCAGCGTAAGCGAAGGCTTGGATATGACCGAACGAGCACAGAAAGAAGCGAAGGGTCTTGCAGAATTATCTTAATCAGGTACGCTTTACCCTAGGCCACCGTCGGCTTGATCTTTGGAGATATTCCCATGCAGCAATACCTCGACCTGATGCGTCTCATCCGAGACACAGGTGCCGTAAAGACGGACCGCACAGGCACCGGGACACGTAGTGTCTTCGGTCACCAAATGCGTTTCGACCTTGCAAAAGGCTTTCCGCTTGTCACCACGAAAAAGTGCCACCTGAAATCCATCATCATTGAACTGCTCTGGTTCCTGCGAGGCGATACCAACATTCGCTACTTGCAGGATAACGGGGTCAGGATCTGGGACGAATGGGCGAATGAACACGGCGATCTCGGCCCTGTGTATGGCCACCAGTGGCGACACTGGCCGGCGCAGAACGGGCTCGAAATCGACCAGATCGCGGATGTTATCGCACGCATCAAGGCGAAGCCAGACGACCGCCGCCTCATTGTTTCGGCCTGGAACCCTGCAGACCTACCGTCTATGGCGTTGCAGCCCTGCCACTGCCTCTTTCAGTTCTATGTGGCAGACGGCAAGCTGTCGTGTCAGCTGTATCAACGCAGCTGCGACTTCTTCCTCGGGGTGCCGTTCAACATCGCAAGCTACGCGCTCCTCACCATGATGGTGGCACAGGTCACTAACCTTGCGCTTGGCGAATTCGTCTGGACTGGCGGCGACATTCACCTGTACTCCAATCACATGGAGCAGGTGGAATTGCAGCTCAGCCGTGAACCGCGTGAGCTGCCTACCATGCACATCAATCCCGAGGTGAAAGACATCTTTGATTTCGAGTATCTTGATTTTGCGCTTGCGGGGTATGACCACCACCCGCACATCGCCGCACCTGTGGCAGTGTAGAACATGTAGGTGAGCATGAGCCTCATTCCGACGGAGCATCGCGCTCCGTCTTTTTTTGTCTCTATACTCATTGCAACAAAGTATAGAATGTGGTACTTTGTTGACATATGACGAAACTCGTGCCACAGGACCACGCGGCGCTGCACACTATATGTGAGGAAGTGCCGGTCGAGGAAATTACTTCTGCGAAGGTCCAGAAGGTTATTAAAGATATGCGCCAGGCGCTGATTGATTACTCTGCCAAGGGGTTTGTGGGGGTGGCGATTGCAGCGCCGCAAATTGGCGTACCGCTACGGATTTTCCTTGTGGAAGATGCCGAGGCAGTCAAGCGAAAAGAGGAGCCGGTGCTTCCCTTTATGGTTGCGGTTAATCCAAAGATTGTGAAAGCCTCAGGCAAGCGCGAAGAAGTTGGCGAGGGCTGCCTTTCCGTGCCCGACCACTACGGTATCGTCTCGCGTGCAAAGAACTGCACTATCCGCGCGTACGACGAACACGGCAAGCTTTTTGAACGTGGCGCAGGAGGCCTGCTCGCCCAGATTTTCCAACACGAATGTGACCACCTCGACGGCATGCTTTTTGTCGACGTTGCCGAAGAAGTCATGCATAAAAGCGAGCTAGAAAAGCGCCGCGCCACCAAGCATACCGAGGGCGTGTAATCGCTCCCGCGCACGTTGACTTCATGCACCGAGAATGGTAGAGTGCGGCTACTATTTTTTTAATGAAATGGTTTATTTATTACGGTGAATTGCTTAATCCTTCTGCGTGCGGTGGCAGAGCGCAGAAGACACAATTCCCTCTCTTTTTATGACAGAAAAAGTTTCACTTATTACTCGCATGAAGTCAGTCTTCCGTGCGTCAGACGAAGAAGCTCCTGAAGTGGCTGCACCCGCAACACTCATGGAAACGCTTGCTGATACTATTGGCGCTACGCCGCAGGTTGACGATGTTGTTGAAGGTACCATCACCGCGATTGGACGTTCAGCAGTCTACATCGACCTCGTACCCTTTGGTACGGGTATCATCTATGGACGTGAGTTCATGAATGCGCGCGATGTGCTCCGCAAGGCATCAGTCGGCGATGTTATCTCCGCAAAGGTTGTCGCAATCGGCGAACATGAAGATGGCTACATCGAACTTTCCCTCAAGGAAGCTCGTCAGGCGCTTATCTGGACCGAGGCAGAACGTCTCGTGAAGGAAGGCTCAGTGCTCAGCCTCGAAGTCAAGGACGCCAACAAGGGCGGACTCATCCTCGAATGGCAAGGCATTACCGGCTTCCTCCCAGCATCACAGCTCTCCCACGAACACTACCCACGTGTCCAGGACGGCGACAAAGAGAAAATCTTCTCAGAGCTCAAGCACCTCGCTGGCCAGTTCATCTCAGTGGTTGCGATTACCGCAGACGCAAAGGAACAGAAGCTTATCTTCTCTGAAAAGCGCACCAAGAAGGGCGACGCAGCAGTACGTACCGGCACTTACGCCGTGGGAGATGTCCACACCGGCGAAGTAACGGGCGTTGTCGACTTCGGTATCTTCGTCAAGCTTGAAGAAGGTATTGAAGGTCTTGTTCACATTTCAGAAATCGACTGGGGACTCGTTGACGACACCCGTTCACGTTACAAGGTTGGCGATGTCATCCGCGTAAAGGTTATCGATGTGAAGAACAACAAAATCTCTCTCTCGATTAAGCAGCTCCAGCAGAATCCTTGGACACTCGTTGCAGCTAAGTACAAGAAGGGCGACAAAGTCAGCGGCGTTGTCATTAAGCACAACACCCACGGCGCACTCGTTTCTATCGAGGAAGGCATCGCAGGACTCGTCCATGTTTCTGAATTCGCTTCTGAAGAGGCGCTCCGCGCAGCACTTCCGCTTGGCGCATCAGCACAGTTTGAGATCACTCTCTTTGTACCAAAGGAACACCGCATGACACTTGCGTTTACTCCGACAACAAAGTAACCTCATCCGTGTCCAAGAGGAAACCCCTCAGGCACATAAAAAAGCCCCGCACCGCGGGGCTTTTGCATGTCTGCGCAACGCGCTTCATGCTATGTCGGAAACCGACAGAAAGAACAATCATTCACCTGGCTCTGCAGCGTGGCGTATCCATACAGAAACATCTGACGATGCATTGCTTCGCGATAGCCATCAAGAAGGTTGCGGAAGAGCACGTCATGCGGGTGAAGCGCAGCTTCATCCTGATGCACGCCGCGCTTCTCGTGGTTCGACGACACCGCGACGAACGCCGGCTCATCACGAAACGGCAAGAGATGAATCGGCTTGTCGTGCTTCGTGAGCGCCTCGGCAAGCACGCTTGCAACGAGCGAAAGCGATGCAGGCTCGTAGTCACCCTGCAGCCACAGCTGTTCGAGCAAGGTATCCGGCGCAACACACGTGCTGCAAAAATAGACTTCGTCCATGCCGAACTCTCCGAGAATTGCGTCAATGGTTGCAACCGCCTCTTCTTGCGAAAACGTGTCATAGTCCTGCACGTGAGGATGCACCCGCTGGATCCACGCAAGTGGCGCCGGGCGCACGAGTGCGTAGCCGCCAACGGTCACGCCATACGAGTGCAAAATGTGCACTGCTTCCCTCAGCGCTTTGCGTGCGTGCCCTTTGCGGAGCACTTGCATACGGATTTTGTCGTCTTGGGTTTCGACCCCGATACGCACCGTGAGCTTCACGTCATGCAATGCAAGTTCGGATTTGAGGCGCGCAATTGCCTCACTCGTCACGAGCTCGGCGCGTGACTCAATCACAAGTCGACGCGCGCCCGAGAGCGCTGCCTGCGCCGCAACCTGCTGTTGAAATGCTCCGTCCATAGCAAGAAAGCTTCCTCCATTGAAAATCGCAAGCGTATGGAGCGGCCCGGTACGGCGCGCCTTTTCAATGTTCGCGTCAAGCGCCGTGAGCATGTCCGCGTGCGGCACCGAAGCGCCGCTGTAGAAGGTGTCTTGATACGCCTTGACCGCATTCGGCAAAGCACAAAAGACGCAGGGCATTTTGGTGATATCGCCACCTTTCCATTTGCCCCGCCAATCGGGGCAACCGCCCCGAGCATCGCCGTACGGCAAGTAGAGTGTGGTGAAGCGCACGAACTTTTGTCCGCGCTCGTCATACCACCGGCGGTCACTGCCGTAAAGGAGGTCAATTTTGGGATTCATGCAGTACTCCAGTGTGTCGATGAAAATTACTTATTTGCAATGAGGGTTGCGAGCGTGCAAATGTTCAGGACTGGATTTCTCAACGCAAACAAAACGCCGTGTCCACCAGAAAGCACATCGGGCTGATACCCATCAAGCATGATCTTGAATGGTTTCTCCGCGGTCATGCGATGGTATTGATACAGAGCCGCATCGCGAGGTGCGCCCTGCGGGTCCTCCAAACGCCAATACTTTTCAGCAGAGATACGTGTTTTTTTGTGAGCTTTTGCAAAGCCGGGCATGCGCGAGCAAAACATACAGCAATCCTGCGTGTAGCCATATTTGCGAAGTCGGTCAAGTCGAATGACTTGTGACGTGAGTGCAAGAAGTGCCGACGTGTTATCTGGTGCGCTGTAGACAACCGCAAATGACACCATGAACATATTTTGCGCGGTCATATCAAATGTCCCCGCAAGATTTCCACAGTCAGTCGCCATATCCCAGGACGCACACTCTTCAGGTGTGAGTGCGGTAGGAAACATGATCATGTAACCAACAATCACCCCCTCGTGCTCTGCGAGCAAAAATCCTTCCGGAAATTTTTCTCGCGCAAAGAGCTCGATACGTGAACGCATTTGCGCACGTGTCGCCATTGCTTCAGGAGCAATACCTTCTCCGAAGGTTGCTTTTTCGACAGCCATGACGGCATCGAGGTCAGACAGTGCTGCGGGTCGTATATGCATCTTTTTCTCCAGGTAGGAATGTGAATGAGCAAAGGATCTTGCACCATGGTTATACCACACAACGTAGTTATCCACACAGTCTGAATCTGTTTTTCGGTAAAGTCATGGCATGATACATAAGAAGTAATTTTATATATTTATTCTATGTGGGAACCTCTTTTTTTAATCAACGCCTTGGCGCTTGGCATAGCGCTTGTGGTGAATGTATGCTTTTTAGTATATCTCCTCATGCGTCCTAGACACAAGACAGGTACGCTCGCTATACTTTTTTCATCGTTTTGTACAACCGTCTTTATACTCATGGCAAGTATTGAGCTTATACTGCCAATCCCTATTATTTCATACGGTGCTGCATTTCTCGCGGTATTCGTAGTTATGAGTTACCTCCTTGTGGCGCTCCTTGTGCCAAATAGGCAGTTCTCAAAACTACATGTCGTACTACTTGCAGTAGCGGTCCTGATGGGAATATCTATTGCGACGCCTGGCGTCATGTACGAAGCAATCATACCTACTGCTGACGGGTATGTCGAACTCGTATTTGGACCGTACGCATTCCTTCTTAATATATACTTTGCAAGTGTCGTCGCAGCTACGATTTTTACCTACTATCGAAGAATTCGAGAAGAAAAGAACGATGCATGTTGCGTTATGTTAAAGATATTTGCAAAATCATTTCTCGTGTATATCACGGGATTCGCTCTCGCCCTCTTCATCCTTCCCGCGCTTGGCATCAATTTCTTCACGAATCTTGTGCTCGCGTTCTCGATGACCATCGTTATTGGTACCTTCGCCATTATGTACACGCAGCGCTTTATGCATCTGCACAAAGGCGACAACTGCTCGCTTACTTAAACATAGAAAAACCGCACATGCGGTTTTTTAATAGTTTTACTCTTTTGGTGCAATAACTTTCTTTACTGCTTTCTTCCCCGTTCGTTCGAGCTTCTTCCAGTGCTGTGACATTTCATCTTTAAACTCAGCAATGTCTTTCTTCGAAACATTCTGTGCAGAAGCATACACCGCAGATACCTGATCAAGAAGCTGTGCATACTCCTCCGAGCTCATTTTTTTAGCCTGCTCAAGCCCTTCAAGCACTTCGGCCTTTGCTTTGAGCATCCAGCTCTTTACCATTTTGCGATTCTTTGCGGCGTCTTTACTGCCCGCAAGGAAGTACGCGCCGATAGCACCCACCGCAGCTGCGGTAAGTGCCACACCGAGACCAACCTTCTCACCCTTTGAGAGTCCTTTTTCTTTTGAAGCTGCTACCTTTTTTGTTGCCATGTTACTCGTTACTTATACTTATAGTGTTTCCTCCTCTTCGTCTACAGGACGCGAGGAGCGGCGAGGTGACGCACGAAATATTCTTCCGAGCATAGTACCGAAGGCGCGCAAAAGTTTGCCCTGCACAACGTACGCACGAGCGCGCGCCATGTCGCTAGCGATTTCTTCGCTCCGTTCATCAATACGGCGAGTAATGTTGTCGATGCGACGCACAATACGCACCACATAGTACAATATCGCACATACGAACAACGTCCCCACACCCACCGCAATCGAGGTAATAAGAAAGAAAATATTTGCCTGCAACGTTTCGCTCATAGAAGCAGTATACCACTAATTCCAAAATGCAAATAGCAAAAAAATACCCCGCGGCGACGCGAGGTACGGTAGTGCAGAGCGCGAGTGACGCGCGATACTCAAAAACTTTTCGCCCTGTATATCTTGAAGACATTTTTAGGAGATGGGCTGAACTCAAGTTCTCTGCATTTCCGAAGAATTGGAATGTAATTCTTCGGCGACATACCTGCAAAAATTATCCCGTAATCAAGAAAGTCCTGATAATTCCCGCCAAGCCTACGGCAAAGCCTCATTTTTCTATCGATGTTTTCGAAGGAGTAACTGAGAATCTGGGGTGATAAAACAACCTTTTCCTGAACATCCTTCAAGCCACGGTCAGTGAGACCTTTGATTTTTGCATCGATGTTTTCGAAGGCTAAACCAAGAATCGGGGGGAACGAAGCAATCATCTTGTGAGGATCCTTGAAGCCGCGAGCGATGAGTCCACTAATTTTTGCATCGATGTTTTCGATGGCAAAACCAAGAATCGGGGAGTGCTTGGTAATTATCCCCTTCGGATTCTTGAAGCCACGGTCAGTGAGACCTTTGATTTTTGCATCGATGTTTTCGAGGGCTAAACCAAGAATCGAGGGGAACGAAGCAATCATCTTGTGAGGATCCTTGAAGCCACGGTCAGTGAGACCTTTGATTTTTGCATCGATGTTTTCGAGGGCTAAACCAAGAATCGAGGGGAACGAAGCAATCATCTTGTGAGGATCCTTGAAGCCACGGTCAGTGAGACCTTTGATTTTTGCATCGATGTTTTCGAGGGCTAAACCAAGAATCGAGGGGAACGAAGCAATCATCTTGTGAGGATCCTTGAAGCCACGGTCAGTGAGACCTTTGATTTTCTCAGGGTAACTCATTACTGGCCAGAGATGCTCCGGAAAAGGACTTCTCGTAATTTTTTCCCCACCAAAGATATCAGCGTAATAAACGCTACGGATAGCCATCTCATGTTTGTCGAGCATGTGAACTCCTTTTTCTGCAGTGTACAGACAGGTAACGAACGAAGGAACAACTCACAAAAACTACCACATGTATAGTAGTTTGTAAATGGCGGCACCATGAGCAAAACACATAACTTCTTTCAAAACGGGATGCAATTGTGCTGGCTGGAGGGAGTAAGTGACGGAGCGGTATTTTTATACCGTGGAGGAGCGGGCGACTGAAGCCTGTACAAGTGCACCCGTTTTGGAAGAAGTTATTGCGGGACTATGAAAATGTCGATAATAGCCGGGCCATCTTCGCAAATGCCTTCGGAGATTTCTTTGTAGACGCTGGCGAGATTGGCGCTTGTTGGTGCGAAGAAACTGTGTGCGGGTGAGGTTGCGAGTGAGGTGATGAGCTGCCGGTTGCGGGCAACTTCTGACGACTCGCCTTCGTACACTTTGCCGAAGCCGATGGTGTAGAGGGCAATGCCGTCGCGTTTTACCTCATCGGCTGCGGCGACAGCCTGCGCCTCTGCATAGGGCACATCGCGCTTCCCTGCGGGATTGAGTGGGCGAGTAATATCGCCGTCGGTGAGAAGCGCAATGACTTGACGCGCATCGGGATTCTTGCCATCTTCCAAGATACGCGCTGCTTCGCGAATTGCTGCGGCGAGGTCGGTGTACTGCACGCCGTCTTTGCCGAGCGCAATGTTCATAATCTCGGCACGAGTATCGGCGTGGTTTGCCGTAAGTTTCCCGCCAAGACTTGGTGTTGTCGCATACGAAACGAGCGCTGCACGGTCGATTGCGCTGAGCGTTTCTATGAAGGTCGCTGCGGAGTTTTTTGCGCTTTCGAGCGGCTCAGGCGGTGTGCCGCCGTCGGCTGCCATTGAGCCAGAACGGTCGAGCATAAGCACGAGGTCGGACGGAATTTGACACGAGCGAAGCGTCCCGGCGATTGGTGCGGACCAGGTAAAGATTGCATCAGTTTTCGCTTGTGCAGGAAGGCTTGGCAATATGGTTTGCGACGCGACGAGCGGGGTGCGCATGCTGTCGTAGGCGACCGCAACCACGCGGAGGTCTTTTGTCTCGGTATAGAGATTACTCTGTATGCTTGCGGTGAGTTTTGGGGCAATCGAGCCGGCGCCGGTAATCGTACGACTCAGCACTGTGTAGTCGGTGCGGCTCCATGGCAGCATGCTCCAGTAGGAGAGCGCGTGGTCAAAGCTCACGCGCACCGATGTTGGTGTGCGTGCTCCTGTCGCAATGCGCCCTTCAAAGATTGGGTATTGCCCATCAGGCGGGAGCGTCATGGTACCTTTCCGCTCTGCAATAACTCCTGCTTCGTCTTCCACAGTAAGGGTATACGCGAGCTCGCGGGTGCCTGCCACTCTGTTGGTGTTTGCGATTAATGCAACGGCGTGATAGAGCCCGTCTTGCACCTTAAATGCCTTTGCCCATTCGATTGATGGCTGTGCAATCTGCGCGATACATATTTTTTCACAGGAGCCATCGCAGTCGACACCCGCTTCTTCACCATTTTGCATGCCGTCAAAACAGGTTGGTGCCGTGTAGAAAAAGGTGCGATAGCCGAAATAGAGTGCGCCACTCAGGAGCGTAAACATGGCAATCACATACGCAAGTTGCCGCACAAACGCCCACCACCGCAAAGGTGTTGGCGTGTAGAATTCTTTGGTGTCGGGTGAGATTTCAGGCATGCGTTATATTAAGATGGCTGATGTGCCGGCATTTCATTTTCAGATCGAGAGCGCTTTTTTGCACGATTATTGATACTGTCGGCAATATAGGCGAAGGCATCGTCCACGGTGTCCCGCACTACAAAGAGATCGAGGTCTTCTTTGTTGATAAAACCACGCTTTGCAAGGACATTCTTGAAAATATCAACAAGAGGATTCCAGTATTCCGCACCGTAGAGCACAATCGGCACGCGCTCAATTTTGCGTGTTTGCACCAGCGTGAGCACTTCAAGGAGCTCGTCGAAGGTGCCATAACCGCCGGGGAAAAAGACGTACACTTCACTTGCATAGGCAAGCATTACTTTGCGTGAAAAGAAATAGTGAAATGTTTTTGATTCAGTGACGTACGGATTTAGCTTCTGCTCCATTGGCAGTTTAATGTTGAAGCCAATTGACTTCCCTCCCGCGCGATACGCACCAAAGTTTGCCGCACCCATAATACCTTCGCCGCCACCTGTCACAATAGTGACGCCTTCCCCGGCAAGCATGCAGGCAAGTTCGGTTGCTGCTTGATGATACGGGTCCGACGGAAGCGTGCGGGCACTCCCCATAAACGTCACAGCGCTGCCGTACTTACGGAGCATGTCAAACCCCTGGACAAACTCAGAAAGAATGGTGAATACACGCCATGATTGGTCGATATTTTTGTCGTTTGCGAAAAGGTCGGTGGTTATGCGATGCGCCTCAGGCGGCGTACAGGTAATCTTGTCATTCATTCGTGCAGTATACTGCACAGTCGAGAAAACCGTGTGGGGAATTCTCGCTATGCACACTTTGTCCACACAATGCACAGGTGTCAAACTCCCTGCGGGGTTTCCTGCGTGGTATACTTTGCGGGATGCCAGATTTTGAGACACCATCTATGGATGAAGGGGGCGCACAACTCCGAAGGTCACCGAGCAACCTCGATGCAGAGCGCGCGCTTTTGGGTGCTATTTTGCTGACGCCGGAGTCTATTCATGATGTCTCTGCAAACATAAAGCCTGAGAGCTTCTACGCCGACAAGCATCGTGAGATTTTCCGCGCCATCATGGAAGTCTTTATGAAAGGCGACCCTATCGACACCGTTGCTATTACCGCAAAACTCAAAACGAACGGTCAGCTCGAACGCGTCGGCGGCGTCAACTACATCGCCGACCTCACCTCTGCCGTGCCTGCCGCAGCAAATGCGCTCTACTACGCGCAGCTTGTCTCCGACAAAGCAATTCTCCGCGGACTTATTCGCGCAGCACACAGTATCGCCGACCTCGGCTATCAAGACCCCGAGAACGTCGAGTACGCTATGGACCATGCCGAGAAGTCCATTTTTGAAGTAACGAACGCACCAACACAGGCAAAGTTTCAAACGATGAACTCAACGCTTGTTGAAGTGTGGAATAAATTCGAAGAACTCAACGCGTCCGGCGGCGCGCAACTCCGCGGTGTTCCCTCTGGCTTTACCGCACTCGATGCCCTCCTTGCCGGCTTCCAACCGTCTGACCTTATCATTCTCGCTGCGCGTCCTGCCATGGGAAAGACAACCTTCGCCATGGACGTCGCCCGCAATGCGGCCGTGCACGGAAAGAAACATGTGGGTATTTTCTCGCTCGAAATGTCCGCAGCGCAGCTTGGCGAGCGTATGCTTGCATCGGAATCAGGTGTTGACTCATGGAAACTCCGCACCGGCAAGCTCTCAAACGATGACGAATACGCTGCCGTGCAGGAAGCAATCGGACGCCTTGCCGAAGCCTCAATCCATATCGACGACCAGCCAGGTACCAACATTTTGAAAATGCGCTCATCAGCGCGTCGCCTCAAAAATGAATTCGGGCTCGATTTGCTCGTCGTCGACTACCTCCAGCTCATGTCACCTGTCGCAACAAAAGCCTCCGATTCCATGGTGCAGCAGGTGACCGAAATTTCTCGCTCGCTCAAAATCCTCGCACGTGAACTTAAGGTGCCGATTATCGCACTTTCACAGCTTTCGCGTGCCGTCGAACAACGCGGTGGCAAGCCAAAACTTTCCGACCTTCGCGACTCGGGTTCCATCGAGCAGGACGCCGACGTTGTAATGTTCATTCATCGTGAGGACAAGATGAACAGAGACAAACCCGCTGAGCGCCCGAATATCGCCGAAATCCTCGTCGAAAAGCACCGCCACGGCGCCGTCGGCTCCTGCGAACTTTTCTTCGACGGCGCCCACGTCCGCTTCCTCAACATCGACCAAGGTCATCAAAATTCAGCAACCGGAGACCCCAATGCCGACTACGCCCACATGGATGATTTTTAGATATAGAAAATCCCGCGACACATTACGTATCACGGGATTTATTGTGCACACCCCCCTAGCGCTGGATCCCTCCTGGATGACAAAATGGGGGAACATAAGTTTGAATTATGTAATGGTTAAAATCGATTTTAACCTTCAATCAATTTATGACACCTTACACAATTTTTGTCATCCAGGAGGGAACCAGCGTGAAAGCAGGAAAAGTATTCCATGTACCATACATACAATCTTGTATTATATTTTCATGATGGTAGAATATGGATATAATCTAAAATCCAACATTAAATTCTATGGGAACTACCACACTACAAGAATTTGCAGCATATGCAGAAATCGGCACAATGATTGCCACTCTCATTGCCCTCATTGGAATATACTTCACCTGGCGAATCTTTAAACTTAATTCCAAACGAGATTCAGTTAAATTGGCATCCGACATGACTAAGTATTTTTTAACCGATTATATCCCAGCGGCAACAAGATCATACGATTACATGAGCAGCAAGGGTATTGAACTAACACCATTGCCAGTACGACTCATTAGGTTTACGAAGAATGAATTATCGGAAAAAATATATCCTGATATTCTTAAACGTGCTGGAGAACAATATGTGAATGTACACACTGAGCATAACGTTCTATCTCGCTATAACTTAGATGGGGCAAATATTCTTGAGGTATTTGCTACTCCATTCATTGCTGGCGTAGCCGATGAAGAAACAGCATTTTCTTGCACTGGGAATAGTTTCTGCACCAGTATTGAAGATCGTTGGCTTTACTATGCATTTGAGAGATCTGACAAGAGAAAGGAGCATGACTATTATTCAAACACAATTGCACTCTACAATCTTTGGAAGTCAAGGATTGAAAAGTGTAACCTCGAAAAGTCCAGGGAGGAGTTAGATAGAAAGATAAAAGAAAATCACTCAAAACCTCTGCGTCCGATAGGAACATAGCTCAGATACATCACTTATAAACACCCGGGGCAATTGCTTGCTTCGGGTGTTTTTCCTTTTACTCTTCGTGACTACGGTTACGCAACTTCTTTCTGAAGTGGCATGCCGATGTGGCGGAGGAGGGCTAGGGTTTCAGCTTTGTTCTTCGCAGTTGTTACGATAGTGATTGAGAATGGGAAAATATCCTTGATCTCATCATACCCCAGGGCAGTCTCTCTTGTCACGATGTGACAATTCACCTCCTCGTAACATTCTGGGAAGATGGTATGTTCTGGGATACCGATTGAGTAGTTACCCATCGCGTCGACTGACGTAGTCTTGAGACCACGGAAGTCGCGAGTTGATGGGAATGCTACATGCACGAGCTTGTCGAGGAAGTCGTTCTTGCGGTCACCGCGGAGCGTTGCCTGGAAACCTAAGAGGTCTCCTTCACGAACCTTGAAGAATACAACTAACCTCTTTGTTATCTACATCATGTGATATACTCGTTATTATGAAAATATTCGATATTTGGAATGAGCTTAAAAAGTTGCTGGATGAAAGCACTGTACCTCCATCTAAATTTCCGAAGGAAGGTGAGGTATGGATGAGTAGTCTTGGTCAGAATATTGGGTATGAACAAAACGGCTCAGGACAACATTTCTCTCGTCCGCTTTTAGTTATTAAGAAGTTTAACAACCATATGTTTTGGGTAGTTCCTCTTTCTACAAAGCAAAAAGATATTGACTTCTATTTTAATTTCACCGACCCGAATGGGCTACATGTTTCTGCAATTCTTGCTCAGATGCGACTAGTGAGTGTGAAACGCCTTGAAAGAAATATGTATGAAATATCTATGAGCATTCTGAGCGACATAAAGCGAAAACTGCAATCATTTCTCAAGTAGGCATCGAAAAACCCGCATATGCGGGTTTTTCTCGGAGCCTTTCGGCGCTTTGTGAGAGTGATTATACAGAGAACACCACCAAAGTCAAGCAAAATGTTATAGTTCTAGATTTTGCTGCAATAATATATATAATGAACCTATGGAAAAATTTAGACCACAAGAAAAAGTTGAAACCTCTGTATCAAAATCGCTTGAAATTGCCATGGAATACCTTGGCAAGGAAGTTAAGGTTGCTTTTGACCGTCCTCTGGGTTCCACTCATCCAAAACATGGCTGGGTATATGAAGCGAATTACGGGTACGTACCTGGAGTAAAGGCTCCAGATGGTGATGATCTAGATGTATATTATCTTGGTGTTACCGAACCGCTACAAGAAGCTGAAGGCGTATGTATTGCCATCATTCATCGCGAAAATGACGACGATGACAAATTGATTATAGTACCAAAAGGAGTAGAGTTAACGGATGCTGAGATACGAGAAGCTACCAATTTCCAAGAGCAGTGGTTTAAATCAAGGATCGTTAGAAACTAGCGGCTGTATAACAGTAAGAATTCTGAAGACATAGCAAAATACACTACTACCATTAATGGTAGTAGTGTATTTTGTTTTCCTTTTACTTCTTCGCTAATCTTTACGCAACTTCTTTTTGAAGTGGCATGCCGATGTGGCGGAGGAGGGCTAGGGTTTCTTCCTTTGTTTTTGCAGTCGTGACGATGGTAATCGCGAACGGGAAAATGTCCTTGATTTCATCGTCCTGACATTCAGGGAAGATGGTGTGTTCGGGGATGCCGATTGAGTAGTTACCCATCGCGTCGACTGACGAAGTCTTGAGACCACGGAAGTCGCGTGTTGACGGGAATGCTACATGCACGAGCTTGTCGAGGAAGTCGTTCTTGCGGTCGCCGCGGAGGGTTGCCTGGAAACCTGAGAGGTCTCCTTCACGAACCTTGAACGACGCAACTGACTTCTTCGCCTTGCGGTCAGCAACCTTTTGACCGGTGATATTTGCGAGGCGTCCACGAATGAACGTGAGGCGTGCCTTGTCGCTAATCTTACCAACACCCATCGATACGACAACCTTCGTGATACGAGGTGCCTGCATCTTTGAGGTGTAGCCAAACTGTCCCTTAAGTGCATCAAACGTAGATGCGAGTGTTTCTTTCATCATAGTTTGATTTACTTAGCGAGCTTGCCCTTAATAACACGCTCCTTTTTGTCGCCCTTTGTCACATATGCGACACGGCCGACTTTCTTGCCGTCGACAAGCGCAACGTTCGACACATGGAGCGGAAGAGAAACCTCAACGGTTGTACCCTTCTGACCACGTGGCTTCACGTGCTTCTTGACGACGTTGATGCCTTCGACAAGAACCTTGTCGAGCTTCGGGAGGGCACGAGTGACCGTTCCCTGCTTCCCTGCATCCTTTCCAGTTCTAATAAGAACTGTATCTCCTGTTTTAATTTTCATAAGATTATAAAGATTGTGTTATACAACCTCGGGTGCGAGGGAAATAATTTTCTGGAAACCAGTTTCTGCGATTTCGCGTGGGATTGGACCGAAGATGCGGTTTGCGCGAGGCTCCTTCTTCTTCTTGCGATCCTTTTCGACGAGCACCACCGCATTGTCGTCGAACGAGATGTACGAGCCATCTGCACGACGTGTCTTGTTTTTGGTGCGAACGACCATGCCGTACACAACATCCTTCTTCTTCACCATCTTGCGAGGTTCAGCTGTCTGGATAGAGAGTACGACGATGTCGCCGAGTCCTGCGTAGCGCTTCTTTGATCCACCAAGGACCTTGAAGACGCGACCGACCTTACCTCCTGAGTTGTCGGCGATCTGGACGATTGAACGATCTTGAATCATACGACTACTTAGTTACGAGGGTAAAGTGCTTGTGGCGCGAGAGTGGGCGGCACTCGCTGATTTCGACCACATCGCCAACCTTGGCGGTGTTACCCTTATCGTGTACAAGAAACTTCTTGGTGAGCTTCTGGAACTTTTGGTACTTTGGGTGCTTCACGTAACGCTCGACGGCCACCGTGATGGTGTCTTGCATTTTTGAGGAAACAACTTTTCCACGGAGTACGCGTCCGTTTGATACTACTTCTGTCATACTTATGCAGTCTTAGCCTTACGAGCAGTGAGTGCGCGAGCGATGTTCTTGCGAACATGGCTTGGTGCAATCTTGGTACCTGCAGTGCCGAAGCGTGCAGTGCGAAGTGTTTCGCGCTCAGAGCGGATGAAGTCAATAAGAGCGTTCTCATCCTTCTTTGCAATATCTGCTTTAAGAGATTTTGTTTTCATGATGCAAACGATTATGCTGCTTCTTCGCGGCTCACCACCTTTGCCTTAACCGGGAGCTTTGCTACCGCCTTGCGAAGTGCTTTGCGCGCGATGTCTTCCGGTACGCCGTCAACTTCGAAGAGGACGCGTCCCGGACGTACTTCGAATACGTAGTGGTCGAGGTCTCCCTTGCCGCTACCCATCGGTACTTCCGCTGCTTTTCTAGTAATTGGCTTGTCGGGGAAGATACGAATCCACACCTGCCCTGTCTTGCCGATGGTGCGCTGAATCACACGACGCGCTGCTTCGATCTGGTTTGAACGAACGCGAGAGTCGGTAATTGCGCGAAGGCCAAATGCGCCGAATGCAACCGTGATACCACGAGTGTCGGGACGCATACGTCGCTTCTCTGATTTGCGCCCAGTCTGTGACTTGCGGTGCGCTACTTTCTTTGGAAATAACATGTTGTAATTGGGTTATGCGGCCTTTTTACGGTCTTCGAAGATGTCACCTCGATAGATCCAAACCTTTACACCAATAACACCGTACGGAAGATTCGCGCGAGCGATTGCAAAATCGATATCTGCGCGAAGTGTCTGAAGTGGAATACGTCCACGCTTGAGCTCTTCGTAACGCGCCATTTCAGCGCCGCCGAGGCGACCTGAGACAGCAACACGGATACCCTTCACGCCCTGTGTCTGCATTGATTTCTCAACAGCCATCTTAAGGACGCGGCGGAATGCCATACGCTTTTCGAGTGCTTCTACCACACCTTCAGCAACGATAGCTGCCTGTGATTCTGGTGAGCGAACTTCTTCGATATCGAGCTTGATGACTGGCTTGTGCGTAAGCTTGAGCGTACGCATGAGCATGTCAATCTTCTTCGTAATCACGGCTACCCCATCGCCTGAACGGCCGATGATGAGTCCTGGACGTGCTGAGTGCACGGTGATTTTGTACTCTTTTTCGTTGCGGTCGATAGCAATCGACGCAATGCCTTTGCCCTTAAGTTCTGCGTCGAGAAGCTTGCGGACGGCGACGTCAGTACGAATGTACTCACGTGCGAGCGCTGGGCGTGTTGCGATCCAGCGGTTCTTCCAATCACGGATGATACCGAGGCGCTGCCCGAACGGATGTGCAATGTGTGTCATACTTACTTGACTTCGAGTTCAATCGCGATGTGCGATGAGCGACGATTGATAGGATGTGATGAACCGCGTGCCACTGGCATGTAGCGCTTCATGACGAGACCCTTGTCGACGGTCACCTTCTTGATAAAAAGACGAGCGTCGTCGATTCCCTGCGCCTTTGCATTTGCAACGGCTGAATTGACGAGTTTCGTGAACTGCTCTGCTGCGCGCTTTTCAGTAAACTGAAGCGTCGCAAGTGCCTTCGCTACTGTCTTGCCACGAACGAGGTCTGCAATGAGACGTGTCTTACGTGGTGACTGGCGGTAATTTTTCAAAAACGCTTTCATATCTTTTATATATTGAAATTAGATGAGAATTGAGTGGAACGAACGTTCTAAATTGAGTGCAGTTGCGCCTGCTGGAGCAGATTTTCACCGGAGCCGTACCTAACGTACGGTGAGGATGGAAATCTGTGAAGCGGGTGCAAATGCGCCAATTTTGGACGTTCCCCCAATCTAAATCTATTTCCCAGATGTTTTAGCGGCTTTGGCTGCAGCGACTTCCGACTCCTTCTTACGAGCGTCGATATCCTTCTGCATCTTACCTCCGTGGCGAATAAATTTCTTGGTTGGCGCAAACTCGCCGAGGCGGTGCCCAACCATGTCTTCGGTCACAAACACATCGAGATGTGTTTTTCCGTTGTGGACTCCAAAAGTGAAGCCCACCATTTCCGGCGCGATCATCGATGCGCGAGCCCATGTGCGGATAGTCGGAGTTTGATCCCCCTTCTTACCCTCAATTTTTTGCATGAGCTTCTCATCGACGTATGGTCCTTTGTATGCTGAACGTGACATAACGTGATTTAGGACATCGTTCAAAAGTAATTTTTGAACGATGTCGAATGATAAAAAATTTGAATGATGTTAACGGCACCATTGCAGTTCAACGCAATCTCCTAAGTTGTATATTAAAATATGAGAGCGATGCTGCTCACCCTAACGGGCAGCCAGCAAGGTCAGAACCCGCACAAAGTACCACAAAAACGACCAAAATACAAGCCCTTTCTTTCCCCCATGCGGTTGAGTGTTGTGCACAAAAAACAGCTCTCAACGAGCTATTTTTTATATGTTTACGCAAGGAATGCGTGAGCTGCGAGACTAATTCTTCATACAACGTACCGAGAATCCGTACGCCACCTGATTTGTTGCGCGGGTAACTTCTGCAACGCCGGCATTCAAGCTTCGTCGCCACGGATCACTACCGTTTCTTGATGACGACCAGAGCAATGTGCGAGTTCCGTGTTCAGAGAAAGCTGCTGCGGGACTGCGGAAACCCATAAGAATAGCGTCAAAGAGCGCTGAGCCTCCTTCGAGGAGCTTTGTTCCTTGACTCGTCCCACGAGTTCCTGTCGCGTCGGCCTGTACCTGCGTCATACCAAGAAATATTTCAAGTGTTTTATATTCGGCATCGGTTGGCATATGCCAACCCGACGGACAGATACCCTGTGCACCTTCCGTAGTGCTGTAGCCCATTGCTTCGTTCCAGTGATACAATGCGCCATCACTGTTACAGTTTGTCGCGCTGTTGCTGTAGCACCATTTTTCTACACTTGCATTGTTTGCGGGCGTGCCGGTAATCATGGTGCCAGCGTTCATATTGTCCCTCATCCAGCACTGGGTACCGATCTGCACCGTTCGGTAATAGCCGCCTTGGTCACGAGAGGTTCCTTCCGCATTATATGGACCGCCGTTATAGAGAACGGCATCGTTCCCACACGAGAAGGTTTGCGCGACGAGTGCAAGTGTGTTCGAACCGACACAGCTCCCTTTTGCACCAGTTGCAGGAATTGCGATGTTCCAGTAGAGGTTTGCGGTAAGCTCATTCGCGTCGTCCGTACGAATGAAGATATTTCGGTTTGCCGTATTCGCTGAGCTGGCAAGTTCTGCTGCAGCATTGTCAGCATAACCAACATTGAGGAGCGACCATTTCTGTGCGCTTGCCGGAAGCGCCCCTAGCCCGTCGCAAACCATATTTACCCCAGAAATCTGAAGGTCTGCGCGTGTGTTGCCGTGCTGCGTAATCGTTGTCACGACGTTTGAGGTTGCTGATGACAACTCGCCAAGAGCACGTGTACCATAACTAATTGCATCAGGAAGTGTGAGTGCGAGAAGTGAATTAACTTCTGCTGTGGCAGTAAGGTTCCCTGTTGCCCCGGCGATGTCATTCACCGAAATCGATGCAGTCCAGTTGTCACTGCTTCTTGCAGAGGAAGTGTCGGTAGCATCAATCCAGAAGGCAATTGAAACGGGACAACTATATGAGATTTGTGTTGCGTCGCCATCACTGTAGGCTGTATCACACACCGTGACACGGTAGCAGTCGTTTTTGTCGCCGGTACAGGTATTTGTCTTTGTGGTGCGGAAGAAGACGAGAGAAATGGTTGACGACGCAATGTCGTTCTCTCCGTTGTTGTCGTGGATAGTTCCGTTTATGTGGATTGTTTTTGTTGTGCCGACATTCGGGAGGATTCCTGTGCTTGTGAGCGTGTCGGTGCCGTATGCTGTGGTTGCGAAGCGAATGGTGTCAACGGTTGGTGCGGTGTTGGTTATTGTTGCTGAGGTTGAGACGTCGGCTGCTCCGGTGTAGCGGAGGACGAGGCTGATGATGAGGATGAAGGTGAGAGCAATGAGAGCGGTGAACATGTATTGTTTTGACATGTGCCTATTATGCGATAGGATGCAGAAAATACAAAGTGGATAAAAATGCAAAAAAAATGCCGCACGCCCTTAATCGGGCGTGCGGCAAGCTTCGTGTGGAGAAGATCAAGGGAGGAGACCTTGCGTGTGAATGAGCGCCACGCGTGCGCGGATTGCTCTGTCGCGATGCTCTCCGTCCGACATGGTGTTCGTCACCATTTTCAGGGTTTCAGCATCGCCGACATCAATCGCAAGATTAATGAGGGTTTTCGACACGATATCCCAGGCTTCATCATTTTTTGCGAGCGTCACATACATATCCTTGAGTATGCTGATGTCCTTTTTTTCCACCGCGTGTTCAAGGAGTGCGGCGAGTACCCGTTGGTACCGTTTCTTCCCATCACCCCAAGTAAGCAGCTGCGGCCATACATCCAAAAGACACCCCACCAGCTCATTGGCAATTGCCTTTTCGATATCCGCATCAATGAGCGGATTCATCTCTCTAACAATCGCTCCACATGTTTCTTCGGACGTGTCATGGTAAAGAAAACTTGTATATATCGTTACCAAGCCACAAATCCCTTGACGCTTAAAGATGACCCGAGCGAATGCGAGCGCAGCTTCTCTATTAATGGGCCGCGACTTATGACTGCTCGCAACAAGCTCTCTGAGAACCCCCGCCTGGCCCTCTTTCTCCGCAAGCGGTATAAGCGTATATGCAACCTTATTGCGAAAGTCAGTAAACCGTGCACTGAATGGCATTTCCTTCATCAGGAAGTTCAACTGCACCGAGTCATTTTTGTTCCGGCTGTATAAAACATCACCGAGATTCCTGCTTGCATTAAAGAGCTTCAGGCAAACCTCATGGTCTTCCTGAAACCGATCTTTTGCAATGTCATAGGCACTGCGGAAAAGCTTCACTCTCTGTTCTTTCGCCTCAAGGTCACACACCTCATGCAAAATGTATTCATATGCCTCCTGATACAGCGGTACCGGGTTGAGGAAAGTTCGAAGCAAATCAAGAAGAAGCTCTCCCTTATGTTCTGTTTCAGACGTATATTTGGCCTTCACATAGTCTCGGAAATAATGCGAGGTAAGCGATTCCGCGACGGTGTACGTGCTGTCGCCTTCGGGGAACTCATTGAAAATCAAAACAACTTCCCGGATATTCTTTCCGAGCGTCGTGGCATCCACGAGGCGACGCATTGCGTCTTCCGAGTCAAACGGCTCGGAGAGGTCTACGCCGCAGGCACCGGCGATGGCCACGAGTGTCAAATCACTGAGGATTTCGGCCGCGGCCTCGACCTGGGCTTTGGTGAGGTTCACGATTGGATTGTGGTCCATGAAAATCTCCTATTTCAAATAGCAGTTGAAAAAACTATCACCTGTAGTACTACCACATAAAAGGCTGTCTAGCAATGCCCATCTTCCTTCTTTGCTACTTGCGTGACATGACCAAAAACAGCTCTGTGTGTGAGCTGTTTTTAAAATCTTCGGATGAGCCGAATACTGTGCTGCTATTGTTCCTGGATTTTTCCGGTTATATTTACAACCACCGATGCGCTTTTGCCAAGCCCACAGTCGATAGTGTATCTTGTTGCGGAAGTAAGCACTCCTGTTTGCCTTGTGCCATTCTGAGTAACAACAATGCCGTTAACGGTACTGTCGGTACTTCTGAGTACACATGATGCGTTTCCCTTGAGATCATAGCCGATGACTGTTCGTCCACCAGCTTTTACAACGGAGTTGCTTGGGGTAAGTGTTGGCGCTTGTCCGCGATTCGTAACCGTTAGGGTGTCGAATGCAGTTCGTGAACCTCTTGTACACGTAACCGAATAGCCTTTACTTGTGCCGAGTGTTGGCTCAACAACATCTACGTCCGCGCCATCTGCTGCATTACTTGTCGCAAAGTCAGATGATGTACAGGTATCTGCATTGTCTGAATCCCACTTGACACGCACAGTGTCGCCAGCGTCAATAGTTCTATTTACGCCAGTGTATGCGTCACCATTTACGCTTGCGGTAAGAGTAACCGTTGGTGCGGGAGTCGTGGTGACAACAGCGCTTTTTGTAACAGACCCGCCAGGACCATTACAAACGAGCGTAAAGGTGTTTGATGCTGCGGTAAGCGCAGCACTTGATTGTGAGCCACTTACAGACTTTGCGCCAGACCATGCATCTGATGCGGTACAGCTCGTTGTATTTGCTGATGACCAAGTGAGTGTCGTGGCGGTGTTGTATTCTACATTTGTTGGATTTGCAGTGAGTGTGAGTGTTGGCGGTCGTGTGGGTGCGGGTGTAGGTGGGAGTGGGGAAATATCTGTAAAGCTGTGACGATTGCCACATCCATACAAAAATTGAACCGTGAAGTTGTATGCGCCACCAATGACATCATACCGCCCTGCCACTGAACCTCTTAGCCCAGCTGCTGCCTCTCCGCGGAGCTGCTCAAGCACGGCAGCCCGAGGAAACCGCGTCCATCCTGGAGCATGCACTGAATACGTTCTCCCGTTGCTAAGTGTTATAATGGCATTCGCCTCATTGTGACTTCCATGGCTTACCGTAGGAAGTATCATTACAACACCGAGCAGGCAGGTAAGGGTAAGTCCTCGAAATGCTGTGTAAAGATTATTTGTCGTCATATAATTTTCAGCTATTTGTCAATCTTTTCTTCGAGATTGGTAATTCTACTTGCAATCCTTGTGCGCATTTCTTCCTTCTCGGTGCTACTCAAACTAATATCTTTCTCTACATTTTCTTTTGCTAGAAGAAGCATGTCCATCGAATCTGCATATTGTTCTCCCGCAAACAGTGTGTCACTGAGTATAATATATACATTGGTCTGCTCAGGGTGAAGTTTAATTGCCTCCTGCGCCGCCTCAATCACCTCGAAGTAGAGGTGTTCTGTGTAGTTATCGAAGAGCATGGCGAACTTTACTTCAGCGATACCAGCCCAGGCTTCAGGGAGTGTCTTGTCGAGCGCAAGTGCCTCGGTAAAGTAATCTACGGCCTTTTGTAGATCGCCTGTATAAGCCTCGATAGCACCGTAGGCCTGTAGCGCTGATGCTTTCCAAGTGATATCAGTACTGCTTGCAAGCAACGTGTCGAGATGGATTCGTGCTGATTCAGGGTCACCATCGAGCATATCGAGGCGAGCAAGGTTAAAGAGTGCGTGGTCGAATGTTGGCCAAATAGCAAGTGCGCTCGTGTAGTCAGTACGGGCCGCTTGATTATTACCCTGCAAAGCAAATGCGTGTCCTCGATTGCTGTATGCGTGTGCATTGTTTGAATTAAGGCGCAAGGCTTCATTGTACGAAGCTTCAGCCTTTGGGTATTCTTGCATGATTTCGTATGCATAGCCGAGCACGCGATGCGCTTCACTGTTTGTCGGATCAAGCAACAGAGCCTCCTGCAACACAACAATAGCCTGCTCTGCATATTCACGCTCTTTGAACAATATACTCCCTTTTTGAGTGAGTCCGCTCGCCAAGGCGATGCGTGCCTCTATGTTTCCTGGCTGATTTTTTGTAATTTCTTCGCTTGTTGCTATAAAGGTGTCTAGTTCACCGCCGCTCCAGAGTGTCACAAGATTGCCCTTTGCCTCCGCAGACAGCGGTACAACACCAACAGTTTGCGTTGCGCTCGTGCTCTCAGAAACAGATGTCTGCATCTGCATATACCAATACACAAAACCTCCGACGACTACGAACAGCGCAATACTTGAAACACCCCATACAAGATAACGAGACGATACTCTCGCCTCAGCAACTTCTGCGTTGCCACCCCCTGACTCATTTAATATCATACTGCAATCATACTATCATGTTTTAAGAAAAGACAACTGTGGATAAGCGAAGCATGAAAAAGCGCCTGCTGGCGCTTTTCTGTTCATTCTTTTTTAGTACTGACGCATGAGGACCTGTGCGTCGACACGGCGGACGAAGTCGATGATGACCGATACCGCAATGAGGATGGCGGTACCACCAATCGTGACTGAGGTGAGCCCTGTCGCAGACTGCAGGATAATCGGCAAGAGCGCGACAGCGGCAAGGAAGAGCGCGCCGACGAGCGTGAGGCGTGTTACCACCGTACCAAGATAGGTTGTCGTTTCAACTCCGGGGCGAATACCGGGAATGAACGCACCTGAACGCTGGAGGTTCTTCGACATCTTCTCTGGCTCGAAGGTAATTGCCGTATAGAAGTAGGTAAAGAAGAGCACGAGCACGAAGTAGAGAACGCCGTAGACGGTCTGATCTGCAAGGAAGGCAATCACCTTCTGTGCAATCGCCTGATATTCTGGCTTACTGACGTAGCCGAGCATTGCCGCGACAATCTGCGGGAACGTAAGGAGTGAAAGCGCAAAGATAATAGGAATCACGCCAGCCTGATTGAGGCGAAGCGGGATGTACGAGCCTGTTGATCCGTACGCATTCCCTGCTGTCGCTTGGCGGGCGTGCGTTGTAGGAATCTTGCGTTCTGCCTGCGTCATAACGACAATTGCATAGATTGCCATTGCAGCGATAAGGGCAAAGCCGATGTAGAGCGGAATCTGCGCTTTGGTTGCGGTTGCGAAGACCTGCGTGAATGTCTGCGGGAGTGAGGCAACGATACCTGAGAAAATGATAATTGAGATACCGTTTCCGATACCAAACTCTGTGACGAGCTCACCAATCCACAAGAGGAGCATTGCGCCCGCAACAACAATAACGAGGTTCATCACGAACTGCTGCGGCGTGCTAATAAGGAGCACACCCTGCGACTTCAAGAGTGTCAGGAAGCCGAAGCCCTGGAGCGTTGCAAGCGGCAGCGCGATGAGGCGTGAGTATTGCGTAAACTTTGCACGGCCGGCTTCGCCTTCTTCGCTGTGCATTTCTTTGAGCTTTGGCGAAATCACCGTCATGAGCTGCATGATGATTGATGCGGTGATGTACGGGCCAACGCCGAGCATCATAATAGAAAGTGTGGTAAGTCCGCCGCCCGAGAACACGTTGAAGAGTCCGAAGAATTGGTTGGTTGCAAAAAACTCTGCGACGGCTGCGTGGTTCGCGCCTGGAATAGGTATCTGCGCGAAGATACGGAACAGTGCAATAGCACCGAGGACAAAAAAGATACGGTTGCGAAGTGCCTTGTCGTGAACAATGACCTTCAGTTTCTCAATGAATGTATGCATATGCACGCAAGAATACTGGAAAGAAGGGGAAACGTCAATGGAATAGGTGGTGTTGACACATCACATATCCGTTGCTTTTTTAGAGACACGTGCTAGGCTAAATTTGTTCGTTCATTTTTCTTTGACACATATTTCAGGAGGCACTCATGAACCAAACCCCGGCGCGTAGCCGAACATTCATCTACACCAGAAACAGCCTGCTGTGTATCGGACTCGTTCTGATACTGCACGTTGCCTTCCCCGCGACAACCGCGCTCTTGTACCGCACCACTGCGGCCGGCATCGCACAGGTGCTCTATTCGTTTGACATACGGACAGGGCTCCTTTCGCGCTCGCTCGGACTCACGGCAGTCGATACGCACGCACTGCGCACGCGCGCCTTGCCTGTGCCGTCTCGCATCTACGATGCCGAGGGTAATCAGCTCGGCTGCTTTGCAACCGAGTATCGCGTCGCGACGCCGTTCACCAAGGAGTTTGCACAGTCGCCGATTGTGCACGCAGTGCTCGCTTCGGAAGACACGGGCTTCTACCAACATGGCGGCGTCGACTCGTACGCGATTATGCGTGCAATGGTCAGCAACACCGTTGGCGGACGCATAGAATCCGGCGCGTCTACCATCACCATGCAGCTTGCGAAAAACTTCTACCTCACACCCGAGAAAAGCTATCTGCGCAAAGCACGTGAGATGATGCTTGCCATTCACATTGAGCACACGCTGACCAAGGAGGAAATTCTTGCACTGTATCTCAAGTTTGTGTACCTCGGCGGCCCGTACGGTGTCGAGGCGGCGGCGCAAAGCCATTTTGGCAAACACGCCATCGACCTGCGTCCTGCAGAAGCAGCCTTTATTGCCGGGATTATTAACTACCCGAACATCTTCCAGCTGCACGGCGCAGAAGGCATGGCGCGCGCACTCCTTCGCAAAGACAGAGTGCTCGCGCGCATGCATGCGCACGGCATGCTTTCGGACGAAGCATACGAAGAGGCACTACACGAAGTGCTGACACCTGCACGCTTCAAACGAGCGTGTAAGGATCATGAGCCCTTCGTGCGGCTTGAGGTCAATCGCCAGCTTGGTGTGCAGGGCAAAATTCGTCTTGCGGAAGCAGGACTCGCAATTCGCACCACGCTGCGAGAGCCGCATCAGCGCGCGCTTACGGAAGCGTGTGAGAAAGCCCTTGCAAGCTACCTTACGCGTCACCCCGAGCGTGCAAAGACGGTGCGCTGCGCAGCGATGTCGATCGAAAGCAAGAGCGGCAATGTCGTCGCGCTCGTCCCCGGGCAAGACGCGAAGCGTGACCAGTGGAGCGGCGTGACACAATCGCACCGTCAAGCAGGTTCGTCGTTTAAGCCGATTTTGTACGCGGCATTTCTTGAGAAGCGGCTTGCAGGCATTCTCAAAGCGCGCGAACGTTTTTGTGAAGAGGTCGACAACCGTGACGCCTGTGTCGCCCAGTACGATGTACCCATTGACGTCCTCGACGGCTGCACAGCGCTCGATGCGCCGATTGCGGTGCCGAAAATCGTCGGATGGAAAAACCGTATCGTGCGCAGGCACACCGTGAAGAACTATCCCTACGAGGCTCGCCCGCGCTATCGCGGCGAAATCTCTTGCGCCCTCGCGCTCGCTGAGTCAAGGAACGCAGCAGCGATGTGGGTACTTGGTGCGCTTTCAGACGAAGAAGTCGAGCTTGCGCATTGGGAGGAGAGCGAGGCATCGCTCGTTGCGATGGCGCTGCGCCTTGGCATCACGAGCGAGCTACGCCATTACAACACCACCGGAAAGACCGCGGAAGACCGTGCGCAGCGTTTGCCGAACTACACCCTCGCGATTGGTTCGGCAGAGGTGACGCTCTGGGAAATGGCACAGGCCACCCTTCCCCTTGTGAACGGTGGCATCGCGCCGCAGGTTTCGCTCATCGCATCGCTTGAAGATGAGCGAGGCAACACGTTCGCATTCGAACGCGGGGCGCCGAAACGTGTCCTTGCGCCAGAAGTGGCGTGGGGCATGCAGCGCCTTCTCGCCGGCGTTGTCGATGACCCGCTTGGTACCGCCTATTCTCTCCGCAGGAAGGACAACTTCCCCACGGGTGCGCTGTGCGGCAAAACCGGCACGGCAACGAACGCCGACGCGTCATCGACCGACAACTGGTTTATCGGCTGTACCGCAGACTACCTCGTTGTCGTGCGCGTGAACGACAGCTCAAAACTCTCGCTCGGTAAAAAGGAAACAGGCGGGCGCAATGCCCTGCCCGTCTTTGTACACTATGCAAAGACCCTTCATCTCGTTGACCCGAAGAGCACCTTCGCACCACCCGTCATTCCCCGCCGTGAGGCCCCGGAATCAACGCGTATCGTTCTGAAATAGTCATTGCTGCACCTTCTCGGACCGCCTACTTTGGGCGGTTCTTTTTTATGCGATTTTTCATGAGCTTTGCGTTTCTTTCTGCATCTGCTATATATAGTGCAATGACCACGCTCGTAATTGTAGAGTCTCCCGCAAAAGCGAAGACTATTGAGAAGTATCTCGGCACGGGCTACCAAGTCCGCTCATCTATTGGGCATGTGCGCGATTTGCCGAAGTCTGAGAAAGACGCCATTGATATTGCTGCGGGCTTTGTGCCGAACTACATTATTTCTCCCGGCAAGCAAAAAGTGATTAGCGAGCTACGCACCCTTGCAAAGAAATCTGACAAGGTTGTCCTCGCTGCCGACCCCGACCGCGAAGGAGAGGCAATCGCCTGGCACGTTGCGGAGCTTTTGAAAGACGCGCAACCGAATATGGAGCGCGTCACCTTTAACGAAATCACGAAGCCTGCCATCGAAGAAGCCATCAAGCATCCTCGTTCGATTGACATGCACCTCAAAGCCGCACAGGAAGCACGCCGCGTGCTCGACCGACTCGTTGGCTACGACCTCTCGGGCATCATTTGGAAAAAGGTTCGCTACGGACTTTCAGCCGGTCGCGTGCAATCGCCTGCGCTCCGCATTCTTATGGAACGCGAACGTGATATTCGTGCGTTTGTGCCGGAGACCTTTTACGTACTCACCGCGAACCTCGAGAGTTCACATGCGGGCAATTTCACCGTAACGTGTGTCGAAGAACCACGCGAGCTCGCAGAAGCCGAGCGTATTCTTGATGCGGCTCGCACTAAGTCGTGGAGCGTCAAAAGCGTGAACGAAACCGAAGCAAAGCGCGCACCCTACGCACCATTTACCACGTCGACACTGCAACAAACCGCCTCAACGCGTCTTGGTTTTGCGCCATCACGCACCATGCGCGCCGCACAAAAACTCTACGAGCAAGGACACATCACCTACATGCGTACCGACTCCACAAACCTGTCGAGCATTGCGCATGCGCAGATTGTGAGCCACGTACAAAAAGAATACGGCGAAAAGTACACGCAGCCACGCGTCTATAAAACTAAGAACAAGAACGCGCAAGAAGCGCACGAAGCAGTACGCCCCACGAATATCACCCATGCAAGCGCCGGACTCACCGGCGACGAACAAGAACTCTACCAGCTCATTCGTACGCGCACGCTCGCTTCACAAATGGCCGATGCAAAAATTCTTCGCACCAAAATCGTGACGAATGTTGCGGGAGCCACCATTCCTGATTTCACCGTAAACGGTTCACAGGTTGTTTTCGACGGCTGGCTTAAGGCCGACCCACGCGCGCGCGGCGAAGACACCGAGGTACCCGCACTCACCTCTGGCGACGCTCTTTCACTCATCGAAGCAAACAGCGAGGCAAAGCAAACGCAGCCACCAAGTCGCTATACCGAAGCAGGACTCATCAAAGAGCTTGAAAAACGTGGCATCGGCCGCCCGTCAACCTACGCGTCGATTATTCAGACGCTTGTTGATCGTGAATATGTTTTGAAAGAAGGCCGCACGCTTATGCCGACCGATACCGGCGATGTGGTTTCGTCGTTCCTCGAAGAACACTTCCCTACCTACATTTCAGATACCTTCACCGCGGAGATGGAAAACGAGCTTGACGATATTGCAAATGGCGAACGCGAGTACGTCAAAACCCTCAGCGAATTCTACACGCCATTCCGCGCAGCCGTTGACGCAAAAGAAAACATTCCCAAAGCAACGACCCTCGGCGACGCGCCAGCAGAATTTCCTTGTCCGAAGTGCAGCAGCGCGATGGTGGTGAAGCTCGGCAAGAACGGCAAGTTCTTGTCCTGCTCTACCTATCCCGACTGCGACGGCGCACGTATGATTGACGGCTCTGAAATTAAAGCAAGCGAACCAATCGGCTTCCACCCCAATACGGGCGAATCCATCTACCTTCTCTCTGGAAAATTCGGCCCATATGTGCAGCAAGGCGATATGCCCGAACTTCCCAAAGGTCGTAGCAAAGCAGCGCTCGAAGCGCGCAAGAACCTCGTCATGCCAAAACGTGCTTCAGTACCAAAAGGCAAAAAGGTTTCTGACGTCACGCTCGACGATGCGCTTCACTACCTCGCGCTTCCGCGCATACTTGGCGCAAATGCAGAAACAGGCCTTGAGATTGTCGCCAACATCGGCCGCTTCGGCCCGTATCTCGCCTACAACGGAGAATTCCGCTCACTCAAAAAAGGTGACGATCCGTACACGATTACCCTCGAACGCGCACAGGAAATCCTCGCCACCCCAAAGCCCGGTCGCAAAGGCGAATCCATCGTCAAAGACCTCGGCCTCCACCCACGCACCAAAAAGCCCGTCATTGTCTACGAATCAAAATCTGGACGCTTCCTTCGCCGTGGACTCAAACGCTTCTCTATCCCCTCCGAAGTAAACATGGACACCTTCACGCTTGATGATGCCCTCGTATACATGAGTGTAAAATAGACGTTTTTACGTACCTATCATTGACATATACCATGTTATATGTCATCATTGTCATACCGTAGTTACGGCAGGCTCATTTTGTTACTTTAAAAAGGAGGACGATATGTCCAATTTGTTCGAGGGGGTTCTTGCGTTCATTGGCATCGGCGTTCTGGTGCTTGTGCTCTACTACATCTATGACCTCATCCATGAGCGGAAATGCCGCACGAAGGCTCAGTTTATCGCGAGCGCCTGCTACAATTTGCAATCAGAGATTGCAAAAATTGCAGACGACCCGTTCCTGGGAAAAGACCTCATGGCAAGCGTCGCTGCGATCCGTAAAGAGATTTCTCTCTATCTTGAATCGTTCCGGCAGAATTCCGTGCGCTCTTCGCTGCTCGTACATACCGGAAAAAGTCTACAGCGGCGTGCGCAATGTACTCTCGCGAGCGCCCAAACGGACATCGAGGTCCGTACAGCCATGTGCGAGGAATACACCCACCTCTTGCCGATCGTCGCCGAGGCGATAGAGGAGGCGCTGCTCAAGGAGGACTCCCTTGCCGCCAAGCACTGGCACACCCTCGGTCTCGCCTCGAGCGATGTGAAGGGCGGAGGCATCTTCTATGCCCATTTCCTCATCAAGCTCTTGCACCACACCTATTGCTGATGCAGTCCGAGAGCAACATTCCATGCCGCCCCTACTAACCTAGGGAGCGGCATGTTTTCATTGACAAACGTTCACTTTTTTACTATTGTACGAACGTTCTTTTCCTGTTCATTCCACCAAGCTCTGAAAGGCTCCTCATGGCACATCCCACCAATCTTGAAGGCGCAAACCTCACGAACCACGCCCTCGGCTTTGCGCTCGGCGGTCTGCGGTATGACCAACTCGGAGAGGTTCTCCTCGGCCTCGCCGCCCGCATCGATCACGACGCGCGCAGCGACGCAGCTCGCGGCCGTCGCGGACTCGCCTTCGAGCTCAACCACAGTTCCCTTGCCCTCAATGAACTCCTCAAACACATCGAGAAGGCACAAAAAATCTGCGCCCCCTACATGGTGACGGAGATGGAGCGCAATAAACCCGTCACCGTCACGGTGACCCGCAGCGACACACTCCGCTGGGACGAATAGCCCACAGAGAGCCACGCACTCACGACCGTCCCCGGACGGTCGCTTTTTTATCTGCAGTGTTACTAGAACACCATTAGCTTTGCTGGTGGTGTTCTAGTAACCTAAAAATTAGTGCCGCCGGCGGGCGGCGTATGCATGCAGTAAACTCCCCAGTACCACACGGAGTGTCGCGGGGGGGCACCCCGCGCTCCGTGCGGGGAGTTTCATGCCATTACACAGAGCAAAAAACAATCGATTGCTCGATTGTGTTTTAATCCCTACGGTATTTCAAGAGCTCTTACTTCTCCTGTTGTGTAATTCGAGTAGTAGAGAAACCGTCCATCGTTCGGTGCGTCTTTGAAACCAAATGAACGTGAAAATTGCACACGAGCACTTGAATCTTGTGACATATGTGAGTAACTATCACACGCTACCATGTCGGAAGGTGTGACATCTGTCACCTTCCCTGTTTCAGTTTCTACATGCAGCATGCGCCGCCCCGTGCCAGTAATTTCCTTACCAAGATCACAGTCAGAAACCGTCACGACAAAATGCGCATGTTCCCAGTCGCTCACCACGTCCGTTATTGCTTCATGTTCACGAAGTGCAATTGTTGTCGTGGCAAAGGTTTCACCGGTGAGATAGTTCCCTATCATAAAAAGAATATCGCGCGCTGGCTCATACTGCCATATGGGAGACAGGTCGGTACTGCCGTAAAAATATGTCGTATCGCGCTCCTCTATCGAACCGAGAATGCACTGCTCGGTTCGCACAGCACGCATCACGTGCTCTTTGCGGTCTTTTATTAAAATGTCACGCATACACGGGTCATTCGGATTCTGATAGGTATATATCTCCCAATCCCCCGTACCGTCAATGAGCATCACGCTCGGCGGAACAGGTTTGGTTAATTCATTTCCAGTAGTTCTATAGTAGTAATCTCTTCCGGCAGGCACCGACGCTCGATACACCACTTCAGTATCTCCCTGCTCCTCGCGCTCAATAAACTCAGCCGAACCATCATCATACAACACCGTACTCTGCCCTACCACAACAACCTGTCGCGCAGACACAAAGAATCCTTGCACCCACAAAATAGCCAGCATACAAAGCGCCCCACTAAAAGCACCACCTAAAAAACCAAGTGCAACCGCATTCTTTTTCATCATACAAAAAATTACCACACAATCGTGCGACACGCAAAAACAATCGATTGCTCGATTGTTTTTTGGCTGTCTTCTTTGGGGGAAGTTTTATTCTTCGTCCTTGTCGACAATACCGCGTTCTTTCTTGATTTCTGCGGCGATGTTTGGTGGTACGACGCCGTAGTGGTCGAATTCCATGGTCATGTTGCCACGGCCTTCGGTCATTGAGCGAAGTGAGGTGGTGTAGCCGAAGAGTTCCGAAAGTGGTACCTTTGCGCGGATTGCGTGTACCATGCCGCGTTCTTCCATACCTTCTACCATACCGCGCTTTGATGAGAGTGAGCCATTGACGTCACCCACGAACTTTTCAGGAACGGTAACTTCCACCTTCATGACCGGTTCGAGGAGCACCGCGTTCGCCTTGCGAGCTGCTGCCTTGAATGCGTTGATTGCGGCGAGGCGGAAGGCGATTTCTGACGAGTCAACATCGTGGTATGAACCATCGTAGAGTTCGACGGATACGTCTTCCATCTTGTAGCCGGCAACGAATCCGCGACCCATAGCTTCCTTCGCTCCCTTCATAACTGCAGGGATGAATTCGTTTGGAATCACACCTCCCTTGATAGAGTCGACGAACTCGAAGTGGTCTTCGCGCTTGACGTTCTTTGGGAGTGCTTCTTCGCCTTCTGGACGAGGCTGGAGCGGCTTGATGCGGATCTTAACGTGTCCGTACTGTCCGCGACCACCTGACTGCTTGAGGTACTTGTAGTCTGCCTCTGCTTCGTTCTGGATTGTTTCGCGGTACGCCACCTGTGGCTTGCCTACGTTTACTTCAACGCCGAACTCACGCTTCATGCGGTCAACGAGGATTTCGAGGTGGAGTTCACCCATACCTGCGATGATAGTGTCCATGGTTTCTTCGTCGGTTGATACCTTGAAGGTTGGGTCTTCGTCTGCAAGCTTGCGGAGTGCCATACCCATTTTTTCCTGGTCGTTCTTTGTCTTTGGTTCGACACGAAGCGCAACCACTGGTTCAGGGAAGGTGATCTGGTCGAGCGCGATTGGGTGCTCTGGGTCAGAAAGCGTGTGTGAAGTCTTCACACCCTTGAGGCCTACGGCTGCGGCGATTTCGCCAGTGTAGACTTCGTCAACTTCTTCACGCTTGTCTGCCATAAGGCGAACGATACGTGAGATACGTTCCTTTTCGCCCGTGTTGACGTTGTACACATATGAACCTGACTTGAGTGTACCTGAGTACACTCGAAGGAAGGTAAGCGCACCAACGAATGGGTCGGTCTGGAGCTTGAACGCGAGCGCTGAAAGCGGTGCGTTGTCGTCCTGATCGAATGACACTTCTTCTTCGGTGTCTGGGTTAATACCCTTTACCTTGCCGTCGTTGCGTTCTACTGGTGATGGAAGGTAGTCAACTACCGCGTCGAGTACACGCTGTACACCAACGTTCTTGAGTGATGAACCAGTAAGTACGGGGAAGATTTCATTTGCGATCACTGCTTTACGGAGTGTTGCGCGGAGCACTTCGGTGTCAATAGTTTCGCCGTTGAAGAATTTCTCCATGAGTGCATCATCGTGCTGCACGATACGTTCAACGAGTTCTGCATGGTACTTCTGTGCTTCTTCGAGGTGGTCAGCAGGGATTTCTACCGCACGAACATCCATACCCATATTGCCTTCGAACACGTATGCCTTCATTTCGAGAAGGTCAATAACACCTTTGAGGTCTGACTCTGCGCCCCATGGAATCTGGTAGCGAACTGCCTTGTTTGAAAGGCGTGCGAGAATTGTTGCGTATGAGCGTTCAAATGAGGCACCGGTGCGGTCCATCTTGTTGATGTAGCAGACACGTGGCACTTCCGCTTCATCGGCATAGCGCCAGTTTGTTTCTGACTGTGGTTCTACGCCGGCAACACCGTCGAATACCACAACGGCACCGTCGAGCACGCGCATAGAGCGCTTTACCTCTGCGGTAAAGTCGATGTGTCCTGGCGTGTCGATCACGTTGAAGGTGTACATCTGCGCTGTGTCCTTGCGGTCTACAACGTCAGTCTTTGACCAGTTACAAGAAATAGCCGCCGCAGTAATCGTAATACCGCGCTCGCGCTCTTGTTCCATCCAGTCGGTGGTTGTTGCGCCGTCGTGCACTTCGCCGATTTTGTGCGTCATGCCGGTATAGAAAAGTACGCGTTCAGACGTTGTTGTCTTGCCTGCGTCGACGTGTGCAACAATACCGAAGTTGCGTGTCTTAAGAAGCGGAAATGCTCGTGCCATATAATATATATAAATTAATTAAAATCTAAGATTTCTTCCAAAACTGGTGCATCTGCACTGTTTTCAGAAAGACTACTCCTTCACGGTATGTTGAATACCGCTCAGTCGCATTCTTTCTGAAACCAGCACACCTGCATCCAGTTTTGAAAGAAATCTATTGTGTTTATGCCGCGCACTATAGCAAAAGGATGGAAAAATAGCAACCAAAACGCACGGACTCGCCCTACAGATTCCGGTACGCTCCTTCTCGTTTTACCACAAGGAGCACTACAATTTCACCCTCTTCAATGTCGAATATCGCTCTGTAGTTCCCTATCCTGAAACGATACGATTCGTGTCCAGTAAGTCGCTTTGCAAAATCCAGAGGCTGTTCTTGTTCAGCAAAAAAGTCTATCTTATCGAGAATCCTCTTTCGTTCGGTGAGCGAAAGTTTCAAAAGCTGCGCAAGCGCTTTTTCTCGATACTGTACATTCATAACCCGAGAAGTTTACGAGCATTTGCAGAAGACACTTTTTTTGTTGCTCGCGATGCTTCGATTTCTTGCGCAACAAAATCAACCGTGAACGTATTGTTCACATACGCACGTGTTGCAAAGGTAAGCACCGAGCTAAAGGGGATCCCCTGCTCGCGAGCCTTCTTTTGTGCCGCAGCTTTCAGCTTTGCATCAATATTAAAAATCGCCGTTGTCGTCATATATGTCTAATATATATGACAACGAGTCTTTGTCAACAAAAAAAGAGCCCAGCGGTGCTGGGCTCCTCAGAGAACAAAAGGTCACATTTGTGTCAGGTAACGCCGAAGCCGGCGAGCACGGCGTGCAGGAGGTCGTATTGCACAACGCCCTGCACCAGAGTGCCACCTTGCGGCTTGCGCGTAACGGTGACGTGCTGCGTATCTGCAATGTGCGACGCATTGTAGCGCTCCGTCAAGAAATGCACCCGCTGATTCGACGAGCCACGCAACGGATTCCCCTCTGCTTTCTTCTGCACAAATGGCCCATCAATGAGCACGTCGAGCGCAGCAAGCAGTTCGGAAGCGCCGCGCGGAGCACGGTTCCCTTCCAAATGCTTTCGCGAAAACCCGCTCCATGCGAGCGTCGAAAGCCCGACAGCGCGAGCGCGCCGTGCAAGATCGGCAAGAAGCTCCGCCTGCGCAAACGGCTCGCCACCCGAGAAGGAAACCCCCTCGATGTCGTACTGCTCCTTTGCCGCGCAGATGCGCGCGAAGAGTTCGTTCACCGTCTCTTGCCATGCGAAGGACGGCTCGATAAACTCTTGCGTCACGCACCCCGTGCAGCGCATCGGGCAGCCACGCACCCACAGGCATGCACGCTTCCCTGGCCCCATGCTGAGCGTCAGCGGTGCAAAGTCGCCGACCTGCACGCAGGGCGTCATGACTGACTCCCCTTGAGGCGTTCGTCCTGCTGCTGCGACTCGGGAATGCGCGGCGGTGTTTCCACCGCACCGCCCGCCACGCCAAACGCTCGCAAAAGCGCCAGCGCGAGCGCAGCCGTCGTGTCGCACGAGTTGCCGATTTGCATGTTGATGTCGACAAGCATTTTGCCGTCGGTTCCGGTAATAATCGTAATATCACTCTTCATGCCGTGCTCCTTAAAAGCGCAATTGGGTAACGGTCACACCGTCGGGCAAGGTCTCTTGCGTGACGGTGCCGCCACCTGGTGCAACAATCGAAAGCGTCATTGCAACCGCATGGTTGCGGTACTGCGTTTCAAACGCTTCTTCCCACGCGGCGCGGTCAGAATTGTCGTGGTGATAGCGATTGGCAAAACTTGCAAGGCTGCCGTGCGCATCGATGCAAATGCCGAGTTGCACTGATCCTTTTTTGAAGACACCGATAACATCGGCACCTTCAGGAACACCGCTCACCGTATCCCACTGGTCGCTGTTGACATACTGCGCGGCACCTTCGATGCCGAGCATACGCACCGCATCGTCAAATGCTTTTTTTGCAGCATGCTTCTTCAACGCCACGAAATCGAGCGAGCGCAAAACTGCCGCCTGCGCAGGGTTCACCTTTGCAAGTTCGAGCGCGAGCGCTTCCATATCAACCCGGCTTGCGCCGAGCGTTTTTTGCGTGAGTACCAGATAATGTCGCGACATGCGAATCTCCTTGGGTTAGATTTCAAAGAACAAACTCTTCCTCATTCCCATGCGCGGTATGTATGCGCGCATGAGGAGGAGGATAAAGCGAGCGAATGTGTAAACATTCGCTCAAAGGAAAAGAACAGGGGGTGATCAATCGTCAAACGGCGACGCCATGTGATCGAAAGGGTTGTAGTAGACGAGGGACTTGGTGCCGTCACGCTCGTCGTATTGCACCATGATGCCGTTGCGATATGTCCACCAGTTATTCCGCGTGCCATGATAGACAAGCTCGGTGCCATTGCGGAGGAAGCGGTTATTCAACTCAATAACGACACCGCTCTGAGCATCAGCAATCCAATTGTCCCAATTACCTTCGTAGATAAGCTCTGTGCCTTTGCGGAAAAAGCAATTGCCGAGCTGGATGATGACATTGCCTTGGGCGTCGGACCTCCAGCTTCCCCACTCACCTTCATAGATAAACTCGGTGCCATTGCGAAAAAGTTTTTTGCCGCGACAGATAATGATATTACCCTGGTTGTCGGGCTCCCAATCACTCCACCCACCTTCATAGATAAGGTCGGTGCCATTACGGATGAATTTATTGCCGCGACGAACGATGAGGTTACCTTGGGTGTCGGGCCTCCAGCCGTCCCAGTCACCTTCGTAGATGAGGCTGGTGCCGTTGCGGAGGAATTTATTGTCGTCACGAGTAACAAAACAATCACCCCGCGAAATAAAACCATTAAACTTCCCACGATACACGAGTGTGCCGTTGAATTTCTTCAGCAGCTCCTGCGGTACCACTGTTTCTTGTGTCATGTGAATCTCCTCACTTGAAAAAAGTTACTCAATCATCAAAGGGCGACGCCATGTGATCGAAAGGGTTGTAGTAGACGAGGGACTTGGTGCCGTCATTCTCGTCGTATTGCACCATGATGCCGTTGCGATAGCTCCCCCATCGATTCCAACCCCCTTCGTAGATGAGCTCCGTGCCATTGTGAAGAAACTGGTCAAAGAGACGAATAATCACGCCACCCCGAGCGTCTGGAAGCCAGTGACTCGAAAGACTTTCACAGATAAGGTCCCTGTCGTTGCGGAAGAATTGACTGCCGCGACAGATAATGACACCACCCTGAAAGTCAGACGTCCAATTGCTGCTGTTATCCTCACAGATGAACTTTGTACCGTTACGCAGAATGCGTCCGCCGAGCTCGATGATGATGCCGCGCTCTTTGGTATCAGGACGCCACACACCCAAGCGGCCCTTATAGATTGGCGTGCTGCCACCATTCCTATAAAGAAAACCATTACTCCGAGTAATGATGTCACCCGAGCTCTCTAATGCACAAGCATCATAGTGTCCGTCGAAGATGCACTCCACTCCATCACGAAAGAGCCTGGTGTCCTCACGAGTGATGAAATATTCACCCTGCGAAATAAAACCATTAAACTTCCCACGATACACGAGCGTGCCGTTGAATTGCCTGAGCAAATCCTGCGGTACCACTGTTTCTTGTGACATGTGAATCTCCTTTAAAGATTTTCAAAGAACAAACTCTTCCTCATTCCCATGTGCGGTATGTATGCGCGCATGAGGAGGAGGATAAAGCGAGCGAATGCGGACATTCGCTCAAAGGAAAGATCAGAAGTTACTCAATCATCAAACGGCGACGCCATGTGATCGAACGGGTTGTAATAGACGAGAGACTTGGTGCCGTCCTTCTCGTCGTATTGCACCATGATGCCGTTGCGATATGTCCACCACTCATCCCACACACCTTCGTAGATCAGCTCTGTGCCGTTGCGGAGCAACCGATTGCCGAGCCAGATAATGACATTGCCTTGGGCGTCGGACGTCCAGGCGTCACACTTGCCTTGATAGATAAGCTCGGTGCCGTTGCGGAGAAAACGATTGTTGAGACGGATGATGACAGCGCCTTGGCTGTCAGACCTCCAGGCGTCCCACTCACCTTCGTAGATGGGCTCTGTGCCGTTGCGGAGGAGGCGATTGTCAATCTGAATGATGACATTGCCCCATCCATCGGGCGCCCAGCGGTCCAATACACCTTCGTAGATGGTGTCCTTGCCATTACGAAGAAGGCGACCATCGAGCTGGATGAAGACATCGCCTTGAGTATCTGACGACCAGCTGTATCCCTCACCATAATAGACGAGCTCGATGCCGTTGCGAAAGAGACTGGCGTCCTCATGAATAACAAAATGTTCACCTCGCGATATAAAATCATCAAACCTCCCCCGATACACGAGTGTGCCGTTGAATCGCCTCAGCAACTCTTGCGGCACTACTGTTTCTTGTGACATGTGAATCTCCTAACTTGAAAAAGTTACTCAATCGTCGAATGGCGACGCCATGTGATCGAAGGGGTTGTAGTAGACGAGAGACTTTGTGCCGTCCTTCTCGTCGTATTGCACCATGATGCCGTTGCGATATGTCCACCAGTTATCCCGCATGCCCTCATAGACAAGCTCGGTGCCATTACGAAGGAAGCGATTATGCAACTCAATAACGAAACCGCCTTGACTGCTGGACACCCACCTTTCCCATGCGCTTTGGCAAATAAGTTCCTTGCCATTGCGAAGAAATTGGTTATCCCGTTGAATAATGACACCGCCTTGAAAGTCAGACATCCAATTTTGATCCATCGTTTCACAGATGAACTCTGTGCCATTGCGGAAGATACGGCTACCGGTTTGGACGAGAATGCCGCGCTCTTTGGAGTCAGGACGCCACATACTCCACCTACCCTTATTGATTGGCGCACCGACACCGTTCCTATACAGGTTACGATTCCACTGCGTGATGAGGTCACCTGAAATTTCCAATGCGTAATCTTCATGTGGTCCATCATAGATGCACTCCACTCCGTTGCGGAGGAATCTATTGCCGTCACGAGTGATAAAATGCTCACCCCGCGACATAAAAGCATCGAACCTCCCACGATACACGAACGCGCCGTTGAATTTCTTCAGCAGCTCCTGCGGTACCATTGTTTCTTGTGACATGTGAATCTCCTTTAAAGATTTTCAAAGAACAAACTCTTCCTCATTCCCATGCGCGGTATGTATGCGCGCATGAGGAGGAGGATAAAGCGAGCGAATGTGTAAACATTCGCTCGAAAAAGAACATACAGAAAGTATTATGCGGTGAGCTGCGCTTCGTAGCGCTGCCGCACTGCTTCGTGGTCTGCCGGGAGCCACCGGCGCGAACTCGTCGCGCGCAGTGCCGAAAGCACCATGCGAGCAATCCCTCCCTGCTGCACCTGAGGTATGAAGTCAAGGCACGCCGCAAGGAGGTCGTCGTCCACAACTTCCGCACGACCCGCTTCCTTCGCGAACTCATACGAACGGCGCACGATCACCTCGATGTCTGCACCGGTGTTGCCGTCTGTCAGTTCGGCATACGCTTCGAAGTGCACGAGCGAACACGGGATGTCGTTGCGACGAATCATCACCGCAAACAGCTCGGCGCGCATGTCCCCGTCTGGCATGAGGAGCGGAATCCGCTCATCAGTCCGTCCGGAGCGCATCATCGCTGGGTCGATAAGGTCGGGCCGGTTGGTGCACGAAATGACAAACACCTTGCCGCGAATGTACGGGTCGGACAAAAACGTCATCCACATTTGGCGCAAGCGGTTTGAAACGCCGCTGTCGCCGCTGTAGCCGTCACGCCCGCCATCTTCTTGATCCACCTCATCGCGCAAAACCACAACCGGTGCGAGCGAACGCAATGCAGCAAGCGCTTCCTCCATGCGCGCTTCTGACTGTCCGACAAACATGTCGCGAATCTGCTTCATCGTCACGAGCGTCACCCCTGCTTCTGCGGCAAATGCCTCGGCGATTGCGGTCTTGCCGGTACCGGGAGGCCCCATAAGGAGGCAGCCCATCGGCACTTCGGTATACCGCTGCGTCCGCATCGTGCCTGCGACCGACCTGAAGTATGCCTTCAGGTAGTCGTAGCCCGCAACACCTTCGAAGCCGTACATTGGCTTTTTGACGGTGAAGTACGAGCCGTACCGCTGTGCAATGAGCGCACTCGTGTGCGCCGCAATCGACTCCTCGGGATTCTGCACCTCACGCATAAGCGCACGGCACAGCCCACGAATGTCGCGGTACGTGCAGCACGGCGTAAGGCCGGCGAGTTCGGCGGCGCTGCGCGGGGATTTCCACGTGGACGCGGGAACCTCCTGCAGCGCCGCAAGCTCTGCGGCGAGCTTTTGGTATGCTGGCTGATACGTGCAGTTCACGGCTTTCAGTTCGTCGAGACGCGCCTCCAGATTATCGATCTGTGTTTTATGCGCACCGTACTGCTGCGCAAGTTCTGCTTCGAGCACTTCGATACGGTTCAGGATAACCTGCACGTCATTCGAGGACATACTGCGTTCGCGCTCTGTCCGCGCCTTTTCAAGCGCGGCACTGAGCGTCGCCACTTGGGGGACTTCCGCGATAAGTGAGGCGTCGCGGCTCTGTTCTTGCAGCGCATGCCCTTCACCATCGTGTTGCACAATGCGAAGCTGTGCGCCGTCCCAGAAGAAGCACACCGGCTTCCCTGCTTTAGGAAAGATAACACCCGTTTCGGGGTCAGCACATACCGTCCCAAGCTCGGCGCCAACCTTTGCCGCGCCATGGATACGGTAGCGTGCCGTTTGCCCCTGCGCATAGGTTATCTGCAGAAGACTCCCCAAGGGGAGCCGCAGAAATTCCTTGGCGTTCGGCGTATGCGGCGCCACAAGCGACAGTTCGCCTTCGAGCCGCGCAATCTCGGCATCGTGTGCTGCGAGAAACTCTGCGTATGCATTTTTCTCACGAGCCAACACTGCTTCGATTTCACGCACCTCCGGGTTTGCCGACGCTTCGCGGCGCACGGCGTCGAGCTGCGCCGTTGTAGACGCAAGCTCTGCAGCAGTGCGCGCTTCATGTGCTGCCACGTAGTCGTGGAGAGCCGTTTGCAACTCCTCCTTTCGTGCTGCCACGTGACGCTCGGCATCGATAAGCATGCCAAAACAATGTGCGCGTTCGTCGCGATCAGGAAGATCGACAACGATACGTTCGAAGGGGCCGTCTGCACGAACAAGACGTTCGTGCACTGCTGTGGGCGATGCCGCGGTCAAGATAAGCACATGTCCTCCGTTGCGGAAAGCGAGTGCATCAATGAGACTGATGAGCGTGAGCGCCATCGCATCGCTCTCCCGTGCACCTTTCGGGCAAAAGAGTTCGATGTGCGGCACAATGAAGCTTGTCGGCTCCGCACGCTCCGCCGCGAGACGTCGCAGTGTTGCCACTACTTCGTCTGCATCCGGCACCTTTGCGCCAGCTGCTGCTTGCATCTGTGCGCGCGCTTTTTCGAGCGGGTCGTCACTGCTTTTTGCTTCCGGCTTCATCGCCAGTGCTTTTTGCAGCGCTTCGTCACTTGTTTCAAAACCAAGCCCGTGCGTAAAACGCAGGCAGGGCGTCGAGAGCGTGCGCGAAACTGTTTCTGCAAGATCGAAAAACTCAGGGCCCGTCGCATCCATTTTGGGATACAGGTCCTGCGTATTCCCCGTCAAGAGGAACGCTTGTTTTCCCGCGGCGAGCGCGGATTCGAGTGAGGTAAGCCATTGCATGTCATATACTCCTGTATGTTATTGACAAAGACCAAATACGTGTCGAACAGTACGCTATTTTTGCGTAAAGTCAATGGCGTGCCCATGAAAAAAACAGGAGTCTTTCCTCCTGTTTTAGCGATGCTATTCATCGTCGGTTTCTGAGTCGTCTCCTATTGCGGGAGGGTTTTTGAGAGCAGCTATGATGCCCCCAATATCGCCTTCGAGGACTGCGGGGATATTGTGCCAGGAGACTTTGATGCGGTGGTCGGTAATGCGGTTTTGTGGGAAGTTGTAGGTGCGGATTTTCTCCGAGCGGTCGCCAGTGCCGATTTGGTCTTTACGTTCTGAGGCGTTTTTCTTCGCTTCTTCTTCTTCGTGCATCGCGTCGATTTTTGCAATGAGAATCGACATGGCTTTCTCTCTATTTTTAAGCTGTGAGCGTTCTGATTGTGAGCGCACGTCGATACCTGTCGGCTTATGGATGAGACGCACAGCAGTTTCAACCTTGTTGACGTTCTGTCCGCCAGCGCCACCTGATTTTGAGTATTCCATCTCGATGTCGCTTTCCTTGATTTCGTATTTTGACTTTTTACGGAGCGGAAGAATTGCAACCGATGCGGTTGAAGTGTGCGTGCGTCCCATTTTTTCGGTGACAGGCACGCGCTGCACGCGATGCACGCCGGTTTCAAAGCGCAGGTCGTCATATGCGCCACTGCCAATGATTTCAAAGACCGCTTCCTTGTAGCCGCCGGCGTCGTTCATGGATTCGTACTCACGCGAGACTTTCCAGCCCTTTGACTCGGCGTACTTTTGGTAGAGTTCTGCGAGCTGGAGTGCAAAGAGCGAGGCTTCGTCGCCGCCAGCGCCTGCACGCACTTCGAGCACGACGCCGTACGGGCGAGCTTCTTCTTCCTTGCCTGCTTCTTCAATGCGCTTCATTTCGGCGAAGAGTGCGTCGAGCTGCGCGTCGACATCAGCGAGTTCAACGTCGGCAAGCTCTGCCATTGATTCGTCCTCCTTTAAAAGCAGCGCATCGTGTCGGCGCGCAAAAAGCGCATCGCCTTGGATTGCGTAAAATTGCGTGCGCTGATTCTCCTTAAAGGGAGCGAGATCTTCTTGGGTGTAGGCCATAGTGTAGAGGTTATACTACAGAAACAGTTTTCAATCAAAGAGCGCGGTGGTGACACGCTGCCACCAAGTTGGAGCGGGGGCGGTACTTGTTGCGACAGGAGCTTGTGCTTCTTGCTTTGTCTCGGGCAAAATAATGAGTGTTTCGCCGCTTGCCGCGACATCAAACGACTGACGAATATATGCTTCTTTCCCCGATTCGCTTTCCGCATACGCAACACGCGCTTGCAGCGTTTCGTGGAGCTCACGCGCAGCACGCACCTCTTCTTCACGCACGACCACGCGCGCATTCCACTCGCGCTCTTTCTGCCACTGCGCATACACAACGGTGCTCATGTACACCGTTATGCAGACACACACAATAAGCATGAGGGGCGAATGGACAATGCGTGACCATGAGGAACGAGTGGCGAGCGGAGCGTGCTTCATAGCTGCAGTATACCCACTTCTTACTCGTTTGTCATTGCGCGTCTCCTTCGGGAAGGATGCCAACATACTCAGGACGGTGTTCTACCATCCAGTTCATCACCTCTTTCATAACCCAGCTTGCGCCGACTTGGTTTTTGTAGGGGCCGTTTTCCATAAAAAGAATGAATGAGTACTTCGGCGCTTCGTACGGAAAAAATCCCGCAACCCACGTGTGCACTTTTGTCTTCGCGCGGTCAAGCTCGGCGGTACCTGACTTCCCCGCAATAGCAACGTCTTTTCGGTCGAGCCCGCGTACGGTGCCGCCGTCGGTCGCCACCGCTTCACGCATACCTTGCCGCACGACGCGTAGGTAGTTCTCGTCGAGATGTAAATCGGTCGACGGCGTTTGCGTATCTTTATAGAGTGTCGGCGTAAATTTTGTGCCGCCGTTTGCGAGCGCCGCATAGGCGACAAGCATCTGGATTGGCGTCACCTGCCACCCGTACTGCCCGATGGACGTATTGTATGTATCGCCGAGGCGCCATTCGTCACCGAAGATTTCTTGCTTCCACTCCGGGTTTGGTACAACGCCCGCACGCTCGCCCGAAAGCGCAATGCCTGTTGGCGAACCAAAACCGAAGGTATTCATCCAAGTATTGAATTTGGTAATGCCGAGTCCTCTTTGTTCGTCCGTGCCGCCGCCGACCGTATAAAAGTACACGTCGCCTGACTGCGCAATCGCACGAACCAAATTGAGTGACCCATGCGCTTTCCAGTCATGGAAGATGGTAGGGTTATCGGGGTTGTACCGGTTCGGGACAACAAGGCGACCGTCTGAATAAATTGTCGTCTCCGGCGTCACGACACCTTCCGCAAGCGCAGCATACGCAACGAACGGCTTCACAATCGAGCCGGGGATGTAGGTGCCAGCAATAATTTTGTCCATAAGCGGCGAGCGTGCATCGTTTGAGAGTTCGGCAATCTTTTCTCGATTGGTACCATCAGCAAACACCGTCGGGTTGTAGGACGGAAACCCTGCGAGTGCAATAATTTCTCCGGTGTGCACATCCATAATTGCTGCGGCGCCCGAGCGAAAGCCAGTCATTTCCGTCGTGGAGGCAATGATGTCGTGCATTACTTCGGTGAGCTCGGCATCGAGCGAGAGCGTCACCGAGCCTCCTGCCTGCGCGGGAGCAATCGTGTGTTGTGCAATAATCTCACCTTGTACATCTTCTTCAAAGTAACGCGTGCCGTTTATGCCGGAAAGCGTTGCGTTCGCTGATTCTTCAATGCCGGCAATGCCCGTGTATTCAGTGCGGTAGAATACTCCCTTTGCGTCTTTGCGCGGCGCATTCACGTAACCGATGACTGAGCCGAGCCCATTACGCGTCGTGTACGCACGCACGGGAAAATCATGCTCCTTCGCAACGTCTGCATCATTCCATGCGAGCGCCTCGCCAAACCGATCGAGGATTACGCCGCGTTCTGCGATAATGGTTGCTTGCCCGAGTGAATTATTCACGCTCCGCGCATAGAACGCATCTCCTTCGAGAATTTGAATAACGAACAGTCGATACGTAAACCAAACGGCAACAACGAGAAACACAACACCGACACCCACAAGCCTCGCTTTCGAAATCGGCATCTCCCGCTTCCCTTCAAGTCTATCGGCATCCACGCGAGCAATGTTAATCGCGTCAACGAGCACCTCATCAAATGACACCTCGCGGCGCACCGGGCGAAACCTTCTTTTGAGCCATCGAAACATACTGCGAGTATAGCGAACCCTCCCCCGAAAAGCAAAAGCAACAAAAAATCGCACCTGCGATTTTTTGTAAAAGTTAACTATTCCAACATTCATGTGGGTAAGTACTAAAATTTCACCGACACACCCGTAGCTACGTCATCCTTGGGGTCTATTACAATAACGAAGCGGAGCGAAGTATATTGTAAAGACAGCCGAGGATCCAGGAGTTAGGACATTTATTTTACAGCCTGGATCCTCGGTTCACTTGAAAGTATAGTCGCTATCACTCCTTACTTTCATAGCGCCCAAGGATGACTCTCTTTTGCGGTTTGTGATATTTCTTTCATAGACTTACTGTATCATCCAAACAAACTCTGAAGAACCAAGAAGTTAAATTGGCAAATTGGCTGGTGCTTCTCGGCGTGTAGACTCGATACGGCTAAGCGTTGGTGTCATAACGGTCGAACTTGGGATGTGCCAGAGTGTTGCAAGCTCTTCTGTTGAAAGCACCGTGTCAGCATCGGCACTCGCATTCGTACCATAGTCGTTCTCAAAGTTTTCCATCGAGCGGTTTTTATACATCTCGAGGATGGCTTTTTTAAGCCTATCGGTTGTTTTGCCGCCGCGGTTCTGCCACCACGGCCAGTCAACGTCTGTTCGGAACCGTCCTGGATTAAGCCCGCCAAAGCCAGGTGTCTCCGTACCCTTGAGGCTCCCCGCAAGAAGCGCAATACGGTCGCCGTTAAACTTGCTCCACGGGGCAACATAAATGCCGCGAATACGTGTATCAAAAAAGTACTTATTCATCTGGCGTTTGTAGGCAGTATAAAGCGACTTCTCATGATCATCCATTTCGTTTGCCCGCTTCATTTCTTCTACCTCAGTCTCCTTGCCGTCCTCGCCCTTTTTCTTTACTTTAACGGAGAACTTCTTTTTCAGATCGGCCTCAAAATCTTTCTTTGCTTCTGGTCTCTCGGTGAGTGAGCCGGTCTTCCAGTCATAACTCTTATGCGGCACGATAACAAACTGTAGCCACATATGCTCTCCTGGACCAGCGTTTGCAAGCGCCTCAAGCGTTGTCGACATAGGGTCAATTTTGAATTCCTCTTTGGGGAAATCCTGATGCCCCCAATCGACATACGTACGAAGTGGCGGACCAATACGGCTTCCCCCTTTCCCAAAGTGAAATCCAAAAAGTCCGTAGCCATCCAGATTTGAAGGGATTTCAGCAGTATAATCGATGTCAACTTCACGAACCTCAATGCCCGGATAATGTGCATAGAGCTGGGTTTCTATCATGTTTTTGAACTTCTTTTTCGGGCACACGATATAGAGACGCACCGCGCCGCCTGTTGATACTAATTCAAAGCTATAGGACGGAGAACTCTTGCCGTCCCACACGCCCTGCACCCAGTTGTCGGGGCCTGCCTTTTGGTAGAGCTGCATAAAAACCTGCTCCATCGCTTCGGGCGACTTAAACACCTCGCGCGGGACAAGTACTTCAAGAATTGATTGTCCTTGCGCCACCGCAAACTGCGTATGCACAAAATCCATCCACTTCGTGTAGAACATCGGCAAGAGCACAAACGGTGCAACAAAAGGCACGATAAGGAGCATGTACGCGACAGTGATTTCGTACGGCAGCGTAATCCGCGTGACAAGGTACACGAAGAGCACGACCATCGTCGGATACAAAATCCAGTCGAGACTCACGCCGAACGTACCCGTTATATAGTCATGCACCGCCTTCAGCAAAAGATACGGTGCTTTTACGACCGCAACAATGAATGCTCCGAGTGCTTCAAGTATCTTATCCATTTCGTGCAAGTATACCACGATACGGAAAAACACTGCATGCGCAGTGTTTTCGGTGTCCTTATGCTTAGAGTGCCGAGCGGTATTTACCGTCCGCAGTCTTTGCAAAGAGATTAAGATCCTGAAGGTTTACGACAATGGTATTATCCTTCACGTATCGCTCTTTACGAACATGGTCGATGATTTCGGTTTTGGTGAGTGCGCCATGCTTTTCGAGAACCGCAAGGATGACATCCTTCACGACGCCTGGCGTGTAGCCCCACTCAGTGAGCGCGTAGAGTCCACGCCCCACGAGGACGAAGCGGTCATCTTTAATGAGTTCGTTGTGTGTCGTTGCGATATGTGCGGCGCGACCGAAGGTTTCTTCAATTGCCTGTGCAACTTCGCGGAAGTGCATCGGTGAACCGTGACGCTTCACAATAAGGTAGGCGTAATCACGAACTCCCTTAGTGCGAACGTTTGAACTTTCGACAAGACCCCATTCGCCAAGCGGATTTTTATCGAGGCGCTTGGTAAGGCGGAGCCACCTATCGAGGTGTTCGCTCGTGTGATACTGCGACGGAACACGTGCAAGGTTGCGACGGAGCCTCGTGAAGAGTTCCGTTTCAGAAACGAGATCGTCCATCTCGATTGAATTTGCAAGTGTGTGGAGCGCATCTTCGATTGCTGACGCGACACCGGTATCAATGTGCCAACGGTCGGTAAAGTGCTGGTTTTCCTTGGTGCGGGCAAATTGCTTGCCGACATTCAAAAGGAGTAAAATGTGGGGACGATGCTCCTTCCGCGCAGCAATGGAATCGAGAAGATGTGCTTCGTCGACAATCATGCCGTGGTCACGAATAATAACTTCGAGTTCATCAAAAATTGATGCGTGCTCGTCGTACAACTTCGAACGTTGAATGGTTTGCACGCCATGATTCTCGATCTGTCGTACGCGTTCGCGCGTAATACCATAGAGCTCGCCGATTGACTCGAGCGTATGGGTGGTGCCGCTGCCGGTAAGTCCGTATCGCTTCTCAAGAACGTCGCGTGTGCGATCGTTGAGAATCTTTAGAAACTTGCTGGTGACTTGCTGTGGTTTAAACGTAAGCATATGTGTCGTATCAAATTACATACCTGATGTCTTTTATGATGATGTTGTTGTATCACATGAGACAATGTATGTCAACACTCTCCTTGGACACCTTGACGCACACTGGCTTGTATGGCTTTTTCGCGGTCGTTCGCGAAAATAAAATCGCACACTTCTCAATTTTGTCAATTGCTGTGAGCGATGTGATGCGCTATGATACCTACATATGGAGCACATCAAATCAGACGTAGAGTCATTCGCACGCATCCGTGTTGTTGGTGTTGGCGGTTCAGGCAACAACGCCGTCAATCACATGGTCAACGCCAAGGTGAAGGGTGTTGAATTTGTCGCTATCAACAGCGACGCACAGGACCTGCACCACTCACAGGCGAAGCGCAAAATCCACATTGGTAAAAATATCACCAAGGGCCTCGGCGCAGGTGGCAATCCTGACATGGGTCGTCGCGCCGCAGAGGAAACAAAAGAGGAAATCGCCAATGCGCTCAAGGGTTCCCACATGACCTTTATTACTGGCGGTATGGGCGGCGGCACCGGTACCGGCGCTGCGCCAATTGTTGCAAAAGCATCAAGAGACCTTGGCGCACTCACGATTGGTGTCGTCACGAAACCCTTTCTTTTCGAAGGGCAAGAGCGTATGCGCTCTGCGCTTGAAGGTATCGAGGAACTCAAGAAAGAAGTTGATGCCCTCATCATTATTCCGAACGATCGCCTCCTTGCGATTATCGACAAGAACACCACCATCACGCAAGCATTTAGTATTTGTGACGAGGTGCTCCGTCAGGCAGTCGTCGGTATCTCTGACCTCATCACGATGCCGGGTATCGTAAACCTTGACTTTGCTGACATTCGTTCTGTTATGGAAAATGCCGGATCAGCACTCATGGGTGTTGGTATCGGCGCTGGCGAGAAGCGCGCCGAAGATGCCGCGCGTATGGCAATCAATTCTCCTCTGCTTGAAGTATCAATTACGGGTGCTCGTGGCGTCCTCTTCGCAGTTGCGGGTGGCGACGACCTCGGCATGCTCGAAGTCCAAGAAGCCGCGCGCATCATTACCGAGTCTGTCGACCCTCATGCACGTATTATCTTCGGTGCATTCAGAGACGACACGCTTAAGAAGAACGAACTCAAGATTACGGTTATCGCAACCGGGTTCCCCGAGAGCGATTCCGCACTCAAGCGCGCTCGTGACGCACAGTCTGACCGCATTGCGCAGCCGCTTACCATTCGCCACGACCCGTACGAGTCGTCGGCACCACGCGATCAGTTTACCGAACCTGAGGAGGAACGCCCTGCACGCAGCGGCATCTTCAACGCCGTCATTCCCCGCCCTCGTCGCGAGGAAGCGCCGCAGCCAATCATCGAAGCTCCTGAGGTACAGGCAGCTCCTCAGCCTGCACCGCTTCGCCCTATCCCCGAGGCTGTTGAGGAGCCAGCGCCTGAGAGCGAGCGACCATGGTGGCGCAATGCTACCACTGAAGCGCCAACATCGAGAACTACCTACGAAGACGAAAATGATGAATGGGGCGCCGTCCCTTCATTCCTTCGCCGCACCAAAGGTGGACAAAATGAGTAACAAAAAAGAACGCTGAGGCGTTCTTTTTATTTGGTTTGTTTAGTCTCTTGGTTTCATCAAAGGGAATATCTGCCCCTCACGTATTGAGACACCTTCGAGGAATGCGAAGAGTCGTTCCGAAACACCGAAGCCAAACATTGGCGGCATGCCATATTCCATGGCTTCTACATACTCCCAGTCTGCCATCTGCGCTTCGTCGTCGCCCTTGTCGCGGAGTGATTGCTGATGCTCGAATCGCGCGCGCTGATCAATCGGGTCGTTAAGCTCGTTGAACGCCTTCCCTACTTCACTGCCACCGAGAATGATTTGGAAGCGGTCAACGGTGCGCGGATCCGCAGCATTCTTCTTTGCGAGCGGCTCAAGATAGACGGGCATACCCGTAAGAATAGCAGGGCCGCCTAGTGTTTTGCGAATAAGCTTCCAGAGAGTGTCGACGCCGCGACCGACATCGAGCGAGCTATCATACGCGATGTGCTCTGCATCAAGTTTTTCCTTAACGACATCGAGTGTTACGGTTCGCGGGTCGAAGCCGAACTTCTCTTGCATAAGCTCGTTGTAGTCGTACTTTCCCCAGTCTGCACCGAGGTCGACATTATGGTCATTGATCGTGAATTGCATCGTGCCCCATGTCGCCTGTGCTGCTGCGCGGTACATGTCGATGATCATCGGCACACCGGTACGCGCATCGCTAAATGCCTCATAGAGCTCCATGTGCACATAGTCTTGCGCGTGCTCATGCGACATTCCTTCATTACGGAATACTTGCCCGATTTCGAACACCTTCGGAATACCTCCTGCAATAATCTTTTTGTGCCAGAGCTCGTGCGAAATACGAAGGTACACATCGATATCAAGCGCGTTATGATGCGTAACGAACGGACGCGCCTCCGCACCACCCGTCTTTGTTTCGAGAATAGGTGTATACACTTCGGTGTAGTCGCGCGCGAGAAGAAACGAACGAATAGTATTCCAAAAGATTGAACGACGACGCACGCGATTGCGCACGTTTTCGTCGAGGAGCATATCGAGGTAGCGCTTACGGTACCGTTCATCTTCATCTTTAATACCAAAGTGCTCGGTCGGCATTGCCTGGAGCGACTTTGCAAGCATGCGCCATGAGGTTGCGCCGAGTGACTGCGCGCCTGTTTTTGTCACCATAGCGCTGCCAGAAACCTCAAGGAAATCTCCCGCCTCAAGCGTTTCCATTGCAAGCGCAAAATCAGCAGTTGTCTCTTTATGGAAGACAGCCTGCACACGTTCCGTGCCGTCGTAGATCTGCGCAAAGGCAATAGCGCCAATGTGACGCATCGACATAACACGTCCAACGAGCGTTGCAGGAGAGCCCTCCGCAAATGCAGCAAGAAATGCAGCATTGTTCATTGTTGCGTTCGACTCTGCGGGATAGGGGTTTATCCCTGCCGCCTGCAACGCTTCGAGTTTTTTGATTCTCTCGGTCCGAATTTCTTCTACTGATGCCATAGTACCCGCACTATAGCAGAGGCGTTGCACACAAGCAACATTTCTGCTATAGTGCAGCCACTTGCAAAGGAAAGTTTTGCAGGAAATGCGCGCTTAGCTCAGTTAGAAAAGGCAGCCGCTTCGCGGACCGGGCTGCCTCGCTGCTAGTGCGTCGGCCTCCGCCGACACTATCTTAAAGCGTTTGCTTCCGCAAACACCGCAGATAGAGCACTTCGACTAATACTCGAGAGGTCCTAGGTTCGCAGGTACAAACATCTCACAAGATCATATTGCACATTCTGTGCGCGCTTAGCTCAGTTGGTAGAGCGCTCGACTGATACTCGAAAGGTCCTAGGTTCGACTCCTAGAGCGCGCACAGAATGCGGAATAAAAAATACTCAATGCGCTGCATTGAGTATTTTTGTGTGTCACTAGAAGTTTTTTAGTCTCCGGGCCTTTTCGTGGTTACGGATTTTCTCGAGGGTCTTCGATTCAATCTGACGAATACGTTCGCGGGTGACGCCGAATTCTCGACCAACCTCTTCGAGGGTGTAGTAAGTGCCATCGATGAGCCCGTGACGCATCTCGAGAATCTTACGTTCCTTATCAGACAGTGAGTGCAGGATTTCATGCAAGTGCTTTGCAAGAATGTTATGCGCGACTTCTTGGTCTGGCGAGGCAACCTTATCGTCAGCAATGAAGTCCGAGAGCGATGACTTATCATCGTCGTCGCCAACCGGAAGCTCGAGCGAGATAGTGTCCTGACTAATCTTTTCGATTTGATAGATCTTGCTGACGTCGACATTCATTTCGATTGCCACTTCGTCGGCAGTTGGCTCTCGGTCAAGCTCTTGCGCAAGGCGTCGCACGACATGCTTGTACTTCGCCATGGTTTCCACCATGTGGACAGGGATACGAATGGTGCGTGACTGATCCGCAAGCGCGCGAGTAATCGCCTGACGAATCCACCACGTCGCATAGGTCGAAAACTTAAATCCTTTCGTGAAGTCGAACTTATCAACTGCCTTAAAGAGCCCCAAGTTCCCTTCCTGAATAAGGTCGAGCATGGTGAGGTCGGGAGAACGATTTGCGTACTTCTTTGCAATCGATACCACAAGACGAAGGTTTGAACGTGCAAGCAAGTTACGAGCCTCGTCATCGCCTTCGACAATGCGCTTCGCGAGGGTCTTTTCTTCGTCGCCGGTAAGGAGTGGGTACTGTCCGATTTCGCGGAGGTACATTTGGATTGAGTCGTACCCGCCATCAGAACGACGATGCGACTGCTTGCGGTCAAGATACGTCTCTACCTGCGCGGTCTCGCCGAGGATACCGTTCGCATTTTCGATAACATCAACGCCCATAATAGCAAACTTCTCGTACAGTTCTTCGAGGAATGGCACATCTCGCTCAATAGTTGGGAATCGTTGCAGGATTTCTTCGTGGGTCACATAACCGCGCTTGCGACCGATTTCGGTCAGCTCGCGTGCACGTGCAGTCATTTCATCTCGCGTAAGACGCACGGCAAACGCCGGCACCTTCTTTTCTGGAGAAGCAGGCGTCTTCTTAGTGGTTGTTTTTTTGGTAGATGTTGTTGTGGTCACGGGTTTTTTTGTAGAGGTTTTTTTAGCGACCGCTTTCGAGGAAGCCGCCTTCTTGACAGGGGTTTTTGATGCAGTAACTTTTTTGACAACTGCTTTCTTTGCTACGGTTTTTTTAGGAACCGCTTTTTTTACGGGGGTCTTTTTCGCCACTGATTTCTTCGCGACCGTTTTCTTCACGGGGCCGCTCGCTTTCGAGGATGCTACCTTTGATGATTTCTTGGTTGCCATAATACCGCACTATACCGCAAGAACATCTTTTCGTCCATATGGCATGCCACATGTACTGATTCCGTCAAAAGCCACGTATTCTGAAGTATGTCAACTTGCGCACGACCTCGAACGCGTGCACCATTTCTCTATCTTGCTCATTCTTGTTCATGGAGGAATCTATCATGCATTCACTTCTTGTACTCCTGTTCTCGCTCCTTTTCATGGGATATGCGGACGCACACAAAGCGCCACACAAACGAAGTTCCTACGCACAGCTCATGCGCCTCGTGCAAGTGCAGAAGGATATTCGCGTACGCGAATTCGTTACTGACTGCATTATGCGTCGCTATGTGGACGGCGCCCGTGCGGAAATCTTCACGCTTTTTACCGAGGCAACAACCCTGCACGGCTCGCTTGAGAAACTTTCGCACGAAATCTGCCTCGCTGCGTACGACGATCTGCCTCGGTTCGAAACGCAAAAAGACATAGCCCGCGCTGTTGCCGAAGGAACGCTGCACGCGGTTGAAAGTCTTCATATTGCATGGCCAGAAGGACTTCCTGTCGAACGTCGCGTCTTGCGCGTTTGGGCACATGCGTACCTGACCAACCTCGCGCGTCGCGCCGGAGCAGAAGGCATCACGCTTCGGGTCACGTCATTGACGCGACCTGTCGAGCTCCAGAAGTCGCTCGCGCGACGTGGTGCAACGCCAGCGCACTGCAATGAGCCGCTCGTATGTGGCACCCACGCAACAGGTGCAGCGTTCGACATAAGCACACGCACCCTCAGCGTCTCCGAACGCAGCTGGATTGCGAACGAGCTTATGACAGACATGAAAGAGAGCCGCATTCTCTTCATCCTCGAAGCCCGCGGCGCCCACTTCCACATTTTCGTCCCCAAACCTCAGCCATGAGCATAGGGACACCAAAAACCCCGCACACCATGTGCGGGGCTCTTTTTTTGTGCTGGGCGAGGGACTCGAACCCTCACTCCCTTACGAGAACACGATTTTGAGTCGTGCGCGTCTACCATTCCGCCACCCCAGCGAGGGTTTGCTAGGTTATACCATTGCGAGAACGGCAACGCAACAACTTTGGCGCTTGCGATCGTGATATACTGTGCACATGGATTCTGAATCTACTGAGAAGCCGAAGGCCTCTTTTGTGCATTTGCATGTGCACTCGCATTATTCTTTGCTCAATGCTATTCCAAAGCCGAAGGAGCTCGTTGCTGCAGCGAAGGCTGACGGGCAGACGGCGCTTGCACTGACAGACTTGGGCGCACTCTACGGTGCGGTTGATTTTTATAAGGCGACGATGGGTTCTGGCGTGAAGCCTATTATCGGGCTTGAGGCGTTTGTGGCGCCACGCACGATGGAAGACCGGGAGGGCTCCCTTGACAAACCTAGGAATCGTGTGATTTTCCTTGCGAAGAATAATGAGGGATATGTGCACCTTATCAAAATGGTGACGGAGAGTTTTATGCGCGGCTTCTACTACAAGCCACGCATTGATCATGCGCTCATTGAAAAGTACAAAGAAAACCTGGTGTGTATCCTTCCCTCTTTTTCGAGTGAGCCCGTTTCGGCACTGAAAGATCATCTCGACGAACGCGCACACGCGTCGCTTGATTGGTATAAGGGTGTTTTTGGCGACGACCTCTACATGGAGATAACCCACCATCCCGAAATTACTGGACACATGGAAACGCAAGCGAGAATCAAAGAGCTCGCCAAGGAACATGGCGTGCAGATTATGGCAGCACACGACGTGTACTACCTCAAAAAAGAAGACCACCGCGCGCGCGAAGCCATGATTAAAATTCAGTCGGGCGGTATTCTCGACATGATGGACGACGGTGAGGGCGAGCACGAAGACTTCTCGTTTATCTCGCAAACTCAAGCGTGTGAGTACTTTGCAGACGAGCCTGAAGCACTTGCGAACACGCTCAAAATCGCCGACATGTGCGGCTACACCATGACGCCGGGCGAAGTCTGGCACTTTCCGAACTTTATTATTGAGTCTGGCAAGGAGCCAGATGACGAACTTCGTGACGCCGCGTACGAAGGCTACAAGTGGCGCGGCTACTTACCTGACAATGCAGATGCGCTGAAGCGTCTCGACTACGAGCTCGACGTTATTAAAAAGAAAGGCTACGCAAAATACTTCCTCGCCGTTGGCGACCTTTTGCGCGAAGCGCGCGAGCGCGGCATTCTTACCACTATTCGTGGTTCTGTTGCGGGATCCTTTGCAACCTACGTGCTCGGCATTACCAACGTAGACCCGCTCGAATACAACCTTCCCTTTGAACGTTTCCTCAACCCTGAACGTCCGTCTGCTCCCGACATCGACATGGACTACGCCGACAACCGTCGCGATGAAATCATCAGCTATGCGCGCGACAAGTACGGCCGCGACCACGTTGCGCAAATCTGTACCTTCGGCACCATGATGGCGAAGGCGGCAGTGCGCGACATCGCGCGCGTACTCGGGCATCCCTACTCGCTCGGCGACCAGATTTCAAAAATCATTCCCGTTGGTTCGCAGGGTTCAAAGATGACCATCGACAAAGCGCTCGACATTGAGCCGGACTTTGCAAAAATGTACAAGGAAGATGCCGCCGTACGCGAAATCGTCGACCTTGCAAAGAAAATCGAGGGTCGCGCGAGGCAGCTCGGCGTGCATGCGGCGGGCGTAGTGATTTCGCCGCTCCCCTTAACGGAATTTACACCCGTACAGCCCGACACCAAAACAGGTAAGCTCATTACGCAGTACGAATCAAACTCCGTCGGCGAGGACGGTGTCGGCCTTCTCAAGTTTGACTTTCTCGGTATTCGCAACCTTGCTATTCTTGCGGACGCAACGAAGCTGGTAAGGGAGACGCGAGGCATCGACATCGATATCGAAAACATTCGGGTTGACGACGAGAAGACCTTCGCCATTCTTGCAAAAGGTGAGACGATGGGTCTTTTCCAGCTCAACGGCTCGGGGATGACCGCATTCTTGAAGCAACTCAAGCCATCAACCATTCACGACATCAACGCGATGGTGGCACTGTACCGTCCTGGCCCGATGGAATGTATTCCGCAATACATCGAACGCAAGCATAACCCGATGCTCGTCACGTATCTCGACCCAAGGCTCAAAGAAATTCTTGAGCGTTCGTTCGGTGTGATTACCTATCAGGATGACGTGATGATGATTGCGATTAAACTCGCAGGGTATTCGTGGCTCGATGCCGACAAGCTTCGTAAGGCGATGGGTAAAAAGGTTCCCGAAGTTATGGCGGCAGAAAAAGAGAAGCTCTTTAAGGGCTTTCTTGAGTACGGCAAACTCTCCGAGGCGAATGCAGAAGCGCTCTGGCTTCTTATCGAGCCGTTCGCGGCGTACGGTTTCAACAAGGCGCACGCGGCGTCGTATGGTCGCGTCGCGTACCAAACCGCCTACATGAAGGCGAATTACCCCGTCGAGTACATGACCGCCGTCCTCACCGCGGAATCGGGCAACATGGAGACCATCACTGACGTGATTCACGAATGTGAACGCATGGGTGTACATGTCCTGCCGCCAGACGTAAACGAAAGCCGCCCTGGCTTTGCGATTGTCAAAGACGAAGCGGAAAATCCCGCACACATTCGTTTCGGACTCTCTGCAATCAAAGGCTTCGGCGAAGGTATCGCACAAACACTTCTTGCCGAACGCGAGCATGGCGGTACATTTACCTCGATGAGCGACTTCCTGCGGCGCGTTGTTGATAGAGGTATCAACAAAAAATCCATGGAGGCACTCACCATGGCTGGCGCATTCGACAGCCTCGAAGAGCGCGGTACACTGCTCCACAATATGGAGAAGATGCTTGAATTCAACAAAGCAGAAATGCAGAAAAAGGAATCTGCGCAAGACGACCTCTTTGCACTCATGGGCGGTTTTGCAAGCGACCTTGTCCTCGAGCGAGTGCCCGACGTGCCAAAATCGCAAAAGCTTGCCTGGGAAAAGGAGCTCATCGGGATTTACATTAACGGCCACCCCGTCGACGACTACGCAGCACAGCTCCGTACCTATCCTTCAATCGGGCGCGTGCTTCGCGAATGGAAAGAAGACCAAGAGGTAAAGACAGCAGGCATGATTGAAATGGTTCGACCACTCCTCACCAAAAAAGGTGACAAAATGGCGTTCATTAAGCTCGTCAATCGTAAGGACAGCATCGAGCTCGTGATGTTCCCTAAACTGTACGAGACGCAGGGGACACTTCTTGTGCCTGGTTCTGTTATTGCCGTGAAAGGTAAGGTTTCCGTGCGCAACGACGAGAAGTCGATTATCCTTGATGCACTCAAGTCATTTACCGCTCCCGTGGTATAATCGCCCTATGCGACGCGTTATTTGGTTCGAAATTATTCCTCGGCGATACATATGGGTTGTTCGTGCGGTATACTTTCTTGTTCTCGCTATCGCACTTCCCTTTGCAACGCTTACGGCGTATATTGCCATGACCTTTGATGCTTCGTCGCTTATTGACGACCGCACCAAAAGCGCCTTTCCTATTTCTGTCGACCCGATGCGCCGCTCTATTCGCAGCGACAACGCATTCGAAACATTCATCGCAAGCGACGGTACTGCCGAGCCGATCCGTTCACTCCTTACCGACAACCCCGTTACGAAGTGGATTGGTGCCGTCGCGCAAGACTCTGCGCTTTCGATTACCATGCCCGCAAGCAAGGTGGTGGTGATTTACGCAGGGCAACGCAAGGAGGAAGCAGCTCGCGACATCGGCTATGTACTCGGGTGGTCAAAAGCCGACCGTGACGTATTCCTGACACAAGTTGCCGCAGCGTATACGGACACCATCGACGGACAATTTTATCCTGGCTCATACATCGTTCCCAAGAAAGCACGCCCCGCTATTGTTGCACAGATGGTTATCGACAGATTTGCGACCGAGATTTTAGGACGATACGAAGGCATTGAGGAACCGAGTGTGCCACTGAAAGACGCACTCATTATCGCCTCACTTATTGAGCGTGAGGCATACAACCTAGAAGACGGACGCATCATCTCTGGCGTTATTTGGAACAGGCTCTTTGTCGACATGGCGCTGCAGCTCGATGCAACGCTCCAGTATTCGCGCGGCACCGCCGCATCATGGTGGCCAACACCGCGTGCTGCCGACAAAGCGATTAATTCGCCCTTCAACACCTACAAAAACAAAGGGCTTCCGCCTGAGCCAATCTCGAACCCAACGCGCGACACCGTCCTCCTTGCCCTTAACCCCGCGATAACAGACTGCCTTTTCTACTTCCATCAAACCCGCACTAAATTCCACTGTTCGGAAACATATGAAGAACATGTACAAAAGCTCCGTAGTATTTATGGACAGGGGAAGTAAAAACGTAGACTTTTTCCTCTAATGTGCTATATTTCTCGCACCAAAGCGGAAATATCCGTCCATAGCTCAGTCGGTAGAGCAGCGGCCTTTTAAGCCGACGGTCGTTGGTTCGAATCCAACTGGACGGACAAAATTACATACGGTGCACGACAACCTTTCATGGCCTTTACACCGGCGTTGGTTCGAATCCAACTGGACGGACAAAATTACATACGGTGCACGACAACCTTTCATGGCCTTTACACCGGCGTTGCTCGAATGGAGTTGGACGGACAAATTACATACATTGAACGATTACGTCTTATGCTTTGACGCCTGGATCCCGTCAGGATGACAAAAGGTACATGCAGTGTTTTTGAATACTAAATAGTTAAATCCACGTGGGTTTAACTATTTATTTCTTTAGAACACTAGCCGTTACTTTTGTCATTCAGAAGGAATCGAGACTTTGAAAGTATTGACAAATAGCATCTACATGCTATTATTTTACGCGACTCGTTCCCCTTTCACTTTTTATAGGAGGTTGCCGTGCGCAATCAAAAAGTTCTTCACAACTTTATCGTACCGTCATGTGGATACCCTCCTGGGTGCCACGTGACAGAGGCGCGAATGTTTGAGGCCTACTACTACGCGGCCAATCAAAAGCTGCCGTCGGTATTCCTTTGCTTTCCTCAAGCAAAAGGACTCGGTGCAGTTTGTGCAACCTACTGGTACGACAACTTCTACTCGAAAGGTTCCTCCACCGCGAGGCATCTCAACGAAACCTGGGGTACCTGGGACGACACGTTACGATCGGTTGCCGAGGCGGAGAAATTCGCCAGGGAGCAAGGCTACGGGATCGTTCACCATTACTTGGTCAGCGACCCGACCCAGGTGTGGAGAATGAAACTGACATGCATTTTTAACGGTGTTGAAAACACCAAAATTGTGTATGTCTGGAAATCTGGCCGTCCATGGCGCGACATCTTCCCGCACGAGATCTTCTCGTACGGCAAGGTGTTCCTCAAGGGGAGTCTCACGCTTCTCAAACGACTCTGGGAAGCTCTGAACTGACCACCGTCGCGCAGGTCCTCGGCCTGCACCCATTCAAAAATGCCCCTCGGGGCATTTTCTTTTTGTCTTCAAGGTTATACGATTTCGTCAGCCTGTTTTTGAAAGCCTTCCATTTCTTCGCTGAGAATATCGGCAAAGCGTGGAATATTCTCGACGAGCTTCGGGAGTGCATCGGTAGCGATGTCGTGGGCACTGAGAATTGTCTCAAGCGCCTGTACTTCTTCGTCGTCCGCTTCGAGTACGAAGCGGGTGATGGCGCTCTCGAGGATAACCATGCCTGCTTCCTGCGCGAAATCGAGCTCTTCGTCAGAGTCATCGACAAGGTCAGTGATCGGGTTTGTTGTATCGTCTTGCATAGGATGAATAGATTAGTGTGCTCGGTGCACTGTGGTTACAAAGTCTTCGAGTTTGAGATTCACATACGCAGGCGTTTCCTGTGTGTTATGTTCTTGAATCCACGTCACCCATCGTTCAAGGGATTCTGGACTCACCCCATTCGGAAATACTTCAGCCCGAGTGACAGGATCTTGATAAATTTTTGCAATATCGTCGAGGGTAAGGTCCTTCATAGTGGCATACACTTCACCACCCGTTGTCTGCAGCTCATTCGAACTAAACATACCGAGGAAGCCTGGCTTTTCCACATTGAAGGTTTCGATGTTCTTGATGGTCTCCGCAACTGCTGGAGAAAGTGGTGTTCCTTCAAGAGCAGGCTGCGGCGCAACCGGCATCGCTTCGGCGACCGGTACGCTGTTTGCAACTTCTTCTCCTGCACCTGCAGTCGTGAGGTAGCCACCCTCAGCCTGTACTGGCACACCGTACTCTGTAGTCACCACACTCTCAGGAACAGGGGCTGGTGCGACCTCAATCTCGGAAGAAGCACTAGGTACCTCTTGCGCCTCCATGTGTACAGGTTCAGGAAGCGGCGCCACTGCGGGGGCGACTTCTACTGGCGGCACTTCTGCTACTTCTACTGGAGCAGTAGGTACGTACTCCGGAGTAGCGACAGCTTCTGGCGCGAGCACAATCTCTGCAGGAGCACTTACTTCGGGAGTAGGAAGTGTGACAGGCGCCTCAGGAGCCACAACAGCTTGCACGGAGTTCTCAAGCGGCATATGCTCCGCATAGTCTGCAAGGTTTGGCCCCGCACCAGCAAATGCACCTCCCGCTACTGCTGCGGCACCGAATGCTGCAAGATTGGTGTAGCTTGCATGCTTTTCTGCCATTGCCACTTTTTCGAGCGCACGCTCTGCTGTTGCAAGAAGCTCGTCATACGAGAGGTAACCAAGTCGCTCCCGCCACTGCGCAGTAACGTTCTCTGCGCTCGCACGGTTTTTGCTCCGCTCAAGAAGCGACTTTATTTTTTCGCCAAGTCCGGCACGCACGGCAACGCCTGTGCCTAGAGCAGCAAGCACCGGAAGAAGTCCCCCGGTAAGCGCAGCGATGCCAACGCTGCCTGCCATAACCTTCCACTTATTGTTCTGCAGAACCTCAAGAGCTTTCTGCATACGTGGATGCTCGGCGAGCGATGGCGCTTCTTGCATTGCGGCAAGTTGCTCCTTCGCACGCGAAAGCACGAGCTTCCGCCCAAGCATGCGTTCGTGACGCTGGAGAAGTGTCTGCATTTTTTCCTCGGGAGCAGCTACGCCTTCAAATTTATGCATGAGCGCATCTCGCTTTGCTACAGCAAGCGCGTTTGAGGCGTCACGATAGAGTATTGCGTTTGCGGTCGATTCTGTTTTTCGTTTCTCGAGTTCTCCAGAAAGTTTCTGGTTGAAACCAAACATCTTTCGTGCGGCATACGGAATTGATTTGAGCGGGTTCCAGCTTTTTGCCTGTGCAGCAAGCTCGGCGCGAAGCGCTTCGTGGTATGAGCGCTCCCCTTCTTCATACGTTTCGCGTATTGTCTTCCAATCCCCCGTAAGACTTTCGTAGGCGACATCTTCAGGACCTTTCGGAAGTTCTTCGGGAGTCGCTTCGGCGACCGGCGGCACCTCTGCCACTTCCTTTGGAGCAATGAGCTCTCCTTTTTTTACTGGTTCTGACGACTCCCATTCACTAAGCCGTGCAGCGATGCGTTCGCTGTCTTTTTCTAGATAGCCCGCAAGCTCGGTTGCGATTTTACGCTGCGTGGCAAGTACTTCTGGCTTAGGGAGCGCTTCGCCAGTACTTCCCGCGAGCATGTATAAGAAACTTCGTACACTATCGCCGAGCGAGGTTTGGAGCTCTGCGCGAGCTTGGAACATTTCTACTTCACGCTGACGACGCGCATTCCCTTCTGCGGCTATGCGAAGCCTATCGAGGTAGTACGCATGGCGATCAAGCCGCCCCGTAAGACTCAGTGCAAGCTGCTCTGCCGCACGAGAAAACTCTGGTGCGTCTACCTGATAGGCGCTTGCGACAAGGGTTTCGAATGTTACTCCTTCAGTTTCCGTTTCCACCTCTTTTTCTGCATCCACTACCTCCGCCGCTTCTGGAACTTCTACTGGTGTCACTGATATATCGGGTGCAACTTCCGGCGCTGCAACAGGTGCCTCTTCTGCAACAACTGGCTCACTTTCTGAAGCAGGAACGACAACGTCTTCTGTTGTTGTTTCGGCTGCCATAACAGGCTCCGCAGAAACAGCCTCGCTCCGTAGCGGCGACATAATACGCGGCGCTTCTGCTGTGCTTTGTGCAGGCTCACCCTGCGGCGACACCGTTTCGGTAAGTGTCGGCGCGCGCATAAGCGGTGACGAAATAACTGGCGCTACGCTTTTGAGCGCATCCTGCTGCTCCTGCGCCTTTACGCGTAACTCTGCGAACGAGCTGATCCGCCGCGCGCCTAAACCTCCATTCAAATTCATACGCACAGTATACCCTGTTTTCCAGAAATCAAAAAACAGCCTTTCTAGCTGTTCTTTGTTCACGCAGTCTTAAGACGATCGGATTCGTTCTAAATTGAGTGCAGTTGCGCCTGCTGTTTTTTGGTCATGTAATCGTAAGCAACCTGATTCGCTCTAAATGGGATGAAGTTGCGTTAGTTGGAAGAAGTTTTTGACCGAGCCGTATTTAACATACGGTGAGTGTTAAAAACTTCTGAAACTAATGCAAATTCGCCCATTTTGAGTGAATCAGTTAAAAGGAGACAATTGAGGCGATGGAGTCACCTGCATGCATCTTCATAATAGTAACTCCTTGCGTATCTCGAGAAAGTGTCGAAATTGACTTAAGTGGCGTTTTAATGACCTGCCCTTTCTTCGACATGACAATGAGCTCGCCGCCATCCTTGTCGGCTTCTGTTATGATTTGGGCACCGATAATCTTACCTGTTTTTTCGGTAACCTTTGCGGTGCGGATACCGCTGCCGGCGCGTCCTTGTACTTTGTATTCAGAAACTTCGGTCATTTTTCCAAAGCCCTTTTCCATGACGATAAGGATTGACGAATTCTTTTCAGCGTCGGCACGGATAACTTCGGCCGATACGATATGGTCGCCCTTTGCGATTTTCATACCGGTCACCCCACCGGCCGCACGACCCATTTCGCGCACATCGCTTTCTGCAAAACGGATTGATTGCGCACCTGCGGTAATGAGCGAGATGGTATCGCCCTTGCCCACGAATTGTGCAGAAATAAGTTCGTCATCTCCCTTAAGCCCCATGGCGATAAGTCCTGAGCGGCGAACGTCCTTGAACTCTCCTGCATCTGACTTTTTCACAACGCCGTTACGCGTCGTCATCATAAGTGACCAATCGCCATTCCAGTCGTCCTTACGTACCGCGAGAATTGAGGTGACACGTTCATCGCCACTGATAGGGATGAAGTTCGCCATTGCCTTGCCCTTCGTCGCACGCTTTCCTTCAGGAATCTCATACATCTTGGTGCGATACACCTTACCTGCTGAGGTAAAGAAGAGAATGTCGCTGTGCGCTGACGAGGTGAGGAGCTTAATAACCGCATCTTCTTCCTTCGTTGAAAGGTCGATAACGCCCACGCCGCCACGCTTTTGGGTACGATACTCCGACGGATTCGTGCGCTTCACGTAGCCACCTTGGGTGAGCACAAGAACGCTTTCTTCGTCGGGCACAAGGTCTTCTTCGGAGATTTCCTTTACACCGCCCTTTACGATTTTAGTGCGACGTTCATCGCCGAACTTATCGCCGATGGCAACGAGCTCTTCCTTAATAATAGCAAGCATCTTTGTGCGACTCTTAAGAATTGCGGTGAGCTCCTTAATGAGCTTCTGCACTTCCCTGAGTTCGTCTTCAACCTTCTTGCGCTCAAGACCGGCAAGCTTCTGCAGACGCATATCGAGAATCGCCTGTGCCTGCACGGGTGAAAACTTGAACTGCTTCATGAGGGCTGCGTGCGCTGTTGGCACGTCTTTCGCTGCGCGAATGGTTTTAATGATTTCGTCGATATGGTCGAGGGCGAGCTTGAGTCCGAGCAAGATATGTTCGCGGTCTTGTGCCTTCGCGAGGTCGTACGCGGTACGGCGCTTCACAATAACCTCGCGATGCTTCACGAATTCTTCAAGAAGCCCCTTGAGCGAAAGTGTCTGCGGCACGCCATCAACAAGCGCAACCATGTTGTAGTGGAAGGCTTCTTCGAGCTGGGTGAGCTTGTAGAGCTTGTTGAGAACCGTTTGCGGATTTGCGCCTTGCTTGAGTTCGATAACGACACGGATGTCGGTTGTCGATTCGTCACGGAGGTCGCGAATGCCTTCGATTTTTTTGTCGCGCACAAGGTCAGCGATGCGTTCAATCATCGTTGCCTTAATCACACGGTACGGAATCGAGGTAATGATAATTGCATAGTTCCCTCGCTTATCTTCGACAATCTCTGCTTGGCCACGCACCGTGACGCCGCCGCGTCCATTGGTATAGGCGTGGGCAATATCTTTCTGGTTAAACGCAATTGCGCCGAGCGGGAAGTCAGGGCCTTTCACGAACTGCAAGAGGTCATGCACGGTCGCGTCTGGGTTTTCGATAAGATGCGTCGTTGCATCGACAAGCTCCTTGAGGTTGTGTGGCGGAATGTTTGTCGCCATACCTACGGCAATACCAAGCACGCCGTTGAGGAGAAGATTTGGCACGGCAGCGGGAAGTACTGATGGCTCTTTTTTGGTGCCGTCGAAGTTTGGATTCCAGTCTACCGTATCCTTTTCAAGGTCGCGAAGCATTTCTTCGGCGAGTTTTGCCATTTTTGCTTCGGTATAACGATACGCCGCAGCGTTGTCGCCGTCGATTGAACCGAAGTTTCCCTGCCCGAGCACAAGCGGATAGCGCATAGAGAAATCCTGCGCCATTTTGACCATTGCATCATACACCGACGCGTCGCCGTGCGGGTGGAATGAGCCAAGCACATCACCAACCACCGTTGCCGACTTGCGGAAACGAGCTGACGCAGTGAGTCCGTTGAGGCGCATTGCGTAGAGAATGCGACGATGCACGGGCTTAAGGCCATCGCGCGCATCAGGAAGTGCGCGCCCGGTAATAACCGTCATAGCGTAGTCGATGTACGACTTGCGCATTTCGTCGGTGATGTTGTGCGGCTGGACGCCACGTACTGCTACCGGGACTTCCGGTGCTACTGTTTTCTTTGCCATAACTTAAGGTAATTCTCTGATAATGATAGTGCTTGATGCTGATGTTGTTGCCACTTCTTGCGACAATGCTTCTGAGGAGGTTGCCGTCTCTTCTCCGCTCTCGGAAGTTTTTCCTCCGAGGTCTTCGAGCTGTGCGCCGAGGTCTTTATAGACTTCTGTTGAGGAGGCTACGAATCCGCTGAGGATTGCTGCTGCTTCTTGCTCGGTGCGCTTGTCTTCTGCGTCTTGCGCGGCGTCTCGCACGGCGGCAACCTGCTCGTTTGCTTCGCGTATGTTTGCAAACTTTGTCGGCAGCGTCATAACCCAGAGCGCCGCGACGACCGTCACCACAAGAAATGCCACCATGAACGCTACATGGGCGCGAGTGTGCAATGGTTTTTTTTGAAGACTTTTAAACATGTAACGTAGTGTGTCATCCTCGGAATTTAGAAAACAAATGAGCGCGAGCGAATATTGTTTTCAAATATCCGGGGATCCAGGCATTAGGCACTGAGTACAACGACTTCCCCTTGCAGTGCCTCAAGATCTTTTTTCTTAATGGTGAACTTTTCAAGCGGCTGTGCGGCGCTATCGAGCTCTTTGAGGAACGCAGTAAGTGCTGCTTTGTCGTAGTGGACAGGAATCACCGCGTGTGCCTCGAGCTTCGTTGCAAGCTTTGCCGCTGCAGGGACTTGCAGGACATCACCGCCACCAATAGGGAGAATAAGGATGTCGATATCGCCGAATTCGCCGAGAATCTTTGGGTCAATGTCGACATCTTGGAGTGCGCCAAGATGCACGATATTGATGCCTTCGAAGTGGATTTGGTAGATGGTGTTGTAGCGGGGCTCGCCGTCGTAATTTACGAGGATACCGTAGCCACGAACGCCAACCTCGCCGACTTCGTATTCACCCGGAGTGTCGATAACGAATGGATTTCCGGTAATACTCTCCGTCGCATTAAAATCTGGATGGTGCAGCGAGACCGCCACAACATTTGCGCCAAATCGCACGCCGCCAAATGATGACTTTTTGTCGTGAGGGTTCAGCACAAGCGTTGTGTCGCCTTGTGAAAACTTCAAACACTCACCGCCGTGGTACGTAATTATCATGGCAAAAGTATACCATGAAATAAGTGCGCCGTGCCACTTGACGCCAGTACGGAACGTGGGCGCGTCGACACGCAAAAACCCCGCAAATATGGGGTTTTTGACGACTATTGTTCGATGATAGTTCCTGTCACATTGATGATGGCGGTTGCGATGCCACCTTCACAGGTGAGGATGTATCGTGTCGCACTACTGAGAGCGCCTGTTTGTTTAGTGCCGTTTTGAGTTACCGAAAGTCCACTGAAGGCGGTGTCGGCACTGCTAAAGGTACACTCTGTATTACCCTTGAGGTCGTACGCGATCACGGTGCGTCCTCCTGCCTTCACCACGAGGTCGTTCGGGGTAAGTGTTGGTGCGTTGCCGCGAGCGGTAATGGTAAGAGTGTCGGAGGCTGTTTCTGAACCGCGAGTACACGTAACGGTGTAGACCTTACTTGTGCCGAGCGTTGGCTCAACAACATTTGGATCAATGCCGTCCACTGCGCCCCCTGTGGTGAAATCAGATGAGGTACAAGTATCTGCATCCTCTCCATCCCACTGGAGACGTACAACGTCGCCAACATCTATGGTCCGGTTTGCTTCCGTAAATGAATCATTATCTACACTTGCCGTAAGGGTTACTGTTGGCGGAACTGAGGCTGACGGCGTTGGCGCCACAGGAGCAGCGGTCACTGTTACGGTACAGTTACTCCATGCAGAGACGCCGCCTCGGTTGTCTTGTGCACGAGTTTGAATCGGGTAGGTACCTGCTGTGTCGAAGACACGTGACGCTTTTCCTTCGGTGCCGCTTGGTACATAGCCACTTGCAGGAACGTTTTCATTCACTACACCACCACCTAACCATGCAATCTGATAGCGAAGCTGATCGTTATTTGGATCGGTTGCACGCATAGAGAGATTTACACTCGTTCCTTCGACAATACTTGCTCCGCACTGTGACGAGGTAACTACAGGTGTTGTTGGTGGCTGGTTTGGCGTAACGACATTGTAGTTAAAGACAATCGTCTTTGCAGGAAGTGGGATATACGCAACAATGAATTTCCTGTCGCTCTTAGGGAGATAGAGCGATGCCGTCGAAACGTTTTGTGCATAGTCAAGGCGAATAGTTCCTGCACCAAGGCCGCTTGCCGTACAGTTGTTGCCGCTACAACTTATTGAGCCCGTTCCCTGTACCGTTACCGACGGTACGTTAAATACGTTCCCAAATTGGCGTCGCCCCAGGGTTGGCTGTGAGAAGATGAGCTCGTTCGTACAATTCCAACGTCCCCAGCGCATATCAGACCAGCAGCCGTACGGCGTGTCGCCACGCGACCCTGTTTGATACCAACTTGTTTCTTCGTTCGTGCGAGGATGTCCAACGGCAATTGCAGAATTCTGAATCACCGTACCTTCTGGCTGGGACACCGTTGCGCGGTAGATAGCATTTGCAGAGACAACATTCACCAGGTACGCATTACCAAAGACACGATTGACGGCAACTGGTGCTGACTGGGTAATCACCGACTTATGCGTTGATGACTGCGCAAGGTAGTTTGTGGTAAATGCGTGCTGTGAGGTATGTACTTCAAGCGCCAAACCTGAACTTACGTGCAGTGAGAGCACACCAATACCGACGACACCGATAAGACACATGAGTGTTGTCGGTGCGCTTTTCCTGCGCAATCCCCAGATAAGGAGGAGCCCCAAGACAAGCGCGAGAACGATGAGTCCGATGATAATCATAGTATTGAGAGGAATTTCAACGACAGGCGCCGGCGCTTCTGGCTCGGGACAGAGTGAGGCATCGAGGACCGCGCAGCGATACGGAATGGTTACCGATTCGACAACAGTGCCGTTTTTCGTAAGTGTTGCCGTGAGGTCGAAGTCGGTGTAGTTTGCTGTTGGTGTAAATTTGTCCGCAGCAGCCATCATTGCGCCAGTAACCGCGCCTGAGTAGGTGTACGTGTGGAGCACTGCGCCTTCAGGGCTTGTGAGGGTAAGGGTAAGGGTTGCATCCTTCACGGTTGTATCAATTGCATGCACGCATGAGAAGAGCGTATTTTCGACACCAGCCTGGAGCGGGTAGCTTGTAATACCCGGGAAGTTGATACGCATATCCTCAAGACCACTGCGTCCAAAGCGTGGCGCAATGATAGACTTTGCATCCTTGTAGGTTGCGGTTGTCATGAGGTACGATGTCGAGTCGGCAGCGGTTGCCGTGTATGACACCGTTCGTACCTCGCGAGGCTTGAGCTTCACGACTTCCGTCACGCTATCGCGGACAGTTTCCTCGCGAAGAGCATCCCAACTATAGAGCTTATGCGTGAGCGTAACAGAAACCTCCTCAGCGAGCGGGTTCACGAGTTTTGCAGTCATCACAACCTGCTCGTCCTTCTCGAAGATTGGTGGGAAACTTGCGAAGTTATATGGCGTGCCGTTAAGTGTTACGGAATCCTTATCAAATGCAGGTACCGGGCTCGTTGCTGCGGTGACAGAAAAATCAGTGACGTTACCAATCACGTCGTCGGTGAAGGTGAGTCCGAGCATGTTGTAGCGCTCGGCAACGGTCACAAAGAACGCGATACGATACTTCCCTGCCTCCATTGCATGGGGCAGCTTGTAGCTGTAGCTAAAGGGAAGCTCGCCGTTTGCGGGAAGCGTGACGTCGTCAGCAACTTGGACGAAATCTACAACAGGATTTCCGTTTGCGAGCACGTTCGCTTCTGTGCGTGCGCTATCTAGCTTGAATACCTTTGCGTACACCTGCACATCGCTCAGTGGATACGCATTTTCGTTGACAATCGAGCCAACGAGTGCAAGCGGGATGCCCGGCACAAGGTCTTGCTGCTCTGCACCGGCGATGACCTGCACCGAGTTAAAGCGGTAATAGTCAAAACACGCAGGACCAGCGTTTGCGGCAACTGGTGCGAGCGGACCAAACTCTTCCTCGATAGCAGCGATTTCCTCAGGAGTGAGATTCGCAACCGCCTCGTCTGAAGAAACGTCGATGACGTGATCATTCGGGAATCGCGGATCAATACTTTCCGCATTTGCTGCAAAAGCACTGGTGCCAAGGGTCGCACTAAGCATAAGTGTGAGCGCAAGGATGTTTCGTAGAACGTTCATAATTTCTAAAATTAAATAATACTAAATAGGTAATGTACCCCCAAGTATACCCCACCCCAAAAGAAAACTATCTGTGGATAACCAGCGAGTAAACCCGCATCATCTGCTCAAAACAACACAAAAAACAGGACGCTGACGCATCCTGTTTCTTCGGACTCATATCTCCTTTACTTCTCCATTGCGTCTGTCTTGCGAACCTAGGGTGCTAAGCTCAATTTTTAGTCTGTCGCTGCGCCCGAATGATTGCTGTCTGCGTCGCGATAGCCGAGGGGTGGGGGCCTTGGAGGAGGAAAGTTATGAGTATTGAGGAGATTATGATTTTTTGAATCTATGGATTATGCCAAGTATTATGCCTGCGCACAACAGCAATAGCGAGCCAGCGACGTAGAGACGGTACTGGAAGGTGAAGCCTATATCTGCAAACATAAATGCATGGGGGTTATAGCCAACGACATTCACTATTAGAAAGATAACATGTGCTGCATTCCACCAGAGCCAGATTTTGTATATTTTATCGGAGGTGAAGTAGAATGGGACGAAAGAGAAGAACATAATAAGAGGAGCCATGAGTGTCCACTCAACAGTTTCAGCAAGTGTAGGGTGTAAATTTCTGTCAATACCGAGAAGCCATGAAAAGGACATATCTATTCCAGAAAGATAAATTTTCCATGATATATATATATATGGAAGAGAGAGTAGAAACAATACTATCGTCAGGTTTTTTTTAATCTCACTAATTTCTATCTTTCTCCTCCGCAATAAAGGTAGGGTATATGCGAGGAATAGGATCGAATGTGGTAATCCAGAAGAAACTGGCAATGTGCTCGTTCCTTGTCTATCTGTTTCAATAGGGGTTGTTGATGTTGCAATCTCCTCTAGATTAACAGTCTCCGTTGTGGTTGACATGTCCTGATTCGGAACATCAGAAGTACTACTAGAGGTTTCTTCAACTAATGATTCTTCAATGCCTGTCACGGCTTCTGGTGCTGTTGTAGCAACACCAGGACTAATGACTTTCGGAGTTGTTGTTGCTTCTCTAATGTCTTGCTTTCTTTCTTTCAACTTCTTTTCCCTTGTCTGTATTCTTTCTAACTTTCCATCATGTCTATCAACAGTAATTTCGAGGTATTCGGTGACTGTTTCCGTATCAATTTCAGATATATTCTGCATTTTTACATTTTGCACCTTCTTCTCCTTCTGTGCAAACGGCAACGTCACCCTCATTCCTTTCTTGGTATCTACATAGGCAAAGTTTACCTGCTTTTTGAGTTCGTTTCCGTGCTTTTCTCGCACTTCAAGCGTAAATATTCCATCATCTGTTCCGACCATTTCGAGTCCGCCACCGATATCTGCAGGAACGGATAGCCACTGTACTTCTCCAAAGCGTTCGTATCGTGCTCCGGGGATAGTGTATTCTACGGTACCGTCTTCCTTAAGTCCGGTGTAGTTGCCGTTGATGTCCCGGTAGCCGAGAGTGAGCGGGGAGTGGAGCACGAACTGAAGACGCTTTGTGGTAGTAGCAGGAAGGTTTGCTGCAGAAGTGTAGATATATGGCAATGATTGATTTGTTGCGGTGAGTTTGTTTTTTATGAGTGTTCGGAGTGAATCAGCGGCTAATATATCTGAATGCTCCTTCAGAGGAACATTTAAATCCAACCAAAACCTCTCAACATTCGAACTCCCACTAGAATACAAAGCACTTGGCACCACCACTGTCGCATCACCATCAATAGTGGTATCTGGCGATACCGTAAGGTATTCACGAGTCGTGGTGCATATACCGCCATCACAAGATTCTTCAACATTTCGTGCATAGGTAAACTGGTGAAAGGTCTCAAGTCCCCAGCCTGCAACGGCAATAAGCTTCACCCCTGCAGGTGGCGTCCACGCATCAAGTGAATTATGCACAGTGTTTGCACGAGACGTATACGTACTGTTTGCTATTTCAGGAATAGCAACATTACTAAACGTTGGGGCTTCGCGTGAACTGTCAGTCATAAAGCCAGACTGTGCAGACACACTTGTAACTGTCGCACCATACCTATTTGCCAGTGTACTGTCTCCAGAAAGGGTTGTTGCTCCTATGTAGTCGCCACCCGGCGTCCACATATATCTGTTTGTAGTCGTACTCATAATAAGCACTGGGTCAGAAACACTTGCGAAGTATTCATTACTTGGAAGCAGATTATAACTGCCTTGCATATCTTTCGAAAGTCCACGTGCCTGTGCTTCGGTGAGGATTGTCCAATAGTCAGGTCCGAGCGCCATGCCTGCACCATGCAGCAGTGCACCCGCCGCTTTCGGTGTTCCGAGTTGTGGTGTTGCGACCAGGATTACTTGATCAACAAGATTTGCTGTGTCTGCAGAACCTATTTTATCCATAAGTTCTTTTGCAACAAGTCCACCCATTGAATGGGCAACGACGGTAACTTTTCCTGTTTTTGACGATGAGGCAAGACTACGGAGCTGCGCCTCTATGTATCCAGGTGTTCCGTTGGCAATCTCTGTGTTGTAGTCAATACCGTTTGCTGTCAGAGTTCCTGAACGCACTATATGGTTAAAGTCATATCGCCAGTCGTACGGTGTAGTTGTTGCTGTTATGCCGAGTTCAGTTTGCCACGCTGCCATGCTGGCTTCGATCTCCTCATATGGTTTATTTGAGGCATATTCTGCAACACCGCGGGTAACTACTCCTGCTGTATTCGGGGTATTTGCATCAAGCATACGTACACAATCGTAGTCTGTGTCGCCGATATGATTCATGTCTTGCACCCAGCACTGAGTGCCGTCACTCTTGTACAAGTCACTCCCCATAATCCCCGGAAGGAACAGGACATTTGAGTAGCAGTTTTCAGTACAGGTTGGCGTGGTTGTCGCGGTTGTTGTTGCTACTGGAGGTGTTGTCGTTGCCGGTGATTCTGAGACATAATCCCCTGTTGCAGGAGCAGTAAGCCAGGGAGTGAAGATAACGTTACCCGTGACAACATTTCCTGTTCCGTCAGGATTTAGTGTAGCATGGTATGGTCCTGAAGCGCTTCCCCACCAGTTACTGCGAGCATCAACAGTGGATGATGCGTTATTATATAGGTTCACTCCATAGAGAGCATTATCGTTAACAACATTTGAATTTCTAATGGTGGCATCACCATCATCTTGAATACCTAGCATTCCCCAAAGGTTTGATTCGAAGGTACTGTTTCGAACAGTGAGCACTCCTGGATTGTCCGCCATGTATAATGCAACCAAGGCGTGACGCACCACAGCGTGGTTGAGAACTGCAGATGATGCATCCTCATACATCCGAATCCCTTTCCATTGATTCTCTACTGGAGTTGTTGCATTCCCATCGTTATTTGTATCACCGCCAACATCGTCCTCAAACGAGGTGAAGTAAATTTTATTCTGCTCGGTACCCACTGCACTTAATACGCCATTAACAAACAACGTGTACGCCCCGTTTATATTAGATGGCAACGCCTTAATGACCGTTCCAGGTTGAACTGTAAGCTTACTGCCCTCCTGAATTGTAAGGCTATCAATAAGATATGGCACATTAATCTTTGGGAGAACCATATCATTTGTAACTACACCTCCTAGAATTTCTGCCAAAATTACATCACTATCATCAACTAAGTATGCCTTAAGGTCAGTATTTATATTACTTATAGATGTTGAAAAACCAAACTCACCATTATTATAGAAATCGGAATTAATACGAATCTCTCCTTCCCCCAAAGCAACCATGTCACTCACACTCTCTCCGACTATACTCGTGCCAGATATAGTTGTTGTCCCAGATTCATGGATAATACCCATATTAGATGCTGATCTAATGATATTGTCTGAAATAGTAGAACTACCGTGTTGAGCAATACCAACATCGGCATAGCTGACCTCAGCATCAATTATTCTTAATATTCCAGAATAATTCACTGTAATGCCACCCCACTGTCCTGGCGCAGGCAGTGTTTGATTGCTGTCGTTATTTGTATCTCCACCAATATCATCTTCTAGCGATGTGAAATAGATTTTGTTATCTGATGTGCCAACCGCGTTCAGTGTGCCATAGATGTCAATAGTGTGATCAAGTCCATTTTTAACGATTACGCCTGGTTCTATGGTAAGTGTAGCATTTTGGTTAATTGTAAGACTTTCTGTGAGCACATAAGGGCTATGTGCTGCGGTCCATACAGTGCTTGTTGCAATGGTGTACTCAGTCACGAATGTTGGCACGTTTAGACCGATATTTCCTGATTCATTCACTTGCACAGCGCTTAACGTATCAATATCAAGCGTTCCGTTGGTGTTGTTTGCGAAGGTGCTGCCTGTCACATTTACGACACCTTGTCCACTGGCATGTATGCCGAATGTTCCATTGTCGAGGAAATTTGAATGTGAGATATTCGTGACACCCTCATAGTGCTCAAGTCCGCTGGATTCATTTGCTCGAAAGGTGCTGCTTGCAATGGTGCTTGTGGTGCTTGCATACAGAGAAATTCCTACGCCTGCATACTGTACGTGCGTATACGCAAGCTGCGCCACCCCATTTTCATACAGCTCAATACCAAGCCAGTCTCCAGCACTTGGAGATGATTCTGCTCCGTCATCATTTGAATCGCCTCCGAGGTCGTCCTGTGCTGAAGTAAAGTAGATTTTATCTTGCTCAGAGCCGATAGCTTGAAGTGTTCCGTATACATACAAACCGCTGAGCGACCCGTCCTGCTTCCGAGCACTCTTAACAACAACACCGGGCTCAATGGTGAGTGTTGCGCCTTCGGCAATAAGCACATCGCTGCTGAGTACATACGGGCTTTCTGCGAGAGACCAAGTGGTGTCTTCCTCCAGAGTAATCATCTCAGAGTCTTCGCCTGATGAACCTCCTCCACCTCCCGATGTGTAACCATACGGAGCAGGCTCGCTCAGCCAAGGGTTGTAACTCACGTTTTGACTTACTTCAGCACCCGTTCCTGAGGGGTTCGCGGAAGGTTCATATGGTCCACTGCTGTCACCATACCAGTTATCTGTCGCTACGAGCGCGGATGTTTCGTCGGTGTTTTCTATGGCATACCGACCGTTATTCACAAGCGACGAGTAAGCAACGTTTGTGTCTCCACCATTTGTCAAGACACCCGAGAGTGTATTATCCGTTGAGGTGCTGTACGTGATTGCGGTCACCCCTGATTCCGTTCGAATCCCGTTGGTGACACTCTCTGCAACGGTAACATCATCGAGAAATACCATGCCGCCATCATTGCGAATTGCCGCTTTCCACCAATACTCGTCCTCACACTGTGAATCAGTCACACCCAATTCAACGAGAAGATACTCACATTCATCTATAATATTCTGATCCTTATCCTTCCCCGCATACTTAATGGTGCTTGCATAGGCGCTGAGTGTTCCTCCGGGGCTAACCGAAATACCCCGCCAGTTCCCTCGTGCAGGTTCTTTGCTTGAAAATTCTCGGCCCATGCCAGCATCATCATACATTGAGGTCAAAAGGACTTCCTCAGAGGCACCTTGAGTACCAAGCTGCAATTCTCCTGCAACCACAATGCTATTGCCTACTCTTGCACGTACTCCGCTCGCAATGGATGCATGTACACCACTCGGCACAACCATATCTGCACCAAAATGATACGAGAGACCGTCCTGCGGAAGAGACCAGTCGTTCTGCCAGCCCTTTCCATAGTTAATATGGATTGACCCTTCCCCGCTGTTTCCTCCTTCGTTTATGAGAGGTGTTGATGAAAAATGATAGAGCGCATTCCCCTGATCGTGATACTTTACCGAGAAGGTATTGTCTCCAAATGTAAGTGAGCTACCCCAAAACCCGACCCCCTCGTTTGCAGTAATAGTATTCCTTCGAACAACAGCGCTTCCTCCGCCCACATGAACAGGATTGTACCCAAACGAGGGACCAGAGCTTACTATACTGTCTTCAAGGACAAGCGATGAAGTAGTCCCATATTGCACAATAATGCCAGAAGGTGCAAAAGCAAGTGTGCTGTTTCTCACGGCAACAGAACCTCCGTCGTTATAGATAAGTGTGTTCACGTATGCTAGCTTGCCTGCACCGTACTTTATGTCCGTATTGTAAAACTGCGCAGAAGCACCCTGATTCACCACAATACGGAGCCAGTCTTCAGCCTTTGGCGCTCCTGTACTTCCCGCAGCGGTGCCGCCAAACGTATTGTCATTGATCGAGGTGATAACAACACGTCCCGGTTCTGTGGAAGATCCTGCAACGAGTTCGCCCTCGATATCAAATGCTATCTTCCCTTTTGCAACTTTTACAATAACCCCCGGTTCAATAGTGAGTGTTGCACCTTGTACGATAGTCACGTCATCAACAATATAGGGGCTAAATTCAAGAGGCCATAAAGTATCTTCAACAACTGGACTATTTACGTAGGTGTCAGCGTATGCAAGTGGCGCAACGCCTGCTGCCGTTAGTATGCAGACATATAAGAACACGCGGAAAAAAATATTCATAAACATTAAGGATTATTTTTAACTTCTTCGCGCCGAATAATCGACTCTGGAGTTGATACCGCGCTATGCGCGCGCATCTCACTAAGCTGTAGCTCCATCTCCGCTGCTTGCTGCTCCCAGCGCAGGTGGAGTTTTTCTCTTTTTTTGCGTTTTTTCTCATTGAACACACGTAGCTCTTCCCCTTCGAGAGTCTTCATTTTGAAAACTTTTTCTTTTCCGTCATTTATAGGTTTTGCGCCGGCGCTTGTGACCGAGGGGACACTGAGCAGAAGGGCTGCTACGAGCATCGTATGTATAATTGCTTTTCTTTTGGTTGTAAGTAACATGTTCTTAGTTGTTTTTTGTAATGTCATCATTATACTTATTCGAGTTAAAGAAAAGATAAAGTTTTCTGTGGATGGGTGGTTCGGATACAGTATATCCTTTTTGTCAATCTTTCTTCGCGGTCTCAGAAAAATCCCCTCCATTAATGGAGGGGATTTTTCTGTGTCTCACTCGAAAACGAGACGTATAGTTTTTTATCCCTCGCGGTGGGCGCGGTGGATGGCGATGCGTTCTTGGAGTTTTAGTGCGGCCTTTGGCGCGACGGCGCCTTCGGCGATGATTTCTTCGAGTTCGCGTTCTTTTGCTTTGAGGAGTCCGTCTTCGAGATGTTCGAGACGAAGCCCGTCTACGAGTGCTGGCGCACTTTCTGCGAGAGAGTGCATGTGTGCCCGAGCCTCGGCAAGTCGCGCTTCATACACGGCACGGAGTGCTTGCACATCCGCCTCGGCAAAGAGCGTATTTTCCTGCAGTGCGTTCTCAAGCGCCATGATAACCTTGTCGGATGCGATGATGCGTGCGCGGGCGAAGAGGTAGTGATTGCGGAGCTCGTCGAGACGACTCATGCGCGACTCTACCTTGTCGAACCACGTAAAGACAGGTTCGCAACTCGTCGTGATTTCAGGAACAATGGATTCTTCGAGGTCGAGAATACGCTCTTCCACTTCGCCAATAAGACGACGATACACAAGCTCGTTCACTTCGCGATAGTGGTAGAGGCGATGCAGAATCTTTGATTCCGTACCGGCAACATGCAGATGCAGCGCGAGCGTTGGCGTCTTTGGATATTCTGCGCACACGGTTTGCATGTGTGCAATCGCTCGTGTTTTCCATCGCTCATAGCCTTTGCGTGCATGCGACGCAATGGTGTCGTCGATGTAGCCGCGGCGCACAAAGCGGTCAGATTCTGAGAGCGCCTTGTCGGCAATACGCATACGCGCGAGGAGATACCCTGCATATTCAATTGCCGTCATCTTCGTGAGCTGGAACCGCTCAAGAATAGTGCCGATGGTTGTTGCTTTGATAAAGAGCGTGAAGTAGATACAAATGATGGTGACGCCGGCGATAAATGCCTGTGGCGTGAAGCTATACTCCCAGCCCGCAGGCACCCAGTCCTTCGGGATAGAAAGCATGATAGCAATCGCGATCGCGCCACGGAGCGAGCCCCACGAGAGGAGGTGCTGCCACTGGAGCGGGATATGCTCCTCGAGCTTTGTCTTGTTAAAGAGTTGTATGAGCGGATAGACCGAGAGTGCGCGTGCAACCACAACTACGGCAATTGCGATAAGTCCCGGTACGAGAAGTGTCGCCATATCAACCTCGTGCATAATATCCACAAAGACGAACCCGATGAGGATGAAGATGATTGAGTTGATGAGGAAGCCGAGGTAGCCGAGGGTGTGTTCGACGAACTCATGCACCTGTGACGAAAGTTTGTAGCGGCCCCAGTTCCCCATGGTGATTGCACCAAACGTTGTTGCAATGACGGGAGAGATACCGATTGACCAGTGCATGGTATGCATCATCCAGTGAGAAATGAGTTCGGCACTAATGAAGGTAGCGTGCGCCATCACCAAGGCGAGTGTGAGTTCAAGTGAAGAATCGTCACGGATTTTTTCGATGAGCTTTGCGAAGATAAACCCGAAGAGTGCACCGAGCGCACCACCAAGCACAACCATCGAGACGAAGAGGAGGCTTCCGTTTCCAATCATTGCCGGGAGCGATACTTCGTGCGTTGTCGTAAATGCGGCGATGAGGACGAGGTAGAGCGCGAGTGCGGTACCGTCGTTAAAGAGTGATTCGCCTTCAAAAATGAGCGAGAGGCGCTTTGGCGCACCGTACTCCTTGAAGAGTGCAAGTACGGCCACTGGGTCGGTTGCGGAGATAAGCGCGCCGAAGAGGATGACGACTTGCCACGGAATGTGCCAACCGATGAGCTCGAGGCCAAACTTAAAGGCAACGGCAATAAGCGCAGTCGAGACAATGAGCGACACGACCGAGAGGAGTGTGATTGACCATTTGTTGCGAATGAGTTGCTTCCAGTTGATGTTATACGCGGACTCAAAAATAAGCACCGGAAGGAATGCGTAAAAGAGAAGCTCCGGCGTGAGCTTGATTGAGCCGATAAACTGCAGTGCGGGAATCTGCGAGGCAAGAAGCAAAAGCACGCCGACCGGCACGAGAAGAACCGTATACGGAACGCGAATGCGCTCGGCGAGGACTCCTGTTCCCGATGCAACGAGAAACATGAGGATAAGGGCAAGAATGCTTTCAATCATGGTGATATTGTTACTCTGACGAAGCGCAAAGTGTACTCCTCCCTTTTTGAAAAGTCAAAGGGGATGCAGCTGTACTCCCCTTCCACAAAAAACACCACCGCTTTCGGTGATGTTTTGGGATGATTAGTCTTGGAGACAACGGACGGAGAAGCCGTTCTGCTGACTGTCGGTGTAGCGAATAACGGTGGTATTACCCGTGTAGACACTTCGTCTCCAGGCGTTGGCGCCAGAGATTGTCGACGACCAGATGAGTGTTCCTGCAGCTTGATGGTTAAACGCGCCAGCGCCATCACGATAGCCTGCAAGAACGGCGTCGAAGCCTGAGCTGCCAGAAACTTTGAGTTTCGTACCTTGGTCAGTACCTCGGTTGCCTGTCGCATCTGCTTGCGCCTGCGTCATACCAAGGAAGATTTCGAGTGTCTTCCACTCTGCGTCGGTAGGAATATGCCAACCGTTCGGGCAAATACCCTGTGCGCCTTCGGTTGTGCTGTATTGCATCGCTTCATTCCACTGATAGAGCGCGCCATCATTCGCACATCGTGTGGTGCTATTGCTATAGCAATATTTTTCGAGAGTGCTGTTGTTGGTTTGGTTTGTGGTGCCAGTAATCATCGTGCCGAGGTTCAAGTTTTCCTTAAACCAAGTTTGCGTACCGATGGTTACCGTTCGGTAATAACCGCCTTGGTTTCTGGTGGTGCCGAGCTGGTCATACGGACCACCCGCGTAGGCAACGGTGCCATACTGGGTGATGGTGCCCTCTTGCGCTGTTGCGCTTGTTGTTACCGTACAATTTGCAGTAATAGCTCCTGTTGTGTAGGTTGCGCCTGAGAGTGTGCCGCCACAGCCAGAAACCGAGAGCGTGTAGCCCGAGTTTGCGGAAACGGTGAAGCTTGTCGTATTGCCGCTTGCGACGGTTCTACTTGCTGGTGAGATCGTCGTGTTTGCGCCCTGTACCGCAGTAACCGTGTAGCTACTTGCGACTCCTTCATAGGTAAGGGTGTCGTTCATGTGCTCTTGTGCCTGCGTGGCTGTGCGCAGTGTTCTGCCACTGTGGACAATGTCAATCTTAGCTTGAAGAGTAGCATCGCTGACGGAGCTAAAGTCAATAGGTTCCCCGAGTCGTGTATGTGCCGTTGTAGGGATGGTGAGTACCGTAGCTCCCGTGAGGTTCGTTTCTGTAGCGAGCGACTGAATAAACTGCGCGCGCTTCACGAGTCCTGTGTCTGTTGTATTGGTGCGCGCGAGCCCGAGCAAGTCTTGAAGAAATACAAAGCGGTCGGTCGGGATACTGTCATAGGAAATAGTACCAATCGTGACGCCACCAATTGAGAACGTGTAGGTTTCTCCTGCTTCAATAATGAAGTTTCCGGTGCTGCCGGTAAAGCCTGAACGAGTGCCTGTTGTGTAGTGCACATTCTGAAGACGACCGTCAAGAAGAAGCGCCTGTTCGATCGGCTGCGCCACAATCACGATGGTATTCGAACCTGTACATGTTCCCTTCACGCCTGATGCAGGAATCGCGATGTTCCAGTAGAGGCTTGCGGTGAGTTCGTTTGCGTCGTCGGTGCGGAGATTGATGTTGCGGAGTGTCGGCACAAAAGAACCAGTGAGAGTTGTTCCTGATGCGTAGTCAGTATCGGTGAGTGACCAGGCTTGTGCGTCGATAGGTAGTGTACCGAGTGCGGAACAGCTCATGGTGGTGCCGAGAACTTCGACGTCTGCCTTGGTGTTGCCGCGCTGCGTGAGGACAGTTTCGACGTTCGTGGTACTTGATGACTGCTCGCCGAGCGCGCGGGTACCGTAGTCGATGCCATCAGGAAGGTTGAGCGCAAGAAGTGAGTTCACTTCGATGGTTGCGGTATTGGTATTCGCCAAACCTGCCACATCCTCAACGAAGACATCCGCGAGCCAAGTGTTTGGTTCGTAGATTGATGCACTGTCAGTCGCATCCACCCAGTAGGCGAGCGAGACAGGACAGTCGTATGCTATTTGTGTGTCGTCGCCGCTCGTGTAATTCGCATCACAGGTCGCGACGAAGTAGCAGTCGTTTTTGTCCTCGGTACAGCCTGCTGTGGCGGCGCTGTGATAGAACATCAGGGAAAGAGTTGACGAGGCGATGTCGCTCTCTCCGTTGAGGTCGGTGATTTGACCGTTGATGTGAATGGTGCGGTCTGCGCCGATGTTCGGGAGAATACCGCTTGTCGAGAGGTCGTCGGCGCCGTATGCGCTTGTCGAGAAGCGGATGGTATCGACGGTTGGTGCGGTATTCTCAATTTCTGCGGATGTTGACACGTCAGCTGCGCCGGTGTAGCGGAGGACGATACTCACAATAAGCACGAACATAAGTGCAATGAGCGCCGTGAACATGTATGGTTTTGACATGCGCCTATTATGCGACAGGATGCAGAAAATACAAAGTGTGGAGACACGTAAAAAGCCGCACGGTCGTGCGGCCCACCCGATGGGTGTTGGTTGGGGGGGCGCCTCCTCTTGAGGAGGCGGGAGATTGGGGCGCGGCGATTCAGGCGAGAGCCATTTCGGACATTGCGGTATCCTTTCGGACGCGTTGTGAGACCACTCGTAGTGCACGAATGGAACGATGCTGCCTTTGACCAAGCGGTGCGATCAGATGGCGGCGGTGATGATCCGCGGCTTGCGGTCGTGGATCGGACGGCGGTTGTCCATGGTTTTCTCCATGCGAATCTCCTGAGTGGGTTGAAAGAACGAGACGTCGGACGTCCAGCTTCCTTGTAAGGGTTGCTGGCTCCAATTCGAGTCTAGCACAGATTATAAAAAACTCCACCGCGTCTCTTCTAGAGAAACAAAAACACCACCGCTAGGGTAGTGCTGCTTCGATTCTTTCTGCGAGGGTTTCGAGAGTGTCGTCGTTTTGGATGACAATGTCGGAAAGCTTGAGTGCTTCGAAGATGTTTTGTTTGGTGGGGTCGCCCGGATTTTGCTCACGCCTCTCTTGCGCGAGGAAGTACTCGAAGGTAACAGCGTCTTTTTCACTGCCGCGCTTCACGGCGCGGTCATAGCGAAGCTGCGCGGGAGCGTCGACACCGATAACGAAGCCGCCGAGTTCGCGAATGCGGGCAACTTCGGCAGGCGCACGAAGACTTTCGATGACGACGTTACCGCCTGCTGCCTGCGCACGCGCATAGAGACTGTCGACAACATAGCTTGCGCCATGCTGCGCACGAAGCTCATTCGCAACAAGCGTCATGCTGTCACGATTAAGCGGCAGCTCTCGCCGCACAACTTCTTCGGTAATAAATCCGCTTGCTGAGTGGTGCGAAAATCCGTGGGCAGCTTTGAGGTATTCAACCACCTCGCCCTTCCCTGCGCCGAATGAACCGGTAATGCCGATTATCATACGCTCGGCGTAGGCGCTGCGTCATCTTCTTGTGGACGCATGAATTTTGGTGCGAGCGCAATAAGAAGTGGCGTGGCGATAAAGATCGACGAGTACGTTCCCGCGAGGACACCGATAAGCATGATGAGCGAGAAGGTTGCCGTGACCGGCGCACCGAACACGTAGAGTGCTGCAAGCACGAAGACAACCGTCATTGAGGTGTTGAGTGAACGTCCGAGCGTGAGCTTGGTTGCGGTATCCACAATTTCTGCAAGAGTGCGCGCTACTTTCTTCTGTGCATCGCGCTGGAGCTCTTCGCGAACACGGTCAAAGATAACAACCGTGTCATTGACGGAGTAGCCGAGAATGGCGAGGAGCGCAATCACAAAGAGCGTGTCGATTTCTGCGCCGGCAGTTTGCCCAAGGATAGCAAGCGCTGCGCTCGGAACCACAAGGTCATGCACGAGCACTGCCACGGTAACGATACCAAAGAGACTGCTCTTGAAGTTCCCCGGCGTGCCGCGGAATGCGAACGCGACATAGAGCACAATCGAGAGAATAATCGCCGCGATTGCCCACCATGCTTTGTCGATAAGTTCCTGACCCACCACCGAGCCGACGGCGGTGTAGCGTGTTACGGTTGATGATGCGTCAGAGGCGACGAGCGCGCCATGAATGGCGATACGTTCTGCTTCGACGAGTTCGCGGGTGCGGAGCATAATACCCGCCTTGCCGTCGTTAAACGTTGTTTCGCGAAGCGCGTAGCTTTCGAGTGGCTTTGCAAGCGGCAGTGTATCAAGCAATGCGTAGAGTGCCTCAAGGCTTGGTGCCACTTCGTAGCGCACTTCCGTAAGCGCACCGCCCGTAAATTCGAGTCCAATGCGAGGAGTGTAGGCGACAAGAATGCCGACAGAGACAATCATGATTGCGACAAACGCGATGAGATAGTGTTTGAGAAAACGAGAAATCATAGACAAAGAAATTATGCGCCGATATTAAGGAGCTTACTGATAAACGTCTTGTCATGCACGTGAATGTCTGGCAAGAGTCGTGCGAACGCGCGGGTGATAAGCATTGCAGAAACTATGGACACGAGCGTCCCGAGAATAAGCATGAAGGCGAAGCCCTGCACAAACGAAGTACCGAACCAGTAGAGCACCACCGCAGCGAAGAGTGTCGTGACGTTGCCGTCGCGGATTGCCGGCCATGCGCGCGTGAAGGAGACCTGGAGCGCGTCATGCACCGAGGCACCCGCACGGAATTCTTCTTTGAAGCGTTCAAAGATAAGTACGTTCGCATCAATAGCGATACCAATAGAGAGCACGAGACCAGCAATACCTGCTGCGGTGAGCGTGACCGGAATCGTCAAAGTAAGTGCAAGCATAATGGCAACGTATGCCGCGAGTGCCGCAACCGACACAATACCCGTTGCGCGATACCAGAGCACCAGAAGAAGCGCGATGAGACCGAAGCCAATGAGCCCTGCCCGTACGCCGTCATTGATAACTGCCGCGCCAAGTGTCGCATCGATAATCTGGGTTGACGCAAGTTCGATAGCAATCGGAAGTGAACCAAAGGCAAGGCTATTGGCGAGATCCTTTGCGCCCTGGAGCGTAAAGTTGCCCGAAACTACTGCGGTGCCACCGGCGATTTGTTCGTTAATGGTCGGCGCGGAAAGAAGCTGCCCGTCAAGGAAAATAGCGAGCTGTTCACCGACGTGTGCGCCCGTGATGTCTGCAAAAAGTTTCGAGCCTTCGTCGTTGAAGGTAAGGTTAACGACAGGCTCGCTGAGTCCGCCTTGCCCTTGGCTGAAGGCAACCTGCGCACTCGTGACATAGCGCCCCGTAAGTCCCGTGACGGCAAACACTTTGTCGAGCATGGCAAATTCTTCCTCGGTAAGCTCCGTGTACTTCCCTTCGTTAAATTTTTGCTGTGCAGCGAGAACATCCTTGTCTTGTGAGACGAGTTTGAATTCAAGGTGCGGTGTTGCGCCGATTTGTGCAACGGCGTCGTCAATATTCGTCACGCCGGGAAGCTCGACAACAAGTCGATATGCCGGGCCGTCAGACAGCTTACTCCCTGTTTCGGTGTACACGAGCGGTTCAGAAACACCGAAGACGTTGATGCGCTTTTCGATAACGTCGCGCAAGACATCCATAAGTTCTTTTGCTTCTGCAGGGTCGACTCCGTCGGTATTCGCGACGTAGGTAAGCTGGGTACCACCGGCTATATCGAGCCCTCGTTTAAACGCGTACGAATTTGTGCCGGTAATGGCGCCGTACGTGAAATAGCCAAGCGTGCCGATAAGGGCGACGACGACAAACGCATGGAAGGCACGGATACCGAATGAAGTATTTGCTTTGGACAAACGGTAAACGCCGTATATAAGTGGACCTATTGCGATAACAAAACGACCGCCCGATTCAGCCGATACGAATGTCCCAACTGTAAGAATAAGCCCTAGACCCAACCAGATAAGACCTGTGGTGAGGTCCTTATTCTTATACCATTTCTGTTTTTCTTCTTTATGCATACGCATGCAAGTATATGACAAAACACCACTTCGCGTGTCTTGCGGAAGTGGTGTTTATATGGTGATAGTCTTGAGCGCTTCGTACGCAGCGGCTGGATTCTCGGCATTCCAGATAGCTGAGCCGACCACAAAGCGTGATGCGCCCGCGGTGTAGAGTCGCGGCAATGTTTCTTTGTTCACGGCACCATCTATGGAGACGGGGTGTTCCGCGCAGCATCCTTGCACTTCGCGAATTTTGGTGAGCACACGCTCATCGAATGGCTGCCCTTGTGAGCCAATCGTTGCAATGCCCATAATTTGGAAATAGCCAATGTCTGAGGCATCGAGCGTTTCGATGTACTTAATGGGCGTATCGAGACTGACGCCGATGCCGAGGATGTAGTCGTGCGTCTTGCTGTGCGCGATAATGGCATCGAGGTCGTCGATTGACTCAATGTGTACCACCACGCGCGTCGGCTTTAATGCCATGAGCGCATCGAGATGCTCGAGCGGGTTTTTGATCATGAGATCAAGCTCGACATTGAGTGCTGGGCGCTGAAAGCCTGCGAGTTCTCCGAGTGAGTTCTCTGCAAACGGCCACGAAGCCGGCTTTGCATAGACGCCGTCGACAATGTCGATCTGTACGTCGCTTGCAAATGCACTCGCACACGAAAGTTTGCCTTGAAGGTCTTCGCTACTTGTCGGAATAATCGCCGGCACAATATCTACCACCACAGTGTCTGAAAGAAACATGGCACGAGTATAGCACAAGTTAGTTATTAGTGAGTACCCCCGATTGTCATCCTCGGGGCTTAAGAAAATAACAGAGCGATAGCGTAGTATATTTTCTAAGAACCCGGGGATCCAGGCTTAAGAACATTGCTCGTCACCTTACTCCCCGGATATGTGAAAGTAATACTCCGCTCACGCTTCGTTTACTTTCAACATTCCGAGGGTGACCACATCATGAGGTTTGCGGATTTCTTTAAAGGTAGGAGAATAATTCATGAAAACAAAAAAATCGCACCACCGAGGTGCTGCGATTTTTCTCTACTCAATTTTGAGCAATGCGGATTCTTTCTAAATGAGATGAAGTTGCGTTGGCTGGAGCAGATTTTCGCCGGAGCCGTACCCAAGTACGGTGAGGACGAAACATCTGTGAAGCCAATGCAAATTCGCTCATTTTGGAAGAATCCGAGTGAATTATTTAAGGGTGACCTTAGCGCCTGCTGCTTCGAGAGCTGCCTTAAGCACTTCAGCATCAGCCTTCTTCATACCTTCCTTAACAACAGACGGTGCTGCGTCAACGAGGTCCTTAGCTTCCTTGAGGCCAAGTGCGAGAGCTTCCTTAACTGCCTTAATAACGGCAATCTTTGTTGCGCCAGCGTCGGTAAGTTCTACCGCGAATTCTGACTGCTCTTCAGCTGCACCTGCTGCAGGACCTGCAACAACTGCAGTTGCTGCTGCTGATACACCGAACTTTTCTTCGAATACCTTCACGAGCTTGTGGAGGTCGAGTACTGACATCGTTTCGATTTTCTCAACGATGTCCTTGAACTCTGCAGGAACAACAAATTCTGTTGCAGCTGCTGTGTTTTCTACTTCTGACATAAATATATGAATTGATTAATGGCGAAAGGACTATGCAGTCTCTTTCTTTTTCGCGATCGCATCGAGTGCAATAGCAAGCCCCTGAATTGGAGAGTTGATAACGTTGACGAACATACCACGAAGTGTCTGGAGTGGTGGGATAGATGCAATCTCACTCATCTCTGCCTTGTTCTTGAAGTTTCCTTCAAAAACGCCGCCGAGGATTGAGAGCTTATCTTTAAACTCCTTCGTGAACGCGAGGACTTCCTGTGCGGAAGCGAGCGGGTCTGCGCTCCATGCGACGGCTACCTGACCATCGAGTGATGGCATGGTTCCTTCGTATGCAGGCGTAAGCGAACGCTCGATGAGAGTCTTCTTCGAAACGAAGTAGCCCACACCCTTTGCGCGGAGGTCAGCACGCATTTTTGTCACTTCACCTACCGTGAGGCCGTTGAAGTTTACAAATACGATTGACTGTGCCTCTTTCGCAACGTCACCAAACTTTCCAACAATGGCTTCCTTTTTTGATTTGGTAATTGCCATACTGGATTGTTAGTAATAAATAACAGGCACGCGCCATTAGAGGAGCGTACCTGTTTGTAAGAATACAATACGAGATACAACCTCGGATGGATGCGCGAAGCAATTACCCTACTCGTGCGAGATAGGACCATCTGTCTTTGGCCTGTTGCTGACATATATACCATAGAGCGTACCGTTACGCAAGAACTTACTTGACGCCGGAATTCTTCGTGATACTGTAGATGAGCCTCATGTGAGGTTGCTCTTTTATTTTGGAGATACGCGAATGACCGTCCCGACAACTGGTATTGCACTGATTCCCCTGTCGCCTCGCGAGCGGCACGCTCCCGATGCGCGCCTTGTGGTGATCCTCGAAGGAAAAAACCTTCATGCAAGAGCGCTCGATACCCTTTCTCGTCGCCACCATGCGTCCGCGCATGTTGACCGGAAAAACAACAAGGCATTTGTGTCCGTCCCTTGTGTGAGCATGGAGAGTGCACTCTCGACGCTTGTTTGCGCCGGCATCAAAATGAAGCGCGATTACACCACGCTTGAGAGGATCGCCGAGGCAGAACACGAAGCGGCGAAATGCGAAGCTGTCGTCTGTCACTGACGAAGCGTACTCCGCAACGCAAAACAAAAGCGAGCCCCGCGCTCGCTTTTTTAATGTCTGATCTGCGTAAAAGAATATCGCCACCTCGGCGATATTCTTTTACGCACGGTCGGATATTATTCACTCAGCCATTCTGTTTCCTATTTTTGAGCAGATCGAACCTTTAGTACATGCCGCCCATACCAGCGTTTCCTTGTTCTTGTTTCTCTTCCGGCTCGTCCGCTATCACGCATTCGGTGGTGAGGAAAATACCTGCGGCGGAGACTGAGTACTCAACGCCCGCACGCTCAACCTTTACCGGGTCAATGATGCCTGCAGCAATCATGTCGTCTACGATTTCGCCGGTCTGCGCGTTGTAGCCAGCATTGCCGCCTAGTTTTTGCACTTCACGAAGCACCACCGCACCGTCGAGCATGCCTGCGTTTTCTGCAATCTGTCGGAGTGGTGCTTCGAGCGCGCGAAGCACAATGTGGTAGCCGACGAGCTCTTCTTCAGAAATATCATCACGCTTTGTGAGTGCTTTGCGTGCGGTAGCAGCCGCCTTGGCGAGCGACGTGCCGCCACCTGAGACAATACCCTCATCAATCGCTGCCTTTGTCGCTGCAACCGCATCTTCTACTTTGAGCTTCAAGTATTTCATTTCCGCTTCTGTTGCGGCACCGACACGAATCACCGCAACGCCACCCGTAAGTTTTGCAAGGCGTTCTGCAAGTTTTTCTTTATCATACTTCGATGAAGCCTGCGCAAGTTGTGCGCGAATTGCGGCAACACGTTCCTTGATTGCCGCCTTCGTGCCTTTGCCGTCGACGATGGTTGTCGTGTCCTTTGTCGACACAACACGCGAGGCTTGTCCGAGGTGCGCAAGCTCTACCTGCTCGAGCGAAAGTCCAACTTCCGCACTTACCACCGTCGCACCAGTCACAATCGCAAGGTCATGGAGCACGTCCTTCTTTCGGTCTCCAAACCCCGGCGCTTTGATGCCGAGCACGGAGAAACCGCCACGGAGTTTATTAAGCACAAACGTCGTAAGCGCTTCGCCTTCAATGTCTTCGGCAATAATAATAAGTTCTTTACGTCCACTCTGCGCAATCTTTTCAAGAAGCGGCAAAATGTCTTTGAGTGCCGAGATTTTCTGGTCGGTAATGAGGATTGGCGTGTCTTTGTATTCTGCCTCCATGCGCTCAGGGTTTGTCACCATGTACGGCGACACGTAGCCTTTGTCGAACTGCATACCTTCCGTGATTTCGGTTTCGATATCAAATGATTGCGATTCCTGCACGGTAACGACGCCGTCCTTGCCAACTTTTTCTATCGTCTCCGCAATCTTTGCGCCGAGCGCTGCGTTTTCTGCGGAGATGGTTGCAACTTGTACAATCTCTTCACTATTACGGATTGGTTTCGCTGCTTTTTTGAGCGCAGCAATAACGTCATCGCGCGCGATTTCCATACCGCGACGAATCACGAGTGGCGAGCGTCCGAACGAGGTTTCTTTGAGACCTTCGGCAATGAGTGCCTGCGTCAAAATAGTCGCCGTCGTGGTGCCGTCGCCAGCAAGGTCGTTCACCTTACTTGCAACCTCCTTAATCATTTCTGCGCCCATGTTTTCGAACTTGTCGCGCAAGGTAATATCCTTCGCGATGGACACGCCGTCGTTTGTAATCGTCGGTCCGCCGTACCCTTTATCGAGCATAACATTGCGTCCGCGCGGACCAATGGTCACCTTCACTGCGTTTGCCACCGCATCAATACCGCGCTGGAGTCGCTGCTTTGCTTCTGTTCCGTACAATATTTGTTTTGCCATAATGTTTTAAATTACATAAAGTGTCAGGCTCCTGGATTCCTTCTGAATGACAAAAGTGACGGGCTTTGTTTTTGATTAATTATGAGTTAAATCCACGCCAGCTTTAACTACCCATCGCTCTTAATCAAAGTCCGTTACTTTTGTCATCCTGGAAGGATCCAGGCGTTCGAGCAACTTATTTAAATACTGCTAATAGATTGTCTGCGGAAAGAATATGGTAGTCGACACCATTCGCGGAGACTTCTTCGTAACTGTACTTACTATAGAGTACGCGGTCGCCGACACTGACGGGCACCACCACCTTCTCGCCGTTTTCAAGCATCTTCCCTGCGCCAACTGCCATAACTTCGCCTTGCCCTGTCTGTGCTTTTTCTCTGTCCTGCGGAAGAATAATTCCCAGCGACGACGCGTTCGAAAGCTCTCCTTCCGAAAACGGTCGCAGCAGCACACGGTCGCCAAGCGGAATAATACCTAGTTCTTTTTTCATTGTATTGTACTTATGACGGGTAATGCTCGCAGTATACAAAACTGCCCGCGCATTTCAAGTAACCCATTTCTATGCTACAGTAGCGCTATGCAAACAAAAGAGACCTATATCGGCACGCTGCAGATTCGCGGCAAGAAAAACATTGGCTTTGTGCGTCTCGGAGAAGGTAAAGAAGACGTGGTGATTCCGCCCGGCGAGACCGGCGTTGCGCTTGACGGCGACACGGTTGAGGTTGTCCATTCTGGACGTCCTGTAGTTGCGGGAAAAGCACCTGAAGTAAACCTCGTTCGTATCGTAGAGCGCGGACGCACCGAATACATCGGTGTCGTGAACTCCCTCGAAGGCAAACTCAAACTCATTGCCGACAACAACATGATGCACGTGCATCCCGTTATCGAAAACGCGACCCCCGAACAAGTTGGCATGAAAGTTGCGGTGAAGCTCGTACGCTGGGTTGATGCCCACACGGAGCCGTTAGTCGCCATCATCGACGTCCTCGGCAAAAATGGCGAACACGAAACCGAAATGCAAGCACTCATTCGTGCGGGCGGTTTCGCATCTGACTTCCCTCCTGAAGTAGCCGCCGCTTCCGAAGACATTTACAAGCGCAAAGAGGAAATTTTTGCCCAGGCAGAAAAAGACCCAAAGCGCCGCGACATGCGCGATCGCCTCACCTTCACCATCGACCCAAAAGATGCTAAAGACTTCGACGACGCGCTCTCGATTGTCAAACTCGAAAACGGTAACTACGAAATCGGCATCCACATTGCAGACGTGTCGCACTATGTAACGCCCGGCAGCGCCATCGACAAAGAAGCCGTAAAGCGCGGCACGTCTATCTATATGGTTGACCGCGTTATCCCGATGCTTCCTGAGGTGCTTTCGAACGACCTTTGTTCAATCCGCCCGAACGAAGACCGCCTCGCGTTTTCTGCCGTCTTTGAAATGACCCCGAAGGCTGAAATTGTAGGCGAGTGGTACGGGCAAACCATCATTCACTCCGACCGCCGCTTCAGCTACGAAGAGGCACAGGAAGCATTCGAGACAAAACAGGGCGACCACGTAGAAGACCTCACGGCGCTCTTCGAGCTTGCACGCATCATGCGGAAGGCACGCTTCGCTGCTGGCTCAATCGGTTTTGAGACCGACGAAGTCCGCTTCGAGCTCGACGAACAAAAACGTCCCGTTCGCGTGTATGTGAAAACGCGCATCGAATCGATGATGATGATTGAAGACTTCATGCTTCTTGCGAACACCCAGGTTGCAAAGCACATTAACGACCTTGCAAAGAAGTCTGGCAACGAACCAGTCTTCGTGTATCGCATCCACGACACGCCAGACGTTGAACGTATCGAGGAGCTTGCTACCTTCCTCAAAGCACTCGGCTACGAACTCCACCACGAAAAGGGCATGGTGAAAGCGACGGACATCAATGCGCTCCTTGCGTCTATCGAAGGAAAGCCCGAGGAAGCAATGATTAAAATCGCCACACTCCGCTCCATGGCAAAAGCCATTTATTCAACCAGCAACATCGGCCACTTCGGCCTCGCGTTCAAATTCTACACACACTTCACCTCGCCGATTCGCCGCTACCCCGACCTCATGGTACATCGCCTCCTCCGTGCACACATTGACGGCGTGAAGCTCGGCAAAAAGGATATTGAACACTACGAGAAAGTTTCAACGCAAAACTCTGCAAGCGAAGTGAAGGCTGTCCGCATCGAACGCGACTCTATCAAGTACAAGCAAGTTGAATACATGACAACTCGCGTCGGACAAGAGTTTAACGGCTCAGTCTCCGGCGTTTCCGACTTTGGACTCTTCGTACAAGACAACGAATCAAAAGCGGAAGGCCTCATTCGTCTCAATGCCCTCGGCAACGACTTCTTCGAAAACGTCCCCGGCAAGTACGAAATTCGTGGCAAGCGCACTGGCAAGAAATTCCGCCTCGGCGACCCCGTAAAAATCAAACTCATCAAAGCCGACCTCGAAGGCAAACAGCTCGACTTTGCACTTGTCGAGGAACGTAAAAGCTAACGAAACTAAAAAACACCAACGTACATGCTGGTGTTTTTTAGTTAAGCGACCCCTCGATGTGGACAGCCTGCCCAGCAGCATGGGCGACGCATGCCACTCTCGAGCTTTGCGATTCCCTTTTCGATACGAATGCTTCGTGTCTCTGCTTTTGCACCTGAAGTAATCCAACAAATCCACTCGCTCTTTGCAAGCGGCGTAATAGTATCCCACACACGCATCGCCGAAGGTGCTGCAGCAAGCGCCGCCTTCAAATCTTTCGGGGCAACCCGATGTGCTGGCACAGATTTTTTCATACCGCTATTCTACCCCAAGTAAAGAATCAGACAAAAAGCGTGACACAAAGGTAACGCTTTTTGTTTCTGTATCATGCTCCCCAAATTTTATTCAGGAGAAGGAGCGAGCGAGGTGAGTGTATCGCCAACCCTTGGGAAGGTTGCAACATTGCCCTCGTCGACACAATGGGGTGCGACACAGTGATACTCAATGCCAACTCGACACGCGTGCGGGGTCATTTCCCAAACCCAACCTTTAAGGTGCTTCCCGCTGCCTTGCGGTGAGTAGAGCGGCATGTTCATGCGCAGCCCCTCTGCTTCACCAATATCTAGGGTGCACATGACAGTATCTTCATCCGTAAGCCGTTCATCAACACTCACGATAGTTGCAAGCAGCGGCTTTGCCGAGAGCATATCCTGCACGGCGTGCGGTAAGTCTGTAAACGGTATCGCGGTACGACCGCCGTGTGGCTCTTGCACAAAGAGGTCAAAGGGCGATACTCGATACCAATAGTACTCGCTACGTCCCATGGTGCCCTCTGCGGCAATATCTGCCGCAATATCATGCAGTTCGGACGCACGAAGGAGGAGCTCTGCATCGCCGCTACGTACCAGAATCAGCTCTTCGTCGTCAACGTCACTTCCAAGAGAATCTCCGCGCAGTCCTATCGCAAGCTTTAATCCTTCATCGCCAAGCGGCGTACGCATAGCGTGGTATGAACCCGTATAGACACGAACATCGGTTGCCTCGTGCGCATTCGGCTGCATCCGCCAAAACAATAAACGATACTGCCCATCATTTTGCAGCGCAAGAAGCCTGTGCCAATCAAAGTAGGAGGATAGGTAGAACGTAGCTGCATCCTGCCCGACGGCAAGTTTTTCAAACACAATACGCTCCGCAGGTGGTAGCATGCCCGCAACGGTCAACTCTCCATTTTCTTTTTGCTTCTCTGAAAAAATATTCATAGCTACTGTTCTACCATTCAAGCTGTCCGCCGACTTTATACTCGGTGACTCTTGTTTCGAAGAAGTTCTTTTCCTTGTTGAGGTCGATAGCTTCGGACATCCACGGGAATGGGTTTTCTACATTGTACTGTGCGGGAAGTCCAATCATGCCAAGGCGCTTGTCGGCGATATAGCGAATGTAGTCGCGGAAGCCGTCGGCGTTCATACCGAAGATGCCCTTCGGGAAAACCGTTGTCGCGAATTCATATTCAAGGGCAACCGCACGCTTCACAAGGTCGACACAGTGCTGCTGAAACTCCGGAGTCCAGAGCTCTGGCTGTTCGTTTTTAATCGTGTTTATCAAATTGATACCGAAGTTGAGGTGCTGTGATTCGTCACGCATGATGTATTGAATCTGCTCAGCAGAACCCGTAAGTTTGCCAAGACGCTGGAAGCCAAACATCACCGCAAACGATGAGTAGAAGAAAATACCTTCCATAATGAGCGAGAAGACGACGATGTTTTCGAGAAACTTTTGATCATTCTCGAAGGTGCCTGTTTTGAAGTTGGGGTCGAAAATACCTTCGTTGAACGAGAGCACGAAGTCATCCTTTTTGTAAATCGCTTCAACCTCACGGTACATGTTGAAGATACGAGATTCGTCCATCCCGAGCGACTCGACAATGTACTGATACGCATGGGTGTGGATTGCCTCTTCGTATCCTTGGCGAAGCATATACATACGACATTCTGGCGACGTGGTGTGCTTATAGAAGCCCATCACGACGTTGTTTGCAGCGATAGAGTCGGCCGTGGTAAAGAAGCCGAGCACGGTTTCAAATGCCTTGCGTTCATCTTCGGTGAGCGCTGTTTTTGACTTCCACTGCTCAATATCGAGCTGCATGGAAATTTCTGTCGGCAGCCAATGGTTCGCGTTGCCAGCAAGGTACGCATCCCATGCGAAGGTGTGTCGCATCGGGTAGAGCTGCATCACGTCGGCATCTGCGCCGTTAATAATGCGTCGCTTGTTAATATCAACAGCGCTTCCGCCTTTTTGAATTGAGGACATATGAATAGAGGTGAGGTGAGGAAATAAAAGTGCGTATGTTTCAGTACGCAACCACATTATTCGGAATGTCAGGTAAGGTGAGCACTGCATTCCGGCCGTAGCAGCAGTATACCCTACGTCCCCAAAAAGCGACCTGTGGAAAACGAGCACTAGACAATTCCCCTGCAGGAGGGTATACTCGTGCCATTACTGTACAAAATAAAGTATTGATACACATTATGGAAACTTACGACCTCATTATCCTCGGTGGCGGCCCTGCGGGAATTTCCGCCGGCGTCTACGCTTCACGCAAACAACTCAAAACACTCCTCGTTACCAAAGAATGGGGCGGGCAGAGCGTTGTCTCGGAGACTATTTACAACTGGATTGGCACGCCAGCAATTGCTGGTGCCGAACTTGCCAAGGCGCTTGAAAACCACCTCAAGAGCATGCCCGAAAATACCGTCTCCGTAAAAGTCGGCGGTGTTGCAGCAATTGAAAAAGGTGCCGGCACGCACACTGTCGTGCTTGAAAACGGTGAGAAAATCACTGCAAAAGCAATCCTCATTGCAACAGGCTCAGGACGCCGTAAGCTCGACGTTCCTGGCGCAGACACCTTCGAACACAAAGGCGTCACGTACTGCGCCTCATGCGACGGCCCGCTCTTCGCTGGTATGGATGTCGTGGTTGTCGGCGGCGGCAACGCTGGCTTTGAATCAGCGGCGCAGCTCCTTGCCTATGCGAAGTCGGTGACACTCCTCCATCGTGGCGACTCATTCAAGGCAGATCCTGTCACCGTTGGAAAGGTGCTTGCGAATCCAAAGATGAAAGCGATTCTCAACGCAGTGCCAACCAAAGTCGAAGGCGACAAATTCGCCAAGAGCATCAGCTACAAAGATAAAATATCAGGCGAGGAAATTACTCTCCCGGCAGAAGGTATCTTCGTCGAAATCGGTGTCGTGCCGAATACCGGCTACGCAATTAGCGTTGTTGACACTGACCCTATTGGCCATGTCACCATCGACCCGTGGACACAGAAGACATCCGTTCCCGGTATCTGGGCTGCGGGCGACTGCACCAACGTCCGCTACCATCAGAACAACATCTCTGCTGGCGACGGCGTAAAAGCACTCGAGGACATTTACGTCACACTCAAGACAACCTAACTTCAGACACATTCTAAAACAGCACGCTCCATTCATGGAGCGTGCTGTTTTGATATTATGGATGCACGGCAAGTGTTTTAAATTCAGTGAGCGCATCGTCGAGCGAGGCAAGGAGCGGATGGTCCTGGAGACGTTCATGGAGGAGCGCACTAATTTCTTCATAGAAATGTACACGTGTCTCGATAGTGCCAAAGTCGCGAAGAAATTCGTCAGGGCGACCATCGTATTCTTCGACCATCGAGCGAAGGTTGTGGATTTTGTCTGCAAGGGAGACGAGGAGCGATTCGTGGGGCGCAGCGTGCAACTGCGCTATGTAGCGGCGTCGACGTTCTTCAAACGGAGGCCTCGCGGCAGGGTCGCCTGTCCATTCGGAAACGCCGCGCACGATGTCTGCGATGCGTGCGCCAAATTCTGTTTCGAGCTCGCCTTCCGTGAACGGCGTGTCTTCGAGAGCATCATGGAGGAGCGCGGCAATAATCACGTCTTCGTCATCAGTGTAATCGCGAAGCATCATAGCGAGCGACATAAGGTGCGTGATGTATGGATAGGAAATCCGGCCTTTACGGACCTGGTCGCGATGCAGCCATGCAGCGAGTTTTATAGCGCGTTCAACGCGAGGAGAATAAGTTGTCATACCCGACACTGTATCAGATAATCTCACTTTGCTCCACTGCAACAACGCGCCGCTGATGTTTCGTCATACCAATAACCATGCCGAGCGCAAGAAATTCCGACACGAGATGCGAGCCACCAAACGACATAAACGGAAGCGGGAGCCCCGTAATCGGCAGCACGCCAATGTTCATACCAACATGCGTCGTGAATTGCGCTACGAGATAAATAGCAAACCCGATAACAAAAATGCGCTCAAAGTTTGTCGGCGCATTTCGTGCCGCGCGAATAAGCAAGGTGATAATCCAGGCAAACAAAGCAAACAACACCATTGAACCAACAAACCCCCACTCCTCGGCAAACGACGCGAAGATAAAGTCGGTTTGATGCTCGGGGAGATAATTGAGCTTGGACTGGGTCCCATACCCAATTCCTTTGCCCATCATTTGCCCTGAACCTGCGGCGATAGTTGCTTGATACGCGTTGTAGCCGCTGCCTTGAATGTCGGCGAGCGGGTCGAGGAAGTTGTAAATACGCTCTTTTTGGTAGTCCGCAAACTTAAAAAGCCACAGGTAGGTAACGCCAGCAACAGCGAGACTTCCCACAAAAGCAATGTGTCGAGTGCGGATACCCGAGACGAGCACAATACCAAACCACACCGCGGCGAGAATCATTGCAGAGCCAAAGTCAGGCTGAAGGAGCGTGAGGACAAACGGAACACCGAGATACACGGCGGAGATAAAAATATGACGAAATGCACCAATGAGTTCGTGACGCATGGAAAAGTATTTTGCGAGAACAAGAATGAGTGCAATGCGCGCGAATTCAACCGGCTGCAGCGAAAAGGCGCCGAGGTCAAACGACATCTGCGCACCGAGCGCGGTGTAGCCGAGCACGAACGTCAGCGCAAGGAGTCCGCACATGGAGAGGTATATCCACACGACGGCGTGCCCCGTGCGCATAAAACGGTAGTCGGGAATTGAGGCAAAAAGACACACGAGGAGCGCAATGGCGAGCACCACCGCCTGCTTCGTAAAGAATGAGTTATCGCCCTGAAAGGTATAGAGTGTCGAAAGCCCAAAACCCGCAATAAGAAGTGCGGGGAGAATCATGAGATATGCGGGTTTGAGAATGTCTTTGAACATAGCGCTCTAACGTCTGGATCCCTTCTGGATGACAAAAGCAAGACGTAATGTTCTGGATAAACAAATACATAAATCAACATGGATTTAACTACTCGTCTCACTATGTCGACACTCGTCACTTTTGTCATCCTGGAAGGATCCAGACTGGATACTTCCTACGGGATAATATTAAGAATTCTTCCGGCGACGTAGATTACTTTCTTCGGAGTGCCTTCCACATATTTTGCAATTTCGGGACTTCCGAGTGCAGCAGCAACCGCTTCTTCTTCTGTCGCATCCGGCGCAATCGTAATATCGCCACGGCGCTTCCCTTCTACCTGGACACCGATAGTGACCATATCGTCTTTTGCGAGCGTTGCATCAGCTTTCGGGAATGACTCAGCATGAATGAAGCTGTCTTTACCGAGCTCATGCCAAAGTTCTTCCGTAAGATGCGGCGCAAACGGCGCCATGAGTTTAAGGAATGTCTCGTATGACTCCGGTGATATGCCATCTTTTTCAACTGCATTCACAAATATCATGAGCGCAGAAATTGCGGTATTGAATTTGAGTTCGAGAATGTCTTCCGAAACTTTTGCAATGGTTTTGTGAAGAAGTCGAGTAACGTCTTTTGATTCCACCTCTTGTACATGTTCACGGAGCCCATTGACTCGCTCGAGAAAGCGGCGAATGCCCGCAATACCACCAAGGTCAAACGGGTAGTTGGCTGCTTCGCCATAGTTACCCATAAACGCAAGATACATCTTTACCGTATCAGCACCCACACGCTGCACATGTTCATCAGGGTTCACCACGTTCCCTTTTGACTTACTCATCTTTTGTCCATCGGGGCCGAGAATGAGTCCGCGGTTAATACGACGACGATACGGCTCATTGTCTTGCGCGAGCCCCATATCGAAGAGCACCTTCTGCCAGAAGCGTGAGTAGAGGAGGTGAAGTGTGGTGTGTTCTGAGCCGCCCATGTAGAGGTCAACCGGCATCCAATCTTTTTGTGCCGCGAGCGATGACGGCGCTTCGCCGTTTTGTGCATCAAAATAGCGCAAGAAGTACCATGATGAGTCCACAAAGGTATCCATCGTTTCAACTTCGGGCGTCCATCCTTCACCAAAAATCTTCGTCACGCGGTCACGAAGCTCCTGTGACTTCGCAAGCGGTGCTTCACCTGTCGGACGGAAATCAACATCTGTCGGAAGCTCCCACGGCAAGTGCTCGAGCGGCACTTCATGCGCGACTCCTTCTGGAGAATACACAATCGGTACCGGCACACCCCAATAGCGCTGACGACCAATAGACCAATCGCGTAAGCGGTACGTGCTTGTTTCTTTTCCTCCGGCAGCCTGTACGATTGCCGCTTTCGCATTTTCGCTCGAAAGTCCGTTATGCTCACCCGAGTTAATCAAAGTGCCCGCACCTGCATGTACCTTACCGCATACAAGCATATCCCAGACGGTTCGATGGAGCTCATCCACAACTTCGCGTTCAATGGTTTTTGCATCTTTCCATACCGCTTCAAACTTTCCTTCTTCCGCAGCATCAAGCTGTGTTGACGTCTCTTCATCATCCGCAAGTTCAAAGAGAAGTCCAACTGCATCGATTTCTCGTGCAACATTCTTTGCATATGCAAAATAATGATGATGAATCGGCATTGTCTGCGCCTTATACACTACGTTCGTACATTGCGTTTCTTCTTGTATTTCGCGTATCGCAGTAGCAATTATATCTTCGCCTTCTTCGATACCGCCACCGATAAAGAGCGTTTGCTGCTGCTCTTTCCAATTAATGGTCATGTACGTGTCGGTACGTGGATTATAGACAATCGCTACAATGCTCTTTCGGTGTTCAGGGTTCTCCTGTGGCACACCTGTTATTGGAGAAATAACGGGGGTAATAGCAAGGGCGTATTTCTTCGCAAATGCATTATCACGTTCATCGTGTGCAGGTACGCCCATGACGGCGCCGGTGCCGTAGTTGCCGAGAACGTAGTCAGCGACGAATACTGGCACTGCTTCACCTGTGAGCGGGTGGATTGCGTTGACCCCTTCGAGTTTTACGCCGGTTTTTTCTTTATTGGCGTTCAGGCGGTCAACTTCGTCTTTTTGCGTTGCTTCGTCAATATACTTTTGCACTTCTTTCTTATTTGTGCACGGAAGAGCTGTGAGGAGCGGATGTTCCGGTGCAAGCACGAGGAAAGAAACTCCATAGAGCGTGTCAGGACGAGTGGTAAATACGGTCACTCTTTCACCTGCTGAGAGTGCAAACGGAACCTCAGCTCCCTTTGAGCGTCCAATCCAATTTCGCTGAAGCTCTTTGATATACTGTGGCCACTCTACTGTGTCGAGGTCGTCAATAAGACGGTCAGCATACTTGGTAATCGCAAGCTTCCAACTTGCCATGGTGCGCTTTTCGATTTTGGTACCACAACGCTCACACGTATCGTCACTCTGCACTTGTTCATTCGCGAGAATAGTATGGTCGTGTGGACACCAGTTCACCACGCCTTCACCACGGTAGGCGATTCCCTTTTTGAAGAATTCACCGAACATCCACTGTGTCCACTTGAAGTATTCAGGGTCGGTAGTATTGGTGGTCATGTCGGTCGAAAACGCATTTCCCATTTGGTCGAGCTGTGCGCGCATCGTGTCCATGTTTTTGTACGTCCATTCCTTTGGGTCGAGTCCGCGCTTGATTGCCGCGTTTTCAGCCGGCATACCAAATGCATCGAAGCCGAGCGGGAAGAGCACCTGTTTGCCCTGCATACGCTCGTGGCGCACGAGAATGTCGGGCACGCCAAATGCGTGCCAGTGCCCAATGTGCAAATCGCCCGATGGATACGGAAGTTCGACGAGAAGATACCGTTTCTCTTTCTGCGGATCGCGCTTCCCAACTGCGTACAAATTCGCGTCTTTCCACGACTTTTGCCACTTCTTTTCAATGGCGATATGGTCAAATTTCTTGTGCATACGTTTTGCTGAATATATCACAATGTTTGTAGTTATGCACATGGTAATTTTTTGACACTACGGTATACTTTTTGTATGAGTTTTGAATTAGCACCCAATGGTCGCCCTGGACAGATGAGACACAAGGAACGAGAGTGGCATGAGACAATGCCGCCAGTTTCGAAGCCGTATACCGATGCTGAGCGTGAGGAAATTCTTCGCAAACTTGGTCCTTCAAAGAAGGCTGAGCCAGTCAAAGAACTCCCTCCTCTTGAACCGACCGAGAGCGTTCGTGTTGCTCTTGAGCAGCGAAAAAAGGCAATTGCTGAGGCTGAGCATCGAAAACAAATAGAGCTGGAAGCAAAGACACTCTACGAGGCTGCAGCAAAGGAACTTGCCGCTGCGGCTGAATCAGGTGATGAAACACGAAAAGCATCAGCACGGCTGAATTTTGCGACCCAATTCAGTCTTAAGAGAAAACTAGAAAAAGCGCGCGAACAGGCATGAAACTCCCCGCACGGAGTTGTGCGGGGTATCCCCCGCCCAACTCCGTGCGGTACCGGGGAGTTTACTGCATGCATGCGCCGCCCGCCGGCGGCACTAATTTTTTGGTTGCATTCATCCACTAGCAGAGCTAGTGGTGTTCTGCAACACTGCAGATAAATAAAACTCTCGCACCATACAGATGCGAGAGTTTTTGTTACGCAGGAAGTCTTGGGAAGAGATTTTCTGGTTTTGTGTTTGTGTTGATTGCGCTGAGGATTGCCGCTGCGGTTTTCGGCGTTGCCGCCTGGAGCGACAGAGCGACTTTGTGAAGTGCAATGACGAGCTCTGCGATGATTGCTTTGCCTTTTTCTGCATCAACTTTGATGACTTTAAATGGCTCTTCGGTAGCGATTTTTTCATCGAGCATGCTGATGGTATGCCATACTTTTTCAAGGTCGAGGAAGTCATTCGCCTCAAGTGAAACTTGAGGAAGCGCTGGTGCAACACCATGTGTCTCTGCCATTTTCATAATACGTGAGGCAAGATTGCCGAGACCATTCACGAGGTTCGCCGTGTACCACTCGTCCATACGCTCCCACGTAATGTCGGTATCGTCGTACGGATGTACGTGACGCAAGAGCATATAGCGCGTTGCGTCGGTGCCGTATTTCTCTACGAGGTCAAACGGCGCAATAACGTTACCGAGTGACTTTGACATTTTTTGTCCACCACTATTAATGAAGCCGTGATAGTCGACATGGTCGGTTGCGGGGAGTCCTGCAGACTTGAGCATTGCTTGCCACATGATTGACTGGAAGCGGACTTGGTCTTTACCGGCAAGCTGGAGCGTTTCGCCGTCTATCCAAAACTTTTTAAAGTTGCCGCCTTCTTCTGGCCAACCGAGAGTTGAAATGTAGTTGGTGAGCGCATCAAACCAGACGTACATAACCTGCGTGTCGTCGCCAGGAACAGGAATCCCCCAATCCATGCGAGAAACTTCGCGTGAGATTGAGAAGTCCTCGAGTCCTGCTTTTACAAAGTTTAGTGCTTCAAGGCGGCGGAACTCTGGCTCAATAACGCCAGGCTTCGCGAGGTATTCTTCAAGGTAGTTCTGGTACTTCGAAAGTGCAAAGAAGTAATTCTCTTCTTCGACTTCCTGAGGATCCATGTTGGGATGATTCGGGCAACGACCGTTTACGAGGTCGCTGTCTTTGAGGAACATTTCATCACCAACGCAGTAGAGTCCGGTGTATTTCTTCTTGTAGATGTCGCCGTTTGCTGCGCAGCGCTTCCACATTTCTTGTGCGGCAGCTTTATGTGCAGGCGATGTAGTACGAATGAAGTTGTCGTAGGAAAGGTCGAGCGCATCGCGTAGTTTTGCAAATTGCCCCGCGAAGTAATCGACATATTCCTGACGTCCTTTCCCTTCTGCATCTGCCTTCTCTGCAATCTTTTGCCCGTGCTCGTCGGTGCCTGTTGTGAAAAATACGCTGTCACCTGAAAGCCTATGCGCACGAGCGAGTGCGTCCGCACGAATAATCTCAAGCCCAAAGCCGATGTGCGGATCCGCGTTCACGTACGGAAGTGTGGTGGTGATGTAGATGTTTTTCATAAAGTTAATTTATTTCAGTACACTCTAGGGAGAGTCATCCTCGGGATTTAGGAAACAAATGACTCCGGGGCTATGAAAATAATGAGGCTTTGCCGAATATATTTTCAAGAACCCGAAGGAATATTGTTTTCAAATGCCCGGGGATCCAGGATGGTGAGCAGTGTTCTCATGCCTGGATCCCCGGGTATTTTGAAAGCATAGTCGGCAAAGCCTCCTTGCTTTCATGAATCCCGAGGATGACAAGCTTGAGGGCTACGCAATATAGTTTGCAAGTTCTGAAATCTTGATACGTTCCTGTGCGCCCGTGTCGCGGTTGCGGACGGTGACGGTGTCGAGGTTTGCAGGGTTTTCACCAAGCGTATCGAAGTCGATAACGATACAGAACGGCGTACCGATTTCGTCCTGACGACGATAGCGCTTGCCGATGTTGCCGTTATCGTCGAAGGCAATGTTGCCGAACTGCTTTTTGAGTGCGGTGTAGACTTCACGAGACTTTGCGACGAGCTCTGGTTTGTTTTTAAGAAGCGGCGAGACGCACGCACGGTATGGTGCGATATCTTTCGCGAGTTTGAGAACAACACGGGCTTCGCCATCCATTTCTTCTTCATGGTATGCCGACGCAAGCACGGCAAGCATGGTGCGTCCGACACCAAGTGATGGCTCGATAACATGCGGCACGAAACGCTCTTTTGTCGCTTCATCAAAGTACGTGAGCGACTGCTTCGATTCGCCTGCGTGTGCCTGGAGGTCGAAGTCGGTGCGGTATGCGAGCCCGTAGAGTTCTTTGCATCCAAAGGGGAACTCGAATTCAAAGTCGATGGTGCGCTTTGAATAATGTGCGCGGTCTTCCGCTGCAACTTCAAGCTCATGCACCATGTCACGCGGAAGTCCGATGGCATCCATATACTTGAGCATCTGCAGACGCCACTCTTCAAAGGCACGCTCCCAGTCAGACGGATGCACGAAGTATTCAACTTCCATCTGCTCAAGTTCGCGTACTCGGAAAATAAAGTCGCGCGGCGCAATTTCATTACGGAATGCCTTACCAATCTGCGCGAGGCCGAAGGGCATTTTCGGCGCCATGGTGTCGACAATGTTTTTGAAGTTCACGAACATACCACCCGCAGTTTCCGGACGGAGGTAAATAACTGACGAAGAATCTTCGATCGCACCAACAGAGGTCTTGAGCATCATATTGAACTGACGAACCTCTCCAAGCGGATTCCCTTCGGGGCTCTTGATTCCCTTCTCCTTAATTGCGGTATCCATGTCAGAAATACTCATACCCGTCACAACCACACCCGCTTCTTCAAGTAGGTGGTCGGCGCGGTAGCGCTTCTGCGTTTTGAGGTCTTCGACAAGCGGGTCAGAAAATCCTGCAACGTGTCCTGAGGCGACCCATGCGCGTGGATTCATCAAAATCGCAGCGTCGACGCCATACATATCTTCTCGATCGGTCACGAACTGCTTCCACCACGTTTGCGTGATGTTGTTCTTAAGCATGACGCCAAGCGGTCCGTAGTCCCATGCACCTGCGAGTCCGCCGTAGATTTCAGAACCCGCATACATAAAGCCTCGACGCTTCGCAAGCGCGACCAATTTCTCCATTGTCTGTGCATCGTATTTCATAGGGCGATTATACATACCTGGCATCAAAACGCAAAAAGAGGCGCCCCGACGGGCGTCTCTTTCTTGTCGTCTATCGCTCGACTTCTCCAGAACCAGCATCGTCGCCGGTTGCGGTAGTAAGCGTACTGAGCGTCATGGTTACTTTTTGCTGCGTGAAGCGGTCGATACCCATGAGCGTTTGCGACTGCATGAGCGCAGGACGAGTGCCGACCTCAAGCACCGTTGGCGTATGCGAGAGCGGCACGGTAATCGTCTTTGGCTCATTGGGCGCAACGCTACCAATTGTCCACGTGAGCGTTCGCGAACTTTCGTTAAACGAAACGCCTGCGGGGAGTGCTCCTACTATGACGCCACGTGGCACCGTAGCGGTAAAGACCGCATCTTTGACCTCATTGCCGCCGCCTTGTATCGAGATAAGTGCACGGTACTCGGTCGTCTTTCCGACATGCGGCGGATACGAACCGCCCACATGTTCAGAAACAGAGAACGCCGACATTGCCGAAATGAACCGAATCGTCACCTGCTTTGCTGCGGAAATGTCGCGTGCCGCACCCACCGCGTCGCTTCGTGCTGCCGCAACGTCGAGGGTGACGAGTGCCTCGGGAGTACGCACGTCTGCCTTCGGCGTGAAGTTGAAATTGATTTTGTGCGACGCGCCAGGGTCAAGCCGTGCAAGCGCACTGTCCTCAACTTTATCAAAGGTAATAACACCACCGGCGAGATCTATGTAGCCAGTATCCGCATCCACTTTGGTAAGGTCGGCTGCGGTTCCTGTAATTTTGGCGAGCACGGCAATGTCGTGAATCGGCTGCGTGAGGGTGTTGGTGATAACCGCCTCCATTTGGACCACTTGCCCAATTGCAAAGGCGACCGTATCGGCATCTTCGCGGTTAGCGGTAAGGGTAACGTTAAGGAACGGCGCTTCGATAAGCACTTCGGTTCGTGCGGTCGAAAGTGTTGAGGCGAGCTTCGTCGTGTCAACTTTACTTGCGAGCCCGACTGAAATATCGATCGCCTGAATCGTTTCGCGCTCGCCGGAAAGGATACCCACGATAGTTATTTTTGCTTCTTCTCCTGGCGCAAGCTTTTCAATGCGCCACGTATTGCGCCCTGCTATCGCTGCAGGCTCGGTGAGTTTTACCTCAAAGGTGCGCGGGTAGTTTGCTTGCACGATGAGGTCTTCAAGGTCGGCGTCGCTGTTGGAAATAAGCGTTGCCGTGAGCACGTATTCTTGCCCGGCGGTAATTGAGGTTACCGAGTCGAGCACAATCGAAACTGGCGACGAGCTAATGAGCACACGGACCGGATCGCTTTCTCGATAAAACGTTGCCGCAGAACCCTCGACTCGATATTCGACAGACACACGAATGTCTTTCCCTTCATTTTCTTCACCGAAAATTCGCGGGTTCAGTTTTGTATTGACGGTTTCCCCGCTCTGCACGGTCTGCATAGCATACCGCTTCACCACAAGTTCTCGCGAACGCTCGCCGTCGATTTCTGTGCCCTGGGGATACTCAACGATAAGCTGCACATCAGTAATCGGCGTCTCATTTTGGTTGGTTACCGACACCACAATCGCCGCTTCGCTGCCGCCGCCGACCGCATACGGTGCGTCTACCGAAATACGAATGTTGCTTCCTGAAATGTCTTGGTTTCCGAACACAAGATACAGTGCCGCGATTGCCGACGAGAGCACAAAAAAGACAACACCAAACGTGAGCGCAAGTACACGATATGAACGCTTCGGCACTCGAACTTCCTGCGCTGCAGGAGCCGGCACTTCTACGACAGGCGCTTCTTCCGTGATTTCCCAATCACCTGCCCTTGCCGCCTCTGCATCTACCTTATACTTTTCATGGGTATAACGCTCGAGTGGCGCGCTTGCCTGCGGTGTTTCTCGTTCATACAAACGCGCGCGCGCTGCATCGACGCCTCCTTCTTTGATATCAAATTGTTTCTCAGCCATAGAGGAACTATACCGCTAAGTTGGCATTTCGCATAATATAACGCGGCACCGTTCGTGCCGCGTTATCGTATTATGCTTGCTTTGTCGTATAGAGCGCGCATGCTTCAGCAAAAGCCTCCTTTGCTGCTTGTGCGTTGCGGAAACCGCCAACCTCAACACTCTTGTTCTGTACTTTTTTGTACGTTGCAAAGAAGTGTTCGATTTCTTTGAGCGTGTGGGGATTGACGTCGACAAGGTCCTTTACGCCGTCAAAACGTGGGTCTTCAACGGGGACGGCAATGACTTTATTGTCGTTCTCGCCACCGTCAACCATATCCATAATCGCGACTGGCCGTACGCGGACGAGAATGCCCGGGTGGAGCGGGTAGGTCGTGAGTACCACGACGTCGAGCGCGTCACCATCGTGCCAGTGTGTCTGCGGTACGAAGCCGTAGTCGAATGGGTAATCCTGCGCCGAGTGCATCACGCGGTCAAGCGCGATAATGCCGGTCTTTTTGTCGATTTCGTACTTGTTCTTTGAAAACTTTGGGATTTCGATGATAACATTCATTTCATCTGCGGTCCCTGCCGCAATATCGTGTAGTAGGTTCATACGTATAGTTACTGATTTGTATAAGGAATTATTCTTTTCCATCGACAATATCGTCGATAGCCTCCTGCATTTCTGTTTCTCCAGTTTCTTCTTCAGGCTCTTCTTGTTCCGATGACTCAATATCAATCTTCCAGTTAATGAGCTTTGCCGCAAGGCGGACGTTTTGTCCTGAGCGACCGATAGCGAGTGACTGCTGATCCGGCGCAACGATAACTCGTGCATGTCCGTGAATCACCGCGCCCTCTTCATTTTCTTCGAGAATCTCAATATCTTCAACACGTGCGGGCGCGAGTGCTGCCTCGATCATGTCGATAGGGTCAGCTTGGTATTCGATAACGTCAACACGTTCGCCTGAAAGTTCACCCGTGACTGCTGAAACGCGCACGCCACGCTGGCCGATAAGCGCACCAACCGGGTCGAGCCCTGGGTCTTCTGCCGCAACAGCAATCTTCGAACGCTGTCCTGCTTCGCGCGCAATAGCCTTTACCACAACCGCACCCGATGCGAGCTCTGGCACTTCACGCATAAAGAGCTTCACGAGGAAATCTGGATGCGCACGAGAAAGCTTAATCGATACACCGCGCGGACCTTCTTCAACCGAGAGTACAAGTGCCGTGATACGGTCGCCTGTTTTGTAGCGCTCGCCGGGAATCTGCTCTGCGTAGGGCATAATCGCAACAACGCGACCAAGCTCAATGAAGAGATTGCCACGCTCGAAACGCTGCACTTGCCCCGTAATGATTTCGCCTTCCTTGCTGGAGAAGTCACGAAGTGCAATACCGCGCTCTGCTTCGCGCACCTTCTGGAACACGACCTGCTTCGCCGCCTGCGCCGCAATGCGACCAAACTCGTCGTCTGGTGCATCGAGGGGGAACACAAGTTCGTCGCCGAGCTGTACGTCCTTCTTGATAAGGCGCGCTGCTTGGATAAGGAGGTGACGTTCTGGCTCATAGCGAGGAACCTTTACGGTACCGTCGTCATTGTATTCCACGACCTCTTCGTTGCGATCAAAACGCGGGCGGTCGCCCTGCAAGTGCGCTGGCACTTCTTCCTCTTCTTCGTCCATGCGCACGGTTGATTCGTCAACGACGGTTTTGATTTGCTCAAACTTCGTTGCGCCGGTGTTCATGTCGAGATGCGAACGGACAATCTGTCCCTTCTTGCCATACTCGCGCTTGTACGCGGTCGCAAGCGCCGACTCGATTGCGCCTATCATGGTGGCGCGGTCAATACCCTTTTCTTCTTCAAACGCGTCGATAGCCGCGCTGATTGCTTTAATATCAAATAACATATGAATTTTTTTATGTGTATGTAGTAATTTCTCTACTATACTTAATTTTTACCAAAAGAAAAGCGACGCCCGGAGACGTCGCAAAAAAATGAACTGATTGCGCAAGGCTTCACCTCGCGACTTGCTGGACGTGGTGACGCTCGGTCTTGCCGCAAACGCTTTTGCGCACCTCGAAGACCTCGAGGGCCGTTTCGTGAGGACGCTTGAGATCCTCGACAAGAATAGCGCGCACCATCGGCGGGAACTTACTCCAGTCCTCGTTTTGCCCCAGAGGGACACCACGCTCTGGCATACCTTTGTCGGTTTTCACCGAGATGTACCCGCGCTTCGAGATGCGAGCGAGCATTGCCGCCCGCGCTTCCTCGTCCTCTTGGTGTGCGCGCTGCTTTCGCTCGGCTTCACCGAGGCGAATGATTTCGCGCTCATACACTTGAGCGCGACGCTCATTATTCGTATACCAGACTTTGAGGTCGAGGAATTTCCCAGCCTCACCCTTGAGTTCTGCGAAGTCCACGATGTCATCGTGATGTTCACGGTGCACAAAGGGCACAATGCGCTGCACGTGGTAATTGCTGCAAAGCGCAATGACCGGGCCGTCATGCGTCATCGCGAGAAGTGCGACGCCGCGAAAACCACAGTCATCGTGACTCCACAGCGTGACGCCGTCGCGAACGACGGACTTCACCACAAACTGCCCTTGCGGCATGCTTTTCGAGCGAAGACGCACGGTCTCGAACTCAATACCGTCATATACGACGACGCCAATTTCGGTGTCGTACGCCTCGCTTTCACGAGTCTCCACGACAACCATCCCCGGAAACACAACATCCGTTGTACCGTCCATGTTCAAACTCCTAGTAAGAGATTACACAACAAAAAAACAAGATACCGAAATCTAACCACGAAACCACCGCAATGTCAATCGACTCCGCACACCAGCAAAGAAAGACCCTCCGCAATGCGAAGGGTCAAAAAGGGGAACAAGTCCGTCGTTAGCGCGGGGCAACCGTGAGGTTAGTGCGGCCGTTGTAGTCGTACCCCGGGACTTGATGACGCTCCCAGCCGGTGTCGGCGCGTTTCTGGAGTTCGTAGTATCCTTGCGCGATAACGCGATCGCGAACAGTCACCTTCTCACAGATTCCGCACGGCTCCGTCTGGATCCCCGTATAGCCGAAGCGATAGTGGGCGACGTAGAACTCCTTGTCGGATTCCAGCACGGCGGTGAAGCGTGCCTCGTAGAAGGCGTTGTCCGGGCCTGTTTTTTCACCGACCTCCTTTTTGAAGGAAGTGATTTTCAGTCCGGCGCGGTCGGGGTTGCTGTCCAGGTACTCCTTTTGGAAGAGCGCCTGAAGCTCCTTCTCCGAAGGGCCGTAGATCATGTCCGCGACCCTTGCCGCCGCGGAGTTACCCCAGCGGAGATGGGAAGCGGACTGAACGACCGCATAGCTGGCCAGCCCGAGAATCAGAAAGACGACGAGGTTCTGGACAAAAGACGAGGAAGACTTGCAGGAAGCAGTGGTCATGACATTCTCCAAAAGGAAGGTTGCGAGGTGCGACAGATACGAAAAGAACAACTGTCAACGCACATTGTTGCATATAATACATGTCTTGTCAAGCTCCTCCGTTCACAGGTTTGTATGGCATGTAAAAACGCGAGCATGCTCGCGTTTTTGGTTTCGGTCGCCGTGAGGTCGACTTACTGTTTGAAGACCTTGATCAGGATCTTGTTATCCTCGATTACACAAATGGCATTCGGCCTTTTGACATAGATCGTTCTGACCTCATCCGCAAGGTCGATGGAGGTGCCATAGGCCACCCCGTCCAGGAAGTAGTAGTAGTTCAAATAGAACGATGTGCCCTGGGGACCGCCATACCGGCACATGTCCTGACCACTGAGAAAGACACGGTTCGAAGGCGCCATCTTCTTGAAGGAGCTCACATCGAGCCAAATCATGGGTGCCGTCCTAACGTTCACATTTCGCGCGACGTAGTTGTACTTGATGTCCGTAGGAATGTCGTAGAAAGCGACAGCGGACCACTTCCCCGCACTCTGCGCCGATGCTGGGGAAGCAACGGCAAGGGCAACGAGGACAGCGATGAAAAACTTGATCATGATGGATCTCCGTAGAAAGTTTGGAACAAAAAAGAAGGACTAACGTGTACTACTATACAGATAATAGTACATTTTGTCAATATCAGCCAACGCTGCACCCCCTTTTTTTTCCTGTTACATCCACAGAGTTTTACCCGCTACCAGCACAAAATAAACACCTCATTGCTGAGGTGCTTTGTGAACGCTCACTCGTCGCGCTACTTGCGGGACTCGAGCTGCTTTTTGATGATGTCGAGATCGCTCTCGATCTTGTCGACGGACATCATGACATACAGCCCGCAAAAGACCACCAGGGCAGTCAAGCTCACTGCAAGCTCCGAAACGCCGGGGACCTGAATCTGTTTTCCAACAGTAGTTGCCAAAAACAGAATGACGAAAAACGCAACGAGGGTTTTAAATCGGATCATAAGACACTCCCTAGGGAAGGTGATAGAAAATGAGAATCATTCGCAATGTGTTGCGAAAGTCCAAGGAACGAACTCAAATATAATGGCATATTATCTCGATATTGTCAATACATGCGCAGGCGCGCCGAATAACTTACGTTCCTTTAGTAGACCGGCGCCCACGCCCTAACGCCTGGATCCCATCCTTCCTGACAAAAGTCACACGTCTTGTTTTAGATTACTCCCTACATAAATCCACGCAATATAAAGCAATCGGATTCGTTCACAACACTATCTAATGCAATCGATTTCTTTCAAAATGGGATGCAGGCGCGCCAGCCGGAAGAAGAAAGCGAAGAAGCCGTGCTGTAAATTCTTTTAAAATTGAGTGAAGTTGCGTTGGTTGGAAGGAGCGAGCGCAGGAGCCGTACCCAAGTACGGTGAGAAGCGAACGGCTGAAACCAATGCAAATTCACCAATTTTGGAAGAATTTTTAGAAGGCTCCAGTTAGGTTGTAGATTGGGAGCAGCACCGATGCAATAAGGACACCCACACCCAATCCCAAAAGCACAATCATAGCCGGCTCGATGAGCGAGATAACGGCTGCAACAGCTGTTTGCACTTCGCGGCGGTAGAACGCGGAGAGTGTGACGAGAATATCGCCGAGCGCGCCGGTTTCTTCGCCGACCTTCGTCATTTGTACGAGAATTGGCGGGAGGATTTCTTGGCTGCTCATAGAATCTGAGAGCGACTTCCCTGCACGTACGTCAATGATGACATGCTCGAGTGCTTCTCGATACACAACGTTTTCGAGAATCTCTGCGGTGATTTCGAGCGATTGGAGCATGGTGAGCCCCGAGGTGAGCATGGTTGAAAGGTTGTCACAAATGCGCGTGAGGTAGAGCTTGTGATACAAGTTACCGATGATCGGAATCGAGAGCTTTGCCTCATCAACGGCGCGCTTTCCTGTTTCTGTTTCTGACCATCGCCAGAAGAAGAAGCCTCCCGCTATAAGGACGACGCCAATGAGCCCGAAATAGTTGCGCATGAAGTCCGAAATCCAGATCACGATTTTTGTATAAATCGGGAGTTCGCCGCCAGCCTCAAGAAGAATCTCAGTGATTTTTGGAATCACGAGCGTGAGCATGAGCGCCATCACGAGGAAAAAGGTCGAGATAACGAAGATTGGGTAAATGAGCGCGCCGCGAACTTTTGAGACGATTTCATAGTTGCGGTCGAGATACTCGGCAAGGTAAGAAAAAGAATTTGAAAGCGTACCTGATTCTTCGCCTGCTTTGACGATGTTTACGTAAAAAGGCGAAAAGACGCGCGGGAAATGTGCAAGCGCGCGGGAAATGGAGCTTCCGCTTTGCAAATCCTTTGCAACGTTTTCGAGAATGCCGGCAAAATACTTGTTCTGTATCTGCATTGCGAGGAGTTGAAAGATACGCAGCGCGGAAACTTGTGCGTTTGCGAGTGTTGAGATTTGCTGTGAGGTGATCACAAGCTCCTTCATAGAGACGCGGTCAAACATCGTGATGTGTTGTGCAAACACACCTTTTTGTTCAGCAATTGGCGCAATCGAAATCACCCCAACACCGCGCATGCGGAGCGTGTTCATTGCGGTCTCCATATTGAGCGAATCAATCGTGCCGTTTTTCTCGTCGCCTTGTGCGTCTTTTGCGTTGTATTCAAATAACATATGATTTTAAAATGTGGTCTCTCTCACCCCTTACCTTGTACTTCTTTCAAAATGAGATGAAGTTGCTTTGACTGGAGCAGATTTTCGCCGGAGCCGTACCTAGGTACGGTGAGGACGAAACATCTGTGAAGTCAATGCAAATTCGCTCATTTTGGAAGAACCGCTAGAATAATCGCTCCAATACACGTGGGTCGGGTGAATTAGCATAGGCTGTTTCTACGGTAATCTCACCATGATGCACAAGGTCAACAAGCGCGCGATTCATGTCGATCATGCCGAATTCTGAACCTGTTTCAATGGCAGTGCGGATTTCGTGGGTGCGACGCTCACGAATAAGATTTGCAACCGCGGTGGTGTTTACCAAAAGCTCACAGACTGGCACGCGTCCGCCCTGTATGCGCGGCAAGAGGCGCTGCGAAAGTACACCGATGAGCGACGTTGAGAGCTGGAGGCGTATTTGATCCTGCTGATTTGCGGGGAATGAGTCGATGATACGGTCGATGGTTTGGGCGGCGCTGTTCGTGTGGAGCGTTGCAAAAACGAGGTGCCCTGTTTCTGCGGCGGTGATGGTTGTCGAGATTGCTTCGAGCCCGCGCATTTCACCCACCAAGAGCACGTTGATGTCTTGGCGGAGCGCAGCATTGAGTCCCGACGGGAAATCTACGGTGTCAACACGCACTTCACGTTGATTGATGTGTGCCTTCTTTGGCGCATAGAGAAACTCAACAGGATCCTCGATAGTCATGATGTGCGCATTGCGGGTCTCGTTGATGCGCTCGATCATTGCAGCGAGCGTTGAGGTCTTCCCTTGCCCAACTGGCCCTACCACAAGGAAGAGCCCTTGCTTGCGCTGGGTGAATGTTTCAAGGACTGGCGGCAAACCGAGTTCATCAAAGTTTTTAATGACGTTCGGGATGTATCGCATGACGATGCCGACGGCGCCTTGCGCGACAAATGCATTGACGCGAAAACGCGAGCCGTCCGGCATACTGTAGGCAATATCGAGCTCGTTTGTTTCGGCAAAACGCTGCTCTTGTGCAGGCTGCACCATCGCGCGGAGCATGCCTTGGACGTCTTCTTCAGTAAGGACGGGGTGTTTGTCGACAGGCACGAGCGTGCCATTGATGCGCACCGTTGGGTGTGCACCGACAGAGAGGTGAATATCGGATGCATTCTCATGCACGACTATATTTAAAAGGTCGTGCAGAACGTTCGTATAGTTGACGGGATTCATAGGAGCAGTATAGCGCACGTTGACGAAATACGTGCTGTGGACAAGCCTACGCTGCGTAAAGGTCAACGACACGTTCGAGCTCGTCGAGTGAGGTTACTCCGGCAAGCACTTTCATCATCCCATCTTGCTGCATCGACGGAATGCCTTGCGGCTTCACGAGTTCGATGATTTCTTCTTCGCTGATTCCCTTGCGAATGTGGGGCACAAGGTCGTGCGTCATACGAACGGCTTCGTAAATACCGATACGCCCCTTGTAGCCACTCATACCACACTTGTCGCAGCCAACCGCATCGTAGATTTCTGTTGATGCGGGTGCGGTACCGAGGACGCGCATGATAAGTTTTTGTTCGTCGGGGGTTGCCTGGCGCACCTTCTTGCAATGCGGACAAAGTCTTCGCGTGAGGCGCTGCCCGAGCATGAGGTTAAATGAGCTCCCGATAATCGACGGCTCAATGCCCATGTCGATAAGGCGCGGAATGGCACCGATTGCGCTGTTGGTGTGCAAGGTCGAGAATACAAGGTGCCCCGTGAGCGCTGCATGCACCACGGTTTCTGACACTTCCAAGTCGCGCATTTCACCCACCATGATAATGTCAGGATCTTGACGCAAAATAGCACGGAGTCCTGAGGCGAAGCTGTAATGTGCACCTGTTTGTGTTTGGACGATACCGGGAAGTTTGTATTCGATTGGGTCTTCAATCGTAATAATTTTCACGCCCGGCTTATGTACCGCAATAAGGAACGCGTAAAGCGCGGTTGTTTTTCCGGACCCAGTTGGACCCGTCGTAAGAATAGCGCCGTTCGGACGGGCGAGTTCCTGTTCGATAATTCCCCGCAACACCTCATTAAAGCCGAGATCCTCGAGCGAAAGTTGTGCCGCTTCAGAGTTTAAGAGACGCATCACAATAGACTCGCCGTGCCCACCCGGAATAATAGAAACACGCACGTCGATTTCTGCGGTGCCGAGCACAAAGCTGAGGCGTCCGTCTTGCGCTTCATTGTGCACGTTGAGCTTGGCACCTGCGAGAAGCTTAACGCGCTGCACCACGCTGTGGTAGATTGCCCGTGGAAAGTTCGTCACCTCCCACAACACGCCGTCGATACGATAGCGCATGCGTGTTGCATCTTCTTCTGGTTCGATGTGAATGTCGGACGAACGAAGCGCGTTCGCGCCCGCGAACATAATGCTCACAATGCGACTAATTTTTTCCGAAGACTCCATCGCGAACGCTTCTTGCATCATGGTGTCGACGTCAAGGTGTGAACGAATTCGCTCAGCAAGCGACGCAACGAGCGCTGCGTCAATCGAGAGTGAGTGTTGTGCGGATGCCGTTGCGCTGCGCAAATCAGCATAGCGCAAAAAGACATGCTGCAAGCCCGCCTCAGAAACCATATACTCTTTCACGACGTAGCCCTTCTTCCCGAGTTCCGCAAGCACGTCGCGCGCGCGTGGGTTCTTTGGGTTTTTCATGGCAACCGAAAGGGTGGTGCCGTGCAGCATAAACGCCGCCATCTCGAGCTCTTTCGCCTGTGCTTCTGCGATTTGCGACAATGCCTCCGGGTTGATGGAAATACCAATGAGGTTGATGTAATTCACCCCCGTTTGTGCCGCGAGCATGCGCACACGATCCTCCACCTCATCATGATGGAGTGATGCAAGCTTCCCCTGGAGACGTTCATCATCAAATTGAATCATGCCGCCAGTATACCACAGCTGTCACGTACGTATGCCACACAAAAACATCACCTCAGTGATGTTTTTGAAAAAGGTACTACGGCAGTTGTGTTGGTGTCGTCTGACTTGTGAAATTGCCAAGACCGAGCTGACCGCTGTCGTTATACCCCCACGCCCAGAGTGTACTGTCCGTTTTCATAGCGAAAGACTGATTGCCTTCTGCTGCGATTTTTGACCAGTCTACAGCAGTACCAACCTGCGTTGGTGAGGTGCGGTCCGTGGTATCGCCAAGACCGAGCTGACCATTGGTGTTGAGCCCCCATGCCCAAAGCGTGCCATTTGTCTTTACGGCGAGCGCATGTTCGTTGGCTCCTACTATCCTCGACCAGTTTGTGTCGGTACCAAGCTGTGTCGGAACGGTTCGTTCGTCGGTATCACCGAAGCCAAGTCCACCGCTAAGATTCCATCCCCACGCCCAGAGTGTGCCATTGGTTTTAAGCGCAAAGCTATGATAGTACCCGCCAACAATCTTTGACCAGTTTGTGTCGGTACCAACCTGCACTGGCGATGTGCGATTGAGTCCATCGTCAAGTCCAAGCTGGCTGTGGTTGTTTATTCCCCACGCCCAGAGGGTGCCGTCTGTTTTTATAGCGAGCGCATGATTATTTTCTGCAGTAACTTCTGACCAGTTTGTGTCGGTGCCGACTTGCGTTGGTACGATATGGTCAGCAGTGTCGCCCACACCGAGTCCTCCACTCGCATTCCATCCCCATGCCCAGAGGGTGCCGTCAGTTTTTATAGCAAAGGTTGTATTAAGTCCGCCGATAACCTTAGACCAGTTTGTTGCGGTGCCAAGCTGTGTTGGCAATGTACGCTGCGTGGTATCGCCGAGACCTAACTGTCCAGCGTTGTTGTATCCCCACACCCAAAGCGTGCCATCTGTTTTTATAGCGAGAGAGTGATATTCTCCTGCGGCAACCTGTGACCAATTTGTTGCGGCACTCACCTGTGCAGGTGAGGTCGTGCCCAAGTTAGTAGTGCCAAGCCCTAGTTGACCATTAAAGTTTTCTCCCCAGGCCCAGAGGGTGCCGTCTGTTTTTATGGCGATACTGTGATTGGTTCCTGCAGCAAATTTCGCAAGAGTTTGACCTGTTCCTCCATCGAGCGTATCTACTTCCCATGCTGTCCCGCCTGTTGCAACCTCATTCGGCTGCGCCACAATCACAATCGTATTGCTGCCGGTACATGTCCCCTTCACGCCTGTAGCAGGAATGGCGATGTTCCAGTAAAGGTTTGCAGAAAGCTCATTTGCGTCGTCGGTGCGGAGGTTGATATTGCGGAGTGTCGGTACAAAAGAACCGGTGAGGGCTGCTCCTGATGCGTAGTCAGTATCGGTGAGTGACCACGCTTGTGCATCAATCGGCAGTGTGCCGAGTGATGAACAGCTCATGGTGGTACCAAGGACTTCGACGTCTGCCTTTGTGTTGCCACGCTGGGTGAGGATGGTTTCGATGTTTGTTGTCGAACTTGAGACTTCAGCAAGTGAACGTGTGCCATAGTCGATATCGTCAGGAAGGTTGAGGGCGAGGAGTGAGTTCATTTCGATAGTTCCTGTGCTTGCAGCTTGGAGGCCTGCGACGTCACTGACGGTGACATACGCTGACCAGTTGTCGCTTTCGTAGATTGATGAGCTGTCGGTGCCGTCTATCCAGTAGGCGAGAGGTACTTCGCAGTTGTAGGAGATCTCCGTGTCGTCGCCGTCTGTGTAGGTAGTGGCGCAGGTATTCACGGTGTAGCAGTCGTTTTTGTCGGCAGTACAAGTGTTTCCCTTGCTGGTGCGGAAGAAGACAAGAGAAAGGGTTGACGAGGCGATGTCGTTTTCTCCGTTGAGGTCGGTGATTTGACCGTTTATGTGGATGGTGCGGTCGGTGCCTATATTTGGGAGGATGCCGCTGGTGGTTAAATCGTCGGCGCCGTATGCGCTTGTCGAGAAGCGGATGGTGTCTACCGTTGGTGCGGTGTTTTGAATTTCTGCAGATGTTGAAACATCAGCGGCTCCGGTGTAGCGGAGGACGATGCTTATGATGAGGATGAAGGCGAGCGTGATGAGGGCTAGTGTGGTTCGAAGGACCAGGTTGTTTTCTTTCATATGCGAACAGTATATATCGAGGTGTGTGAAATAGAAAATGTTATGCTGTGGATAACCAGGACACAGAAAAACACTCGAGTGGAGTGTTTTCAATGGTTACCCTATTTTTAGTTTGCCAAAGTATGGTTGCAATACTTCAGGAATTTTGATGGTGCCGTCGGCCTGCTGGAAGTTTTCGATGAGCGAGACGAGGATGCGCGGTGTCGGCACTGCAGTACAGTTGAGCGAGTGTGCGTAGCGGAGCGTTCCTTGCACGTCACGGTAGCGGATGTTAAAGCGACGGGTTTGGAAGTCGTGGAAATACGACGCAGATGAAATCTCGCGATACTTTTCTTCGCCAGGCACCCAGAGTTCGATGTCGTACTTTTTGACCTGACCGAGTCCGAGGTCGCCACCGCAGTTGAGCACGGTGCGATACGGAATGCCAAGCGACTCAATGAATTCTTCGGTGTTGCGATTAATCCATTCGTGCCACTTCACACTCTCGGCGTGTGAGGCTTCGCAGAGCATAACTTGTTCGAGCTTGTAGAATTCGTGCACACGAATAAGTCCTTTGACGTCCTTGCTGTATGAACCTGCTTCGCGGCGGAAGCATGGTGAGAAGCCGAGCATTTTAATCGGGAACTCGGTTTGGTCGATGATATCGTCGGCATAGTAACCCATGAGCGAAACTTCGGCGGTGCCGATGAGATAGTCGTCGTCTTGAGTCTTGTAGATGTCGTCGACGTCGTTCGGGAGATGCCCTGTACCGTAAAGGTTGGGCGTACGCACAATCGCAGGCGGGAGGACCGGCATGAAGCCGCGCTTCGTGAAGAACGCATTGGCGTAATTCCAGATTGCCCACGAGAGCATCGCGCCGTCTCCTTTGAGGTAGTAGCCACGGAAGCCGTGCACCTTAGAGCCACGATCGAAGTCGACCATATTGTGCTGCTTCATAAGTTCGACATGGTCTTTTGAGGCAAAGGCAAACGGCTGCGCTTCACCCCAAGTGTGGACTTCGACGTTTTCCGCGTCGGATTTTCCATCGGGGACCGACATATCGGGAATCTGCGGCACTTGGAGCATAAGCTTCTGCCACGCCTTCATTGTCTCGCGAAGTTTTTCTTCAAGCGCTTGCACGTCTTCCTTCACTGATTTCATCGAATCAATGAGCGCCTGGCGCTTTGTGGAATCTTGCTCCTGTGCGATTGCTGTTGACGCCTGATTCTGCTGCGCACGCTTGCCTTCGAGCTCCGACAAAATCGCGCGACGTGCGTCGTCGTGTGCAATGAGGTCGTCAAGATCAAGCGTGACGTGTTTTTTTGCTGCGCCTGCTTTGACGAGCTCGAGATTGTCCCGAATAAATGAAATGTCTAACATAGGGTTCTTATACCATTATTCTGTCGTGTTTTCTAGATGCGCAAATACCTAGAAATTGCTACTGCACTAGAGATAACGCCGAGGCCGATGCCGCTTCCCATCAAGATAAGGAAGATGCGGCCAAAGTCCTCTAGGTAATACCGGAAGACATTCAGTCCAAAGAAAGCATCTGTTGAGGGGCCGAGATAGTACGCGATAGGATACAGGAGGATGAGGGTGAGAATACCTGCTGCAATGCCGTAGAGTGCCCCTTGGACCACGAACGGCCCACGAATAAAGGTGTTCGAGGCACCGACAAGACGCATCACGGAAACCTCTTCACGCGCCGTGTAGATGGCGAGACGAATAGTGTTGAAGGTAATGAGAATCGTCACAAAGACGAGTGTCATTACGATAATCTGCGTAATCTTATCGATAACGGAAACAATAGTGGTAAGGCGATCGATTGCTGATTTGTTTTGGTTGAAGTTGATGCGGTCAATAATTGTCGTTTCTGCTTGTTCTGACGTTTCTGTCACGAACTGCACAATGCCTTCATATTGCGAGGGGTCGTGCGCGGTCACGGAAAGTGAGGCGCCGAGCGGGTTGTCGCCGAGTTCTTCGAGCGCACGAATCGTAAGTTCGTCTGCTTGGTGACGATCGCGGAACTGCGCAAGCGCCTCATCGCGTGAGAGATAGGTGACACCTTTTACGTCCGAAAGCGATTCAACTTGTCGGCGGAATGCAAGAATAGCTTCCTCAGTCGCATCGACGGTGAAGTAAATATTTACGTCAACTTTGCTTTTGAGCGTGACGAGCGTGTGGTCAAGGAGCGCGTTAAACACGAGCGATCCGCCAATAACAAGCAGCGTGATCGTCATCACGTAAATTGCGGAAAAGGATACATACGCACTCCGGACGAATCCAACCGAGCCAGTACGCATGATGCGTTTGAGTGAAGTTAACATGTTAGTTTCTTAGATATTAGTTGCTTAGTTGCTCAGATGAACAAAATCTCCCGCGAACGTATCTCCTTTAAAAATGGATGCAGTTGCGTCGGCTGGAGGGAGCGAGTGACGGAGACGTACCCAATGTACGGCGGAGAAACGAGCGACTGAAGCCGATGCAAATGCGCCAGTTTTAAAGGAGATACTTTCCGTGTCGGTCGTCTCGGATAATTCTCCCCCCATCCATCGTAATCACCCGCTTTTCAAGGATATCGATGACTCCTTTATTGTGCGTTGTGAGAATCACCGTTGTGCCAAGGTCGTTGATCTTTTTGAGAATCTGTACGACTTCGTAGGTTGCTATCGGGTCGAGGTTGCCCGTTGGTTCGTCGGCAATGATAATGTCCGGCTGGTTGACGAGGGCGCGCGCAATAGCGACACGCTGCTTTTCTCCACCCGAGAGTTCGCTCGGAAAGTGATGCATCTTATCCGAGAGATCCACAAGCTCGAGCGCCTGCGGAACGCTCATGGCGATTTCGTCGTCATCGCGACTGTTTGCTTCCATGGCAAACGCGACGTTTTCAAAGGCGGTTTTGTTTGCAAGGAGTTTGAAGTCTTGAAAAATAGTGCCAATTTTGCGACGGAACGACGGGAGCTTTGCGCGTGAGATTTTATGAATATCTTGCGATTCATAGAAAATAGCACCCTCGGTTGGTTTGTCCTCAGCAATGAGCATTTTGAGGAGGGTTGTCTTTCCGGCGCCTGAGTGTCCCACGATGGAGACAAACTCTTTTGGCGCAATCTGGAACGACACGCGATCAAGCGCAACGGTCTCATTTTTTCCGTAGTATTTGGAAACGTTCTCAAAGTAAAGCATATGCAAGCCCTATGGTACCACGGCTTAGCGCGCGTGTGCAAGGAAAAAGAAACTGCGTTCTTTTTTACGCAGTTTGCTTCATGTGTTCGATTTCTTGGCGAATTTCGGGGAGTTCGTAGAGGTAGATTTCTATGGGGCGCCACATGGCAACCCAGCCGATAATCACGAGGCTTTCGCCCATAATGTTCGTGATAAAGAGGTGGAGGAGCGTGAGGAGCTGTCCAACAGTAAGGCATAGCATCAAAAAGATAATGCCGCGAGCAAGATATTTGCGCGCAACAATTTTGCGGCGACGATACTTTTCATGAAGTGACTCGAGGGTTGGCTGATGGTGTTCAGATGGCATGCGGCAAGTGTACCATGCCTACGAAACAATGACGACGAACTCGCCTCGAATTGTTGAAGGATTATTTTTGTAGTGATCACGAACTTCTTCGGGAGTTCCTTGAATAACTTCCTCGTGGAGTTTGGTGAGTTCGCGCGCGACGGTGACAGTGCGGTCTACGCTTAGGTGCTGGGCGAGAGATTCGAGGGTTTTCTCGATGCGATGGACGGATTCGTAGAACATATGCGGAATCTCTGCGTCGTCTGCGATTGCCTTAAAGAAGGTTTCTCTTCCCTTTTTGTGCGGCACAAAACCACGGAACGCAAACTGATTTCCTTCGATGCCCGCGATAGAGAAGGCGGTCGTGATCGCGCTAACGCCAGGAATTGCTTCAATAGGAAGATGGGCTTCGCGGGCTTTTTTTACGAGAAGAACCCCCGGGTCAGAAATACATGGCGTGCCTGCATCGGAAACAAGTGCAATCTTCTTCCCTGCGGCGATGTCTTCGAGGACCATGTCGTGCGTTTTTTCTGAAGCGTGCGCATCGTAGCGCTTCTGCGGTGTCGCAATACCGTATTTCGCTAGCAAAACACCTGTCACGCGAGTGTCTTCCGCCAAGATATAATCAACCTCACTCAAAATCCGTACCGCACGGTAGGTGATGTCTTCGAGGTTGCCGATTGGTGTGGCGACTATGTAGAGTTTTCCGTTGTTCATAAGTTTTTTGACAGGCTCCTGGATCCCTCCTGGATGACAAAAGTAACAGGTAGTGTTTTAGATCGATTGTTTCGTTAAATCCACGTGGAGTTAACTATGTAGTAATCCAAAACACCACTCGTTACTTTTGTCATCCAGGCGGGATCCAGTTTTTAAGCAAATAATTGTGCGGTGAGCTTCGGGATGTCGCCTGCGCCCATGATGAGGATGACGGAGTCTCCACTCGTGGAGACTTTCAGTGCTTCGGCGATGTCTTCGAGCGAGGCGTATGCGATGACTTTTTTGTGGCCGCGCTCGCGTGCTCTTTCGGCGAGTTTTTCGCTTGAGGTGCCGTAGACATTTTCTTCGCGTGCGGCATATGCGGGGGCGAGATACACTTCATCAGCTTCATCAAGCGCTTCGGCAAAATCCTCAAAGAGCTCGTGGAGGCGCGAATAGGTGTGTGGCTGGAAGGCGAGCAAAATACGTTTGCCGGGATATTTTTCGCGTGCGCCGCGAACGGTCGCGCGGATTTCTGTGGGGTGATGACCGTAGTCGTCATACACAGGTGCGCCGCGAAGTTCTCCTTTATATTCGAAGCGTCGCCACGTGCCTGCGAAATTGCTGAGCGCCTTCCGCGCGACCCCGTCCTTCACTCCAATAAAGTCAGCCGCCGCGCGCGCCGCCGCGCTATTGAGCGCATTATGCATCCCTGGAACCTGGAGCGTAAGGAGCGGATCAACATACGCATGGTAATCAATCACCTTTGCGGAAACACCCGCAAGAACGGGCGCAAGATTCACATCGCGCGCTGCACAAATAATCGCCCCTTCCGCAGGCACGCAAAGTGCCAAGGTGCGAAACGCATCCTGCACATCGGCAAGATTTTTATAGTAATCAACATGCTCGTATTCGAGATTTGTAATCACAAGGACGTCAGGCTCGAGCGTCAAGAAGTCGCGCTTGTACTCGCACGCCTCGACAATAAAGTACTTACTCTTCCCTGCGCGATAATTCGTCTTTGTCGATGCGCGAAGAGAACCAACAATCGCTGTGGGGTCAAAACCTGCTGCTTCGGCGATATCGATAAGCATTGCGGTTGTTGTCGTCTTGCCGTGTGAGCCCGCAATCGCAATGAGATAATACTGATTCGCCACAAGTCCTAGCGCTTCAAAATAGTTAATACACACAACCCCTCGCTCACGGGCTGATTCTAACTCTATATTGTCCTGCGCCATTGCTTCGGTATACACCACAAGATCAACATCACTCGCAATATTATCAGATGAGTGTGCGCCATAAAAAGTTACCCCTTCTAAAGTAAGCATACCCGTCAAGATAGTCGGCGTACGATCGGAGCCACTCACTTTTTTGCCTTCATGCAAAAAAAGTCGCGCAAGTCCCGACATACCAATACCGCCCACGCCGATAAAATGCGCGTGCTGTATCTTCTGCATATCAATACCTTTCATACCAACGGTTATACCACACCTCGCACACAAAAACACGGGCGTGCCGTGCTATGCAGAGAGGTGCTTTCCGACAAGCGCAACAAACTGGTCATTGCGATCGTATTCGTTGACGAAGAGTCCGAATGATGCAAACGCGGGCGAGAGCACCATAATGTCGCCGCTTGATGCCTCGCGAAGCGCGACATCCACTGCTTCGTCTAGACTTTGCACGGTAAGGTGTCGCACCTCACTTGCTGCAGCGCGATAGTCTGCATGCGCATCGGTGCCCGTCCCCGGAAGCCAGACAGCAACTTTTACGAACTTCTCGATGGTTGCAAAAAGTTCTTTCGTGTCGAGCTTTTTATCGGCACCGCCAAGAATCAGTACAATGTCGCGACGTGATTCGTCGCCGAGCGCGCGCAATGCTGCGATTGTTGCGTCGGGCGTTGTAGCGTTGTTGTCGTTATAGATAAGGACGTTTTCTTTTGTCACACCAAGTCGTTCGAGGCGCCCTGGCACACCTTTGAACGAGGCAATGTGCGCGGCAATTTCTTCATGCTCGAGCCCCACTGCGCGCAGTGCCTCGTACGCAAGCGCGGCGTTCATACGATTGTGTTCGCCAAGAAGCGGCACCATCACGTCGTCGGGCAAGGTCGACGCATCGGCGAGGACCACGTCTTGATCGAGCTGGTACCCGTGCTCCTTCGCGTGCGCCTGTGCGAGCTTCAGTACGTCGGGTGTTGTTACGAAGGTATCGCTAGCATGCTGATAGCGAAAAATATTTGCCTTGTCGTGAAAATATGACGCACGGTCGTCTTTGTAATAGTTGAGGTGGTCATCGAGGAAGGTGGTAAAAACGGCGATATTCGGGCTGCGCTTTGACTCGCCAAAACCCTGAAGCTGCCACGAGTCGAGCTCCATCACCATGACGGCATCTTCCTGCACCTCTTTCAAAAGCTGTAGGTTCGAGACGCCGCGCACGTTGCCACCAAGGAGTACCACACCGCCTTCGGTCGCTTCCTGAAGAACGTGATGAATGAGATACGCGGTTGTTGATTTGCCGCGCGTGCCCGTCACCGCGATGATAGGGATACCTGAAAGTTCTGCAAAAAGCTCCGCGCTCATTGCGACGCGAATGCCCTTATCCTCCGCATGAAGAATAAATGGTGAGTCAAGCGGCACTCCGGCGGCTTTGAGTATCATGTCGCGCCCTTCGAAGTCTTCGAGACGATGTTCGCCGAGACGGAGCTCTATGTTTTTGAAACCTGCAAGTTTCGCCACTGACTCAGCAAGCTGCTCCTCTGTTTTGAGATCGGTCACGATAAGCTCTGCGCCACACTCAGCGAGAAACTGCACGTCGCCGATGCCACGACCCAAGAGCCCAAGCCCCATAACGGTAATCTTTTTGCCCGCAAACGCAGCGCGATATGCTTCGTGTATCATGTTTATTATATACCACACGCGGGAGGCAAAACAAAACCAGGTCGAAACCTGGTTTTTGGAATTTCTCCTTGGAGATTGTTATTTGACTCCGGCAGCTTCGGCTTCAGCCGCCTCATCTTCCTCGAAGATATCGTCAATGACAGCGCCGTTAACAATGATATGCCCCTGTCCCGTAACATCGTAGACAACGGGAAACCATCCTGCTGGCTCGCCAACAAACTGGAGGTCGTACAGAGGTTTTCCCGTTGCGTTGTCCCAGCCCACCCAGACATACGCATAGCGGTTGACGGACTTCACATAAATCGGCTTGCCACTTGCCGCATGAAGTGCAAGCGTTAATGTTTTGATTCCCATAGAAACCCCCTTACAAATGAACAAATGAACGAGTTCGCACTATACAATATATTTCTTATTGTTGCAATGCTTTGACTTGCGAGGCATGTTCTGCTATAGTCTCGCCATTATGGCACAGGACAAACTTATTCGACTCGTCGCGAAAGGTGACAAGGACGGTACCGGCAAGGGACATACTTACTATGTTCACAAGAACAGAAAGACACTCGCACAGATGAAGTTCGCGTTCCGCAAGTACAATCCCTTCACTCGTAAACATGAGGTCTATTCTGAGAAAAAGAAGTAATCTTCTCTCTGATGCAAAAATACACCGCACGAATGCGGTGTATTTTTCTGTTAGGACATTAGTGTGATGCCAATTACCGCACCCGCAAGGGCGACGCGATACCAAATGAATGGGTAGAGCGTATGCGAGCGAACGAAATTGAGTAGGAAGCGGATAACGAAGAGCCCCGTAAGGAACGATGCGAGTCCGCCGAGCACGAAGACGTTCCAGTCTATCGCTACGTCACCACCTGCGGCATCTGCAATTTTTAAGATGCCGCCGCCGAGGATAATCGGGAGCGCAAGGAGGAACGAGAAGCGCGCGGCATCAGGACGTGACATGCCCAGCATCATGCCCGCGCCGATAGTCGCACCCGAACGCGAGAACCCCGGAAAAAGTGCGAGCACCTGCGCGCAGCCGATGAGGATGCCGCGCCAGATGGTAAGCTTTTGTGGGCGAAGAACTTTGGTGCGATGTTCCGCCCATGCAAGATACGCAGAGCCCGCAAGGAGTACGCCCGCAATCATAAGAGGCTCTCGGAATGTTGTGGCAATAATATCTTCGAGAAGGACACCCGCAATCGCGGCAGGAATAGTCGCAAATATAAGTGCACGCAAAAGCACCGCGTCACGTCTATCGACAGGCAATCCGCCGAGCATGCGAAACACCGTAAAGATAAGCCGCTTGATATCCGCACGGAAATACACCACGACCGCGAGCGCGGTTGCAATATGGAGTGCAATGTCAAACGTAAACGCAGTCTCATTCACCGCACCGTCTGCGGCATGCAAGAGCGCAAGATGCCCCGACGACGACACCGGGAGAAACTCGGTGAGTCCTTGCGCAATGCCATAAAATATTGCCTGTAGCTCAGTCATGGTGCGCAGTATACCGCACTCGTGCTACACTTGCTACTATGGAACCTACATCACACGAATCGAATCAAGACGCTTCAGCGCCCGCACCAAAGCGCGCGAGCCTCGCACTGCCTATCGCCATTGTTATAGCAGGTATTGCTATTGCCGCTGCAATTCTCTCATCGAACGGCGTCTTTGCAAATCTATTTGGTGGCGACCTCCCTCAGTTTGCACCTACTGAAATTTCTATCGCACCCTTCGACCCGGCAACCGACCACATCATCGGCAACCCGAATGCGCCAGTTATTCTCATTGAATACTCCGACTTCGATTGCCCGTACTGCCAAATCTTCCACAGCAGCATGAAGCAACTTATGGCAGAACATGGCGCGGCAGGTAACGTCGCATGGGTCTACCGAAGCCTGCCGATTATTACCGAAAACTCACCGACGATTTCGTATGCCGCAGAATGTGTCGCAGAAATTGGTGGCAACGATGTATTTTGGAAATTTGCTGACGACATCTTTTCGCGAACGCACGGCACCCATTTCGACATCGCAACACTTACTGAAAAAGTGAAGGCGACCGGCGTCAACATGACCGCCTACACGAACTGCATGACGGGCGACACGCACAAGGCGCGCATGCAAGCACTCATGGATAACGTGCTCGCACTCGGCGTGAATGGCACGCCCGCAACCTTCGCGATTGTCAAAGGCAAAACCTACCCTATCGAAGGCGGCGCGCTCCCCTACGCGCAGCTCACGAACGCCCTTGCAAAAATTATTGACGAAGCAAAGAAATAGTCCACAGAAAATCCGCATGTGCGGATTTTTTCTTATTCCTGTACGTTCTCTTGCGTTTGGTACGTAGTAAATTGCAAAAGGGCACTAATGAACCGCGGCACATTCGGCGAGGCTGCTTCAAAATTACAAGAAGCATCAGCCTGCGTACTATCACCACTATATCGCGCTGCGCATGCTTTGTTGTGTACGATTGCTTGCGCGTGCGTCACTGCGTAATATCCAAGAAATGTGGCGGCACAAAGCGCGAGAAGCATGCTCATGACGGCAAGCGCGCGAAGAAACGTCTGTAGTGTCGTTGCTGTCATACTTATTTCTCAAGCGCAAGCGGATCATCGATTCGCTTAAAATGAAGTGCGTCGAACGTGCGCTCTTCGCATGTAAAGGACGCATCCGCTTTCAAAGCCGCGACAAGCTCGTGAAAGGCAGCAACCTCCGCGTCAGGAACTTTAAACCATTTCTTTGAGCCGTTCGCATCGTAGCGTGCAAGAAGTTCTCCGTCCCAGATACTCACGCGCGACAGTGTGGTCGTAAGCTCCGCAACCCGGACCCGTGGACCATTGAGATAATACCGCACGATAATTTCACCCTCTTGCTTCGTACAAATCTTCACCGTACCGGCAAGCGGCGTGCCAATGTCTTCCTTTCCTGCCTGCTCTTGTTCGCGAACCGCCTCAATTGCCTGCACACCTTCGAGCCGCCGCTGCTCTGGCGCATAGGAAAAGAAATACCACAGCACGACCGCGAGCACCGCAAAAAAAGAGAAGGTGCCAGCAATCACGAGTGTCAGCGCACTTCCCTTTTCGTTGTTCTTTTGCATACCACTATCGTAGCACATCATCTGAAAAAATTATCGATACGGTATCAGAAGTGGGTCGAGGGGTGGGGTGTCGAAGAATGCGCCCGTGACTATTTCTTTGGCGACGCGGATGATTTCTGTTTTGAGGGTGTCAATATCGTCTTGGGTGATAGCGAATGTATACTCAGTTATTTCTTGCGCTCGCTCTTTGCGTTCGACAAAGGAGAGGGTGAATGCTTTAGGGAGCGGCATGTCGGGGTAGTGGAGCTGTATGAGAAGCGCGTAGAAGACGAGCTGGCGATGGTAGCCGCCGTCGGAGTTTTGGGTGTTGCCAAGGATTTCATTTTCGGACTTTGGCTTTCCTGTTTTGTAGTCGAGTACACGAACGATGTTGCCTTCTGCGTCATAGTCGACACGGTCGAGATTACCGGTAAGTTTTATTTCAGGAAGGCTTTCATCGCCAGTCCTCAAAATGGTAGAAATGGAAAGTTCAGGACGGCTGGTGACGCCGATCGTTGCCTTGAGGTGGTCGAGGTACGGCAAGAGAGCTTCGAAGGCTCGCTCATGGAGGCGCGGATATTCCTCCTTCGTAATCGGCATTTTTTCGAGTGCACGCTTCAAGATCTGCGAGACTTCGCTTTCTGTTGGCCACTCGCCGCTCGCGTGCGCCTGCACCGCATGTTCAAGGACTGCATGCACCGCTTCACCAAAAAGGAGTGACGTGCCGCGAGGTTCAGGGATTTTGAGAAGGTTGCGGTAAAAGTAGTACCACGGATCCTTCAAGTAATTATTAAGGTGTGTCACCGAGAAGCCGCGCTTGAGGAAGAGTTCTCGCACAAGCTGCGGGTCAATACGAAGTCCTTGCGGAGGAGTACCAAAAAGTTTTGCGGGGTCAAAGTTTTCATGGAGCTCACTTGTGGTAATCGGCAAAAGTTTTTCGGCATCTATCTGCCCGAGGAAGCGCGATGGATCAAGGAGCTTCCCTTCGCGGTTGGTGCGCGAATGCGAGAGGTGGAGCATTCTTTTTGCACGCGTCATCGCCACATACAAGAGACGCCTTTCATCGTCTTCGCCATCGAGTTCTTCGGAAGATTCCTGCACGTCAAACGGCAGTTTGAACAGGTCACGAGACGCCGGCTTACCCCATGCTTTGTCATGTACATGCGGGATAATCACAACCTCAAACTCCAAACCTTTCGATTTATGCGCCGTCATGACCTGCACCGCATCAGCGTCATTGCCAATAAACGGCGCGACGAGCGGCAAGCCATGCTCGCGACGATATGCAAATTGCTGCACCACCGCCGAGAGTGTTGCGGTGTGGTCACGCACCACCATCGCTTCGATGTCGTCATAAATACGGCGCAGGACACGCACACTTTCTGCGGGGTCATTCTTTACCACATGTGCGAGGAAGCCTGATTCGGTAATAAGATACTCAACCACATGATGCGGTGCATCGGTCACTTCACGCTTTCGCGCTTCCGTAAAGAGCATTGCAATACGCATGATTTTTTCAGGCTCTTCAATATGGAGTTCACGAAGCGCCGCTTCATCAACCATGAGGGTTGCGAGTGGCTTTGCCCATGTCTGCCCTGCAAAAAGTCGCACGAGGTCGCTTGTTGGAATGCCCCAGTATCCCGCATGCAGCACTTCGTAGAGTGCGCGAGCATCATCAGCTTTAACGGTAGCACGCATGAGCGCTTCCACCGCATGCATAATCGGATGCTCGAGAATATCGCTTTCTGCCGATGGTCGCACGGCAATCGAATGCCGACGAAGCAGGCCCGCGTAGTGTTCGACTTCGCTATTTTTGCGTGCAATGATGGCGATTTCTGCAGGTGCAGTTCCTGCTTTCAGTGCATCTTGCACACGTTCAAGCACCCATTCATCTTCTATGTCTTCGTGGTCAAATTCTCGCGCATCGCTTGCACCGTCACTCAGTCCGCCGGCAGCGATGAGCGGTACGCGAAGTTTCGCAAGGATTGCATCATCAGTCTCCACGAGCGAATGTGCCGCATCGAGAATGGTTTGTGTTGAGCGATAATTTTCCGTGAGCGAAATTTCTTTGGTGCCCGTAAAATGCTTTGCAAAGAACAGGAAGTTTTGGAGCGACGCACCTTGAAAACGGTAAATCGCCTGCTTTTCATCACCCACCACAAAGATATTTGGCGACTCATGGTAGCCAGCGAGGAGTTCGAGGATTTTGTTTTGACTTTGGTTGACGTCTTGATGTTCGTCGGCAAGGAGGTACTGATATGTTTCTTGTAGGTCGCGGAGCATATCCTCATCACTCGAAAGCGCGCGCACTGTTTCGACAATCATGTCTTCAAAGTCGTAGAGCCGTTTTTCATCCAGCACTGCTTGGTAGAGCTTATACGCATGAAGAAGCTCGCGAAGTTTTGAAACTCTTTTCACCGCATCACGATACTCGCCACGCTCTTTGCCTTTATGCGCACCCTTCTCATGGAATTGTGGAATGTCATCGAGCTCGCTTTCAAGATGTGCGATGCGCTCGGAAAAAATATCCGGCGTGATGTATTCTTTTTTAAGGTTTGCAATCGCTGACGGAATCTTTTTTACGTAATACAAAGGGTCACCGTGTGGACGAAGGAGTTTAAACTGCCCTCCGTTAATGATGTCTTCCATAATCGACACCTTCTCAATATCACTCGCTGGCCGCCCACCAATAATCCGCGGATACGCATCAGGGTACTTGTGAATACAATCGCCCGCAAACGAGTGGAATGTATGCACGGGCACATGGTACGCCGCTTCGCCAATGTAGCGAGAAAGCCTCTCGCGCATTGCGTGCGCGCCCGCGTCGGTAAATGTAAGCGCAAGAATATTCTCCGGCTTGGTATCGGTGAGACGCAAAATATTCGCAATGCGCAGCGCAAGTATCTGTGTCTTCCCCGTCCCCGGCCCGGCAATCACCATCACCGGCCCCTCAACCGTATCAACAGCCTCTTTCTGCGCGGCATTAAGCTTCCCATACGCGGCAAGAAACGCATCTTCCGCACCACTCTTTTTCTGTGTCATGCCTACACTATACCACGAAAAAACACTCTTTTCCGAGAGTGTTTTTTAGAGGGATTACGAGAAGGCAACCTCAACATCTTTATTTTTTTCTGTATCTACAACACCCCCCTTATAGTCCATGTATAGTATCGGAATAAACTGAGGGGAATCATCCATTATCCCCATTCTGTCTTCCTTATATAGCTCTGCCCTATTCTGGGTTAGGTACTCCCGAGCCATACTAACAAACTTACTGTCAGTCTTTACAGGAAAAACTGCAGTGATATTTTTGTTTGTTGTGATTAATATATCGCTTTTATTTCTATCTATGATATCGGTTACATACTTGAGCGTTTCAAGCGTAAAGCCTGCCCCGTCAATCCATTCAGCAGAATAGACAAAATCCCATCCACCTCCGTCATTTCGAACAAGTAAAACGAGTACTGTTTCTCCATTCTTATCTTTGGATATTTCTTTTAAAACTCTTTCAAATATTTCTTTCATATAATTATTTCTTTGAGAGGTAATTTGCAATAATTTTTACTGAATTCAAGACAGCTTCAGCTTCGTCTTTTGTAACCTTACTTGAATTATATCTCATGGTTGGACTCCATTGGAGAATGTAGTTAAATTCATCCTTGTGCGCAACCATCAAATTACTATACATTCCCGCAAGAACTGAGAGATCTTTAATGCTGTGCCCTATAAAATTTTTAAATTGTTCTGATGTGTATTTTGCCGCTTGTCCGTCAGTCTTTATCTCAAAGGGAGGATACTCGCTCCAATCTAACCTCTTTGCAATGTGCCTTTTTAATAAAAGCTCGATAACATATCCAGCATTGTAGACCGCCCCTGCATACCTATTGTTTGCAAGAAGAATCTTTGCATCTTCCCATTTACTAACCGCGAGTGTATAGAGATCGTTTATTTCGACTGGAACAATCTTTGCCATTGCAAATATACTACCATACTCGTCATGTATCTACTAGACAGTAAAAGCGCCTATGGGCGCTTTTACTAGAGTGAAAAACTGGTGAGGGAGTAGAGGTCATCGTCGGTGTAGCCTTTGTTTTGTGGCTTTTCTTCTTCTTTTGTTGGTTCGGGGACTGGTTCTGACACCGGTGCGACAACAGCTTGCCCCGCAGGCTCTGCAAGATGTTGCTCGAGCGGCTCTGCGAATGCGTGGTCGCTTGGGTCGTCGACTTCGAGTGCTTGTGCTTGCGGGATTACTTCGTCGTCAGGCGTCATGCGTACTGCTTCTCCAGTATCTTCCATGAATGCGGGCGCGGTCGGCACGGAAATTTCTTCTTCCATTGCTTGTGCTGTAACCGCAGGACCGTCGGACATTTCTGGGTTCTGTGCAAACTCTTGCGCAACTTCAGCGACCTCAACGCCCGTACTTGCGGCGAGGGTTCGCAGCACTTCGTCGGCTTGCGCCGCTTCTTCGCCTTTCACTTGCCCTGACGTTGCTTCGCCACGAACAATACGGAGGAGTTGCGAAAGGTCGTCGTTTGAGAAGTAATCGATAACCACACGACCACCGTAGTCGGTCTTCGCAATCTGCACTTTGGTACCGAGCGTATCGCTAAAGGTGCGTTCCATTTCTTTGAGCTCGGGCTCGAGATCCTTCCATGACTTCTTGCGCACTTTATCGGTCGCGATTTGTCGACACAAGTGCTCGACTTCGCGCACGGAGAGTTTCTTGAGTATCGTCTCACGGAAAACGACTTCTTGTTCTTCCGGACGATCTTTGAGCATAAGGAGCGCACGCGCGTGTCCGTCGGAAAGTTCATTGCGACGAAGTGCATCGAGTACGTGTTCAGGGAGTCCAAGCAAGCGAATCGAGTTGGCCACGAATACGCGACTGCGCCCCATACGCTTCCCGATTTCGGTGTGATTCAGTCCGAACTGCGCCGCAAGCTGGTTGAAGGCAAGTGCTCGGTCGACGGGGTTCAGGTCTTCACGCTGGAGGTTTTCGATAATCGCAAGCTCAAGCTTCATGAGCTCGGTTTCTTTGCCTGAACGAATAATCACCGGCACTTGTGAAATCCCCGCAAGCTTCGATGCGCGGAGTCGTCGTTCACCGGCAATGAGTTCATACTGGGTACGGAACGCACCATTGTCGAGGGTAATTTCGTTACGGGTCACCACAAGCGGCTGCAAGACACCGTACATACGAATAGATTCCGCAAGTTCTTGCAGTTTATGCTCGTTAAATTCTTTACGCGGCTGGTACGGATTCGGGACAATCTTCTCAACCTCTACCCAGAAAATCGAGTTTGTTTCGTATGCGGATTCCACTTCTTTGGTATCGACAACTTCGTGCAATTGGTCTGACATGCGCCGAGTATACCACGGGCTCGAAACAAACAAAAAAGCCCCAGCACGCGACTGAGGCTTCCGAGAATATATCTCTCACCAAGGACCTTCCGCACTTCCTCGCCCCGCAAGGAGCGTCTCAAGCGGCATACCCACCAGTGCCGCAAACATGTTCTGCACTTGTGGCGGCAGGTCGGGAAGATACGCGCGGACGCGATTGCTTCGGGCGAGCTTCGTAGAAATCTTATACGCTTTTATTTGCCCCGGCGGATTCCCGTTCGGGTCGCAGCAAAGCTCATATACCTCGTCGCCAACTTTTATCTCGGACATGCATTGCATACAGATACTCCTTTTGTGAAAAGAAAAGAACAAAACGCCTGTCACATGACAGTTTCTTATATAATCATAAAAGAGAGGACTCGGCAACTATGTGCCGAATCGACGTTTCCGCGTCGTATACTCTACAATCATTGCATCGAGTTCCTGCTCAGAAAATGCTGGCCAAAGTGTTTTGGTAAAAAAGAGCTCGCTGTACGCCGATTGCCAGAGTAAAAATCCTGAGAGACGCTCTTCCCCGCCCGTACGAATAATCATATCCGGCGCAGGCATGTCGCACGTCCACAAATTTCGCGCAATGCTTTCTTCGGTGATGTCCTCGCCTTGCCGCTGCGCCTCTTGTGCAGCATGTACAATCTCCGCATGTCCGCCGTAGGAGAGGAGAAGCCATATGGTCGTCGCTGGATGTTCAGGGTTACGCGATTCAATAGCACGCATGATGTTCTGTGCGTCGATTGCGAAACGTTCTAGCTGTCCACAGAAACGAATCGCCGTCTCGCCACGCCTGCCATGAAGGAGCAGAAACTTCTCAAGACGCGGTGCTCCTTTTACAAAAAGCCTCATAAGACCATCCACCTCGAGCGTGTCCCGTCGCCAATTTTCTGTTGAAAATGCATAACAAGCAATATGTGGGACCGCACGCACCATAAGCGCCTCAAGTATTCGTTCGAGGTTTTCGAGTCCTGCTTCGTGGCCGCGAAGGGTTAGCTGTCCTTGTTCTTTTGCATAGCGCCGGTTGCCGTCGAGTATAAGACCGATACAGGTTGGATGGGTAGATGCTTTGTCCATACTTTTGTGTGAAAAATCAGTATGCCACGATGAAAAAATTTTGCACCTCGTGGTACACTGCGCTCATGACGTACGATATTCTTGCTATTGGTGACATCACGATTGATGACTTCATCGAATTAAATCCGCACGAAGCACGCGTCGACCGCGACGAAGCAGGGCGCGAGCGACTTTCGATGGCGTTCGGCGAAAAGGTTCCGTATCTTCGTTCGGTTATTGTGCCGGCGGTGGGGAACGCGCCGAATGCTGCTGTTGCTGCGGCACGTCTTGGCCTCCACAGCGCACTCGCCTCAAATATTGGTGTTGACCGACGTGGCAAAGACTGCCTCGAGACACTCCGCCGCGAAGGTGTCCACACCCCGTTCGTTACTCAGCACGAGCACAAAGTAACCAACTATCACTACGTGCTTCGCTACGGTGCGGAGCGCACCATACTCATTAAACACGAAACCTACCCGTATCGTATGCCTGCGCTTCCCCAAGTTCCGCGCGCGATATACTTCTCATCCGTTGGCGAGGACGCGCTGCACTTTCATCACGAGATTGCCGCGTACTGCGCACAGCACAAGGATGTGAAGCTCACCTTCCAGCCAGGAACCTTTCAGCTCCGCCTTGGCTTCGAAGCACTCCGCGACCTCTACGCGACGACAAATCTTTTCGTGTGTAATGTCGAAGAAGCACAGCAGCTTCTAGACACCGCAGAAAAAGACGTACCAGCACTCATGCGCGCAATTGCGAAGCACGGCCCGCGCACGGTGTGTATTACCGACGGCACGCGCGGCGCCTATGCGCTCGATGAAGAGAACGCTGCATGGTTCTGCCCGGCATATCCTGACCCGAAGCCGCCGCTCGACAGAACAGGTGCCGGCGACTCGTTCGCATCGACCGTGACCGCGATGCGTCTCCACGGCCTGCCACTCCATGAAGCACTCCGCTATGGCCCTATCAACTCTATGAGCGTGGTGCAGTACATTGGCGCGCAAGAAGGCCTCCTTACCCGCGAGACGCTCGAAGCATTTCTCAAGAACGCGCCAGAAACCTACCAGGTGCAGCGTATTGGATAATCGCACTGTTTGACAACAGCGCTCGTTATGGCAATGTAATGGTGTTTGTACCTTCAAAGGAGAGCATCATGCACGAAGCGCAATTTCTCGCCAGCGTTCGCACCTTTGATCAAAGTGACGCCATCAATACCATTGGGCAAACGCTGATAAAAGACTTTCATCAACGCGGAGTCGCACTCACCGTGGCGCAATGCACCATCATTGACACGACCACGAACACACCTCGCATGTGGATATTCTGCGATGACCTCGCTACACCGATTGAGGAGATGATTACTGCAATGCAGCGCCCTAAAAGCGCCGCAACGTATGCTCTCGCAGAGTTGTCGCAACGAATAATTGTTGAAACGGATGGGAACACCAAGGCCGCTCATCTCTTTCTTTTTATTCTTCTCTACCACCTCGGGCATCTGACCTTCGCGGAAACTATGCAAAAACTGCACGAGCACCATATCGTGCGTTAAAAAATCGGCCCTTGTGCCGATTTCTTTTTGTCTCCGCTATTCTCGTATGCGCCAGCCTTGACGGAAGAGCGACACCACAAGTACTGCGAGTACACCTGCGGTACCTGCGAGAATACTGCCGCCGATTATCGGGTTCACTTGCGCGGTGCCGATGGTGACGTAGCGCATGAGGTCGATGATATGGAAGAGCGGATTTGCGAGTGTAATACTTCGTACTGTCCCCGTAAGCAAGTCGAGCGAGTAGAACATCCCGCCGAGGTACGTGAGCGGTGTCAGGACGAATGTCGTAAAGACACCGAGCTGCTCAAACCCTTGCGCCCAGAGTCCGACAATAAGTCCTGCGAGTGCAAAAACGACCGCGATGCCGATTCCTGTCGCAAGGAAAAGGAATGGGTGCGTAATTGTCACTGCGCCAAATGCAGTGCCAATAAGCAGCGCGCCGGTTCCAATAAGGACCGAACGTACCGTCGATGCCGCAACGTAACTAAACACCATTTCGCCGTATGAAAACGGCGCAACGAGAAGTTCATGAATCGAACGAGTCCACCGCGCAAAGTAAAGCGAGCTTGAAGAACTTTCAAACGCCGCCATAATCATGTAGAGCGTCAGAATACCCGGAAAGACAAATGAAAGATATGAGACGCCTGCAATCGTGTCGATAGAGCGCCCGAGTACCGTCCCAAAAATAAAGATGAAAAGTGTTGCCGAAATAAGCGGCGCCGCAAACGTTTGCACCTTCACGCGCCAGATGCGTTTGAGTTCACGTTGCAAGAAAGTGAGAATGCCAATTGTGTTCATAATTTAGTTATACGTTATGAATTTGTCATCCTCGGGCGCTATGAAAGTAAGGAGCGATAGCGACTATTCTTTCAAGCGAACCGGGGATCCAGGCTGATGAACAATGCTTGTAATCCTGGATCCCCGGTTGCATTGAAAATATACTACGCTCTCGCTTCGTTATTTTCATATGCCCCGAGGATGACAATTCTTTGTGGTTATTGAGCGGTGACCTACGCGTGCATGTTACCGGTAATACGAAGATACGCGTTCTCTAAGGTGTCGCCGTCTTTAATAAATTCCTCCTTCATTGCGTCCGCAACTATTTTCCCGCCGTTAATGATAGCGATGCGGTCGCAGAGATATTCAACCTCTTCAAGATAATGCGAGGTAAGCACAATGGTTACCCCTTTGGCGCTGAGCGCTTTAAGATGCTTCCACAGTTCGTGACGCTGCTCAACATCAACACCAGCCGTTGGCTCGTCGAGAATAAGCACCTCGGGCTCATGTACCATCGCACGCGCCAGCATCACGCGACGCTTCATGCCGCCGGAGAGATGCTGGAATTGTTTGTCTTTATGCGCCTGTAAATCGAATTGGGTGAGGAGCTCATCGACACGACGAGTCCGTGTCTCTTTGCTAAGCCCATAATACCCACCCATGAAATCAATAATCTGTCGTACGGTCGAAAAAATATCAACGTTAAACTCCTGCGGTGAGAGACCGATTTTCGTGCGTGCCTCGCGGTAATTCGCAACTACATCAAGCCCTGCAATTTTCAGTATCCCACTCGACGGCATCGCGATACCCGTAAGACAATGAATCGTTGTAGATTTTCCTGCACCGTTTGGCCCCAAGAGCCCAAAAAATTGACCGCGCGGCACCACGAGGTCGATCCCCTTCACCGCTTCTACACCTGTACGGTACCTTTTGGTAAAGTCTTTTATTTCTATGATATGTTCCATTAGTTCACAATGTACACTAATTACTGCATGCATGCAAATATTACGCGGCACCGTCATTTTTTGTCGCAAAATGTTCAAGCGCGTACGTAAGTGAGCCGTTCACTTTCTTGCCTGGATTGAAAATATTTTGTGGGTCAAAGATGCGTTTTACTTCTTTGAAGATCTCGTTCATGGCATGCCCAAACATACGCTCGACAAACGGTGTACGAATGATGCCGTCGTTGTGCTCTCCCGCCATCGCACCACCATAGGCAAAGACCAGCGAGAACACGCGATCGGCGAGTTCCAGCACTTGGTGACGCTCATGTTCATCGCGCATGTCAACAAGCGGAATGAGGTGGAAATTGCCATCGCCAACATGCCCCGCCAGAGTGTAGGTGAGGAAATATTCTGCAAGGAGCGCACGAAGCTCCGGCAAAAACTGCGCGAGTTTCTCGACCGGCACAATGATGTCATCAATAAACGGAGCAACACGATGCTCGCCATGTGCATGGGTGCGCAGCATATCAAAACTTGCGCGACGAATATGCCAGTAATCATCACATTCTTCTGGCTCGAGCACTGCGCAACAAGTTGGACTGTGTGCGGTGACGGCCGCATGCGCCCGTGCGGTGCGCGCAGCAACTTCGGAAGCGTCATCGCCCGAAACTGTTACAATAATCGTGAGCGAGGAATCAATGGTCGTCACAATCCCGCGTGTCGCTTCGGGCATATGCTTTACCGCGAGCGCGTAGGTGTTTTCGTCGAACGCCTCGATGCGCGATGCCCCTTCTGCACGGAGTGCAAGCACAACTTCGGGAAGTATATCGAGTGAGCCAAGAGTAATGATGAGCGCTCGTTCATATTTCGGCAGAGGCACCACACCAAGCGTCACGCGCGTCATAAGCCCGAGCGTACCTTGCGAGCCGACAATAAGTTTCCCGATATCGAAACGTTCACCATCCCACACATCCCACAGAAAATAGCCTGAAGAATTTTTAGAAACCTTTGGACGCGCTGCAGCGATTGCGTCCTTGTGCGTTTCAAGAAGTGCTCGAAGTGCTCGATAGATTTCACCTTCCCGGGTTTGCGTAGCACAAACGGCGTCAAGCTCTGCTGTTGTGAGTGGTTGCGTCTCCATCAAACTACCATCGTCGAGCACAAGTCGTACCGAGCGCACATACCGGTTTGTATTTCCATAGCCAAGCGAATATTCGCCGCCAGCATTGTTGGCAACCATACCGCCAACCGTACACAAGTCCTTCGATGCAGGGTACGGCGGCAACATAAGCCCGTGCGCGGTCAGCACCTTCTCAAGGTCACGATAATAGACGCCAGGCTCGACGTCGATGCGCGTTTCCCCAGAAGCTTCATACAACTCGCCGAGCGTATGCAAATACTTCACAACATCGACGACAATACTCTCGGTAAGTGCGCCGCCGTCCATACCGGTACCTGCTGCGCGTGCGGTGAGTGAGAGCGTCGGGTCAATGACCTTTCGCTTCGCAACAGCGCTCACCAGTTTTACAACCTCACTTTCACTGTGCGGCGCAATAATCGCACGCGGACGAACCTCAAACAAACTCGCGTCACACGACGCAATAGTAAGCGAGCCCTCATCAAGAGAGACGTCACCAACACTCAGCGACTTTAGTTCATCTACCATACTCATACTAGCAACCATACCACTACTCATCGAAAACAACGTGTGCAGAACACCCCTTCGTAATCTGTGCTATAGTTATCACAATGTATAGGTCAAGCGGCTCACGTCTTTTTTCCTCTTTTTTACTCGGCATCCTTATTGCAAGCGCGTCTTTTGTCTCTGCGGAAGAACAGTCTTCCGCGGTCACGGTAACCATCGATAACGCGCCGCCACAAGTCACAAGTATTGCACTCTCCTCTGCCCCGTATGGCAACCCTGAGTACGCAGGCGGTATTACTCCAAACGTCGGCACGACCACCTTCCATATTACCGGTGTCGTACTCGACCCCAATGGTGAAAACAATATCGCCACCACCTCCGCCGTTTTCTACCGCACCGACCTCGCCGCAACCTCATCGTGCAGTGCGTTTTTAAAAAACTGCTATCGCGCGCTCTGCACCATCGACACCGCCTACGGCTCTTCTGCCGAAGCACGCTATACCTGCCCTATCGAACTCGCCTCATGGGCTGATGCAACCGGCGAAGGTGGCGCCTACGCAAGCTCCAGCTGGACCGCCTACGTTGCAGCGAGCGACCTTACCGGCACTGCGGGGAACGCAACCGAAACCACCGAAGTGAACTCACTCCTTGCCTTAACGGTCCCTGGCGACTTCGACTACGGCGAGCTCGCTATTGGCGCCACGACAACCGCCGCAAATGCCGTCGAAATGATTATTGCCCAAGGCGGCAACACCGCAGCAACTATCGCCGTCCGCGGTACGAGCCTTGCCTGCTCTGTCGCCGGCTCCATTCCGGTAGAAAATCAGCACTGGTCGCTCGATCGCGCTGCGTGGGATGCATCAGAATCATTCTCGCTTGCCACAACGGCAACCTCAACCGAACTGCATCTCGCACGAAGGGTAAGCGAATCGCTCATTGCAACCTCGTCGCTCTTCTTCACCCTTAAAATTCCTGACACGGGCGTTGGCGGCACCTGTACCGGACTCATCTACGTTGATGCCCTCGCTTCGACCAATGTCGGCACCCTCATCGACAGCCGCGTCAAGGGCGTGCGCTACGCTTCAAAAAAACGCGCTGACGGCGTGACGAATGGCGATGGCGTGTTTGTGAGACTTCCCGACGATACAGTCACCTTCAGTATCGGCTCAGCAGTTCTCGGTTCGATCTCGCGCAACGGCGCAACCCAAAGCGAATTCATTTTCCCACAAGACCTCGTCGGCGTCGCTCGCAGCAACGTCACCGACGCCCGTGTAACCCGCATCGCCCGCTTCCTCCAGTCGCTCGATGAGGACCAAGATGTCAGCAACGGTATACAGATAAGCGACGCGGTGCATGCCGCCATCAAGCGTCGCAATCTCAATATTCAAACCGCAAAAGACGCCGACCTCCAAAAAGCAGTTCGAGATGCGTACAAAGGACGCAACCTCGTCAGTGCTGCAGCCGCCCAAGCCCACCTCCTCGAAACCACAAAACTCTTCGACCCCGAAGCGTTCGACTGAAAAAATCCTCGACATATGTCGAGGATTTTCTCGTTCCTATTCTATAAGCATAACTGCAATATATGCGAGCCCTACCGCTACAGCTGTGACAACTGAGCACGGGAAGCTCAGGAGTGCAACAACCGCAAATGCGGTGACGAACATCGCAAGGAAGAGTATGTTGCTTGCGCGAACGACATGATAGTCTTGCTCTCTTGCACGGAACACTTCAAGTAAGATTCTTCCGAACATCATAAGGGCGAACGCAATGAGCCAAGGGATTCGACAATCATGCGGGGCGGGCGCTTCCTTTGTTTTTTCAATCGCAGCCGTCGCCAGCGATGCCTCCTCGGTACTTGTTGCTTCTACCGCTATATCTTCGTCGCCGAGTACTCGTGCGACAGCTTTGGTTCCCGCATTGTAGATGGTGGCGACGTTTGTCGCGACGTCACCCATGAAATCCGCAACCGTACTGTCGCCGAGCACGCGCGGCTCTGCACCGGTACCGCTCCCACCGACGCCGAAGCTACCGCTTCCGCCGCCCGTGCTCGTGGTACCACCAGAACTTCCGGTACCGCCACCACTTCCATCAGTGACCGCTTCCCCACCATCCCAGCCGACTTCGATATCGAACTGTGTGGTTTTTCCTTGATACGCATCAGCAGCACTCGTGCGGAATGTTGCACCGAAGGTATAGGTTTTTGTTTCGTTTGACGCAAGCGTTCCGAGAAGTACTGAGCTTGTTGCGTAATACGCGGCGAGTGTTCCGTTAAAATGTGATGCCGACGATATAATAGTAAGGTCAATCGCATCTTCAAGTCCGCCAGAGACAGTTGACGTTGCACGGGTGTAGAGAGTGTGTGCGACTGCATCGGTATTGGTGACAGTTACCGTCCGCGATACCGTTGCACCCGGCATAAACTGCGCCTCACCAAAGAGCGGCGAGTTTTGAAACTGGACCGAAAGCCCCGCCGCCTGCGTGACAAGTGGAAGCGCAAACAGTACTGCAAGTATGTATAATGTTATGAGTCTCATGATTTTTTGCTTTAACGCTGGATCCCGTCAGGATGACAAAAGTGAAATGTAACGTTTTTGATTGATTTCTGCGTTAAACCCACGTGGATTTAACTACTTATTTCTCTAAAACAACATGCGGCCTTTTGTCATCCTGGAAGGATCCAGGCGATTACCCTTCAAACTTCTCTCCTGCAACAACTGGGGCGGCGGCTTCCTGCTCGACTTCTTCTACCACTTCTTCCACAACTTCTTGGACGACCTCTTCTTGCACCTCTTCCTCAATTTCTTCAACGGCGTCTTCTTGCGCCTTTTCTTCAGGTTCTTCCACCGCTTCTTCCTCGGCCTCTTCTTCGACTTCTTCTACCACCTCAGATTCAGAAACCTCTTCCTCATCGTCTGCTTTTTCTTCAACATCAGCATCTGCAGGATCATCGACAACCTCTTCTATGAGCGGCTCGTCATCGGGCTCTACAACAATTTGTTCATCTTCTTTTATTGCTTCTTCCGCAATCACCTCCTCAACGCTGTCGGTCTCACTCTTTTCTTCTTCCTCCCCATTATCAACAAGCAGGGTAATCGCTGGATCATCGAGTGAGAGCGCCTTCATACTTCGTACTGCGCTAGGCGCCACAGGGAATATATTTTCTGCGCCAGGCGTAGGGTTTGTAATTCCCCAGTTTTCTGAATTGGGAATTCTGGAATATGTCTCATTATTTTCGAGCGACACATATGTCGTCGTTGAAACAACTGTCGAACTGCTGTCATATAGTTCAATTGACGAACCTGTATTCACCAATCTATTACCAACACAATGTCTAACTGCAAGATATCCACCAGGCACTATCTCTGTACTACCCCCTTCCAGAAGTGGTGCCATGCGATTCCCCGGGGCGCTGTCGCAGGTGCTAATTATCTGTTGTGGAGTCTTTGTACCTTCGCGAACGCTCCACCCATTCAAATCCACCGACTGCGTTCCTGCATTATAAATCTCAACCCACTCACTAGCAGTACTGCTAGCATTCGCATATATCTCATTCAAAACAACAGTCGCTGTTGGTTGCGGTGCATTTGGATCGGTAAAGGTAAACGTCAGTGTCGACGACGCAGTGAAGCCGCCTTGTCCTTGGGTGAAATTTTGTTGCCAGGCTTCGGTGACGATAGTGACGGCGCAGTTTGCAACGGCGCCTTGTATGCCTACCGTGTGTTCTCCCGAGAACTGGTTTTGTGTCGCCGTAAACGTAACGCCGCTGCATGTTGTTGATGCGGTGCCCACACTGAAGTTTGGTGTTTGTGTGCTTTCATCATCGATTGCGAAGGTGAATGATGTCGCGCTCGGTGCAAGACTCGTCGTTGTTGCACTCATAGTAAATGCAATCCGTCCTGCGCTCATGATTGCACCACTCACCTCTTCGTCACTAAAATACGCGTGCGTGGTGAGCGGCGCAGTGAGGAGAAGTATGGTGAGAAGAAGTTTTTTTATCATACAGTTTCTTTGTTTTTCTTTTCTTCGCGGTGACGGCGGATGATGGCGACAATTTTTGCAAGTTCATCGAGGACGATGTACGCAACGGGAATGCCGACAAGCAGGAAGAAGCCGAGCGGCTGCTTTGCGAAATCGAGAAGATAGCCGAGGTATGGAATAGCGAAGAGGACTTTGCCGAAAATGTGCTGTGGGCTTACGGTGACGAAGTCGTCAGTGTCGTTGGCATCGCCGCGCGTGACGAATGAGCCGTCGTCGTTTTGCAACACAATACGGTGAGTTGTGGGATGCTGTGCGGCAGCATCCGTTTTAAAGGTGATAACATCACCCGCAGCGTACTCTGTGCGCGGCAGAAGAAAGGCAACCGAACCTGTGGGGATCGTTGGTTCCATTGAGCCTGAGAGCACGAGTTTTGCCGTAAAGCCGCCAATTGAAAGTGAGGAGAGCACGAACAGTACACCGACGAACGCGAGTGCTGAGATTATAAGGGTGTGAATAGTTTTCATCATGTTGATTGTTTTGACTCTGGATTCCTCCTGAATGACAAAAGTAACGGGCAGTGTTTAAGACTACTGAGTAGTTAAATCCACGTTGCCTTAAGTACCTAGTAATTTTAAACACTACATTTCCCTTTTGTCATCCTGGAGGGATCCAGGCGCTGAAGCACAAAGCCTCATCATTGCTCTCAAATATATTGAGAGCAACATAAAGATATGTGTTACTGAGGAATTGGTCCCGCACAAGTAAACGAACTATTGTTCGATACCTGCTCGGCATACACAATCATATCAGCGACGTATGAACCACCTTGGGTTGTCATACTGCCACCATCACAGGTGATAGTTGAGCCTGCTTCGCCAGGATAAATTGACGCACTACCTGAGGGATTTGCTCCAATAGTACCTGCACACCATGCAACAGCAATGTGACCGCTGTTACTTGGATGCGAGGCGCCAAGAATTGTTCCGCCAGTACTGTCGCCATAGCGAACACCTGACAATTCTTCGAGCTTCGTTGGTGACGGTGTAAGCATTGGCTCGTTTGCGGGATCCCACCTTCTATTGAAGTTGTCGTCACGCCATACGAGCGTATGAATTTCCTCACCAGCATTGTTTATGTTTGTCGTTACCGTACCGGTATTGAAACAAACATATGCCGACTCGGCTGTGTTGTCGTTATGTAAGCTAAGATGACGCACGCCACGGTCTCCAGGAACAATATTTGAAAAATTGAAAAACTTTCCATATGACTGCCCTGCATCCCATGCGTCTGCCAAAGTTCCAGCGGGCGCACCATTGAATACAAACCCAACACTATCGAGTGAAATACCCGTAAACGTACCAGCCGTGAAGACGTTTCCTACCGAGCTTTCGCTGTCGGTGAAGAATGCGCCCGTCACGCCCGTATAGGCAACCGCCCCTGTGAATCCGATGACCGCAATACTACGTAATATCGAATACATATAATTTTAGGTTAGATTATGGAAGGAACGGGTTTGTCGGGTTGTTTGTTGCCTGTTCAACATCGTATGTAAGAGAAACATTAACAGTTGCATTTTGTGCTTGGTTGCCAACGTTAGACCCATCACATGTGACAGGACTTCCCGCAACGAGATCACCCAAACAAGCATTTCCACTAACTATAATTTCTTCCCCTGCAGTAAGCGGAGTAGTTGCCGTATAGACAATAGTACGGACCCCCGCCACTACGGAGTCTGAAACTGCGGTCATTGGAACAGCAGCTCCTGTAAGCTGTTTAGTGATCATTGTAGCAACATCATACGCTCCTACGAGAGGACTTGCTGCTTCATCGATAACAACAGTTGCCTTAAACCAAGTATCTCCTCCAACTGGCTTTAATTTGTGACTAAAGTTCTTCATATCGCCCGGAAGAAGACCTGTCATTGCGCCAGATACAAGTGTAAATGTTCCATTTGAGTCTGCTGACCCCTCCCCAGCACCTTTGACATCAAGTTTCAATGTTGCTGCAGTAAAAGTGTTGGCACCTGATGTTTCAGAATCTGAGAAGAATGCGCCGGTTGCGCCGAGCGTGGTGCCGGCTGCGATTGCGATAACGGCAATCGGGAGTGCGATCTGTTTGATCATATATTTGTTTTTTATTGTTATACTAAAGAATAATGCAGTCGCCCTTGCACTCGACAAAGTTAGTCGCCTCGGGTGTCGTTCGCACCTCTTTTGTGACTATTCACTAGTATACAGAAGCAAGATAAAGCAAATGTGAAATAAAAATAAAGGAAAAATAAAATCGACTGTTGCACCACACAAAATACCACTTCCGCAAGTGGTATTTTGTGTGGTCTACTCATGTTATTTTGGGGAGAGCTCTTTTTCCCATGCGGTTGCTATGGTTTCGAGGGTTTCTTGTGCGGTGAATTTTGTGGTGCCGTCTCTATATGAGGCGAGGTAATTTTCAGCCAGACGGAGCATTTCTGCGGCGTTTTCGTGCGTGAAAAATTGTACCGGCACGGCTGCGGTAGGGCGCGTAGCGCTGTGCTCGCGAGAGAGCGTATCGTCGCGGGCTGCAGCAACGAGTGATGCACCATTTTCTTCTTGCATAAAGTCATGTGCCTGTTTTGTGCCAAGCCACGCAAGCAGCGCTCGTGCAGCGCGAGGATTCTTACTTCCTTCTACGAACTGTGCAAGGTATCTGACGGCATACACGGATGATCCTTTGCCCGGAAGTGGCGCAAAACTTCCCTCTTGCGCGGCGTCGCGACGAAGATGCTCCGTTCGCCCGAGAAGCGGCAACGCGCCGCTTGTCGACATAGCACGCAGCGTTTCTAGCACCTCTTGCGCGACATCGCTCGTGAGTGAGGCACGACTAAGTTTGCCGTCACGGTCTGCAAACGCGCCGCCTTGCGCCACAAGGAGCGCAAGGAAGGTGTGGGTGAGCTCGCCACTAACCTGCACGGGCACGAGCGAACCACCGGTGAGGCCCTCAAGAGTTTCCGGCGCAGGCTCACCCTCGGCATACACAATGCCGAAGACGTCGAGCGCTACCGGCATACCGTAATATGCGCCATTTTTGCGCACAAAAATCTCGCCATCAGTCGCAGGGCTATACGTTTTGAAGAGCCAGCTGTCACGAACGAGATCCCCGATGTCGGCGTAATAGTTTCGGGAAATGTCTTGCGACGCCCACACTGCTTCGCCGATGACGATATCGTACGCTTGGTCGAGCGTATCGAGGTCGCGAGTGATTGCCTCGCGATACAGTTCGCGCGGAACACTATCAACCTGCACTGAGATGTTGGTGCGGTCGGTGAATTCATCGAGAATATTGCGGAGATCTCGCGCATACGGCGAATCAACCCACAGCACCTTGAGCGGCGCGCGCGTCATCCGATCATAGACATTGAAATACACGACCGTGCCGATAATCGAACCAATAACGAGCATCCATGAGATATACTTGAGTATCATAATGATATTTTTTCGCATATCGAGTATGTCGAGATTAGAACCTCAATCCCCTGCAATTTGTTTACAACCAGCAGTAGCACCATCTGAAACTTTCAAAATGGGATGAAATCGTGCGGATTTTCGGGAATTTTCGCGGGAACCGTACCCAAATGTACGGTGAGTGTGAAAATTCCCGAAAAGCCGTGCGAGTTCGCGCATTTTGAAAGTTTCAGGCAGGGTGGGCCTGCAATGCTTTCTGCGTCCTCATAATCATCGCAATCTGCACAATAACGAGCATTATCACGAGCGCAATCGCACATGCGAGAATAATAAAGTACACAAGCATTTTGTTCTCGCTTGAGGCGACATAGAAGGTTGCGGAGATGTTTTCTGAAAGTGACTGGTCGTAGGTTTCAATGAAGACATTGAGCTCCTTCATACCTTCGAGTGCGTTTTGTGGCACAACAATATAGTCGAGGAACGACGCTTGTGTTTCAACGGCACGCAGCACTTTTTCGCTCGCGATGATTTGTCCGTCGCTCAAAATTTGGTATTCGACACGAAGGTCTTGGCGGCGATCGTTTTCCGGCCATTTGATTTCGACATCGAAGTAAAGACGGTCGCCCGCCTTGAGCTCGGTAGACTGATCGCCAATGCGCGTCGTGAGACTAAACGCACCGACCGATGGCGCGCTTACGAAGAAGAGCATGAGCGCGACAACAGCCTGTGTCGCGAAACGCTTCACGGGAGTAAGATTAAAAATGGTTGCCTCATGTTGCATACGATAGTGACGGGCGAATTGTACCACAAATACATATAATCCAAAAACTTCAATGGTCTTAAGAAGCGAACGAAGCAGTCGAGGCTCCTGCGCCATGAGAGAAATCTGCACGATATCAATGCCTGCAGGCACCAAAGTCGCCACCACGATGATACGCCTGAGCACCATAAAGCTCGGCGGCATGTCGGTAAGGTCGATGCGGTACAGATAGGCAATGAGCGCTAAAATGAGAGGTATGTGCGTATAGAGGTGAAACTGAAGTAGCTTTACGGGAACAAAATACTCCATAACAATCCAGAACGCGGCGATGACAACCACCATAAGAAGCGTGCGGTGCTGTGCGCGGATGGTATCGCGATACATACAGTATCCAAGCGTGACAATGCCGCACGAGACAAGCAGCATCACATGTTGGATAAAATCGCTCGCAAGGATAAATGGTTGACTGAAGAACATAGTATTATTGCGATGACGTGGAGCGACTGCGCCGTGACGCAGCGGCAAGCCAAAGGAGGACCACTGCCCAAAGCATATAGGTGACGCGGAAGAGTGGTGCGTCGGTGTATTCATAATAAATGCCCGACGCGGTCGTCAGCATAAGCATGGCAACGAACCCAAGGGGTACCGTTCGTGAAAGTGAGACACCTTCACAATAGCGCATGCTCGCATACCAAAGAAGGGCGAGCGCGCCGAGATACCACGCGAGTGTAAAAGCAAGAGTTAGTGTCATACACACATGCGTTTCGTGAACGTCTACTGAGAAATATACCACGGGTTTTGAAAAAGCAAGCACATCAAAAAGCGCCTTCGGGGCGCTTTTTGAACTTACTGACAACTCTCACAAATTGCTTCTTCGGCAACATGGAGTTTGTAGTTTGGTTTTGCAGCAACAGCGACGGCCGTCGCTGGTGAATCGCCTTCGCTTGCGGTTTCGGCTTCCGCGACGGGTGCCGAAACAACTGGTGCTCCTGCAGACATGTTCGATTCCGCCTTCTTACGTGTCTGTGTTCCTGCCTCGCCCGATGTTGCCTTTTCTACCTGGGTCGCACCGAGCGTTCGGAGGTAGTAGGTTGTCTTGAGACCGAGCTCCCAGGCGTAGAGGTAGAGGTCGCTGATGTCTTTGCCGGAAGTACCTGCGTAGAAAATGTTGAGCGACTGTGACTGATCGATCCATTTACCGCGCTGCGCAGCGTGACGCACGAGCCAGCGCATGTCGATTTCAAATGTCTCCTTAAACATCTCGCGGATATGCATCGGGATACTTGCGATATTCTTAATAGAACCGTCGCTAAGCTTAATTTCTTCACGCATTTCTTTTGTCCAGAGCCCTTCCTTTTTGAGTGCTTCAACAAGATACGTGTTGATAACGATGAAGTCGCCCGAGATGTTTGACTTCACGTAAATGTTTTTGTAAATCGGTTCGATCCCCGGCACGGAGCCCGCGATGTTTGAGATGGTCGCAGTCGGCGCGATTGCCATACAGTTCGAGTTGCGCATACCGTACTTTTTGATGCGGTCACGCACCGTTGCCCAATCCTGCGTTTCGGTGCGGTCGATACCCGTGCCCATGCCACGCTCTTCTTCGAGAAGTGCGATAGTATCAACGGGCAAAATGCCACGATCCCACTTTGAGCCTTTGAAACTCTCGTACGCACCACGCTCTTCGGCGAGCTCTGTTGAAGCGAGGATTGCAGAGTGTGCGATGATTTCCATTGAGGTGTCGGCAAATTTTACCGCTTGTTCAGAGTCAAACACAATGTCCAGCATATAGAGCGCGTCGTGGAAGCCCATAACGCCGAGACCGACGGGGCGGTGACGCATGTTTGAATTCTTGCCCTCAATCGTTGGGTAGAAGTTGATATCAACCACGTTGTCGAGCATGCGCATTGCGGTGCGGACGGTCTCTCGGATTTTTGCTTCGTCGAGCTTGCCGCCAGTAATGTGCATCGGGTAGTTTACCGAGCCGAGGTTACACACCGCCGTTTCGTCTTCCGACGTATTGAGCATGATTTCGGTGCAGAGATTTGAGTGGTGAATCACGCCAACATGATCTTGCGGTGAACGGATGTTTGACGGGTCCTTGAAGGTAATCCACGGATGTCCTGTTTCAAAGAGCATGCCGAGCATTTTCTTCCAGAGGTCGCGCGCTTTGACACGAGTGAAAAGCTTGATGTCGCCAGCATCTGCTTTCTTCTCGTAATTTTGGTAGATTTCCTCGAACTTCTTGCCGTACACTTCGGTGAGTTCGGGCGTTTCGTCAGGTGAGAAGAGTGTCCATTCACCGTCAGCCTGGACCCGCTTCATGAAGAGGTCGGAGACCCAGGTTGCGGTGTTGAGGTCGTGCGTGCGACGGCGTTCATCGCCCGTGTTCTTGCGAAGTTCGAGGAACTCAGGGAAGTCGTAGTGCCAGTTTTCAAGATACACGGCGGTTGCACCACGGCGGCGGCCAGAGCGGTTGATTGCAAGACAGACGTCGTTGGCAATTTTAAGATATGGGATAACCCCCTGTGAAGTAATTTCAGCAGTCTTCACCATTGCGCCCGTTGCGCGAACTTTTGACCATGAGGTACCGATACCGCCCGCCCATTTCGACATCTGCGCGTTGTCGCCGTAGACTTTGAAGATGTGGTTCAGATCGTCGGAAACGTCATTAAGGTAGCACGAGGAAAGCTGCGGATGCACCGTTCCTGCATGGAAGAGCGTTGGTGTTGACGGCACGAAACGAAGCGTCGACATGACGTTATAGTATTCAATGGCGCGGTCGTTACGTTCCTTTTTTGCATCACCGAGCGCAAGCCCCATCGCGATACGCATCAGCATCGTTTGCGGCACTTCAAGCTGCTTCCCTCCTGCGGAAATAAAGTAACGGTCTGAGAGGGTTTCAATGCCCATGAACGCAAAGAGGTCATCGCGCTGTGGCTCAATTGCAAGCGCTAAACGTTCAAGATCGAAATCAAGGAGAGCCTTGTCGAGACGTTTTGCATCAACCATTTTCTTGATGTTCTTGGCGAAGCCGGCGCGGTATTTTTTGTCGAATGCCTTTGTATTGCGTTCGTCTGCCTGAGGAATATCGAGCACCTCTTCCACTGTCTGTGCGTTGAGCTGACGGCCTGCAACATAGGCGTACGCCGGGCCTTCTTCAATGCGCGCACGAAGAATAAGGGTGACGAGCTTTGCAAGGTCGCGTGTTTTGATGCCGTCGAAAATTTCGCGTTCAAGTTGCGTGACGATTGCTTTGACGTCGATTTCACTTTCGTATCCCTTCACGAAATTCTGCACATAGGCAATCATCACGTTGCGCGAGAATTGCTCCTTCGTGCCGTCGGTGCGTGTCACGGTCAGGCGACTGTCTTCGATTGCTTCGATGACCTTGTCCTTTCGTTTCTCAGCTGCTTGATAGCGATAGAGAATGAAGTGCTTTGCGGTTTCGAAATAGCCGCGCTCCATGAGCGTTTGTTCAACGAGGTCCTGCACCTTTTCCACCGTTGCGCATGCGGGGTCACTCTCACAGAGCATATCAAGACGCGCGACGACACGGTCCGTCATCTGCTGCAAAAGCTCGTCGGTCACGGGAACCTTGGTTGAGGTGAGCGCTTTGCGCATCACAATAGTAATCTTGGTGGCATCAAACGGCACAACAGAACCGTCTCGTTTTACAATCTCGTGAATCATGAATTTGGTATTTAGTGGCTAAAAAAACACTGCTCTCTAATAAACACACCAAACGCAGTACTTTGGGATGCTTACAGACGAGAGCAGCGTCTGTTTGATGATTGCATTATACATGATTCAAAAAAATGCAACTGTGGACAAGTTGCCCCGCGTGCGCCACACGGTATAAATTCGTACAACGTGTCACGGATTATCTTTTGTGTAAATACTCGCATGCGTTCTTTGCGCTAATTTGCTATACTCTCTCCATGAAATTACTCGACCTTTTGACATCGCATGTCCGCATTGATGCCGTGCGTGGAAAGGCGCTCAAAAAGCTGGGGATTGTTACGGTGCGTGACCTTTTATATCACTTCCCTGCAAGTTATGAAGCTGCGGGTTCTATTCATGCGCTTGCTTCCGTGAAGGAAGGCGAGGACGTGATTGTGTATGGGAGACTTTCCGGGCTCGCCGCACGCAAGGCATGGACGACGAAGAAGACCATCGCCGAAGGGTGGATTGAGGACGGTACCGCACGGATTAAAATCATGTGGTTTAACCAGCCGTACCTCGCAAAGATGCTGCGCGACGGCATGGTGGTGAAGCTTGTAGGAAAAGTTGCGGGCTCCGGTGATAAAGTCTACATTGCAAACCCTGAAGTGCAGGAGACGAATGCTATTAAAGAAGGTGGTGATTCCCTGTTTCAAGAACGTGCGCAGGATGAGACGATTTATCCGATTTATCCTGAGTCGAAAGGCGTCACGTCGAAGTGGATTTTTCACGTGCTCAAGAAATGGTTTGATGCAGGACTGCTAAACGACATCGATGACCCGATTCCTGAGGAGATTCGCAAAAAATATTCCCTGCCGCACCTATCGCAAGCCCTGCGCGACATTCATCAGCCGACTCAAGAGAAACGCTACCAAGTCGCACGGAAGCGTTTTGCCTTTGAAGAGGTGTTCGCGATTCAAACACGCCACGCGCAAGAGCGTGCGGCTATTTCGGCTGCAGATTGTTATCAATTCGAAACCGACCCTGAACATATTAAAAAATTCGTCGAAAGATTCCCATTCCCGCTCACGGGCGCGCAGACTCGCGCACTCGAAAGTATTTTCGGCGACTTCAATGGCAAAAGCGCCATGTCGCGCCTTCTTGAGGGCGATGTCGGCTCGGGCAAAACTGCCGTTGCGGCAACGACCGCGTACGCTGTCTGCACCAGCCGCCCCGACACAACCAAAGACTGGGGCAACCTCCAAGTCGCGTACATGGCACCAACAGAAATTCTCGCGAAACAACACTTCGAAAGCTTTATCGAATACTTCAAACACCTCCCGATTCAAATTGGTCTCATTACCGGCTCTGGCTGTCAAAAATTCCCTTCGAAAGTTGACCCCACAAAGCCGACCCCAATTTCGAAAGCACAACTTCTCAAATGGGTCGAGAATGGCGAAATCCCTATCCTCATCGGCACGCATGCACTCGTGTATAAAAAGGTGCAGTTCAAACACCTTGGGCAAGTCATCATCGATGAACAACATCGCTTCGGGGTAAAGCAGCGCAAAGCGCTCACCCAAAAAGGCGCACCGATGCCGCACCTCCTTTCGATGACCGCGACACCAATCCCCCGCACATTGTCGCTCACTATGTATGGCGACCTCGATTTAACCCTGCTCGACGAGATGCCAGCCGGGAGAAAGCAAACCATCACAAAATACATCGGCAAAGACGACGAAGAAAAAATGTACGAGCATGTCCGCAGTGAATTAAAGACCGGCCGACAAGCATACGTCATCTGCCCTCGCATCGACGAACCCGACCCGGAGAAGGAAACGGCGATAGAAATGAAGTCGGTAATCGCCGAAGCCGAGCGTCTGCGCACCGGACCTCTCCGTGAGTGGAGAGTCGGTATTATGCACGGCAAAATGACGCCAGCTGAAAAGGACGACGTCATGGCAGATTTCAATGCGCACAATATCGACGTCCTTGTCGCCACGTCCGTTGTCGAAGTCGGTGTGAACGTGCCAAATGCCACCAATATCATCATAGAAGGTGCTGAACGCTTCGGACTCTCCCAGCTCCACCAGCTTCGTGGCCGTGTTATCCGCGGTACACACCAGCCATACTGCTTCGTTTCTACCACCTCAAAGGCAGCCAACACCGCTGTCCGCCTCAAAGCATTCGTCGCAACCAACGACGGTTTCGCCCTCGCCGAACACGACCTCGAATTCCGCGGCGCTGGCGAACTGTATGGCCGCAACCAGTCCGGCCTCAGCGACCTCGGCATGACCGCCCTAAAAAACCTCAAACTCGTAGAAGCCGCCCGCACCGAAGCCAAAAACCTCGTCGCTCATGATCCCGAACTAAAAAACCACCCTACTCTAGCGGAGCGCCTCACCCACCTCGGCGAACTGCATATGGAATAACCCAACAAAAAAATAACGTTGCGCATGGTTGCGCAACGCCAAAAAGTTTTAAAGGCAGAGGTACTTAGTGCCAGTGCCAAATCACAAAGCTCTACTTGCCAAAACGAAGCGCGGGGCACATGGCAAGCCAGCCTTCGTCGAGCCTGAACCAGTACAGGCAGAGCTCAGCGCCATCCTGGAGGAGGTACGGCACGTGGAGGTTGCCATCACCACCCCGAGCGACATCGCGCCAACCGAATACCACCTTGCCAGCGAAGTGCTTCCTGAACGTGTCAACCCCAAGCTTCTGGATCTCAAGAAGCTCAATGAGTCCGAGGCAGCCGGCAAGCATTTCACTATCCCGAAGGTACTTGTGAAGGAAGTCTCCAGTAACTCGCCCCGTTTTCTGATTATCATGGAGAAACAGCTCCAGTGAATTAAGGGCAAATACGGATGGCCCTGCCGGCAGCAGGGTGTATTGTGGCACGTACCCATCGGGATACATGACAGGCTTCGAGCGGTCAACACAAACGATGTCACGAGACACTTCAGGCTGTTTCGAGCCGAGGCGGAGCTTGCGCAGCTTGAGGCAGTTATCGCCCGTCGCAAGCCAGTCGAGGTCGGCGAGGTCGGCGATTTGGTTTCGAATAAGTGCCTGCTTGATCTTATACGCAAGTCCGACATCAAGAGTAATATCACTCATTGCAGTCTCCTTTGTGACAAAAAGTCACGTACGCCAGCGGGCCTTACCGAGAAGATTCGGGTTTGCCGTAGCAGAAAATGTCCAATACATTTGACACTTTCTGCTACGGCATACGAGCCTGGAAAAGAACTACCGTGAAGCGTATCTAACCATAAAATTCCAACTATGTCTACACAACCCTTGCATTCTTTCGTGCGCAGTGCTACAAACTACTCAGTACGAACATTCTTTCGTCCTTTTCACTAATACCCTTCTCAGGAGGCACCATGTCCGATATTGGCACGACCTACGACGCCATCGCCGAGCTTTGGCACAACGAGCACCAGTCGGACGACTGGTGGATCTACGACACCGAACGCTTTCTCTGCAGGCTTCGCTCGAACCCACTCATCCTTGATGTGGGGTGCGGAAGCGGCGTGAAGGCAGCATACCTCATTGCACGGGGTGCACGCGTGCACGGCATCGACGTTTCGAAAGAGATGCTTGCCATTGCGGCACGTACCGCACCACATGCACTCTTTATGCATCTCGATATGCGAAAGGTTGACCTTTTGCAATGGCAAACGTATGACGGCATCTTTGCGCAGGCGTCACTCTTGCATATTCCGCACAAAGAAGTTGTCCCGGTGCTCAAGGCACTGCATGGTCGCCTTGCTGAACACGGGATTCTCTACCTTGCCGTAAAAGCGCAGCGCAAGGGCGAGCCGCACGAGGTAGTTATCCCCGAATCATATGGGGAGCTCCACTATGAACGCTTTTTCTCCTACTACACGAAGGAAAACCTGCGCGCCTACCTTGCAGAAGCTGGCTTTGTCGTGAACTCGCTCGAGTTTTCCCACAGATGGCTCCACGCGATTGCGCGAAAGGCATAACGCTCTTGGCTCCACAGCAAATCCCCCACCTCGTAGAGGCGGGGGATTTTTTTGCGGTGCTATTCATTATTCTGGCGGCGCAGGTCGAGCTGACGGGCGACGTGCTGCATGATTTCTTCGGTTTCAAGTTCCGTGAGTTTCTCTTCATTGAGAACGTCACCGCCCTGTTCGAGCTTGCATGCGGCGCAGTCACCACAGCCGCGGAGCTCGCTTTCAATTGCGGCATAGTCCTGGTTCATAAGGAGTTCGTGCACGCGTACGCCGCCATGCATGTCGAGATGGTCATACCAGCCTTCGAGGAGTTCGGGCATGAAGGTTTCAAGAAGCGCCTCAACCGCCTCCCAACCCCCCTCTTGTGCTGCTTGCTGAGCAAGGTCGACTTTCTTTGGCGCAATAAGCGCGATGACGGTCGTGATAAACTCGCGCGAAAGTTCGTCTTGTTCTTTAGGGGTAAAAGGCGCAAGCTTGAGATACCGCTTCATAGCGAGCGCGCCTACCGAGCGCTTCCAGATAGCAAGCATTTCGGAAGAATTCACCGTAATAAGTACGCCTGTGTCGAGGTCGAGGTAACAGTGTGGAAAATCTGCCGCTTCAACCACCGCGTCGATAAGCTGGTGGGTGCTCAGGCGAATGCCGCTCTGCAAGGTGTAACGATACATGCCCCGAGTATACGGAAAGTTGCAGGCGTTGCAATAGCCCTGGTATACTGCCGCCATGAACTATTGGCTGATGAAAGTGGAACCTGACACCTATTCTATTGACGACCTTGCGCGCGACGGTGTTTACGCATGGGACGGGGTACGGAATTATCAAGCGCGTAATTTTATGCGTGATGCTATGCGCGTGGGCGACAAGGTGCTTTTTTACGCAAGTAACGCAAAACCATCCGGCGTTGTCGGACTCGCCAAGATTGCAAGTGTGCCACGCGCCGACCCGACACAGTTTGACCAAAGCAGCCATTACTTCGACCAGAAAGCAACGACAGAAAAACCTCGCTGGGTACTTGTCGATGTTGCCTTTGTAAAGAAGTTTGCGCCCCCCGTCACGCTCGCTGAAATCAAGCTCGACCCTACCCTCGCCGGCATGCTCCTCGTCCGCCCCGGCCAGCGTCTTTCCATACAGTCCGTCACGAAGAAACACTACGAGCACATCGTACAGCTCGCATGAAGATAACAAAGCCTAGACGCTGATTCAGCAAACGTGCAGTTTATCCAAAGATATTATTTCGTGGTACAGCTCTTATTCTCAATATGCATATTGACATTTGATGCGTCTATCATAACTGGCGCAATATAGTTACTCGACACACGCATAAATCCATTGTCTGTAACGCCGAACACCTCGGGGCTCTCGCCACGCATAAAGCTGTCAGCGGCTGCGATGCTCGCATCAGCGAGTATCACCTCCGGCTTCAGGAAGGTTACCGTGATGTCACCCGCTCGTATTGCCTCACATGTTGAAACATAGGCGTTCCCCCCGGTGACGTAGACACCAGCAATACCAGCTTCTCGTAATGCGCGTGCGACACCCTCCGCGAGTTCGTCGTACCCTGTGATTACCGCATCAACATCTTTATGTTCCTTCAAATACTCCGCCATAACCTTGTACGCCACCCCTTCTGACCAGTCGGTAGGAAGTTCAGCGCGCAACACAACATCACCGCGCTCAATCGCATATTCAAGTGCTTTCATAGTACCGTCTCGATGAAAAACGGCATTTGTGTCAGCAGGGTCACCCATAACATAAACCAGGTGCTTCCCCACGTTTCGCAGCAGCATCTGCTCTGCGGAAATACGCCCCATGTCTTGCATACGGACAGTCACAAAGTAATCGATAGGACCCCCAACAATAAGCCTGTCGTGGGCGATAAATTTTACCCCTTTCGCGTGCGCCTCTTTCATAACGGGCACAAGGTTCTCTCCATCGACCGGATTCACCACAATGACTTTCGCGCCAAGGTCAACGAAATCTTGTATCTGCTGCGCCTGCAGATTCTTGTCCCCTTGCGCAAAACGTACTTCTGCAGTGTATCCCTTTGCAATAAGCTGCTCCTTGATGCGAGCAGACTCTACGCGCCATCGTGGAATATCACTCGTTGAAAAGGTGATGCCCACAAAATTACTTTGTGGCGGACGCAGGAAGAGAAACGCGCCGACAAAAGCGGCCACTAAGAGAACTCCTGCCACAACACCAATAACAACACGCTTCGTTCTCCAAAAGTTCTTCCCCTTGGCACCCTGTATGTTACGCCTCTTTTTCATAGACTTTACTACCTTTAGTATATATAAAGGCACTCGGAGGAACTCATGTTCGCACTATAACATAGAACCACAAAAAACCGCGGACTCTTGTGAGTCTGCGGATTTTTTGTTTACGCCATTTTGACGTCGGTGGAGACAACGGACGGAAGTGAGAGGTTCGAAATGTTGCAACAAAATGCCCGACCATTCGCATGGTCGGGCGAGGAACATTCCTCAAAGGTACTTACTTCAACCGCGGCTGGTTATTCAGGATCGTTTGGCAGCAAGTGTTGGTTGTTTTGATATGTCTGATACACACTCCGAGCAGAGAGCCCGTTGAAGAGCATTGCCGCGATATCTTTATGCAGACTCCACTCAAGACTGAATGAAAAATAAGTCTCGTCAGGCTTTCTTTGCAGGAGAGGGTTCATCTCTGCTGATGACTTCACAAAGTATTGAATACTCGGCGTGCCAGAGGCCATATCACTGAAGATGATCTTCGCATCTTTGCACGTAACGGCTCCGTGGCGCCACACCCTTTCATGTTTATTGTCGCCAAAAACCAACCTCGCATACACCGGTACGTTGCAACATAAGCCAACCTGTACATCACCCCACTGTTCATCGTGGTATCTTTCTTTATAGTCCGAGACAAGTGCTTCCGCGACATTACTTGCGGGGCAAGCGGTGAACATATGAGCCAGAAACCTGTCTGCAGACGCGAGTTCGTCCTGCATATCAATGCGTTTCGTATGGTGGACTTCGACACAATGCACTCTCACAAACTCGCGAAACTGCCCTATCACATACTCGCCATCAGCGATGTGCTTGAGGGCTTCATTTGCCTCATGGTGAACGGCACCACTGCTGTCAGTCATGCGGAATGCGACATGATTGCCATAGCGCATCATTTTCATGATGGTGTTGGTAAGATACATGTGGGTCTCCACCTGCTGAAAATTTGCAAGCGGGTCGATGAGAGATGACACACTCTCAGTTCCGAAAAAGTTATTGATGAACCCATCCTTCAACACCTTCCTCTTGAACGTTTCCGAGTCAAAACTTTTTCGCTCAACATACTTGCGTATGAAGAGCTCCATAGCCTGTGAGATTTCCTGAGAACGAGTCCGCTTATCATGGCAGGCGTCGAACACCTGGCCGAGGATGAGAAACGGGTACTCATGCGCCACCGCGGTGTATGACACCTCATTCAAAAATTTGCTCAATTCCATCACAATCTCCTAAAAGAACGAACGAATACTTGCAGTTGCCTGCAAGCCGTTGGGTTGCCCCACCGGACACCACGAAAGGATTCCCTGGTACCAAATACACTTATACCAGATATTCACCCCATTGCAAGGTACTATGGTTTAAGAGATTACCTTTACCGCTTTAAGCTTTGAACAACAAAAAACCGCGGACTCTTGCGAGTCTGCGGATTTTTTGTTTACGCCATTTTGACGTCGATGGAGACACCGGATGGAAGTGAGAGGTTCGTAAGTGCTTCAACTACCTTCGCCGATGGGTTCAGGATATCGATGACACGCTTATGCATTCGCATTTCGAACTGTTCTCGCGCATCCTTGTGCACGAATGTCGCGCGGTTGACGGTATACTTCTTGATTTCAGTGGGAAGTGGGATTGGACCATGTACGACCGCTTCAAAGCGACGTGCAGTGTCAATAATCTGCTTAACTGATGTATCAAGGACCTTGTGCTCGTATGCGCTAACACGCATGCGGAGCTTCGAGGTCGCGCCCTCGGCCTTTGTTTTTGAAGTCTTAGTAACCATATGAACTATCTTAGTGCATGCACCTTATCATACGTCGCACCGAAATGCAAACATTCTTTAAGGCAACACACGCAGAACGCAATGGCGATGCCTCAGATTTTCGAAATACGAGGCGCAGACTCGATTTTGACAGGAGCCGTACCCAAGTACGGTGAGTGACAAAATTGAGTTTGCAACGAAGTAGTTCGGAAAACTGTGGCGTCGCTTATGCGACGATCTTTGTTACGATACCAGCACCCACAGTCTTACCACCTTCACGGATAGCAAATGACTGCTTTTCTTCGAGCGCAACAGGAGCGATGAGCTTTACCTTGAAGACCGCGTTGTCTCCTGGCATAACCATTTCCTTACCTTCTTCGAGAGTAACTTCTCCCGTTACGTCAGTTGTACGGATGTAGAACTGTGGCTTGTAGCCCTTGAAGAATGGGGTGTGGCGACCACCTTCGTCCTTAGAAAGTACGTATACTTCTGCTTCGAACTCAGTGTGTGGGTTTACTGATCCTGGCTTTGCAAGAACCTGTCCACGATGGATGTCGTCCTTCTTCACGCCACGGAGGAGAATACCTGCGTTGTCGCCAGCCTGACCCTGGTCGAGCTGCTTGTTGAACATTTCAACACCAGTAACGGTTGTCTTTACTGCTGCTTCTGCAAGACCAACGATTTCAACTTCTTCACCTACCTTTACGATACCACGCTCGATACGTCCGGTAACTACGGTACCACGACCTTCGATTGAGAAGATGTCCTCGATTGGCATGAGGAATGGCTTGTCGAGTTCACGAACTGGTGTTGGGAAGTATGAGTCCATTGCGTCAGCGAGTTCAAGAACCTTGTCGCCCCACTTGCCCATAGGGTCGTTGAGTGCCTGAAGGCCTGAACCTGCGATGATTGGAGCGTTTGCACCATCGAAGCCGTTCTTCGTGAGGAGCTCACGGAGTTCTTCTTCAACGAGCATAACCATTTCTTCGTCCTCCACCATGTCTACCTTGTTGAGGAAGACGATGATGTTTGGTACGCCAACCTGCTTTGCGAGGAGCACGTGTTCACGTGTCTGTGGCATAGCACCGTCGGTTGCGGCCACTACGAGTACAGCACCGTCCATCTGAGCAGCACCAGTAATCATGTTCTTGATGTAGTCAGCGTGTCCTGGCGCGTCGATGTGCGCGTAGTGACGGTTTGGAGTCTCGTACTCAGAGTGTGAGAGAGAAATGGTAATACCACGAGCCTTTTCTTCAGGAGCCTTGTCGATTGCGTCGACACCCTTTACCTGAGCTGAGTACCCGTTTCCGCGCGCGTTGAGCGTTGCGAGGATTGCTGCAGTAAGTGTAGTCTTACCATGGTCAACGTGACCGATAGTACCTACGTTTACGTGCGGCTTTGAGCGATCAAATGCCATATATAAATGTATGATTTAATTTGTGCACAGTGGATATCTTCCAAAAGCGGCGAACTTGCACTGATTTCAGAATTTTGGCTCGTCACCGTACATTAGTACGGCTCTGTCACCAAAATTCTGAATATCAGCGCAATTTCATCCACTTTTGAAAGATCTCCGGTGCGATAATAATATCCGTATACCATGCAATGTCCTCTACGCGCGAGAACGCTAATTAAAGGACAGTGCACGAACCAACACGGCAAAAAGCTTGAGGGCTTTTAGTGCTGGTATCGTACACGAAACGCCCCATTTATGCAAGGTCGTTCTTGAGTTCTTCGAACTGATTCTCAAGTCCTGCAAGGAGCGCTTTTCCCTCCTTCACGAGCTGCGCGCCGTCTTTTACCTTCGCGAGCGCCGCCTCGACATCGACTTCTTCCTGCGAATCAAACCATGCCGAAATATCCTTTAATTCAGCGAGGATTTCTTGGAGTGTCTTTTTGTGTTCTGTGTTCATAGTGTTTAGATTATTTTTGCTGATACCATTCCGTCTGCGAGGCGAATATCCACCTGCGTCCCGGGAGGGACATCTTTGACTGAGCGAAGAATGCCTCCGTCTTGATTCCGTACAATGCTGTAGCCGCGCGCGAGTTGCCGGAGAGGATCGTGAGCGTCGAGGGTTTTTCCGATACGGTCGAGGTGGTCTTTCTGGGTGCGGAGGTGCGAACCTAGCGTGCGCGCATGCGCCATGAATCGCTCGATGATACGGCTCGTTTCTTCGCGCACCCGCGCGAGTTCGTAGCGAATTTTTTCGTGATGCCGTGCAAGAAGCTGAGTAACCTCAAGCCAGGAAGCGTTCAGGATAACGGTTGCCGCCGTCGGCGTTGAGGGCGCATAGTCGGAAGCGTATTGTGCGAGCGGTACGTCTTGGTCGTGACCGATGGCGCAGATGGTGGGTACAGGGAACTGCGCGATGGCACGAACTACTTGTTCATTGTTGAATGCTTGGAGACTTTCAAGTGAGCCGCCGCCACGAACAATAACGAGACAGTCAAGGTCTTGGGTGCGCATTTTTTCGAACGCTTCCAGCAAATCTTGGACTGCGGCAACACCCTCAACGCGCGAATCGACAAGGTGTACCTGATATCCGAACGCGCCGAGGTTATTCGTGAAGTCATGGATCACCGCGCCCGTCTTTGAGGTAATGAGGCCTATCTTGCGCGGATACTTTTTGAGTTCTCGTTTTCGCTCTGGTGCAAAAAGCCCTTCTGCCGCAAGCTTCTTCTGCAGTTCGTCATACGCTTTTTTGAGCGCACCTTCACCGGCGTATTCTACCGCATGTGCACGGAACGCATACCGTCCACTCGGTTTATAGATTTCGGAATGCCCCGTAATAATCACCTCCGTGCCCGCTTCCATCTTTATGTTGTAGTTCACATAGTCGCGCTGCCACATAAAGGCACTCAGGGTCGCGTTCGCCTGCGGATCCTTGAGGGCAAAGTAGACAGCCACACCCTGCTCTTTGACACTCACCACTTCCCCTTGCACGCGCGCTTTTGTCACCTCAAGCGTTTTATTAACTTTGGTGAGGTAGGCGTCGACAGTCATTGCGTCCGGCGCAGGCTTTGCTACCTCCTGAAGCGTCGCATCAGAAAGGATTGCCGACGCATTGCCCTCTGCGTCAATATCTTCAACAAGCGGCATAAGCGCTGATGCACCGCCTTTTTCTTTCTTTACTCTAGCTGGCTTTGCCGCTGCGCGTGCAAGCGATTCCTCTGCCAGTACTTGTAAAAACTCCGGGTCTGCCGTTTCGCCGCGCGCCATAGCCGCACTCGTCATCATCAAAATATCCGCACCAAACTCTGCAATCTTCGCAGGCCCGACACCTTTCACCGCACGAAGCTCATCGGCATCGCGCGGCATCACCGCCACAATCATATCGAGTGTCGCGTTTGAGAAGATATGAAAACGCGGCACACCTTTGAGGTCTGCGATGCTGCCTCGCCACGCGTGAAGCTCTTCTCGTAACACAGAATGACTATAGCATATTTCATGTTCTTCGCCCTAACGCTGGATTCCTCCTGAATGACAAAAGTTACAAGCAATGTTCTGGAGAAACAGATACATAAATCTACGTGGATTTAACTACGTATATATCTAAAACCATATTCGTTACTTTTGTCATCCAGAAGGGATCCAGAGTCTTTACTTTACAAAGTAAAGTACCTGCGTATACTTATCACTGTACTAAGTAAAGTTATAGAAAATATATGAACCCATTTGAAAATGCTCTTGCGCAGCTTGAGCGCGCAGCATCACTTACCCAGTTCCCTACATCATTCATCGAACGCATGCAGCACCCCGACCGCGAAGTGACCGTATCAATCCCCGTCGTCATGGACGACGGCTCCACGAAATTCTTCGAAGGCTACCGTGTGCAACACAACAACCTCCGCGGCCCGTACAAAGGCGGCATCCGTTTCCACCCTGACACCAACATCGACGAAGTCCGTGCGCTCTCACTCTGGATGACGCTCAAAACAGCAGTTGCAGGCGTCCCGATGGGAGGCGGCAAAGGCGGCGTCACGGTAAACCCGAAAGTGCTCAGCCTTCGTGAACAAGAAGCGCTTGCACGAGGCTGGACAAAGGCAATGGCAGACGTCATCGGCCCGAAGAAAGACGTCCCCGCTCCCGACATGAATACGAACGGTCACCTCATGGATATTATGAGTGAGGAATACGCACGCCTGACTGGCAACACCACGCGCGCAACCTTCACCGGGAAGCCCGTCGGCAAAGGCGGCTCACTCGGTCGAGAGCGCGCAACGTCACTCGGCGGGTTCGTTGTCTTCGATGCACTTCGTGAACAGTATAATCTTGCTCCAGGTGCCACCGTCGCTATTCAAGGCTTCGGCAATGTTGGCGGTATCGCTGCGGAAATCTTCTACGCACACGGCTACAAAGTAGTTGCCGTCTCCGACTCACGTCATGCGGTGAAAAATGATGCAGGCATCGACATTCCCGCACTCGTTGCACACAAAAAAGCAACGGGCACCTTCGAAGGATTTGAAGGCGTCACCTTCATCGACCCATCTGAAATCATCACTTACGATGCTGACATACTCATCCCTGCCGCAACTGAAAACCAGATAACCGAAGAAAATGCGAATGGCATAAAAGCACAACTCATCCTCGAACTCGCCAACGGCCCCACAACTCCTGAAGCAGACGACATTCTCTTCGCGCGAGGCATACCCGTCGTGCCTGATATTCTCGCAAATGCAGGAGGTGTCACCGTCTCAACATTTGAGTGGGAGCAGAATCTTAAGAACGAACAGTGGTCAGAGGAAGTTGTAAACGAGCGCCTCACACAGCTCATGCAAGCTTCAACGAAAGAAGTTGCTGCAATCGCCAAAGACCTCGGCACCGACCTCCGCCGCGCCGCATTCATCCTCGCCCTCACCCGTCTCGAAAAAGCCGCAGCTACACAAGCATAACAAACATGCACAAACACCCGCAATCATGCGGGTGTTTGTTGTTGCTAGAGACCAGAACCTTACCAAGACAAGTTAATGTTCTTAATTGGATCTGGTGACGTTACTGAAAAGGAGCCTGAGGTTGAGTCGTTGCCCAAGTATTGCCACTGCGCGGTAATCACCGTCCCCTCCTTATCACTTGAAGTTAGCGTTCCTGAACAGTCGGCGTTTTCAGTAAATTCAGCATGGAGACCAGTAGCTGCATCATACACGAGAGATTCTTGTCCATCACTTGTGCGTTTCCAAACAGCAGTATCCCCGCCTGACGTCCAGAGACTCACATTTCCAGGATCGCCAATCTTACCCTCTGCCACAATCTGTCCGCCACTCTTTAAATCAACAACTCGCGTATAGATACCGGCACGTATTTTTGTTTCTTGCTTTACCGCAAAGAGCGTCTCTGCTACACCGTCCTCACACATCACTTCCCCATTCGCACCAAGCACAGAACATGAAGCATGTATGAGCTGCGTTGACGCAACTCCCGGCAAGGTCATCACCATACCTGAAACAAGCCCCAGTGCTGTCTGCATGGTACGAGGTTCAGTTTTTGCTGCGGAACTTACTCCTTTCATAGCAACGGCTAGACTCTCGAGCAAAGGTAGCGTTCTCGCGCTATCGACTGAATAATGTTGACTGAGTGGTTGTTTTTGTACTTTATGGCACACTAAAACTCCATCTCCCACGTACTGATTATTTTTGCTTTTTGTTGTAACTTCTGCAGACGTTTGATTCTCTAAACTACTATTTGAGATAGTCTTGAACACAACAGCCCCAATGCCCAACAAGACAACAACGAGCAATGTACTATATATTATTTTCATAGAATGTTCCCCGTATAGTATCATACATGACTTAAATCCAGAATATTCCATACTCACCACTAATGATACCCAAACAATGCGGGAGTGGCCGCGGGAATATGTACACAAAAAAGCACCCTGCCGCAGCAGGGTGCACTATCGCGCTTAGGCGCTTATCCTTGTGCCGAAGCACCGGATGAAGGCTCACGCGCGAAGTTGTATTCCGGCGCCTCGCCATCGAGGAAGTCCGGAAAAAAGGTGAGTTCAAGCTCCCAATCACCGCCAACAGTACCGGGAAGCTCGAAAAGCAGTTTGCTAAACGCTTCGTCGAGCACGCTTTCGATACCGCTTGCGCCAATGTTTTTCGCAAAGGCACGCCGTGCGATTTCGGCGATGCAGTCTTCGTGCCACACCGACGTCACATGCATCGACTCCAAGAGCTTAGCGTACCTCCGCACAGGGGAACGTGATGATGAACGAAGAATGTTCTCGAGGTCCTGCACTGAGAGCGGCTGCATGAGCCGCACAGAAGGAAATCGCCGCATGAACTCAGGTATCATCCCAAACCGAGTAAACTGTTCGGACGTAACCGAAGTCAGCGGCGCTGCTTTCGAACGCTGTGCCGTGAAGCCAATGCCCCCTCCTCGCGTATCCGCCGCATGCTTCTCGTACAAATCGGGAAATGCCCCGGTTGCCACAAAGAGTATGTTCTTGGTGGAAAAGGGAACTTTTTCAACTTGCTTCGTTTCTGAATTTACCCGATCAAGGATGAATGTTCTGCCCTCCAGGATTTTCAAAAACGACTGCTGCGCCGATTCACCACCGACATCCCCAGGGAGACCGCCCATGCGACGAATCTTGTCGACCTCATCCAGATGGATAATGCCGAACTCCGCATTTTTGAGCGAACCTGCTTTCGTGATGAGGTCATAGACGCACTGCTCTGCCTTGGCGCCGATGTAGCCTGCCTTCGTGACGGTGCTCGTATCGAAGGTGACTATCGGAACATCAAGCAGTTGTGCAAGCGTTTCAAGCATGAGGGTTTTCCCCGTGCCTGTCGGCCCCGCGATGAGCACGTTGTGCTTGGGCACCATATCGCGCATTGTTTCCGGGAGTGAATGCCGATGCATGTGTTGCCACGCTGCAATCGAAAGCATTCGTTTTGCGTCGGACTGACCGATAACCACTTCAGAGAGGTGCCGCTCGATCCATTCCGGTGTTTGTTTGTGCTCTGCCTTCACGCTAGGTGCCGGGAGACATAACGTTTCTTGCTCCAGCGCCCGCCGTGCACATTCTGGGCAAATGCGCACATGGTCCATGTACTTCGCATCATAAATCATGCGAGCACGAACATTCCCAAAAAATACCTCCGACGACCCTCTGACACGGCTACAGAACGAGCACATTTCAATCTTTACAAGCTGTGACTGTTTCGCCATGGTGATCTCCTTTATGAACCGATGAACAATGACCAATACCGCCTTGAACCATATTGTATTTATCGCATATTGTCAACACCGCTCGTTTTTGATGCCCCGTGCTATACTTCTGCGTATGGAAACAATTATCATCTCTGTTGGCGGGTCGCTCATTGTCCCTAACGGCATTGATCAAGAATTCTTGCATCAGTTCCGCGCATGTATTCTTGAAGAGGTTGCAATGACCGAACGTCGATTTATTCTCATTGCGGGTGGCGGACGCACCGCCCGCAATTATCAAGAGGCCGCAAATGCCGTCGCACCACTCGTCCCGGCCGACGTCGACTGGCTCGGCATTCACGCAACACGCCTCAATGGACACCTCCTCCGCACCATCTTCCGTGATGTTGCGCACCCAACCATGATTACCAACCCCGACGAAATCCTCGACGTCCAAGGCGACACCCGCGTCGTGATTGCTGCCGGCTATCGCCCTGGCGCATCGACCGACCTGCGCGCCGTGCAGATAGCCTCGCTCCTCGGAGCGCACCGCGTCGTGAACCTCTCCAACACCGACTACGTCTACACCGCCGACCCGCGCACGAATCCCGAAGCAACACCTATCGAGCACATGCACTGGGAAAACTTCCGCACCCTCATTCCGACTGAATGGTCGCCGGGGCTCTCGTCACCATTCGACCCAATCGCCGCAAAACTCGCACAAGAACGCGACATAGAAGTAGCCTGCATCAGCGGCACCCGCCTCCCGTCACTCCTCTCCTATTTAAACAACGAGCCATTCATCGGCACACTGCTTAATAATAAATAAAGCAACAGCGCACACGGCCACAAAAGCCCCGCTCCCCGCGGGGCTTTTGTTTATCTGCACCTACGAGGCGCCACCGAATCGTCCGCAATCAAAAGCTACCTACTTTTCACGCCGCAATGCAATACCAATAAGTACACATGGTATCAGCACCATAACGATAGTCACGAGCAGATTTGTACCAGAGTCAACCGACGACGGCTCGCTCCGTGCAATAAGCTGCAACCGCACAAAATAAACCGCCAAAGCGAACGCAACCGCCAGGAGTGTATATCGAATCTTTTTCTTATAGGTATAGAGAGTCATATATGTTTACTAGGTTCTGCTGCGTTGTGTGACACGAATAATATAGGCTCGCAATAACCGAAATACCTCGATGCACAACACGATATGCATCATACAATTGCTTGTCGCACAGCGATAAAACTTAAGTCTTAATGATGAATTCTTCTTGGTGAAGAATTTTTATCTTAAAAAAAGCATTTTGCACTTCAGTAGCGTTACTAAATTCCTTTGCCCGAATTAAAAGAAGTAGTTGCGCTTTGAAATTCTTGCTAACAAAAGGTGAGAAGAATAGATCATTTAAAAAATATTCTGCTTCTCTATATTCTCGTTCTATATGATCTATTTGTTCTTTATAACTGGCAATTACATCAGGACTACTAGCAACATTAATCTCAGACAAAGTATTTAATAAACGAAGTGTTTCTCCATATTTTTCTAAATACGCAGTCTCAGCTTTTTTAAGCCCCTCATAGACGTTTTTGTATTCATTTATTCGTTCTTTAAATGCAAAAGTCTTATAAGCCCACCAAGCTGTAAAAGCGGCAGATAGGCCAATTAAAGAATCTGTAAATATGAGGAATCCTTTAGCAAGTTGTGACCAGGCTCCTAAGGGTATAATCGCAATGCCTAATACAAGGGTTAGGACTGGATACCTATATCTAGATAATTTACCGCAAAGTTTCTTCACAGACATAAGGCTTACCACTTGCAGCATCACAATTCTTACCACACTCATAATCATACCCCGTGCCATCTGGATTGAATATCGATACCTGTTCATCTACCCAATCTCTACATGACTCTAGCGAATCAAAAGTTGCAATACTTGAAATGTCTTCGGAAAGGTTATTTGCATCTGGGTAATAAAAGCCGAGATACTCATCATTTTTCATAAGTGCATATACACCCCAAATAATTAGACCAATCACCAGGATTTGCAAGAAGGCCTTCATCTTTGGATTATATCACATTTCAGACAAACAGAGAGTGTCGTGAAGATATAAATGGTTTTTACTAAGATTTGCGCGCACGGCTGCCAGTGTCGGTCATGAACCTTGTGAGGCGAGACATTGTAAAGGTATTATGACACCATCAAAACAATTTTCTTGAGGCGTCTCGGTCTACATGTTGGTTTTCTAAAGGCTTAAGACAAGAGCTAAAACACCTGTCACGGTCGCTATTTAGGAGTGTATAGCACAGGGACCACTACCTGCAAATAATCCTTATTGTATTTCTTGTTCTGTTAGCATACAATGGAGACAGATGATCAAGAGTCACTTAATATGTAGGATTGTGAAAATAAATTTGTTTCGTTTAGTAATATTATTATTGGTTTTAGGCTATTCCGCTCCTGCGCACGCATGGGAGATGCGACATTTTAAGCGCCCTATTACAATTTCTGGGTTTTCTTGGCTTGGCGACCATACCTATATGTGTCTCGATGGAAACAGTGGATGTTATGGATACAATGCAGATGGAAATATATATACATCAGGAGCGACGGTTACTGGTGGAAATATTGTCGGGTATAAGCTGTCGCCAACATCCTCACAGGTACTTAACTCTTCATGCAAGTTAAATTGTAATATGGGACCATATGGAATATACGGGGTTTGTCATCAGCACACAAATCGAGGCTTGAACACCTTTGGGCAGACAGTGTCATCGTTGACTGTGGGTTACACGAAGTCAAAGTCAATGTTTGGAACGTACGGCATCAATTGGAGTTCTTGTAGTTGTGTAATGAGTGGACTTACTACAGCAAGTAAATTAGAGTCAGCTTCAGTAATGGATGATAATTCACTCCACGGAAAGAACAACAAAGTTATAGCAGAAGCACGACATGAGTTCTACACTCGAAAAACGGAACAACTATACAAGATGGCTGTAGAGAAATATAGCACTGCAGAGCTTAAGCAGAAAAATGATGAGATACTTTCCGATGACTTCAGCCTCATGTTCGATGAAATACTTGGAGATGATTACGACGCATCTAAAAAACATAAAGTTATCGCCCTTCAAAAGCAATTATTGTCCAAAAATAGTGCTGTGCGAAAGCAATATGAGAAGTCTATTATAACAGAATCAGATGCATCGGCTCAGATAAGTAAGAATGCTGAAAAATTCCTTGCTGATGCAAAAGATATTCTAGGAGAAGAAGACTATAATATGCTCTTTGAAGCAAAACTTACAGAATGAAACTTACAATAAAAACTATTGGGTATCTATCGGTTTTTATTGGCGAGATATTCCTCATACTTGTAATCATAGTTCCAGCGATTACTGTCATAGGTTATCCCGAAGCTGAGGCGCTACTTCGTTTCTACGGGTCGAGTTTCTTTGGAGTCTATGCATATTGCGTGCTACTTTGGATGCTCGTGCCATACATAAGAAGATTACCTTATTCACAAGTGACCTTTATTGGTGTTGGCGCAAGCATGGCGACGGTATCAATTGTTATTGAGTATGTGCAACAAGGAATGCAAATAGCAACAGAATCACTCATGATTCCATTCATTCTCTTTACACCGACCCCATACATTCTACTCATGATAGTTGGTTTTATCCTCCACGGACTCAAACGGTAGTTTTTCTTAGCGGACACTCTGTGTTTCAGGTTACACAAAAAGTCACTCATTATGAGTGACTTTTTGTTCTGGTTACTGCGCTCAGCAGGTGTGCAATTTTTCAGAATAGACTCGTGTGTTTTTCTTGAAGTTCGAGACCATGACTAGTGTTTTGAACTTTTTGGCCGAAACAGCGTTTATAGCTGTCTCGGTAGATATCACATGACTGCTGCTAGGCATGGGACTCGAACCCCAATAGACGGTACCAGAAACCGTATGTCCTATCTTTCAAGCGAGTGAGAGAAGTGAGCAAAAAAATATCCTCAGGTTCCGTACTGTGCTGCCCGACAGGGATTCGAACCCCAATAGACGGTACCAGAAACCGTAGTCCTACCATTAGACGATCGGGCAGCACAATGTATAACCCAAAGATATTTTTTTGTTCATTTCCGAACGAGCGAAGAAAGGAGCTTTGCTTCCATTAGACGATCGGGCAATGTTTGCATTGTGGTTTTCCTCAATGCGGTGCGAACATACTAGCATAAGTCGGGCAAAAAACAACCTGCCCTTGTCTCTCGTTCAGAAACTGAAGCGCACACTAAACGTGCACCATAGAGTCTATTGTCAGACGCCTGGATCCCTCCAGGCGACCAAATTTTTAAGGAGCTTGCGACTATAAAAATGGAAGTACTCTTTGTGGTGATGACAAACGTGACGGGTATTGCTTTGGAGAGATAGGTAGTTAAAGCGAGCGTGGATTTAACCATGTAGTAATCAAAAACAATTCGTGTACCTTTTGTCATCCTGGAAGGATCCAGGCTGGTAGGCAATTTTTCTTAATCTAGATTCTAGTTCTTTCGTGGGAGACGCAACACAAACACCATCCGGTGGGTGGTGTTTGGGTTATGGCAGCGTGTTATGGGATTATCACTTCTCCGGAAGCGGGAGCAGGGTCTTGCGGTGCTGCTTCCACAGGTTCTTCGGGGGCGCTGCCCGAAGCGGTCGACGCATCTTCCGTAACAGTGTCCTCGGCTACCGGTGTGTCAGCAGATTCTTCGCCGACTGATGTGTCCGGTGTTCCCGTTCCAGCTTCGGTGTCAGTTCCCTCCTCGGCTACAACTTCTGTATCGCCGGCTGCTGTTTCTGCTCCGGCTGCTGCTTCCTGAGTAGTGGTCGCAGTGCCGTCTGCTCCGGTTGCAACTTCGTCGGTGGTGGTTGCGACGCTGTCTGCTCCTGTCGCTGTGTCGCCTGCCCCTTCGGCGCTCTCCTCTGCGCCTGATGTAGTAATAACAACGGCGTCGCTCGTATAGGTATCGGACGAGCTCGTGATTCCTGCGTTCTGGAGCAGTGCTTCGAGCTCTGCTTCACCAATACAAACAGCGCCGACACAAATTGTTTCTTCTGCTCTGAAACTCTTGGCGAAGAAGTTGCCGATGCCGTTTGCAGTATCGGCAAACCAGGCAATCATACGGTCGAGGAAACGCCCGACAAAAGTCTGCGTGCCGTCTTCGGTCGAGGTTGCTGCCGTTGTTGAAGCGAGCGATTCAATCGTAAGGTCAAGCTCTTTGATAGCGTTCACTGATGCGGCGATAATAGGGCGGTCACTGAGGGTAAAATACCCGGTGTTTGTATCAACCCCAACCGCGTCTTCAATATGATCCATCACATTCTGCGCAGAAAAGCCTGCGTAGATTGATTCTGTTTCGAGTCCGCTCGTTGCATTCCAGCGATAGCGAATCGGCTCAAGTCCTCGAATTGCTGCGAGCCCCGTCTCGAACGAGCCGGTAATATCCTTCAGGCGTTCATCCGAGGAAACAGAAAGATTACCACTTGCATCAGTCGTAAGGGTACCTGCGCCAAATCCTGCAAAACGTACCGTGCCTGTTGTGTGGAGCCGTGAGGTTGGTGCACTGACACCAATACCAACATTGCCCGTACTCGACGCAACTGTAAGACGAACCGTTCCGCCTGTAAATATCTGAAAGTCATTACCACTGGCACCTGCCGCTACCTGACCGGGCGTGGTCGTATCATCCTCAAAGACAACCAAGGAGTACACATCGTCAGATTTCAACCGCATTGCATTTGCGGTTCCTAAATATACATCTAAGGGATAGGCTGGGCTTGTCGTTCCAATGCCGAGCTTGCCGCTTAAGTACGAATCGAGCGTACTATCGAGGCGAAGACTTCCGGCGAGAGTGTGTGCGGTAGGGACGGCGCCGACGGTGTGGCGGGGGGTCATTTCGCTATCGCTATCGACAGTCACACCGAGGTAGAGCGCCTGGTTCCAATTGATACCAGAGAGACTCGTGACAGAGCCAAGGAGCGCGGTGAAAAGTCCGCCAGTTGTGCTCACGGTCTGCGTCTCCGTCCAAAGAGCGGTACCACCGGTGGCTGCGGCGTAAAACTTAAACACCATCGTATGGCTGCCGTCTGTTACCGGGCTTCCGCCTGAATCATAGAGCTTGCCTTGGTAATGGATTTTATCATTCGCGGACGCGTGCGCGGTGAGAATCTGAAATGGAATGGTGCTCGCTATAAGGAATGCAACAAAAAGGAGGAGTGCTGCGTGCAGTAGTTTCTGGAGAGTTACGTTCAAGCATTTCATGTAGCACAAGTATAGCATATCTCCTATCATGCCGAGCTGTGGACAACCGCCCTCAAAAGTAGCAAGAACACACCACGCCATTCCTGGCGTGGTGTGTTTGTGAAGAAAGCGCGCTCGGTACGGCACTCAGACATCTTGTGTCTCTGGCGCTCATACGAGTGTGGGACTCATAGACCTGCACGCTCCCCCGAGTCTAGCACAATATCGGAGTTTTGTATATAGTGTCTTCTCCCCGATACTAAGGGGGTGAAGAAAGCATCCTACAAGAAGGAGTATGTGGCATTTGCGCAGCGTCTTCGCGCGGCGCGCCTCGAGGCGGGACTTACTCAAGTTGAGCTCGCGCACCGCCTGAAGCGTCCGCAGTCATATGTCTCAAATATAGAGAGCGGGCAGCAACGCCTTGATGTTGTTGAGCTCAAATATTTTGCTGAAGTCTGCGAAAAACCTGTTACCTATTTTATTGAGCCGCGGTAAGGGAAATACTTTTGTACGTTGTATCTGTGAGAATCACATGGTCAAGCAGGTTGATGCCGAGGAGTTCCCCGGCATTTTTTAAACGTATTGTCACGTCAATGTCTTCGGGCGACGGCTCGAGTGAACCACTGGGGTGATTGTGCGCAACAAGAAGGTGCGCCGCAGAAAGTTTGAGTGCCGGCTCGAATACTTCGCGCGGATGCACAAGCGAACTGTTTAAGGTACCGATTGAGACAATGATGCGCTCGATGACTCTGTTCTGCGTATCAAGATACAACGCGACGAAGTGCTCTTTTTTGGACGAGCGAATGTCATGACACAAACTCCATACATCTTTCGCAGAAAGAACCTCCGCGCGCCCGTGGTTATGCAGACGCTCCGTGAGTGCTAAGAGTGCGATGATTTGCGCCCCCTTCGCTGCGCCAATACCACGCACCGCAGCAAGGTCCGCCGCGCTTACGCCGTCCGTTCCGCGAGCACGTAGAAGCGCAAGCACTTTTTTGCTAAGCGCAAGTACATTCATGCCTTTGGTGCCGCTTCCTAAAAGCACGGCAAGTAGCTCATGGTCAGAGAGTCGAGCTGCCCCGTAGCGCACGAGCTTCTCGCGCGGCATGTCCGTTGTATGCATATCCTTTATGCGCATGCCACGAGTATACCTCGCCACTCCAAAATACAAAATCACGCTTTGGGTCGCGTGATTATTTATAGCGTTCTGATATGTACGTACGGAGTTTTTCAACATCTTCTTTGATGTTCGCAGAGCCAAGCACGACTATCGCAATTGGCCGCGTGGTGCCGCGTATATCGATATTGAAAATGGCGAGCATGGTTTCTGCCGCTGCGGTGGTGTGCCCCACCTTGCCGCCAACAAAGGCGTCATCGCCACTGAAGAGATTGAAATTGGAAAGGTCCTCGAATTGCGGCGCATCGTACACGCCAGGATCAAGCCTGCCCGCGAGAAGGTTGAGTACAAATGGACGATTATAGTAGAGATACTGTGCGAGGCGAGCCAAATCTTCTGCCGTTGCCACGTTCGTCGCAAGGACGCCTGCGGGATCAGCAAAAGTTGTTGCCTGCATGCCGATTGCCGCCGCTTTGTCGTTCATGAGCCGAACATACCGTTCGGTACCCACTGACTCAGCAAGGAGCACGGCGGATTGATTCGATGATTCGTTGAGAAGTGGGTACAGCGCATGAAAAGCAAGCACTGATTCCCCTTCCTTGAACCGAGGTTTTGTTGTTGTTGCCGCAGCCGCTTGCGCTGAAACGATAAGCGGCTTGTCGAGATTGATATACTCAGTTGCGATAAGTGCGGTCATGATTTTTGCGATTGATGCAATTGCGTAGGTGCTTGTTGCGCTGCGCTCAAGCACAACATCATTACTCCGCACGTCCATGGCGAGATACGATGTCGCCGTGACGTCGAGCTGCGGTACGTCGTAGGAAAAATTATCCGAGGTGAAATACTCCTCATACACAACGACGTCCATTCCGGTTTCTGCAAACTCGTAGAGCTTCTGTGCGTCCTCGTCGGTAAGGCGAATACAGCCGCCCGAATACCCCATCGGCACAGGCGTACCGTCCTCGTGGTATGGCCAGCCGTGGAAAAAGAAGTTTCCTTGAAAGGGGAGGTTCCAGTTCGTGTAGACTTGTCCAAATGAAGAGAAGTGCTTTTCTTTTTTTGTCTGCACGCTGTAGACACCTGCGGGCGTCTGCCACCATGAACCGGGGCGTCCTTTTGTTTGAATCGGAACCGTAAACGCACGCACGCCATCGCGGTAGGCAGTGATCTGCATATCCGTGAGGTTTGCTTCAATAAATGAAGCACCTTTTTGTACGAGCTGTTTCGTTGTTTCCGTATAGTAATTTGCCTGTGCACGTACGGCACCTGTCCCAAATCGACGCATGTCTTCTTGTGTGGGGAGCACGTCTTCAAATTCACTCACGCTGCCTGCATCATCTGCCGTAGCATGCGCCTCGCCACTACCCTGCACAAAAAAACCAAGCCCTGCCACCAAGATAAGAAACACGAGCGTGCCGCTGAAAATTTGTATACCTGTTCGCGTTGACATACGTTACGGAGCGCACTATAGCACACCCGTTAGCATGATGCGAACCATGACAAACAGTGCTATTGAGAGCGCAAGAATAACCGCAACCATAATGAGTGACGTACGCGTACATGATCGTGTCAGACATCGTATACAAACATGGATAGCGAGCGACAGTGCGCCAATAAGAAACACCGTCACCGCAATCGGTGCGTACGGGTGTTTGCGAGTATCTACCGTGCGTTCGATGGTTGCGAGTGTGTCTGGCGCAACATCGATGGATTCTGAAACAACACGATACTCATTTGTGTCAAGAAGCCCGACTGCAGCTCCTTGCTTCGAGGCTGGCACGGGGGTACCAAAGAGCTGCACAACGAAGGTTGTCTGTACCCCCTCGAAGGTGCCCGTCGCCATGCCGATGCCGATTTCCGTGTAGGCACCGTTCATGATATTGGCGCGGTGACTCGGTGACGCAAGCCATGCATCAACGAGCTCAGTTGAGGCGGTAAAGTGCACGGCGAGATTCTCTCCTGCACGCAGATACTTGTAGTGTGCTTCTTCAAACCAGTGCCACGGCGTCACACCGCTCGGGCTTCGATGCGCAAAGTATTGATGCTGGAGCATATCGTTCGCCTTCAAGGTAGCCGCCTTATCGAGCACGGCGCTCCGCGTGAGCAGTTTGAGGTTTTCGCTTACGCGAGCCGTATTCGTACCTTGCACGAGCGAACTTGCAACCACCGCTGCCGGCGAAGCTTTTTGTACGATGGCAAAAATACTCGCGCTTCCCGCAATGAGAACAGCGAGCATAATGCATGCATAGCCAATTTTTTTAAATACGGTGTTCATAAGATGTTTTTGGTGCTACTTCTTTCAGGATTGTGGAAGAAGTGGCTATTTGGTCATCACTGCAGCATAGGCAACGGATAATGATGGTGCGTACGCGCCGCCCATACGCGTAAGTGTATCTTTCAAAATCTGTGGATACGCGACGTGATGGAACGGCTCGCCGAGTTCTACCGTGCGCGCAAGCGCAGCTCCAAATGCGGTCGAGAGGTCTCGAACGCGCGCGCCGCCGCCAACGACAATGCACGGCGCCGCCGCAAGTGCTGCAGCATGTGTGTGCGAGGTGATGAGCGATGACACTTCGCGCGCTGCTTGCGTAAGAATCTCGTCGGGGACAGGCACGGCGCCGTCGCGCTTCTTCGCTTCTGCGGCATCAAACGCTCCGCCCATTGCTGCCGCGATACGACGCGTAACACCTTCACCGCCGAGTGAGGCAATGCTGTGTACACCCACAAGTTTACCACCATGTACAAAATATACCTTGCCGCTCGTTGCGCCAAGATCAAGCACCACGAACGCTTTGTCGCCATGTGCCGCCACGCGAATCGTACTAAAGAACTCAAGCTCAGTCGAAAGGATCGAGAACCCAGCACGAGTTACCACCTCACGCAATTGCGCGAGCGTATGGTTGTGTACGGCGACCGCCATGACGGTTGTTTTTTGCGCAGCCTCGTCGTGCGCAAACGGAAACCAGTCGATAGTGACATCCTGCAATCGTACCGGGATGAGATTTTTGATTTGCACGGGAATGCGCGCAGTGATTTCGGTAGGGTCGACAGAATCAATCGTGAGCACCACGGTAAACGTTGCACCATACGGGAGCGTAATCGCCGCACTTTGCGCCACAACGCCCGCGTCGCGCACAACATCGCGCAGCGCTTTCGTATGTGCATCTATATTCAAAGTGACAACCTTCCCTTCAGGTCCACCTTGATACGGCGCAAGCGCAACTTCGCCATAGGTGTCGAGGGTTGGAATTGCCTGTTTTTTTGAAAGCTGCACTACTTTTAAGGTTGAACCGCCAAAATCAACACCAACCACAACATCGCGTGGCAGCGCAGTCTCTATATGGAGCATTTCTTTGAGCCCATCGACAAAACTCTTTTTCATAGGTCGTGCAAAAAGTATACCACGCTCTCTGAAAAACTAGACACCAAAAAACACCACACGGGTGTTTTTTGTGAGTGTTATCGTCGTTCAATCGCAAACGAGAGCACTTCGTCCGTGTAAGTGACTTCATCGGCACCAACGGTTTTCATAAGCTCTTCTTTGAAAAGTGTGACTGTTTCTTCGTGCGTACTGCTAAGCACGAGCGTGATGCGATCCTTCGGTTCGAGCCCCGCATCTTTTCGTGCGTCTTGCACGGCGCGCATAAGGTCGCGCACGTCGCCTTCACGCTTGAGTTCCGGGGTAATAACTTCATCGATCCAGGCACCCGTAAGGGTTGTATCAACAGAAACTGTTTTCACATTGAGTTCATCAGCGAAAATAGCCAAACATTCTTTGCCAAGCTCCACAGGAAGCGTAATAGTCCCGACCGGCTGACGAAGTTTGATGCCTGCCTTTGTGCGAGCTTCGAGCGCCTTCGTAACCCATTCACGGGTGAGCTTCATGCTGGTGAGCACATCAGCATCAACATCATGTTCGTGCGGCCACGCTGCAAGGTGTACACTTTCAGAGTCAGTATCCTCACGAACTTTTTGATAGAGATATTCTGCATAGAACGGCATGACGGGCGCCATGAGCAGCGCGACGGTCTTGAGAGTGTAGCGAAGTGTTCCGAGCGTCGCCTGCTTGTCCACGAGGTCGTCACCCTTGAGGCGGTCGCGTGAACGGCGAAGATACCACACCGAGAGGTCGTCAATAACGTCGAGGATTGGACGCGTTGCCTTGTCGAGCTCATACGTTTTGTACGATTCTGTTGACGTGCGTACTGCATCAGAAAGTACTGCAACCATCCAGCGGTCGAGCACCTGTGTCGAAGTCGCCCCTGCCTTTGTGCCATCTGCATACATCTCATACATCTGGAGTACGTTATGGAGACGTCCGATAGTCTTACGCTGGATTTCCTGCACACCCTTTTCCGAGAAGTTTACATCCTCTCCACGCACGATTGGCGAAGTAAGGAGATAGAGACGCATAGAGTCTGCGCCGAGCTTATCCACAAGCTCCATCGGGTCGGGGTAGTTACGGAGCGACTTCGACATTTTACGACCGTCTTCTGCAAGCACGAGACCGTTGACGATCACGTGTTTATACGGGGACTTCCCGAAGAGTGCTGTGCCGAGCACGATAAGCGAGTAGAACCAGCCTCGTGTTTGGTCGACCCCTTCAGCGATGAAATCCGCAGGGAAGCCAAGCCCTGTTTCTGCATTGAAGCGGTCAGTATTTTCAAATGGATAATGATGCTGTCCATACGGCATTGAGCCCGATTCAAACCAACAGTCGAAGACGTCGGGGATACGCTCGAGCCGCACACCATTTTCGTCACGGACTTCAAGATTGTCGATGTACGGACGATGTACGTCGAGTACATATTCGTCGTTGTGGGGGTAGTGCACGAATGTTCCCGTAAGCACTTCGCCGTGTTCGAAGGTTCTTCCGGCATGCATATGGTCAAACACGTCGGGGATAGCGCCTTCTTCTTGGAGCATCGCACGCAAGATATTGAGCGGCGAATTGTGTGAGACAATGAGTACTCGTTTTCCTGCATAACGCGCATCGATATCCGTCAAGAATGCACCAACACGACGACGCACTGCTTGGTGCGATTCACCTTCTTCCGGCGTTGCGGTGTACCAACTATCCGCAGCACTCAGGAATGCATGATAGTCGTCGATTGTTTTGCCATCAAGTGCACCCACTTTGATTTCTGCAATACGTTCATCATAGATAATCGAAGTGGGGTCGAGTCCGAGTTCGCGGGCGACAATCTGCGCGGTTTCTTTCGTACGCTGAAACGGCGACGCAATGATAAGGTCAATCCCCTTGTCACGCAGCGTCTGCGCACCGCGAAGCGCCATAGCCTTACCGTTTTCGGTGAGTGGATTTGCAACCTCGATTTTTGTTTGCGTCACGTTCTTCACATTCGCCTCCGCCTCGCCATGACGCATAAGGAAGAACTCAGTACCACTGCGGGGCACATGTGCGAGAAGTTCTTTGAAGGAACCGAATACTTTAAATTCTTTCGTCTGCGGGTTACGCCAAATCGGCAGCGGCGCGCCCCAATAGCGCTGACGAGAAACTGCCCAGTCGCGCGCGCCTTCGAGCCACTTGCCGAAACGTCCTGTCCCGACATGGTCAGGCACCCAGTTTACGTCGTTGTTTGCGGCAACGAGCTTGTCCTTAATCTTGGTCACCTCCACAAACCATGACGTCGTCGCGTAGTTGAGGAGCGGCGTCTCACAGCGCCAACAGTGTGGATACGAGTGGGTAACGTTTTCTTTCTTAAAGAGCAGGCCTTTCTGCGCAAGCGCACGCACGATTTCAATATCGGTATCAAGATGTGAAATTTCCGCATCGGCATCGTCTTTTGGCTTCACGAGATACCCCGCCCAATCCGTGACAAAATCCATGAAGCGACCGTTCGTATCAACATGGTGTACAAGCGGTATGTTATTTGCTTTTCCAAGCTGCATGTCGTCTTCGCCATAGGCTGGCGCGATATGCACCGCACCGGTCCCGGCTCCGAGGGCTTCAACATAGTCCGCATGCCAAATCTTCCATGCGTTTTCGATATTCGGAATCTCTTGATTCTTGAAATAATCGAACGGTGGCATATACGCCTTCCCTTCAAGTTCACTGCCTAGGAATTCACGAACAATGGTTGCATTGTCTGCGCTTCCAAAGAGCGACGCATATCGAGCTTTCGCAACAATAACTTTTTCAGTCTTTTCCTCTCCACTCACGGAGACCAGAGCATATGTTGCATCACGATGAACTGCCGCTGCCATGTTACCTGGAAGTGTCCACGGCGTGGTTGTCCATATCAAGAGTGACGTATCAGGAGTCTCAACAAGCGGCAATTTCACGTACACCGAAATATCTTTGATATCGCGGTACCCTTGATTCACTTCAAAGTTTGAAAGGGTTGTCCCACAACGCGGACACAAGTGCATCGACTTAAAGCCTTCGTACACGAGCCCTTTTTTATGAAGCTCGCTAAACACATGCCACACGCTTTCGCTGTAGCTTGCATCCATGGTGCGATAGTCGTCATCCATGTCGACAAAGCGCCCCATACGCGGCACAATCTTGCGCCACTCATCGGCGTATTCCAAAACTGCGCCGCGCGCTGCTTCGTTAAAATTCTTCACACCATAGGTTTCAATGTCACGCTTCGTCGCAAGTCCGAGCTTCTTCTCAATAAGATTCTCAAGGGGAAGCCCATGACAATCCCAACCCCAACGACGCGGCACACTATAGCCATTCATCGTCCAAAAACGCGGAATTGCATCTTTAATAGTACCTGCAAGAAGGTGCCCGTAATGCGGCAGCCCCGTTGCAAACGGCGGACCATCGTAAAAGGTGAACTGCCCGTTTGGCGCGTCCTTTTTGACACTCTTCTTAAAAATGTCATGCGCACGCCAAAACGCAAGCATCTCTTCTTCGCGACGTGCAACGTCGCTCACTTTTTCATTTTCCATAGAATTTTTCTTTTGATCGCACAGATATCAGCCGTGCATTAGTAATGTGTGGAAATCAGCCACAAGTTCACAAAAGCGAACATACTCTGGAGCATAGCAGAAAATGTGAAAAAATAAAACTTTTATGGTAGACTCATGAACATGGAATATCTCTCAACACAGCCCTATAAAGGTGTGCGCGACTTCTATCCGGAGGACATGGCGATACAGCGCTACATTTTTGATGGATGGGCGAAAACTGCGGAGCGCTTTGGCTACGCCCGCGTTGATGCATCAATTTTCGAACCGTCTGCGCTCTATAGGGCAAAAGGCCAGGAAAACGAGGAAATGGTGAATGAGCAGACATACACATTCACCGACCGCGGCGACCGCGAAGTGACACTTCGCCCAGAATTAACCCCAACGCTTGCACGTATGATTGCGGGCAAGCGACATGAACTCTACTTTCCTGTCCGCTGGTACTCTATCCCGAACCTCTACCGCTACGAACGTCCGCAGCGTGGACGCCTCCGCGAATTCTGGCAACTCAATGCCGATGTCTTCGGCGACAACACTATCGCGTGCGATGTCGACATGCTTGTCTACGTCGCGAATATCTTTAAAGATTTCGGCGCAACGCTTGACACATTTGTGATTCGTGTTAATGACCGCGGCTGGATGAATTCTGTTTTTGACTCACTCAATCTCACCGACGAACAGAAGCGTGCAATGTTTTTACTTCTCGACAAGAAAAATAAAATCACTGCGGCGGCATTCGATGCAGAAGCAAAAGAAATTATCGGCGCAGATTTTACTCTTCCCTCACCTTCAGCTGATTCGCGCATCATGCAGACCGTAAACATCCTCCATGACCTCGGGATTACCAATGTCGTCATTGACCCCGCTATAGTTCGTGGCTTTAATTACTACACCGGTCTTGTCTTTGAAATCTACGACACAAACGAAGAAAACTCCCGCGCGCTCGGCGGCGGCGGACGCTATGACAACCTCACCGAAATGTTTGGCGGTGATCCTATCACAGGTATCGGCTTCGGTATGGGGGATGTCTCCATGGTGAACTTCCTCATCACGCACCAGCTACTCCCTGAAAATCTCACTCCTGCACCAACCTTGACCATTCTCCCCCTCGAAGAAATTGCTGCGGGCGAGGCTATCAAAATTGCAAACAAATTCAGAGCTGAATACATCGCGACCGTCGTTGACGCCACCGACCGCAAACTCGGCAAAAAGCTAGAGCACGCTTGTGACGACGGCATAAAATTCGCCCTTGTTCTCGGCTCTGATGAAGTCACCTCACAAAGCTACACACTCAAAAATCTCTTTACTAGAGAACAAACAACCGGCACTGCCGAAGAACTTATCAAGAAAATCCTTTCCTAACTCATGCGCTATATTGTCTTCGATATCGAAACACAAAACCTTTTCCAAGACGTCGGCTCACGCGACCCTGCCGCACTCGATATCTCCGTCATCACCGTCTACGACTCAGGTACGGACAAATACACCACCGTCGACATCAGCGAACTCGAAACGATTTGGCCAATTATCGAAGCGGGCGACGCGCTCGTTGGCTACAATAGTAACCATTTCGATATCCCGATTCTCAACAAGTATTACCCCGGTGACCTCACCCAAATGAAGTCAATCGACCTCATGGCATCTATTCAAGATTCCCTCGGCAAACGCCTCAAGCTCGACGATGTCGCCTCAGCAACCGTGAACGCAAAAAAGACCGCCAATGGTCTCATTGCGGTGAAATGGTGGCGCGAAGGCAATATCGCAGACATCAAGAAATACTGCGAGCAAGACGTCCGTGTCACCAAACAAGTCTTCGACTACGCCATGGAGCACGGCAAAGTCTACGTCAAAGAAGGCACCAAAAAGCGCGAAATCCCCATCGATACCACCCTCTGGAAAGTCCGCGAAGACGCCCCAATGACCCACACACTTATGTTTTAAATAAAAATCACTCTCCGTGAATGGAGAGTGATTTTTATTCTTTTTGCTGTGCCTCCATGTGGAATCGAACCACAATCCCGGGCTTAGAAGTCCCTTGTTCTATCCATTGAACTATGAAGGCGTATCTGCACTTTAGCGCAGAATGAGCACAGCTGCAATGCCGAGGGCGGCGCCCGCAAGGAATGCGCGGCGCCACGTAATATGTGGCAAAACTTTGAGCGCAACATCTTTGCCGACAGCACCAAGGTAGGCGACGAGGAAAAATCGTGCGAAGCGACCAATGACTGACGCAGCAAGAAAGGCAAAGAAATTTATGTGGAAGACGCCGCCTGCGAGTGCGGTGAGTTTATACGGCACCGGCGTGACGGCGCCAATCATCGTAAAGAGAAACGCGCCACGATCGAGCATTGCGGCAATTTGTGCGAACGTTTCTTTTCCATCTGTCCATGCAAGAATTTGCTCTCCCCACGCGTCCCATGCGTACACGCCAACAAGATAGGCAAAGGTTGCACCGAGCACGGAGAACACGGAAGAAATAATTGCATAGCGAACCCAACGGTCACGATGGAGCGCAACCGCAGCAAGGAGGAACGGGTCTATAATGACCGGGAAGAACGAGGACTCCAAAAAGGAGACTCCCGCGAGTCCGATGCCGACATTTTTATGATTTAGTTTTTCTTTCATGATGTATTGCCTGGATCCCTCCAGGATGACAAAAGTTCCGTAGGTTGCTTTAGAAATATTAATACATAAATCCACGTGGATTTAACTACTCATCTCACCAGAACCAAATCCGTCACTTTTGTCATCCTGGAGGGATCCAGGCGCTAAGGCAATAGACGCGAGTTCTAATGCACCTCGGTGCCGTGCGGCAATGGTTTTGCTGGATGAAGAAGTGAGAAAGTCTCGTTGTCACCCGCAGCGAGAATCATACCATTTGATTCGAGTCCGCGAATAGTGCGCGGCGCAAGATTTATCAAGAATGGACACTGCTTGCCGACAAGCTCTTGTGGATCTTCAAAGAATGTGCGGATACCCGAAAGGATTTGGCGTGGTGCTTCTTCGCCAACATCAACCATAAGTTTCAAAAGCTTATCAGCACCTTCAATTGTTTCAACAGACACAATGGTGCCGATGCGGATGTTGAGTTTTGCGAAATCGTCGTACGTAATTGTTTCCATAACATTAGTTTCTGCTTAAAAAAGATTCAAGTATAAGTGCGGCGGCTGACGCATCTTTGAGTTCTGTCTTTCCCTGAAAGCGGGTCGCGGCAACCGTTGTGAACCATTCTGGTTCGAGATGAATCGGGAGTCCTGTTGCCAGCGTAAGGTCGAGCATGAGCGCCTCTGCACCTGTGTGCGCAGCATTTTCTTTTCCTTTCATGTCGAGTGAGTGCCCAATCACGATAGCGCCAACCTGCTTTTCCTTGACAAAACTGACAATCGTGTCATTTAGTTTTGCGTCATTCTTTACCACAGCAAGCGGGAACGCCATGTTGCCACCTTCGTCTGAGAGGGCGAGCCCCACGCGCTTCGTGCCGTAATCAATGCCGAGGTATCGCATATTATTCTTGTGTCATTATTTCAGCACCCTTCTCCGTGATAACAACGGTGTGCTCAAAATGTGCGCTCTTGCTGCCGTCTGCCGTGAAGATACTGTAGCCATCTCCCTCATCATCGTACAGCACATCGGGGCTTCCAATGGTAGTGATGGGCTCAATGGCATACACGTGCCCTACCTGAATTGCAGGTCCAGTACCTGCCTTACCAAGGTTGGGAATCATTGGCTCTTCGTGGTTCTTGTAACCAACGCCATGACCTGCAAGATCTTCAACGATACCCAATCCATACCGTCTAATATACGTCTCAATTGCATGCGAAATGTCACCAATGCGATTGCCTGGCTTTGCGGCCTTTATGCCCTCTTTAAGCGCCTCGCGCGTCACTTTGAGAAGCTCTTCTTCGCGCTGCGTAATAGTACCAAGTCCGAACGTAATGCCTGAGTCAACAATCATACCCTCATAGCCAATCGACATATCGAGATTGATAATGTCGCCGTCTGCAAGAATCTCATCGTCTCGCGGCACGCCATGCTGCACGGTGTCGTTCACCGAGATGCACATACATGCGGGGTACGGAAAATCAGCAAACACCGGGTGGTACCCGAGAAGTGTTGGTTCGACACCATACTTAAGTGTGAGTCCGTGTGCGTACACTTCAAGGTCGCCTGTCGACATACCCGGCTTCGCATATTCCTTTGTCTCGCGCAAAATACGCGCAAGAATCCGCCCACCTTTACGCAAACGTTCAATCTCCTCTGGTTTTTTCTTCGTAATCATACTTGTAATTATCTTGCGATAGTATCATATCCAAACAAAAAGTACACGCTTTGCACAATGTTTTTTGGCACGTTCGAGGTATACTCATGAATACGATATGTTCAGCACAACCGCCACTGCTCTTTTGTCGCTTCTTGGTGCAACCATGTCGCTTTTTGCTAGCCTCGATGCAGCGCTTCTTGCGCAGGTGAGTAGTGTCGCATCGACACAGGCAATTGTTGCAAATGTTGCCCCAACGGTTGAGTCGCTCACTATTGCAGGCAATCAAGGAGCCCCCTCATCGACCTTCGAGCGCACCATAACCTTCACTGGCTTTGCCGATGATGAAAACGGTGACCAAGACCTTACTAATGTCTCGCTTGTTGCGTGGCGCGACGGCAATCCGCTCGGCGCGGCATGTTCGTCTGACCCAAATCATTGCTACCGCGTTTCCCCTTGCACTATCGATGTGAACACGGGCACCAATACAGAAGTCTGGTACTACTGTTCGTTTTCTATCCCCCAAGCCTACGCATATGGAAACTGGCAGGTACGCGTTACCGCAACCGACGCCGATGCGGCAACTGGCATACGGGAAGAAACCTTCCCTATTGATGCCTTCGTTTTTGAACCGCCGGTAGCACCAGCAGAACCCGAAGACGGCTCGACCCTCATCGGCAGCATGCCACAAGAACCCGCAGTCTCACCCATTACTACGCCGAGCACGCAAACCGCAGGAACCCCGCAAACAGGCACCCTCCCTCTTCCCGACACCTCGAGCGGAACCACCGCAACAGGCGCTGACTGTATCGCTGCATTTTATGCGCGCATGGAAAAACCCGAGCCATCCATACGTCGCGCACTGCGTCATACCGAAGCATGTAGCGATTCGCTCCGTGTTGCATCGCGTGACTCTGGCCTCTTAGTGTTTGACATAAGCGACGGTGTCGCCCCAACAAAAACAACAACGCGCGCCGTAACAATCGAGCTTGCTCCTGGCGCATCAAAGACATGGCTCACACTTCGGGCACAGCGCCGCACGACTGAAGACTACCCCCTCTGCCTAAGTACTCCTGCGAGCGCATGCAGCTCATATAACTACACGGTCGTCGACAACACCTTCTTCGACCTTTCTGCAGAGGACGATTTTGGAGAGTCATACCCTAAGCTCAGCGCGCCGGCGCGCATCACCCTCATTGTTCCCGAAGACATGAGCGACAGAGCGGTGCAGGTATACCGCCACAACAGAGAGCGCAACCTCTGGGAAGTTCTCACACTTGAGATGAAGGATGCACATTCGGTCTCCTTTCGCACCGCCGAGCTCGGTGTCTTTGCGCTCCTTGTCGTCGACGAGCCAGATGTTGTGCAAAAGGAATCCTCACGCCTCATAACACTCTTCCTTATTGCAGGATTACTCCTTCTCTTCCTCGCACTTATCCTTCTCTTCCTTATTGCCCTTCTCCGCCGCCGCCCTGTCGCCCTACTTCAAGGACCAATGCGCAGCTCTCGGCACGAATCACCCAAGGAAACAAAAACCCATGATTAACAAAATTCTTGCCATAGATCCTGGGTATGACCGTATCGGGGTTGCACTTCTTGCGCGTGACGAGTCAGGGCGCGACGTCTGCCTCTTTTCAACCTGCGTGCAAACCGACAGAAAAGCATCGCATCATGAGCGCCTCTTCACTACTGGTGATGCAGTACGAAAGATAATCCTCGAACACGAACCGACCGTCTTCGCCATTGAAAAACTATTCTTTCAAAACAACGCGAAGACCGCCATGCTTGTTGCCGAAGCGCGTGGTATCATGCTCTTTCTTGCACGACTACATAACCTCGAAATCCACGAATACACCCCGCAAGAAATTAAAGTCGCCATGACAGGCCACGGCGGCAGCGACAAAAAAGCTGTCACCGATATGGTTAAACGTCTCGTCAAAAACGTTCCCGAAAAAGCTCTCGACGATGAGTACGATGCAATAGCAATAGGTGTTACCTGCCTCGCTCATCTCCGATAACGGACGCGCTGGTTTTTTCGGCACCATGTTATACTCGTGACATGACTACACGAATTGCAATCAACGGCCTTGGCCGTATTGGACGCGCATTTTTACGACGCGCACAAGACTTCCCCGACCTTGAAGTTGTTGCGGTGAACGACCTCGGTGACAAAGAAAATCTCGCCTATCTTTTACGATACGACACCGCATATGGACAGCTCCCCTACGAAGTCGGACTTGAGGGCGACAACCTTCTTGTCGACAAACGTGCTATTAAAGTTTTCCAAGAGAAAGACCCGGCGAATCTTCCTTGGAAGGACATGAACATTGATGTCGTGATTGAATCAACCGGATTCTTCACTGAGTACGAAAAAGCAAACGCACATGTCCTCGCTGGTGCAAAGCGCGTCGTGATTACTGCGCCCGCAAAAGGCGATGCATCCATCGGTGGCACCATGCTGGTTGGTGTAAACGAAGGTGCACTCGGGGAGCTTAATGTAACTTCGAACGCATCGTGTACTACAAACGCCTCCTCGCCGATTATTACCATTCTCAAAGAGTCCGTAGGTATTGAGAAGGCACTCCTCAATACCGTCCATGCCTACACCGCGTCGCAAGCACTTGTCGACGGCCCCGCGAAGAAGGACTTTCGCTCAGGACGTGCTGCTGCACAAAATATTATCCCTTCGTCAACGGGTGCCGCAATCGCTGTCACGCAAGTGCACACCGAGCTCGCTGGCAAGTTTGACGGTATCGCTATGCGTGTGCCAGTCATAACCGGCTCCATTGTCGATATTACGTTTGTCGCTTCACGCGATACTACCGTCGCCGAAATAAACGACATCCTCCGCAAAGCTGCCGAAGACCCTCGCTGGGAAACTGCTTTCACGACAACCGACGACCCTATCGTCTCTTCCGACATTGTTGGTGCACCATTCGCCTCTATTGCCGACCTCTCCTTCACGCGCGTCGTCGGCGGCAACCTCGTCAAAGTCCTCGCTTGGTATGACAACGAAGCAGGCTACACCGAGACGCTCATCCGCCATGTTCGCAGCGTTTCAAAATAGACACAAAAAAAATTACACTCGATCGAGTGTAATTTTTTTGCCTATTTAACCGTAGCGACAACCTTTTCAAAAACAGAAGCGTTATTGAGTGCAAGGTCTGCAAGCATTTTGCGGTTGAGTGCAATTCCTTTCTTTGACGCGGCATGCGTATAGGTACTCCACGTCATACCAAGTGCACGAAGTGCAGCATTGATACGGACAACCCAGAGGCGACGGAAGTCGTTCTTCTTGTCCTTACGGTGCGCAAACGAGTAGTTGTACGCATGGTGGAGCGCTTCGATAGCCTGTCGCTTCTTGGTCGAACGACCGAAACGATAGCCCTTAACTTGTGCGAGAATATTGCGGCGACGCTTCATTGCCATCACTCCGCCTTTAACACGTGACATAGTTTAGTTTAGTTATTCTGCATCTACTACCTTCACGATAGTCTTCTGCACTTTGAGTCCTGGGAGGAATCGGCGGATAATGCGCTGTGAAAGCTTGAGGTGATTACCACGGCGGAGCTGCTGGCGCTTGCGGCCTGACTGCTTTGCGTTGAAGTGGTTGCGGCCAGGGTTGCGAGCAACGAGCTTGCCGTTCTTGGTCACCTTGATACGCTTGGTGTATGATTTATTTGTTTTCATGATGACTACTTCTTTACAGCTTCTATAATAGTGCTGAAACCTTTTGGCGACTTCTTGATCGGCTCAGCCATGCGATGTTCGCCTGGAATGAGTTTGAGGAAGCGTTCAAGACGTTCTTTGAGGAACGCTTGATCCATGTACTTATAGCGACCAGAGAGGAAGAGGTCGACTTTGACACGGTGCCGTTCTTGGAGCCACTCGGCGGCGCGTTTCGCTTTTACTGCGAGATCGCCGTCGCCGGTAGCTACCTTGACTTGTATTCCCTTCGTTTCCGTGGTGTGTGATTTTGCTTTTACTTCTTTTGCTTTCTTCTTGAGTTCGTACAGATATTTCCCGTAATCCACGATTTTTGCAATCGGTGGTTTTGATTCCTCATTGATAAGAATGAGGTCGAGACCGGCTTCTTTTGCCTGCGCAAGTGCGTCTGCGCGGGAAAGAATGCCAATATTTTCACCATCCGCAGCAATGACGCGAAGTTCATGCGCGCGGATGTCAGTATTGATACGAAGATTAGGCTTCAAGGTAAATAAAATAATTATCGCACACCAGTGGATTGGAAAGGAAAACCCTCCCTCTCGCACGGAATACGCGGCTGAATATACCACAAATAGCCCCGAAGTCAAAGGGTCTTCCTTTATCTGCAGTGTTACAGAACACCACTAGCTCTGCTAGTGGATGAATGCAGCCAAAAAATTAGTGCCGCCGGAGGACGGCGTATGCATGCAGCAAACTCCCCGGTACCGCACGGAGTGTTACGGGGGGGGGGGATCCCCGTAACACTCCGTGCGGGGAGTTTCAGTCCTGGGGACATGCTCCTGCCACGGAACTTCCTTCTTCGCACCAGGTTGTTTGTGTGTGGGCGCCCTGCCCTGCTTCGTCAAAGTGCACGAGGCGCTCGAGTACGCGTACGTTGGTATTGGCAACGCCTCGGGCGCTTACGCGGGGTGTTCCTGATGCGGTCTCGTCGATAGTAACAAACACACAGGCAATGCTTTGCGTGCAGCCATCTGTGCCGAAGGGGATAGCGTATTCGACGGTAGTGCGATAGTTTTTATCACGCGAAAGTCGCATAAGCGCATCATTCTGCCCTGCCTCCGCGTAATGTAAAGCGCGCGCCGCACCAAACTCACTCTCAACGGCAATGCTTTGTGCGATAGAAATTGCTGAAAACGCAAGGGCAACCGTCACCACAAGCCCCGCAAATACAAAAACAAGCGGCAGCAGTGCTACGCCTCGGGAATCATTCCGTTGTGTCTTCTTATGCTCCATACTTATTCAAAACTTCTTCGTGATGCCGCGCCGTGTCGCGCAGCATCGTAACGGTACTCGTTTGCACCATAGGCATGTTCCGCCTGCAGCTGCCACCTGAGTCCGTCAAACGTGCTGCCCGTCACCTCCTGAGTATTCTCGGTATGCGTGAGTGCAAACTGCGTGACCACGACTCGGTCGCTTGTGAGTGTTTCAGCAACACCATCCACCGTGCGTGTGAGTGCACCATCAAGAAGCGCATAGGCAATCGTGCTTGAGCCATGCATCAGGAGCGTTGAGGTTCCCACAACTCCCGACGCCGGTGTAACAATACTTGTTGCACGCTCGACATCGCGGGTAAGGGTTTCGGCAACGTAGCGAAGTGCGGTGTCGGTAATAGCAACCGCTTCTGTCTTTGCGCGCGCATTCAAAAAGGAAATGTAGGTCGCTGAAAGCACCACAACCACAATCGAGACAATTGCGATATATACCAGAAGTTCAATAAGTGACATCCCGCGCTCCATCCATGCAGTATACTACGACTCCTGAAAACTGAGACAAAAAAAAGCCGCCTCCCTGGGAAGCGGCCTGCCTTTCGGCAAAACAAAAAGATCATTTCTTAGCAGGCGCCTTCTGGCGGTCTGCTGCGGACTGCACGATGCGAAGCACATCGCTCACCCGCGACCAGTTCTGGCACACGAGTGGTTCGAGGAGTGTCACCGTACGTTCAACACAGTCGCCGTTGTAAATGGCTTTGTGCGTGTACGTGTAGACGTTCATGCGTGCGTCGTTCTTGTAATTGGTGCCCGTGTTTTCCACAGGGTTCCAACCGACAACGACCGCATCATGGTAGGTGCCATTCCCCGACGTTGAACGTCCGACGGAACTTCCCTTTTTCAAGAGCGTCCGCGAATAGTCGCGGTCGGCAATCTTCTTCAGAAAGACCGTGCGTTCTTCCGCGGCATAGCCGAGGATACGCAGAAACGGCTCCGTGGGTTTGCCACGGACAGGATCGACAGCCGCGCGCCGCCAGACATGTACCGGCCCCACGACCTTGAAGAGGTCAGCGTCGGTAATAATGGGCGCACCTGCGCACATGTCGAGTACCACTGCTTGTGGCAGTGGCGGTGACGGTACAGGCATTGCAACAGCCTCCGGAGGCGGCGTGCTTTGCGGTTTTGCAGCAGGCGGAGGTGTGACGGGAGGCTGCGCCGTGCCTTGGCACTGCGCAATCGCTTTGTCGCACTTAGCCTCTTGATCAGGCGTCAGCACGTTCACACCAACGCCGAGACCGAGAATCGCAGCGCACGCCGCAACTTTCGGATACGAGGCAACCACATGCAGAAGTCCTGAGCAGCCGCCAACTGGTGTTCCAATACTCATGATGAATACTCCTTAAGAAAATTGAGGGATTACCAGCCGAGCCAGTAGTTTGCGAAAATGCCCACATTCGACGCCGAAACGTCAGAGCTGGTCTTGGTCTCGTGGGTGTACTTGACACCCACATTCAGCGTGCCGTTCTTTGCCACAGGCAGCGCGTACTTCACGCCGGCGCCGAGCTGGTTCTTGTTGTTCCAGTCGTAGCCTTCGCTGTCGCGGGCAATCGTCGCATCAACGAACGGCACCAGTTTCCCGGAACCAACCTTCGTTGCGTAGATGCCCTGCTCGGCATGCACCATGAGAGCGGTGTTGTTCTTCTCCCCTGGCGACGTGCCATAGCCGAGCTGCCCCCAGGTCGAACCCGGGGAGCGCGTGCCATGACCCCAGCCGAACCAATGGCCAACTGAGATGTAGGGCGATGACGCTGTTTCGTGCGACGAGAAGCGATTTTCATGCGCAACGCCGAGGCGTAGCGCAATCGAACCACCCAAGAGCGCACGTTCGAGCTTGATGCCCGCACGGAGAATCGCCTTGTTGTTCCAGTCATGCCCGTCGCTGTCTTTCGACACCGTTGCGGAGACAAACGGAACCATCGTCAGCGTGTTGCTTTTTTTGAGCACCACGCCTTGTTCGACATGAACCGTCGCGAGCACGTTCCCCTCTTCCGAGGGTGACGTGTTGCCGATGGAGCCCCAGGACGAGCCAGGGTACTTGTTCGTTTCTTCAGCGTACGCTGCACTGAGTGCAGTGACAGCTGCGGTAGCAATCAGAATCTTTTTCATGGAAACTCCTTGGTTAGTGAGTGGAAGAATGATGTTTGAGAACCTCGGAAACTGTCGCAACAGGAAGCTTGCGACGACGCACCTCGGCAACAATCTCCGGAAGGAGCGTCGTTGACCATGGTCCCGTATTTACCGATCCCACGTCGTGGAATTGCAGCACGAGCCAACCGCCGTCTTTTTCAAGACGATCAAGCACAGCCCGGATATCTGCCATGGTCATCGTCGCCTTGAGTGGCAATGAGACAATGCGATAAGGGTCCTGCACGGGGAGCGGATTCACTCCGTCACCTCCCCATGCATCACGTTGCGATGCATAGTTCTGCTTTATGAGACGCATGCTTTTTTCATGCATTGCGCCATACGGCGCAGCAAACGAAGTGGGGCGAAATCCACGCTCGCGAAACAACTGCATCGACGCACTGATTTCCTGCGCAGCAGCCTCTTCGGGTGATTTTGCAAGATTCACATGCATATGCGTATGCGCGCCGATTTCCCAGCCATGCACATCAACCTCCTTTGCATCATCCCAGCTAAAGTAGCCTGGGAAAAGCTCGGGATTACTCATCGTTGCCGTTGCGAGATAGACGGTCGCATGTATGCCGTGCTTCCGAAAAAGCGGGTAGGCATGCGTCGCGACCGACTTGTACGCATCGTCGAAGGTGAAGCTCACCATTCGAGAGTACTTGTGGAAGTCATCAGGTAGCGCGAACGCATTCCCGAAAAAGCACAAGCACAGAACGACGATGCGATAGCGGATGGTTTTCATGTCAATCCTTTCTAAAGGTTATTTTCCAGAATACCGTGCTGGCGTAAACCATTTGCCGCCGGCCTTACGAATGACGATTGCTACCCAGAAGCCTTTCAAAAATGCATAGGCATCAATGTATCGGAACGCTATAAACCTCCATGAGTGATAGAGAATATCAGGACGCTTATCGACAACTGCGATAATGACTGCAAACACGGTCGTGAGAATCATGTGTGCAAACGGCAGAAGCATGAGCTTGTAGTCTTGAGCATAGAGCCCGTACACCGGCGCCAAAAACATGGTCAGGTAAAAGATGAAACTTTCACCGTAAAGCAGCGTGCACTCAAAGTCAATCGCTTGACGGAACGCGTACAGCTTGTGCTTGCGATACGCCTGCCAATTCCCCGTGTTCCAACGAACGAGTTGTTTGAGGTAATCGCGCGGCGTGCGTGGTGACTGGGTGTAGACCAAAGCCTTCGGGCAGTAGCGGATTTTGCCGAGACGTTTTTTGTGGATTTGAAGGGTCACATCAACGTCTTCAACCAACGTATCTTTGCTCCATTCAAGACTTCTCCAGACAGTGCTTCGATAGATGGTTGCGCAACCAGGAGCGACCGAAATCACCCCCATGTTGTCCTGCCCTTTCTTGTAGATGAAGTGCGCCACGGCATGCACGAATTCGCGATAGCTCGTCATGTAGTTGTAGTTCGGAGCGATAGGTCGCCCGCACACCACCACCACATCATGGCTCGTGAATCCGTCATGCATTGCTTCAAAGTAATCGGGCCGAACACAGGTGTCCGCATCCATCAAGCCGATGAATTCGTACTTGGTATCCAGCTCGAAGACATCAACAACGCGCGCAATGCTGTGCGCCTTGCCGATGTTTACTTCGTTCCGCAACACGTTGACGCCGAGCTTTCGTCCGATGTCTCCCGTGCTGTCTTTCGAACCGTCGTCAACGAGGTAGATGTTCTCTGCGCCAATGCCTGTAGCGAGGAGCGCAGTGAGAGTGTCTTCGATGACAACTGCTTCGTCCTTTGCAGGAACGATAACGCAGGTTGTTTTCATGCAAACTCCTTTACGAACACGAGGTGTTCACGATCACTTGTTTCAACATGTAGGTTCCTGCCGGGAGATTTTTCTCGACAGTAATTCGCGGTCCGAAGACCGAGTCAGGAGCAATAATGCGCCCCGGCAACGTGATGCACTGAATGCCCAACCGGGCATCTGCACCAATGAACGCACCGAGTTTTTCGCGCCCCGTGTCCACAAGACCACCCGCAGCTGCGCTGTGGATAGTCCTGTAGTCGAGACGGTGATTGCTCGTGCGTACTTGCGCGCCGAGATAGACCTTCTCTTCAAGCAGCGAATCTGCAACGAAGCACTGCGGGCCGATGCTACAATTGTCTCGCAGCACCGCTCCTTTGAGCTCTGCCGCAAAACCAATGCGAACATTGTCGCCAATCTTCAGCGGGCCACGCAACATGGCATTGTTACCAATGAGGCAATTCTTGCCAATGCTGATAGGTCCTTGCAAAAATGCACCGTGACAAATCTTCGTGCCTGCACCAACAGTAACATCTCCTTTGAGAACTGCTGTCGGCGCAATCGATGCGCTGCTGTCTGCGTACGTACCCAGCATATGAGTCATAACGTTTACGATGGTTGCGAGCTCACGCTCCATATTTTTCCACCACATAGTGTTTCCTTTTGTGTATCGGTTGAATGCTCAATCAAGAATCATCTTATGAACCATAAATGCTTCACACATATCACGAAGACCGATCTGCTGTGCATGGAAGCGCGCAGCGATTTCGAGTGTTTCGGGCTTCATATAGTCCCGATCCATTTGTGATTCGTGACAGCGCAAAGCATCCATTTTTCTCCCCGAAAATTCACCAATGTTGATGAAGATCTGTGGGTCAAATGCAGGCCATGCGCTCGGTGTTTCGTAGCAAAGCACTTGCGGCACCTTTCGGTACGCAACCGCGCTTGCTTCGTAGGTTGTGCGATGGTCCTGGTGACGGTCGCCTTTGAACATCGTGTAGACACGGTGTGGAGCATACCGTCGCGCGGTGTCTTCAAGAACCGTAATGATTCCATTCAAATGCTTGAAGAGTTCCCGATCCGGGAAATCGTGCACCAGAATATTATCCTCAGGTACCCCAAGCACACGCAGTGCACTCAGTGTTTCCTTGTGACGGTTGACGTCAGTTGCACCGTGCTCACCTCGAGTGAGGATGACACAGTACACATCGTCGCCCTTGTCGACATGGCGAGCAATTGTGCCGCCACATCCGAGTTCAATATCGTCGGGGTGAGCCCCGACTGCCAAAATTTTCTTCATGCCAATACTCCTTCGTAAGCATCAAAAAACAGAACATGTACTCATGTGTATAATCTTTTTGCTGTCAAAGATCTGGGGAACGTACAGAATCATTTTGAAGAATGCCACATTTTATGCATAAAGTCAAATATGTTTTGGCTATGCGTTTTTGTGGATGTGACTATAATCGTAGCATGTATCCTATCCATGAGTATGCGCCGTCACACTTCCCTTCGCTACGGGAGATTCCTGACGTGCCTGCTACTTTTTTTATGCGCGGCACGCTGCCTTTGCCGGGTACTCGTATGCTTGCGGTTGTGGGAAGTCGCGACTATACAAACTATGGCAAGCAGTGTGTGCAGCATCTTATCAAAGGACTCCGAGGCTACCCTATTTCTATTGTGTCAGGACTTGCACTGGGGATTGATGGTCTTGCACATGAGGCAGCGCTTGATGCGGGGCTGCACACCATTGCGATTCCAGGGAGTGGTATTGCGGACAGTGTATTGTATCCACGAAGCAACCGCCATCTTGCAGTTCGCATTTTGCGTGAAGACGGAATGTTAATGAGTGAGTTTGCGCCAGAGGAGAAATCAATGCCATGGATGTTCCCCGCGCGCAATCGCATCATTGCAGGTATTGCTGATGCAGTGCTTGTGATTGAGGCAAAAGCAAAATCAGGAAGCCTTATCACGGCACGACTTGCGCATGAATACAATAAGGACCTCCTTGTGGTGCCCGGAAATATATTCTCTGAAAATAGCGCAGGCGTGCATCAATTCCTAAAGATAGGAGCAACACCTGTAACGAGTGCGCTTGATATTGTGCATGCACTACATCTTCCCGAGCGAACTGAAGAAACCACAGCTACCGTTAGCTATCCTGAAGGAACGCCAGAAGCGCTCGTGCTCCACCTCCTTCGCGAACCAAAAGCATCTGATGTTGTTATTCGCGCGATACAAGAAAAACACCAACTCTCTGTTGGTGCGGTGAATACGCTTTTGATGCGTATGGAGCTTATGGGGGAGATTGTGAGTGGCAGCGGTCTACTTCGCAGAAACTAAAGCACAACTTTGTGGTAATCAATCTAATTCTTACAAAATGAGATGAAATTGTGTGGGCTGGAGGGAGTGCGCAACTGAGCCGTACCTGAGTACGGTGAAGGCGTAAGCGACTGAAGCCTGCGCAAGTTCGCTCATTTTGCAAGAATTAGGGCGACCAGTTGACTATCACTTCATCTACTGTTGGCGTAAACAATCCCGCAGTATCGCATTCAACAGAACATATTTTTACACGATACCGATAGTATCGCTTATCATTGAAGTGGGGCAAACATCCTGTCGCATGCAGATCGATTGGCGTGTTTGCTGGTTTCTCAAACCAGTCATCAGCTGAGCAGAGTGCGCCGCCTCGGAACTCCCATGCAGCACCATCATCACACGCAGGCGCATTCCCCGCGCCGTTTGCACAGTGCGATGTTGCAAGCTGCAGTAGCACACGCCCCTGATCAAAAGATGGTCCGCCAAGCGCGCCACGCCATGAAAGAGCGTTATACCCCGCGCCGACTGGTGTTCCCGTATCAAAAACTCCCGAGTCGAGCGTGCCCCAAATAGGCATGAGCGGGTCAATTGGTTCGTACTGATACGTCGTGATGAGCTCAACCGCGAGCGATCCGTATTCAACATTTTGCAACAGCGCGTCCCAGACAAAGGTGTAGTCGCCAGGTTCCGTGACACGCTGCGCGAAGTAGGGACTTACGTCATAGAGAAGGGTGAACGAACGACCTTGCGGACGAGTATTCGTACGGAAGAATTCTGCGCGAGTGGTAGAAAACGTTTCGTCATCAATCGAGATGGTAGCACCGGGCGTTGAGGTACCTACCGCAGGATAGGCGATGCCCGTAATTTGTATAAACGCACTCTGTACCGAGGGCGATGTTTCAGTGACCGAATAGAGAAACGGCACGTGCAGTTCTTCAGGTGCAGTATGCGTACCTTCGGCCTGATAAATATACGAGCGCGTCGTACGATTCTGAAACTCAGTCGGCTGCACTTCCTCCGGAGCAAGCTGCGCAAAAACAGTCACGCTTCCTGCGAGTGCTATGCATACCAGTATACTTATGAGTAGTTTTACGTTTGTTGACATGACTCCTGGATCCCTCCTGGATGACAAAAGTAACAGGCATGGTTTTAGTGAGAGATATCGTTAAAATTTACGTCGTTTTAACTCAGTAACCTATCTAAAACAGCGCATGCAACTTTTGTCATCCAGGAGGGATCCAGAATTACAAGCAATGCTTGCAACCCTTTCTTACTTCTCCATCTTTACAGAAATTGTACCCTTATCTGTTCGCACCCCCCAATACCAGACACCATCCTCATTTGAAAGTGCTTCAACACCTTCAATATGTGCGTCCGCACGCCCCGACATTGCGCGAACTTCGGCAATTGCTTCATCAATTGTTTTTGCATTACTTGGCATTGGTACGCCGAGCGCGTTCACGGTTGCCTCCTCCTTAAACGTAACCTCACCATCTTTTACTTCGACAATGTAGCCGACATCCTCCTTCGCGGAGCTTGTGAAGATAAACCGCCATGTAAGTGCATCGCCACGCTCGTTGGTTGTTTCGCGCGGTTCAAAGGAAGCAACGAGAGCACTTGATTGCCATGCCTTTGCTTCTTTTTGCGCTACCACAAGGGCTGCGTCATACGCACCGAGGTTCCCCTCAGGCGACACAACCGGCACGCTATACACCCCTTCGTCGAGCGGCCCATACTGCCATACACCATACCCAAGCACGCAGAGCGCGAACACCGCCGCGATAATCCACGGCACCGTATGTGGATGTCGTTCCGCTGAAGCAGGAACCTCGTACACAATTTTTGATGATTCTTTTTTCATACTGTTCTAAATATTTAAGTAACAAAACACTCAACTGACGATCAAAATCGGATGAAGTTGTGCCGGCTGGAGTGAAATTTTCTCGGAGTCGTACCTGACGTACGTTGGAGAGAAAATTTCACGAAGCTGGTGCAAATTCGCCGATTTTGGGCGTCAGTATGTTGGGAAATAGTAATAGTTTAGTATTGCCTTTGCCCCCATTGAGGACACCGTATCCGCACCGCTCACCTGCACATCAAGGAGGTTTGAGGCACTCGTGTCTGCGGGAAAATCGAGATTGTAGCCGTCGGGCAAATGATACAGTACTCGATACGGTATTGAACCTTGTGGGTTTTTCACCGTGATTGTTTTTGGTCCGATATTGTTGACGTTGACCGTGACCGTGAAGTCGCCCGAGGCTTCTGCAATACCGAAGACTTCAACGAATGCGGAGGTTTGCACCACCGGCTTCGACGCAACCATTTCGGAGACGAAGACATTGAATGTTTTTGCACCGTCGTCGCCTGAAATACAGGTAACGCCCGAACCTCCTGTCCATACTTCGTCTTGCGCATGCATCTGACAAATATAGAACTCGGAAAGCTTGTTGATACGCTTTGAGGCCTCCTCGGTAATGAAGGTGCAGTGCGGTTCGTTTTCCTGAAGTATCGTTTCGGTGCCGAGTGAGTCTTGTGAGATGACCTGATAGTAGTATGCCGTCTCGGCCACGAGGCCGGTGAGCGTTACCTGTGGTGCGGTACCGTTTGATGCAGGATACTCAACAAAGTCTGCCATTGATGACGACGTTGCAAGGCGAACTTTATTCGCAATCGGCGAGAGAATTGACGACGCAGTCCATGCAATACGCGCCGAGGTATCCTTCACCAAATCATGCGCGGTGCAGCCAGGGCCAGTACCGACGCCGCTCACGGTTGGCCCGCCTGTTGCGATGGTGAGGTCTATGTTCGCAGGCTCGCCATCGCCAGAGCCGTCGCCTCCGGGGTTACTGCCGAACGCAACCCATGCAGAGACTTCATTCGTACTTACATTGCGCACTCGTGCCCGCCAGTGATACGACGCATTATTGCTGAGCTCTGACGTCACACTACCAAGCACCGCTGCGCCACTGTAGAGTACCGAGCCCCCGACAAAGATACCCGATGCATCAAATGCTGTACCGACCGGCTTTACTTCAACTTCAAGTGCGAGCGTTGCTGACGTTTGTGCGCTCAGTGATGCGGTGAAGGTCACCGTTGACGATGCAGCGGCCTCACCAACTGCCACAGCACTTCCATTACTAAACTGCCCGGTTCCTCCCACGCCCGAGATGTCTGGTGTATTGGGCGTGGTACTAAGCACGTTCAACGTACCCGCACCAATGGAAACTCCATTCGTAGTAACAACAACCGTGTTCGCGCCAATCGTAACGCCAGGCGGCACGGTCACCACAATACCGGTATGTGACCACGAAACAAGCGTTGCGGTAACGCCACCAATCGTGATGATATTCCCTGCATCGAACGATGTTGGACAGGTGCCCGTTTGGCAAAGATGATTACCTGTAATAGTGATAGTATCGCCGGCAACACCTGACATTGGCGACATACTTGCTACCTGTGGCGCAATGGTAAATGTCGGCGCCGTTGCCGCTGCCCCATCAGTGCGCTCGAGGGTGATGGTTGCGGTATACGCGTCATCAGGAATACCTCCGGGCACCGTCACACAGACAGAGGTGTTTGTCCACCCGCCGACAGTACACGAACCGCTCGCGGTCAACTGAATCGTTGCGGTTGCCGTCCCCCATGAGCCTGAGAACGTGATAGTTCCTGCGCCTGTGCCGAATGCTGAACCTATGAGCTGGATAACACTTCCTTCTGCGCCACTGTTCGTACTTGGTGCTGCAATCGAGGTAATGCTTGGATACACCACAAAATCTACTGGCGTTGACGTTTGTCCGCCTGTAGTGATGGTAAGTCCGTTGACTCCAGTTCCGCCAAGGTTGTCGATAGATGCAGGAATGGTAAACGTAATACTGGTTGTCGTCCAACTCGTCACGTTCGCACAAGGAATCTGGTAGCCACCGATGGTGATGAAGTTTGCCGTATCGCATTGTGCACCAAAATTTTCTCCCGTAATAGTAATGCTGTCGAGGGCAGCGCCGCCGTCGTTGACTGCCGTGTTGGTAGTATTTGTATAGCCGTTACCACTTCCCGTGATTGTTGGCGGCTGCGTAACCGTAACTGTCGTCGATGCAAGTACCGTGCCGCTGATATTGGTACAAGAAATACCAAAGACGGTCGACGTTGCAAGCGGCGCGGTTGATGTCGAGCCAGAAGCCCCTAGCGGACCTGACCAGCCGCCTGTTGCCGTACAGCTATCTGCATCCGTTGCCGACCAGGAAAGTGTTGAAGTGCCATTGAGATTAACGCTTGTTGGCGACGCCGTAAGAGAAACGGTTGCCGCACTAACTGGCGAGACCGTAACCGATGACGATGCGCTGCCGCCGGGGCCGGTACACATAAGTGAGAATGTTGTTGGCGCAGTAATAGCGCCTGTTGACTGTGTGCCGGATGTTCCCAAGGCACCACTCCATCCGCTGCCTATTGCGAAGATCGTCGTTGCGCCACTTGCTGTTCCTTGCATAAGCGCAGTAATTTGTGCGGCGGTAAATGCGCCCGTGTCGATACGAAAATCTTGTACGAGCCCATTGAGATATGGATCCGGCCACTGTGAGCGACCAATCCAGTTTTGCGTGGTGTTGCCAAGACTTGACGGCGTGAGTGTCATGTTTGTGTTGCTGCCAACCTGTACACCATCAACATAGAGCACACCGGTTGTGCCGCTCATCGTTACCGCAACATGATGCCAGCCGCCTGTCGGGAGTGCTGCGGTACCGTTTATCTGCTGCTCACCTACTGCTGGCGTTCGTATACCAAAACGAATCACATTGCTACCGCCACGAGGCGCCAAGAACATATAGTTGTTTGTTCCTGTCCCAAAATCGAATATACGCATCCAGGTGCTTAGGGAGTTCATGTTAACCCACGCGGAGATAGTCGTGACACCAGCAGTCGCGACAACGCCGGTGGGTGCCGCCGCATACTGATTAGTACCATTCATACTGATTGCTCTTCCATTATTTTGTCCTGAAACCCAATTTGCACCATTAAACAGCGTAACATCATCCCATGTTCCTGAAGCGCTACAGGATGTAGCGTTTGTTGTTGACCACGAGAGGTTCGTCGCGCTACCGAGCGCAACGACTGTCGCTGCAGCAGTGAGATTCAGCGTTGGCGGTGGGGTAAATGTGACAGAACCCGCAGTAATTGCGGTACCACCTGTTGTTACCGTTACTGTATTTACACCTGCTGAAATACCAGACGGCACCGTCACCACAATCCCCGTATGCGACCATGAGACAAGCGTCGCCGTAACACCGCCAATCGTAATCGTATTACCTGCATCGAATACTGTCGGGCAGGTGCCGGTCTGGCAGAGGTGATTGCCCGCAATAGTAATGGTATCACCTTCCAAAACTGTCGTCGGTGTCATGCTTGTAATGCGAGGAAGAATGGTGAGTGTTGGCGCTGTTGCAACCGCACCGTCTGCACGCACGAGCGTAACGGTCGCTGTATATACGTCATCAGGAATGCTGCTCGGCACTTCAACACACACCGAGGTGTCCGTGAAGTCGCCAACAGCACACGAGCCCTCGGCAGTTGTATGGATGGTTCCCGTCGCTGTGCCCCATGTACCCGAAAAGACTACGGCGCCTGCGGTGGTTCCGAAATCGGTACCAATAAGCTGTATGAGTCCATCGGTGTCACCTACTGTATATTCGCGTGCCGCATTCGTGCCGATTGCGGCAATTGAAGTAACCACGGGATCTGCACCAACAATAAGTCCGTCAGGTAGGAGAATACTGTGAATGATAAAGTTCCTGTCAAGGTTTGCCGTAAAATCTATTCGCGAATATGACTGACCGCCTGCATCGAGCGTTACTGGGTCATCAACACCGTCTGTGCCCGCTGTCGGTATTGTACCGGAGGCAACAAAGATACCGTCAGCGTTATACAGCGTATACATAGCTGAGGGACCGGCTGCTTGTGCCCAAGCAACCTGTACCTGTGTAGTTGTTGCAGGATTATCAAAAATAACACGCAAGAGCTCTGAGGCGCCGCCTACATTGTCAATCTCGACACTGCTCCACCCCCCTACAACACCGTACCCTGCCGGGAAGTCTGTTTTCCGCGCAATTGTTGAAAGTGTACCATTCGCATTGAATGCATACACCTGAAAACCCTGGTCTGTCGTAAGAACATTGTCGACGGTGATTCCTGGCACCACCGTCACTGACGACGTTGCCGTACCCTGTGCCCCCGAACAAGCAAGGGTGAAGGTGGTACTCTGCGTTATTGGACCGACGGTCTGCGAACCGCTGGCGCTAAGGGTTCCGCTCCAGCCTCCCGACGCGGTACAGGAAGCTGCATTGGTTGACGACCAGGTGAGTGCGGTTGATCCGCCAAGCGCAACGGTGGTATTTTGTGCGGCTAGCGTCATTGTTGGCTCGAGCGGTGTCGCGCTCTCTACTTCAATCGCGTACGTGCGGTACTGCTGCGACGACGACGTGTTCATAAAAATGGACGAACCGTTCGCGGTCACACCGTTTGTGTCAGCAGCCACAATAGAACCGTTTGTTCCTGATGACTGCATGCGGATAGTTCCCGCTCGTGACCATGTCGGTATAGAGAAGGTCTGTGTGGCACGTTGCCCCCCGAACCAAAGAATATGCGAGGTGTTCGTTGTGCCGGCGAGTGTGAGTGAGGGAAATGAAACAGTAGCACTTGCCCCCGTCCATACACCTGCAAAATTGGGGAGATTCGTCGCACTGTAGTCACTGCGTACGCCGCGGTACGCAGTAATAATCACCTTATTTGCACTCGCCCAATTACCGAGCGACATAGTGGGGCTGGTGACATAGATAAAACCAATACGCGACGAATTGTTGTTGCTACCGCTGCTCGGATCGATCGCAGTCCATCCTGAAGGAACGCCGACAGGTGTTGCGTTTTGTCCACGGTAGCCCACACCAATAAGAATGTCGCCTACCTGCACGCCCGCAGGCATCGTCGCAGAGTTCGTGCCTGTTGTCGCCCCAATAAACTGAACCGCTGCATGCACAGAAACCGGCATGAAAAATACGCCGAGAGAAAAGAGAGCTATGTTGAGTGCGCGCATCATCTTCATGTGCAGAGATTGTACCACGCGCGACTAAAAACAGTCTGTGGAGACTGCTTCCAAACCGTCTAAAAAACGGCGACGAGGATGAGCGGTGCGATAAACCAATAGAACGCGGTATCAGGATTTCCAAAAAGCGTGTCGAGTATGCCTGAGCTGAGAAGCGGGAAGGTAGTAAATGAGATAACATGAACCGCAATGATAATAACCTGCACCGCACCAGCACTTGCGTAGATAATCTTCTTACCGAAAAACTCAAACGGTTTTTCGTAACTGCGATGGAGAATATATGAGGCAATCCAAAAGGTAAACGTTTCAAAAAGCGCGAAGAGTGCAAAGCGAGCTAGCGATGAATCCCCTAGAATCGACGTCGCGAGTTCATGGTGCGGGAACATGAGCCAGACAAGGACCGCCAAGTAAAGCGAGAGCAGCACGAGGCGGAGCGACTCAATTCCCCATTTCATTCCCACGCCAAGAAACACGGCGAGCACGACAAGCAGTGTTGCGAAATCGAGGAGAATGTTCAAAAATGCAGAGAGCATAGGATATACAATTATGATGTTGGGCGACGTTTTTTATCGCGAAGTGTGATGCGCATCATGTGCGCAAGCGCTTGCGGCGTAACTTCGTGCGGTGCACGTTGTAGGGCAGAAACTTCAGCGGCTTTTTCGTCAAAGTGCTTGCGAAGCTTTTCTACATCTTTCGGTTTCAGGGGGTGGGATTCGGCAAGCGTATCTTCTTTGACTGACGGTGCGGGGGTTTCAGGAATGACGACAGAGACGACTTCAGGGGCGGTGCGCGGCACCGGCTCTTCATACACTACTTTTTCGGGAGGTGTTATGCCTGCAAGTGCAGCGGCGAGAGCGTTTTTTAAGTCGTGCTGCTTCGGTGGTTCGTGATCTACGTACGCTTGCTTTGTCCCACGCTCACGCGCACTTAGGTCTCGAGCAGGACGACGTGGCGGACGCGCCTCTTCCCTAGTTCCTGCTTCAGGTCGAGGTTCCTTGCGTACAGGAACTTCTTGGACTGGTGTAGGCTTTTCTTCGAATGTCTCTTCTTCTTTTTCAGGGGATGTCGTCAAAACTTCTGCAGGGCGCGCTTCACCCAAACCAGAGAGGATCGCACGTAAGTCATCTTTATGACGCGACTTTTCCTCATCGGAAAGAGGTTTTCGATCATCAGGCACCGCACGCTCTGCGCGAGGACTTCGCTCGCCTTCTTTTTTGAAATCTTTCTTAAAGTCTTTTTTTGCAGTTGATGCTGATGCGAATTGTTCCGTATAAAATGCATTTACTTTCACCTCGGCCTCCGCGCGAGGCAAACTAAACTGCTTACGACTCTCCGCAATCGCCACATCGTAGTATGTCGTCTCTGGTTCACGGATTGGCGGAAGTGTCTTTGCAGAAAACGGCGGCGACCCGATGCCATCAATCATCATGGTGAGATAAATCTGCGCAAAGCCAAGCGAGACGATATCCGTCGCCATAAAAGTCGGCTCAAACATCTTTTCGAGCACCTCCGCATCGAGCGGCCCCACACGAAAAGTAATCGTGGTACCCACGTTGCCGAACACCGCATTACGCACGTCTTCTTCCATTTGGTCGACGTACTGGTGCGCGATGGTGAGGTTGAGTTTATATTTGCGCGCCTCGGACAAAATGTTCGCAAACGTCGCGTTCGCAAAAGACTGAAACTCATCAACGTAGAAATAAAAGTTTGGCGCAGCGGCGTGCTCACGCGGTGATAAATCTGCACGACTCATCGCAGCAAGATAGATACTCGTCGTAAGCATTGAACCAAGCAGGTTTGCGTTCGACTCACCAATGAGTCCTTTTGAGAGGTTCACGATGAGGATTTTGCGTTCATCCATAAACTTACGCAAATTAAAACTTGTGTGTGACTGCCCGATAATGTTACGCACAACGGGGTTCGACGTGAACTGACCAATTTTGTTTTTAATCGCATCGCCCGCTTCTTGTGCGTACTTTTCGGAATACTTCGCGTACTCGTCTTCCCAGAACGACTTCACCGCAGGGTCGGTGACGTGTGCCACCACCGCATCTCGATACCCTTTTTCGGAGAGCATGCGGTTCACACCAAGGAGTGTCGCATCAGGATATTCAAGGAGCGCCGAGAGCGTGTACTGGAGCAAATACTCCATACGCGCCGACCATGCATCGACCCAAATCTTCTTAAAGACCGACATGAGTCCGGCAACTACCAAAAACCGCTTGTCTGGGTCAACGCGCTCGAGCACATTGAACGCAATCGGGTGCGCGAGATCAGACGGATTAAAATACAGCACGTCTTTGAGACGCTCTTGCGGGATATGTCGCATGATGGCGTCTGCCGATTGTCCGTGGGGGTCGATAAAAGCGAAACCTTCGCCATTACGAATGTCTTGCACGGCCATGTTTTCAAGCAGGGTTGATTTGCCCATGCCTGACTTCCCGATGACATACACATGACGAGTACGATCCTTTGCGCGTATACCAAACGGCACACGCTTCCCGCGCGCGTCCGTCTCTGCAAAATAGGTAATTCGCTCAGGATCTATCGAGGTCATACTACCCGAAAGTATACCACGAATGTGCGAAACGATATGCATTATGCTACACTGCTCCTATGGCAACGTTTACCAAAGACCAAGCGTCCAACCTCGACCAAACACTTCGCCCTAAGGAGTGGGATGAGTATATTGGGCAAGCAAAAATTAAGGAAAACCTCCGCATTTTGCTCACCGCTGCTCGCGAACGCGGACACGCCGCGGAGCATATCTTGCTCTACGGTCCTCCCGGGCTCGGGAAAACAACGTTAGCGAACCTCATTGCGCGCACGCTCGGCACCAACATGAAAACAACCTCTGGCCCCGCCATTGAACGCGTCGGCGACCTTGCGGCAATCCTCACCAATCTTTCCCCTGGCGACGTCCTCTTCATTGATGAAATCCACCGACTCTCAAAATCAATCGAGGAGGTACTCTACCCCGCAATGGAATCTGGTGTGCTCGACATTATCATCGGTAAGGGACCCTCTGCGAGAACGGTACAACTCGAGCTCCCCCCCTTTACCCTCGTTGCGGCAACAACACGAATGTCATTATTGTCAAGTCCGCTGCGCTCTCGCTTCTCTGGTGGCACATTCCGACTCGAGTTTTATACTGACGACGAGATTGCTGCTATCCTCGAACGCTCCGCACATCTTCTCGAAACAGAGCTTGCCAACGGCGTCCTCTCTTCTATTGCGACCCGCTGCCGTTCAACGCCACGTACCGCAAACTATCTCTTGAAGCGCTGCCGCGACTTAGCACAACTTGACGGAAGCGCCATCACGAATGACATTGTCGACCGCACCTTTGCCCTTCTTGAAATCGATCACCGCGGGCTCCACGCCCCTGACCGCCGTGTGCTTGAGGCAATTATCCACAAGTTCCGCGGCGGCCCCGTCGGACTCAACACGATCGCTGCAGCAACAGGCGAAGAAGAGTCAACGGTCGAAGACGTGCTCGAACCCTACCTCATCCGCGAAGGCTTCCTCGAACGCACCCCAAGAGGCCGCATCGCCACTGCGGATGCACAGAAACATTTATCAGAACTTAACAGCTAACTCCAGGTTTTTGTCATCCTCGGGCAGTATGAAAATAAGGAGGCTTTGCCGACTGTATTTTCAACTGAACCGGGGATCCAGGATTAAGAGCAATGCTTGTCAGCCTGGATCCCCGGCTGTCATGAAAGTATAGTCGGCAAAGCCTCCTTACTTTCGTAGACCCCGAGGATGACAAGTCTTTGAGTATAGTGCATTAATTTAAAAATAATCATGTCAGGACATAATAAGTGGAGTCAAATTAAGCGCCAAAAAGGCGCCACCGACGCCAAGCGCAGTAAGATTTTCTCAAAGCACGCAGCTCTCATTGCGATTGCATCACGGGAAGCTGCAGGCAATCTCGCGTCACCCTCCCTTGCAACAGCTATCGACAGGGCAAAGCGCGACAACATGCCAAAAGAAAACATCGACCGTGCCGTCGCAAAGGGCACCGGCGCGGGAGGCGCGTCTATTGAGCCCGTACTTTACGAAACATTCGGCCCAGGCGGCGTCGCACTTCTTATCACCGGCTTTACCGACAACACGAACCGAACCTCGCAAGAAATCCGTCATCTCCTGAGCAAGAATGGCTATGCGCTCGGCACGCCCGGGAGTAGCTCGTGGGCATTCCAAAAAAGTGATGACGGCTATGTCGCAACAATGCCAATCGATCTCTCTGACGACGACGCAGAAAAACTTGGTGAACTCATAGACCTTCTTGAAGATCACCCCGACATTCAAGATGTCTACACGTCTGCAAACGATGCAGACTAATGCAAAAACCGCTACCTAGAGCGGTTTTTCTATAATCCTCCTACGATGCCTTATAGGTATTTACTGAGCCGCATCGTTTACATTTCACTTCAACGGATGATTCTCCGCTGAGGTCGCCACGAAAAAGCAATTTATGGCAATCACAACGGTACTCTTTATAGTCACTCATGGTCTTATTATTCGATGATAATACTTCGTAGTATGCACGAACCGAGATAAAGAGAAGATAAAATTATTCCTTTGCGTTACATGAAATTACTCTATTCCAAACTTTACGCGTAATATCATACTCGAACGTATATCGCTGCGTATTTCGCATGAAAAGGCCGCGCAGCACCACCGTGACATAGCGCCATATCCTCGAAGGAGCCTGCGCGTCTACCTGTGCGAGAAATGTTGCTATCCACATGGCGTGTGAGACGACGACAATTCCCTCCTCATGCGCTGCATGCGCCTCGAGAAAGAGCTTCGCTTCATGGACACGATGCCCGAGTTCGTCTAAGGTTTCTTCATCACCATACCGTACTCGACGCACAAAAAGATGCCCTATCGTCGCACCTGCGAGTGCCAGGAATGGCAGTGAGAAATATGAGCGCCCGATAACCTTCGTGCCGTTATATTTTTCTGTAAAAAGCGCATGCTCTTCCGGGACACACTGATGCTTTCGTGCAATGCGCTGCGCCGTTTCGACAGCGCGTTCATAGGTGCTTGTATATACCTTCGTTACAGGCTCGTGAGCGAGCTCGGTGGCGCACGCCTCTACACGCATAAGCCCCTCTTCCGAGAGTGGCGTATTTGCAGACTGAAAGCGTCGCGCTGCACCAAGTCCTGTCTTCCCGTGTCGAACCAGTATTACGCGCATAACTCAACAAACGCACATTCGAGTGCAATCGACGGGATTGAGGCTGCGCCAATGCCTTGCCGTGCCTCAAGAAGTCTCTGCAGCATCTGTGAATTTACCCGAGCATTACCCACGAGTGCACGCAGTGCTGGAGCTTCCTCGCCATAGGAGAGCACATAGTCATCGTTTTTTGTTGCGCGCAAAAGCATGACCGCACGTACCCGTTCAATGAGAAGCGTTGCACACATATCGATACTCGCGGTCTGTGCAGGCACACGAGTAAGCGCCGCGAGCGCGGTCTTAGCGTCGCCTTGCCCAAGCGCCGCAAGCATATCCTGCACCAGCGCGCTCGTTGGCGCACCAATAATGCTCGCTGCGTCCTCTGCGGTCACTGCGCCATCCTTAGCCATAAGGAGTACGTTTTGCGCAATAGAGAGTGCGTCGCGATACGAACCGTTTGCCGCAATCGCAATGGTGTCCGCAACTTCCTGCGGAAGAGTAACCCCTTCACGTTCAAACACATGCAGAATAAGCGCTGCGATTGCCGCACGGTCTGGTTCATGCAAGGCAAACACCTGACACCGCGAAAGGACGGTCTCGGGAACTTTCTCAAGCTCTGTGGTCGCCATGATGAACACCACATGACGCGGTGGCTCCTCAAGCGTTTTCAAAAATGCATTCCAGGCACTCTTCGAAAGCATATGCACTTCGTCAAGGATATACACCTTGTACGGTGAAAGAAACGGGAGCGCAACGACCGCCTCATTGAGGTCACGAATGTTTTCTACAGAGTTATTGGATGCAGCGTCGAGTTCATAGAGATCTTCATCAGCAACACCGAGCTCACGCGCAAAAATACGCGCAAGGGTTGTTTTACCCGTCCCGCGAGTACCTACAAAGAGAAGCGCGTGCGGGACAGCGCCTTGCGCAATCGACGCCTGCAGCACCTGCACGACATGATCCTGCGAGCGAACATCCGTGAAGTGTTGCGGGCGGTATTTTCGATAGAGTGTATGTTCCATGCCCTCGAGTATACCATGCGCACTCTCCCCTGCGCAAAGAAAAAACACTACGCTAGAGCAACCGTAATGTTTTCTTGGGTCCGAAGACTACTTCTTTGCGGTCTTCTTCGCAGTCTTCTTTGCAACCTTCTTGGCTACTTTCTTGACAACCTTCTTAGCTACTTTCTTGGCTACTTTCTTAGCTGGTGCCTTCTTTGCAACAACCTTCTTCGCAACCTTCTTCGCTGGTGCCTTCTTTGCAACCTTCTTAGCTGCTGGCTTCTTCATTACCATGGGAACGTATAGTTAACATGTTTATAATCTCGACCGCAGAGTGTGTCTGCTTCAGATTAGTATGCGGTCACTTTGAAAAAAAACAAAACGTCAACCTGTGGATAACTCACACATCGTATTGGTAACAAGTTACGCATGAACGGCAATAACTTCTCTTTCAATGTCGATGTCTGTATGTTCTTTTACCGCTTGTGCAATAGACCGTGCGAATACATCAACCTCTTCCGCTGTGGCACTGCCATAGTTTGTGAGCACGAGCGGCTGCGCTTCCCACGCGCCAACACGGGCGGCTCGTACACCACGCAGCTTGAGTACGTTATCGAGAATCCACGCGATGGGAATTTTTACCCGAGCGCCTTCGAGTACATACCCCGGCAGCTGCGGGTATTTTTCCTGCAGTGCGTCATAGCTTTCTTTTGCTATGACAGGATTTTTAAAGAACGATCCCGCAGTACCGTACTGCGCAAGATTAGGAAATTTTTTGGCACGTATGGCAATCAAGGCATCTCGAATTTCTTGCAGTGACGGCGTGTGTTCTGAGAATGCCACCGCAAGGTCTTTATAGCTTAGCTGCGGTGCTCCTGCGCGAGACAGAGCGAGCGTTACGTGTGTGAGAATAAGATGCTTCCCCTCTTCTCTTTTAAAGAAACTCTCACGATAGTCGTACGCACACTCATCGTGGGAGCGCACACTGGTGCGTTTCTCCTGCGTATCATACACGGTAATTGAATCCACAACGCTCGACAACTCAACACCATATGCGCCAGCATTTTGCACCGCAGCGCCTCCTATACTTCCTGGAATAGCACTGAGATTTTCAATACCCCAAAGATTGTTTTCCACTGCAGCTTGAATAACGTCATCAAGTTTTTCGCCTGCACCAACCGTTACGAGAACCTTTCCCCCATGTTCCTCATACACAATCCCGCGAATTGCCATATGCACAACAAGTCCTCGAAACCCCTCGTCGGCAATAAGGAGATTTGAGCCACCGCCAAGCACGAAGGTTTTCAAATTATTGTTTTTAGCAAAGCGGAGCGCATCACGAAGTTCATCGAGTGTTGTTACTTCCGCAAAGAAATCTGCGGTGCCACCAATCTTAAATGTCGTGTACGGCGCAAGCGGCACCTGTGCACGAATGAAGCGCGCTTCGTGCGCGCTTAGTTCGATATGCTGCATACTATTTCTTTTCCTTCTGTAACTCCTCGATCATTGTTTGTATCTCTGCGGACTGCGCGTCCGTAAGTGACATCTCCGCACGCGCGATCTCAAGTATCGTGATTGCTTCAACAATCTTGCCCATGTTGTACGCAACAATCGCGTAATTTTTTCGTGCATCGTACGAGGTGGGTTCTAGCGCAATGCGCTCGCGATATAACGCCTGCACCCGCGCAAATTCTTTTTGTCCGTACAGTGCTTGGTAGAGGAAATCGGTCGTCGCTGCAGCAGCAAGGGCTTCGTCTCCTGCGACAAGTTCGTCATAGAGCTCCATTTTTCCTGCATGGATTGCACCGAGTGCATAGATCATACGTGCGCGCATTTTCGAGGTGTCCTTTTCGTATGCGTCCTGTAGGTATGCAAGTCCTTTCTCTGTATCGCCGAGTGAGATATACGTGAGCCCAAGATCATGCTTCAGCGATGTTTTTTCGGGTGTCAGCTTGAGTGCTTCAGTATAGTATTGTAGCGCCGCCGCAGGAAGGCCCACAGAGCGATACATACCGCCCGCGAGGATATAGATGCGCGCATCGCCTGGTTTCTCTGCAATCTGTGCATTTATTTCTCGCTCTGCAACAGCAAGGAGCTGCGTTCGAGCTTCTTCGCTTGCCGCTGAAGGAGCGGCTTGTGCAATAAATTGAAGGAGTTGTTCACGAACCTCCTGATTGCCGAATGAATCTAGTGTAAGAACGCGCTCAAATTCAACCATGCGCGCAGTTCCGTCTGTTGTCGTAAGCGCATCAATAATCCCCTGCGCGGTACGAATTCCTGGCACATTGACGGCGTAGAGCACGCCCGCAAGGAGTATCACGCCAACAGGAACGGCAACATGCGCCCAGGCTTCTTCACCAAGCTTCGGCAGAACGTACGGTTCCCCTGCATGCATCCTGTGAATGTACGCGAGCACAAGAGCAAAGTAGATATAACTTACCACGTTGTCGAAGACAAAGAAGTTGTGGACCGTGTACGCGACAAGAAGGCCGGCAAGAAGCGCACGCACGAGAAGGCCCTCTTCTGTTTCTTCCGAAGAGGTTCGCCGCATAAGGAGCGCGAGCGCGATACCGATGAGTCCGAAGTAGAGTGTCGCCCCAATAAATCCACCCTGCACAAGCCAATCAAAGACAATGTTATGCGCGCGGTCGTACCACTCCTCGGCACCGTACATTGCCGGGTTGTAGTAGGTGTTGAAGACGTAGTTGAAACTTTCATGCCCCCAGCCAAAGAGCGGGCGTTCTTTCACTCCTTCCCATGCCATACCCCAGTTCGTGAAGCGGATGCCGCCTTCGCTGAGAGAAATATGCGTGAGACGCTCGAGTGTCGGTGAGTTTTGCACCAGTGCGGTATCACGCAGCGCCACGAAGGAGCCAACGAGCAGTACGCCGAGGATAAGCGCACCACTTGCCACCTTTCGCACACGCGGCATGCTCGCGCCGCGCACGGCAAGGAATAGCGCCGCAGTGCCGCCGCCCGCAAGAAGCCCAAGTACTGTGCCGCGAGTACCCGTCTGGAAAATAAGTGCTGCAAAAATAAGTGCGAGCACTCCCGCAGCCCACCGTCGCTCCGGCACCTGCGTCTTAAGTGCGTACATTGTCGCGATACAAGCACTAAAGAGCATGTACACCGCCATGTATGACGAGTTTCCGAGCGTACCATCAATACGCCACGAAGCCCCTTGGCTCACCGCCGCCTGACCGGATGCCTGCAAAATGCCGTACCCCGCGAGCAAGGTAGCGAGCACAACATTCCAGCCAAAAAACTGCTGCCACAGCTTCTCGGTTGTCAGCATGCTTGCAGTCACAAGGAAGTAGAGAAAGGTGTGCACGAGGGTAACATACCCATCCATGCGTTCGAAGTTACTCATGAAGCTTTTTAGCGGCGCGGGCGAGAGCACATCTGAAATAAACATAGCACCGAGAAGCAGTGCGAATGCGCTGAGAATCCACGACCGTCGCGGACGATACTGCGCATCAAGGAGCGCAAGCACTACCCACCCTGCGGTAATAATTTCTACCAAAATGCGGAAGGTAAAGTTCTTTCCGGTAATGTAGGGAAAGAACATTGTTTCCGAAACAATGAACACAACGGCCGGTACCGCGAAGATACCAACGAGCGTTCCGAAGCGAATGATTGATTGCATATGCACATTAGTATACGGGCGGTTGCTCGAGAACGCAAAAATGGTGGCCAGCTAGAAAACACATCGCTTGCTTGTCAAACGATGTGCTGTGGTATCTATTTTATAACCGTTTCGAGCGGAGGCACGGCGCTAGCTTCTTCTCGAATTAAGAAGGTAACATAGCCAATTGTCTGTCCGCGCTCCGTCCGCACCAGGCAGCGCCACTTCCCTGGTTCGTAGGTCTCCTTGTAGGAATACCCTCGATACCCCTCTGCACGACCGCCCGCGATGGCAAAAGAAACAACGCTACGCGACTGCCATTCTTTTTCAGCATCGACATAGTACTGCCACTCATGCACAATTGCCGTTGAAAGTTTTGTTGGTGCAAATACTGACGAATAGCAATACGGGAACGCCCCCTCGCTCGGGGTAAAGGTGTTTTTGCGTCGGTCCCAAAATTGCCACCATGGCTGCTTTTCATAACTTAAGAGATAGCTGCCATCTTGGGTCTTCTCCACGTTGTGATAGATACCAATATCTTTGAGCGAAAGCGGAATTGGGGGAATGAGGTTCGCAAAATAGAGAAACTGCATAGTCATGAAAATACCGCCGACCGAAAAAACGATGGTGCGGATATGGAGCCGAATAAAGTTCGGCACAATAGCGATAAGTGTCTGTACAAACGCCACAAAGATAGCAAGTGCAATGATGCTGCTAATTACAAACACCACTTCGCCCATGCGCCCAATGAGCACCGGAATGATGAGCGCAGTATACGAGAAAAGCGCAATGAAAAGCACCGACAAGTTAAAGACAAGTCGCTCAGCTCGTCGCGAAAGAAGCTCATTGCCCGCAATAACCCCGACAATAATGACGAGAAACGGCCAGCTTGATTCCCACGAGCCCGAACGACTATAGAAGATAAGCATGCCAGAGAGCACACCACCAAAAGAAAACTGCATAACATACGGCATGAAATCACGACAAAACGGCACGATACGTTCAGGCAGTTTTGTTGCGAGCGCTGCATACAGCATAAGCGTCGAGAACATCATCAGCACCATATAGGTTGCAAGAATAATGTTGTCACCCTGACTGTCGACACGGTTGAGGGTAAGGTTATCAATAACAAACCCCACAAAAAACGACGCCGAGAGGAGGTGATGTTGATTACTCTTTGCCCACGCTATGAGAGTTTTTATTCGCTGCATAGGGAGAGTATACCACGCAAAAAACGCAATGCGTATGCATTGCGTTTTTATAGGTGCTTGGGACCAGGGTTCGGAACTCGGCGACACCCTCCCTCTTCAGGGGAGTGCTCTATCAGAGTCAAACGAGTGACAAAAAGAACGTGTCCCGTAGGGCATGTTCTTTTTGATCGCGAGTGCAGGCTCTGCGCCGCGGAACGTAGTGGAGCGGTGTCCAACTGAGCTATTTATTTTGTGCTTGGGACCAGGGTCGAACTGGTGACCCCTCCCTCTTCAGGGGAGTGCTCTACCAACTGAGCTACCCAAGCGTATTATACTCTTCAGCATTCCATCGCAGGCAATGAGTGCTCTATCTGCCATGTTTGCGAAAGCAAACATTTTTGATAGTGTCGGCGGCGGCCGACATCCTTAGCAGCGAGACCGACCTGGTCCGCGGAAGCGGTCGGTCTCCTCAAACTGAGCTACCCAAGCGTTGGTATATAGTATTTTACCTTCCAAGATACTGCTGGAGGTATGCATTGAGGATTTCCTGGATTTGCGCATTGATATAATTTGCAATCGTTTCAATAAACGAACCCGCAAAAATATAGGCAACAACGGGAATACCCACAATGATAGCGAGCCAGATGAATCGCATTGCGTTCGCAATAGCGGTATGGCGGTATATCTTCTTTACCAATGACGAGTTCTTCGCAAGCTCCTTGCGAAGTTCTCCGAGCTCCTCATGAAGAGCCTGTATGTCTTCTTCTCGCTCGTGTGTCATGGTTAGCGCATTATACATAAATCGTCGCAAAAGACAATCCGCCGCAACAAAGCATACCGCAACTCCCGCGAAGGCAGAACTTTCAAAATTGAGCGCAGTTGTGCTGGCTGGAAGAAGTGAGCGCAGGAGCGGTACCCAACGTACCGCGAGAAGCGAGCGACTGAAGCATGTGCAAATGTGCCAATTTTGGAAGTTCTGCTATTTTCTGATTAGGGCCTGTTTATACATGTCTAAATGCTGCAGTGCTATTCCCGTCCCCTTCACCACACAAAACTGCGCCTGCTCTGCCACTTTTGTTTTTACCCCCGTACGACGCTTCACAAACTCTGCAAGGTTGCGAAGTTGTGACGAGCCTCCGGTAAGAATAATCCCGTAATCAATAATATCCGCAGCAAGCTCTGGCGGCGTATCTTGGAAAACGGTTTTGATAGCACCCACAATCTCGCGAAGCTCTTTCTGTGTAGCGCGCACCACCTCATTTGTCTTGAGTTCAATCGTGCGCGGAAGCCCCGACATGAGATCACGTCCTTTTACTTCCATGGAGAGTTCCTCTTCAACAGGAAGTGCTGAGCCAATACCTATTTTAATATCCTCGGCAGTTTTTTCACCAATCGCAAGATTGTAGGTCTTCTTTACATAATCGACAATCGTTGCATCTATTTTGTTCCCGGCGCAGCGGACTGACGTTGCGGCAACAATTGATCCAAGCGAAATAACCGCCGCATCAGTCGTGCCGCCACCAATATCAACAATGAGATGTCCGCACGGCTCATAAATAGGAAGCCCCGCGCCAAGAGCTGCAAGAATCGGCTCCTTGAGCACATAGGCATTCTTCGCGCCAGCATTGAGCGCCGCTTCGATGACTGCGCGCTTCTCTGTTGACGAAACCCCTGATGGCACCGAGACAAGCACGTCGGGCCTGCGCAGCGAGAATCGTCCGCATGCTTGGCGCAAAAAATATCGAAGCATAGCCTCCGTCACACGATAGTCTGCAATCACCCCGTCCTTCATCGGGCGATACGCACGAATATGCTCAGGCGTACGTCCAATCATGCGCTTCGCTTCGTCGCCCACCGCAAGAATCTGCTGGTCATCAGACACTGCAACAACTGATGGTTCATACGTTACCACCCCTTTCCCTGGCACATACACCAGCACGCTCGTTGTGCCGAGATCAATACCAACCTTACTTACGCCGAACAGTTCTTCTAACATCCTTGCACTATACCACGCCACATCAAATGAGCGACTGGACTTTTGTCATCTTTTTTGTTATGGTACAGGTTCCCAAACATCATCAGAAAATATAGCGGGATAGAGGAGAGGTACCTCGCAAGAGGAATTATATGACTCATAACCTCAAGACCTGTGTCGGTCTATAAAACAACACCAGCAAGATTACACAGCGGGATAGAGGAGAGGTACCTCGTGAGGCTCATAACCTCAAGACACTGGTTCGATTCCAGTTCCCGCTACCAAAAAGAAAACTCGCAGCAATGCGAGTTTTCTTATAACATGGTTTTAACCATCCAATCAATCTAAAGCATTACAGGTAACTTTTGTCATTCAGGAGGAACCCAGGCGTTAGAACAACAACCTCAACAATACGTACACGCCCCTATAAGCAATTACTGAGTCGTGGTACTCGCGGTACTCGTCGCGCCGACAACCTCTACCGATGTACTCACCTGCCCGTTCGCATCCGTTGTTGTCGCAACCTCTGCAGGAGCCACAGGTGGCGCTACTGCACGCTCTCGCACCTGCACGACCGGCGCTTCTTCTTGAATCCCCAGCAAAAAATCAGGAAGCGGAATCGTAGCACCGAGCGACCACGCCGCTACGCCACCAATAGCAACCACTACCACAACCACATACGCTGTAATGAGCACCGTTTTGAGCGATGATGCTTTATAGAGGTCTCTGCGTGCATAGGTCTTCCCTTGATACACATACGTTTCCTTACCGAGCAGTTCATCAAGCGAGCGTGTCGTTGGTTCGTTCATGGGTGTAGTATACCGTAGTTTTTGAGAAATTGGGTGTAATCTAGGAAACCTTTTTCTTTCCTAACTTTTTCAAGTATACTGCATGTATGAAAAACATAGTCCAACAGGTGTTTATGCCTACTGAGCATCTCGAAAGTGGAAAATTTATTGTGATTACCTGTGGTGCAGAAATATATATTGCTGTAGCGCCACCACACATTGCAGAGTGGCACAAAGACCTCTTCGCGTTGTTTCAAAAGGAACTTGGTGACGATGTCATCTGTGTTTGCAAAGGTGGCGGAAAAATAAAGATGGAAGGCACCCATGCAACACTCTACGGGACAAGTACTGTTTTCGGGACTGAACCAGACCGTGATGTCACGCGTCAAATACTTTCTGGGAGATTTTCTGGGTATAATTTTACGGTCGAGTAAAATGCGGGATGACCCGACAGGACTTGGTCACAATCGCTAAAGTATTTGTTGTTCGCTGCCGCTCCAAAAATACTAAGCGTTGCCGACCCCGCCTCTCCGACAAGTATTGTTACTGTACTACGCAAAAGCTTCGTATCAGTAACAATCTTGTATACCGGCTCCGGCGTTCAAGTCCTGTCGGGTCTCACAAAGACAAGATAAAACCAACGCTAGACGCGTTGGTTTTATGTCTTTGTGGACCCGACAGGACTTGAACCCGCTACCTCCCCGGTGCAAGCGGGGCGCTCTACCAGATGAGCTACAGGCCCGAGGTAGGCACATACCTTCGTAGTGCCGCTCGGTCAGTTATGACCATTTCGGAAACTTTCGTCTCCTGAATGTGTTGCTATAATAGCGAAATCTAGCAAATTGTCAAATGTTTTCCCGCACGTGTACTTCTTTCTAAATGGGATGAAGTTGCGTCGGCTGGAGGTAAATTTTTACCGGAGCCGTAGTCAACCTACGGCGAGGATAAAAATTTCCGAAGCTGATGCAAATTCGCCCATTTTGGAAGAACTATTATTTCTTGCGAGATGCAACTTTTGACATCTTTGCCTTAAATTTCTCTACACGTCCGGCAGTGTCCATGACCTTTTCCTGACCAGTGTAGAATGGGTGCGATGCAGACGAGATGCCGATTTCTTTCATCGGGTACTCCTGACCATCGGTCCAGGTGTCCTTACCGTCTTCCTTCACGGTTGAGCCAATAAGGAACGATACGTTTGCTGACGTATCCTTGAAGATTACCTTACGGTATCCCTTTGGATGAATATCTGTTTTCATATACGTTTCTTATTATTTGCGTGAAGTCATAAGCTTGCCCGGCTTGCGACGAGACACGATAAACTTGTTTGAGTGCTTCTTCGGTGATCGTGTCTTTTGTCCCTTACCTGTTGGGCGACCCTGCTTGGTGCGTTCGCGGCGATGACCACGAGGGCTTCGCTGCTCACCACCACCGTGTGGGTGGTCGACGGCGTTCTTTGCGGTACCACGAGTCTTCGGACGAAGCCCCATGTGACGTGCACGTCCTGCCTTACCGATAACGACGAGGCTGTGCTCTTCGTTTGAAACGGTACCAACGGTTGCCCATGCGGTTCCGATAATTTTACGAACTTCGGTTGAAGGAAGGCGGATGTGTGTGTACACACCATCCTGCGCAACAACTTCTGCGCGTGTACCTGCTGAACGTACGAGACGTGCGCCACCAAGTGGTTTTGTCTCGATGTTGTACACGAAGGTACCTGCAGAAAGCTTGCCAAGCGGCAAACGATTACCGATAGCTGGGCGTGCCTCTGCTGAGACTACGAACGTATCGCCCACCTTAAGCTCCTTTGGAGCAAGGATGTAGCGGCGTTCACCGTCCTTGTAGAGTACGAGCGCGATGAATCCTGAGCGGAATGGGTCGTATTCGATTGACTCGATAGTTGCTGGAATGTCCTTCTTGTCGAACTTGAAGTCGACAACACGATAGGTGCGCTTTACGCCACCGCCACGGTTGAACATCGTCGTACGCCCCTGTGAGTTGCGTCCACCTGTTGAACGCATCCCCTTCGTGAGCGATTTGAGCGGCGCGCTCTGGTTTGACGTAAGTACCTTGCGGTACTCAATGCCCGTCATGCCGCGGCGGCCTTCAGAGGTTGGATTATATTTTTTCATACTAATTTACTTTGCCGGAAACAACACGTTTCCGATACTTGTCAAACTATTACGCTGCCGTAATAGTATCGCCTTCCTTCAATTGTACGTAAGCCTTTTTAATGCCTGCGACATGAATCTTGCGACCACGCTTTGCAGCTTCGTGAGCTACTCGTGTGGTGGTGCGGATTGCAACCGGATTCACTCCATAGAGTGTACGGATTGCATCGCGAACGTCGGTCTTTGTTGCCTTCTGAGCGATTTCAAACACATAGACGTTCTTCTCTGCAACACGCATTGCCTTTTCGGTGATGCGTGGGCGGAGGATTTTACTGCCAATGTTGCGGTCGAGAGTAGTGTCACCCTTTGCTGCAACCTTGCGTGCCGCTGTCGCGGTCTTTTTCTTTGAACCAAACAATGCCATAGAATTATTATGCATTAGCTGCCTTACGAGCAGTCTTTGTTGCCGTTCGCTTTACAAGAGTCTCAAGTGAGTCCTTTGCGCCAGCGATGACCACAAACTTATTGGTAAGAAGTTCAACAACGTTCACATCCTTTGCTTGGGTAACCGTGATGTTGCCGAAGTTTGCAAAGCTCTTTTCGGTATTCATGTCACGATCGGCGAGAATGATAGTTGCTGCGTTCTTGCGACGTGTAGCAAGCGCTTCCTTTCCTTCGATAGAACCGAGGGTTGAGAGCACGGTGCGTGCGTCCTTTGTCTTTGGAGCTGCAAACGTGAGCGCGTCGACAAAGAGGATTTCTCCATCAGCAAACTTCTTTGAGAGAGCAATGGCAAGTGCGCGAGCACGTGCGTTTTTATTGATCTTCTTGGTGAAGTTCCTTGCTGACGTTGGACCGTGTGCGACACCGCCGCCCTTCCAGATTGGACTCTTACGGTCACCGTGACGTGCCCGACCAGTTCCCTTTTGATTCCATGGCTTTGCGCCCGTCCCGACGACATCGCCACGACCCTTGGTGTGTGCGGTGCCAGAACGAGCGTTTGACTGATAGCTCACGATCATGTCATGCATGAACTGATCATTCCATGCAACACCGAAGGTGTTTTCTGGAAGCTCGAGTTCGCCAGCGGCCTTTGCTGCCTGTGTATAGATTGTAGTTTTCATACGATTATTTTGCGCGAACTTCTACGAGTGTACCCTTGTGTCCCGGAACTGCTCCCGAAACTACGAGGATGCCTGCAGCTGCGTCGACCTGTACGACAGTGAGGTTTTTAACGGTAACACGATCGCCGCCCATACGGCCGGCCATACGCATACCTTTGATAACGCGTCCGAGACCTGTGGCTCCGATAGAACCAGGGGCGCGGTGCGTACGCTTGCGTCCGTGAGTCGCCTTGTCGCCATGGAAACCATGGCGCTTCACGACACCCTGGAAGCCCTTACCCTTTGAAATTGCAGAGACTTCGATAACATCGCCAACTGCAAACGCAGAGGCATCGAAGGTGTCGCCGAGTGCAAAACCTTCGATTGATTCATCCTTGGTTGTGCGCGGACGCATTTCCTGGATGAACTTTTTTACACCGCCGAGCGTTGTCTGCTGCGCCTTTGCAACGCGTGAAGCCTTTTGTTCACGAGTAGCAACCTGCACCGCGTCGTAGCCATCAGTCGCTGTAGTTTTCACTGCAGTGACGGTATGTGGCGTGACATGGATAACTGTCGCGGGTGTAACGACACCTGTTGCGTCGAAGACTTGCGTCATGCGCTCCTTGGTGCCGAGAACATATTTCATCATGTGAGATAGATTCTTACTGAATAATACCGACGGGATACGTCGTACTTTCAAGCATGGGAATATTAGTTGCCCATTGGTCTCACATCTGTTATGCACAGACGTGGTACGTAGGTCTTGAAAAGCCTGAGGAATATACCACACGCGGGACAAAAAAACAACCCCGAGCATTTGCCTAGGATTGTTCTTTTTATGCTACTGAACGGTAACTGATGTCTCGACGTTGTCAGACACAATCTCGACTGAGGTTTGTGTTGCTTCGCCCGACATACTACCTTCAGATGGACGCGGAGTCTGTGTCTTTGCTGCGCGTGGGGCACGATCGCCACCACGCATGTCCGATGTTGCTACGATGAGCGCACCGGTAAGCACAACGACACCGACGAGCGCGAGCACAATGAGGTTTTTGGAATTCATACTCCTTATTGAATTAGCCCGTTAATGTGTCGCACTATTGTGCTGCGAGGACTGAAATGGTGTTCGTACCTGTACAGGTTCCGCGAACGCCGGTTGTTGGAATACCAATAGACCAGAAGAGCTGCTTACGTGATGGGTTCGAAACGTAGTTGTCGTCGGTCTGGTACTGTACTGCAAGGTCAGTATCGAACGCGGTGGCCGTAAGTGCGGTTGCACTTTCGTAGCCGTTTGCTGCGAGTGCCCACTTCTGGTTACCCACTGGGATAGTACCGAGTGCGCTACAGGTCATAACACCACCTTCTACGGTTACGTCAGCGATGACGTTACCCTTCTGGTCGATGTTATGAATAACGTTTGAGCCGTTACCTGAGACTGATGCTGATGCTGATGAGGTTGCACCAAGAGCAAACTGTCCATAGGCAATATCTGTTGGGATAAAGAGGCCGAGGAGTGCGTTCACTTCAGTTGTTGCTGATGCGGTTCCTGTAGTAGGCGTGAGGTCTGTGACAACAACATTTGCTACCCAGTTCTCTGCTTCAAACTGTCCACCGGCGGTAGTACCGTCTGCAAAGAATTCAAGGTTCACTGTACATGCGTAATGCTTTGTTGTCGCAGTATCAGCAGTGAACTCACAAGCGCCAGGGACAGCTTGAGTGCCTGATGCTGTGTAACAGTCGTTGAGGTCAACAGTACAGCTATCTGCGTTTGTTGCGCCTGAGCGACGAAGAACAACAGATACTTCGTCGATGTCAGCTTCACCGTTTGCGTCGGAGAGGGTTCCCCATACAACTACCTGTGTTTGCCCACCAAGGGTGAGTCCGATGTTACCACTGGTAGCACTTAGGTCTCCGTTATCAACATATGCAATGTTAACTGAATCAACTGCAGGTGCCTGGTTATCAATAGTCGCTGATGTTGTTGGCGACTGACCAGTTGTAGTATCAGCTGCGCGTGTATACACAAATACGAGTGCTACGACGAGTGAGAATACAAGGAACAAAAGTCCCCCGAGCACAAGATGATCGGAACTTCGATCTTCCATATGAATATAATTATGAATTATCACTGTTCGCATAATTGCGAGGCAGTGGCAAATAATGTGTCAGTGTGTTTGTGTTACGTGATAGCGCACGCACACACTCAGACTGACGGGACGTCGAACGCTGAAGGAGATGTACTGATAGCGCAGCATCTCTCGCATCAATTGATGCAACCTTTCCCTACGCACAAGTATACCACGACTCCTCGCACGCAAACTGTGGATAACATGGAGCTATCACCAAAAAGAAACCGCCATTGCTGGCGGTTAAAAAAGAACTCTCTATTATTTTATTCTAAGGGCATAGCGGGATCAGTGCGTCCAGAGCAGGTTGCTTGGCGTGTCGTAATGACTCACAAAAAGGAGTGTTGCCTGGTTGAACCAGTCAGAGCCCGACGTAACCGACTTCATGCGATATGATGCGCTGCCGTAGGGATTGAGATACTCACCAATGATGTAGTACTCTCCAGGCTGCGCAAGCACGGGGCACGGCGTATTTGCCTGACAAGTGGCAACAAGCGCATTCACCTCGTTGAGGTACGTAGAGCGATACAGCGTTGCTGGCGGAATCTGTCTCAGGCTCTTGTTGAAGACCTTATAGGTAATGGCAATATGCTCACGTGTTGTCGGGTAGCCACCCAAGTACGTCTTCTGCAAGATTGCATTTACCACAGGGCCACACGGGAGGAGGTGAAGGTAGGTATCGTTACAAGTATCAATGGATGCACCTTTCAGAGCCGCAGTGGGCGTAACCTCGTATGAGCTTTCGTACCCAATACCGAGTTTACCGAAGGCGTTATAACCCATTCCATACACAACCCCGTCCCCCCTTACATAAAAGGACTGATAACTCATAGAAGCAAGCGTGAGAGCATTCTTTGCACCAATAACTGCAACAGGCACAGACTTGTTTACGGTTGTCCCATCTCCGAGTTGACCATACCCATTAAAACCAGCAGCCCAAACCGTGCCGTCATTTTTCAGGAAAAGCGAATGAGCTGACCTTGCACTAATCTCTTTTACGTCAGAGATTGTAGTGATTTTTATTGGTTCATTCCGCGAAACAGTAGTGCCATCACCGAGCTGTCCATAAGTATTATTCCCTGTAGCCCATACAGATCCGTCTTTCTGTAGAAAAAATCCTCCAGATATTTTAATAATGTTAGAAACATTTTTAACCTGTACAGGATTTGCACTAAATACCCCACTACCATCACCTAACTGTCCGTTACTCCCTTCACCAGCAGCCCAAACCGTGCCGTCATTTTTTAAGTAATGACCGTAAGTAGTAGCGAGCGATATTGAAGTGACGCCGACTGGAGCATTGGTTATTTGTGTTGGATTCAACAGAATCAGCGGAGTTCCACACCTATTCATACCAAACTGCCCGCAGATTTTACCTGTAATCCATACAGTGCCGTCGCTTTTTAGAAACGCTGACGAATCCCCGCTCGCAGCAAGCTCAACAACACTAGACAAATTAGGAACCTGCACAGCTATATTTTTATTTTCAAGTGTGCCGATTCCCAATTGACCATTATTATTAAGGCCGGAGACCCATACAGTGCCGTCGCTTTTTAGAAAGAGCGAATGCTGCCCACTAGCGGCAATAGAAACAACATTGTTAAGCCCGGTCACTTTCACTGGGCTTGATCTTTTCCAGAGACTTCCATCCCCGAGTTGACCGTTCCCGTTATAACCAGTAGACCAAACAGTCCCATCATGTTTGAGGAACAGCGTATGAGAATCACCTACTGCAACAGCAATATTGTCGTCCGCATATGCAGACATAACTCCGCACATTGCAAAAACGAGCGCAAAAATACTTCGGTATAGCTTTGTCATATTTTTCCCTTTCAAGGAAATAGTTGTGAAAGATCAAGCATGTTACTCGGGTGAGCAACGCGCAAGAATATAACATACCCTAACAAAATATCCAAATATCTGGTGCATACAAAACAAACATGCAGTGCATGTTTGTTTTGTACTATATTACGGTAGCTGTCGTTGATTCAGGATTTTGTTTTCCAAGCGGCTCTGAAGTAATTTCTGATACTGAAGGAATCTCCACCTTAGGCAGGTTAGGTAACGATACTTCATGCGGGAGGTCTGGAATTAGTGCTGGGACTACGGGTGCTTCTAGAGAGACTGTCTGGAGCGGGGCTGTGGGAACTTCTTGTGGTGTCACTACCGGTATCGGAGCTGGAGCGGGTGCTGCTGGCACGGGCGTGGGGAGCGGCGCTACTGCTGGCACAGCAATCGGTGTTGCCGGCACAGCAGGAGCGGAAGTCACGGCCGCGACCGGCTGAGCGATGGGCGCCACGACTGCGCCGCCCGCCTGTGCCTGCTCTTTCTTTTTACGACGCGCAAAGAGGATAAGGAAAATGATGACGCCGATAACAAAGAGTGAGAGGAGCGCAATGGTAATATACATATTACCCACGGCGCTCAGCGTGCCTGACTGCACCGTGATGGTTATCTTTTGTGCGGGCGTTTTGCGCGTACCGTAGGTTGCCGCAACTTCAAGTGTGTATTCGCCTGGCTCGTTCATCTTAATGAACTGCTCGAAGACAGTTTCCTGACGGCGGTCGATATTGAGCGTGCGCGATACTTCAAGATTGACGAAGGCGCCGTCTTTATAGACCTGCGTCTCAAGCTGACCCTCAACGGTAACGTCTCCTGTGTTCTTAAAGAGTCCTCGAAGCACAACCTGCTCACCTACATTGTAGGTGGTTTTGTTGGTGGTCACTTCAACGAGCTCTCCCGCCTGATCGAGTGTCCCTACTTGGAAGACACTGAACGGTGGCGTCTCGAGTTCTTGGATCATCGCATCCTTATAATAGAAACGAACCTTTGCGCGATAGCGCCCTTCAGTGAGTTTGTGACCGAGCGATATTTTTGCATCGAGCACTTTCCCTGGCTTCACGAGCGGAATCGCTTCGCTCTTCACCTCAAACATTGCTTTGTTTTCTGGATCGGCTACTTCATACGCTTCGACCTCAATGCGGTCTGGCTTCCATTCAACGTTGCCCGTGTTTCGTACCGTGTAGGTACCAATAAGCGGAATGCGTGGCTCGGTGTCTTCGAATTGTGCGCGAGTAATCTCATACGAGACTCGCTCCTCTCCCGTAACACCCATGGAGATGACGAGGATAGCCCCCTGGAGCACAACCACTTTTGCGCCACCCTCGGCGCCGTTCTCTGAAGGCGCAGCCTTCTGTTTTTCGGTAAACGCAAGCTGGAGATTGTATGAACCAATCGCTGCGTCAATTGGCTCGAGTTCAAAGTCGTACACCACGGAAGTCTTCCCTTGCGGGATGACGACCTCCGATGCTCCCTTGAGGTAGTGTCCATACTCTCCGCGCGGCTCCGCACTGAAGTACATGTCGTACGGCGCGGGATCTTGAATAAGGAGTGACACGCTGTATGACTGCGCCGAGTTGCGGAGGATGTCTGTCGCCTGAATAATCGGCGGTGAAATACCGATAGCCTGCACACGAGGCACGAGAAGCGCCATAGCGAGCACAACGACAAGTATGAGCGTACTCACGAAGGCGCGAGTAGATAAACGTAGAGCGAACTGCATAGACGCAGTGTACCACGGGTCATTAGAAACGAACTGTGGATATAATGGCAAGTACCGTGAAAGCAAGACAGAAGAGTGCGACACAGGCAAGTGCGATGGCGCTCGCCTTTGACCTTGCTCCTGGCGCCCGAACCGTTCTTTCTGGCATTGTTGCCATAAACGAGTACATGAGCACCGCGAGCCCGAACCCTGCGAGAAATCCCCACAAGAGCTGAAGCTGTGCGAGAATTGCCACCATTTCACCGAGCTGATACACCGATGCACTGAGTCCAAGAAGTGTGTTCGTCATAGCGCAAGTATACGCAAGGTGTCCAAAAAGAGAAACGGTATCTCAGTTCTCTGGAGTAAGTGGTATACTGCAAGCATGACGTTCAATCGCACTTTTTTACGTACTGCCGGCAAGCTTTCCTTTGCATTCTTTCTCTTCCTTATTGCCGCACTCTTTGTGCGTTCATTTCTTTTTTCGGTCGGCGTTGTTGATGGACTTTCAATGTTTCCAACATTCAGCGATAACGAGCGCCTCATCATCGAAAAAGTGTCACTCCTTGTCCGCGAGCCACAACGTGGCGATATCGTACAGCTCCTGCACAAACCAAACGGTATGTTGCTGGTCAAGCGCATCATAGGACTCCCTGGTGAAACACTCCGTATCCGAAAAAACGCCGTCTATCTTGTTGCTACTGACGGCACCGAAGTCCTCCTTGATGAACCCTACCTACGCGAGGGTACCCTCACCCGCACCTGGGACAGTAAACCCGCAACGTTCGGGCCTCTCGCCGAGCATGAATATTTTGTACTTGGCGATAATCGCGAGCACAGCCGTGCCGATTCGAGACTTCTTGGCCCCATCCCTCGCCAGTGGATATATGGCCTTGCGTACCCCATTTTTTCCTTCTAAAAAACACGGATGTAGTCCGTGTTTTTTAGACATTGCCTAGAAAATACCCGCTACATATGCCTTTGCTCTCCCCATCAAGTAACCAGCGGTTTCTTGATACAGCGCGAAGTGATCACGAATATTCTCCCGAGCACCATCCTTCCATGTCGCTGCTACAGGCGCCGTTACGGTCATGGCTGCCCGTACGCCGCCCTGCACCTGGACCTGTACGCCATTGACTGCCCGTGAGGATGCACGCTCGGGACGAAGATACAAGATGCCGGTATAGCTCCCCGGCACATACTCCGTGGCATCAAAACGGTACGGGATAGTTATGCGCTTCACGCCCGCGTCCATAAAATATTCTACGCCTTCCGTGAGAAGAAATGCGCTGTCAGAGAAGACCGTCACATACATAGCAGTCTTTGCATCTTCATCATCGCGCATGAAGATAACTGAACCGTCCTGCTGCGCACCTGAAGGTACTGTTGCCTCAATTCCTGATGGCGAAATACCCACCGCAGCAGAAAGCGTAGCGGGGAGCGCCAGGAGCGCAATGATACCGATGATGCGAAACATATGCCTCACAGTATACACGAAACAAACCGCTCGGAAAGCGGTTTGTTGTAACTCATCTGTTTAGATGAGAATTGTTGCTCTGCTCGCGCCCACTTCGAGTACGCCATGCGTGACCGCAAACGTGTGATCGCCTGCAGCATCCGTACACGTAATCGTTCCTGCGGAGAGACGCGAGATGAGGGGGACGTGATCGGCAAGAATCGTCATCTCACCCTCACTTCCTGGTACCGTAACGCGTGTTACAAAGCCATCAAACACAGATTTGTCAAGAGAGGCAATCGTGAGGTGAAAAGTTTTCATACAATAGTTATTTAGAACTATATAGATTCTTTCAAAATTGAGTGAAGTTGCGTTGGCTGGAGCAAATTTTTGCCGGAGCCGTATTCAGCATACGGTGAGGGTAAAAATTTGTGAAGCCAATGCAAATTCGCCAACTTTTGGAAGAATCTACGCAACCTCGTCGATTGAGCCCTTCATATAAAATGCTGACTCGTTTTTATCGTCGTGCTTTCCGTCGAGGATTTCTCCAAATGAACGAATAGTGTCTGCGAGCGAAACATACTTACCCGGAGCACCCGTGAAGACTTCCGCAACGCTGAATGGTTGTGCCATGAAGCGCTGGATCTTACGTGCGCGGTAGACAGCAATCTTGTCATCTTCGGAGAGTTCTTCAATACCGAGAATCGCAATGATGTCCTGAAGGTCAGCGTAACGCTGGAGCATTTGCTTCACACCCATTGCAACGCGGTAATGCTCTTCCCCAACAATCATTGGGTCGAGCGCCGATGATGCTGATTGAAGTGGGTCGATAGCTGGGTAGATACCGAGCGAGGCAAGCTGGCGTGAGAGCACGACGGTTGAGTCGAGGTGCTGGAATGTTGTTGCTGGTGCAGGGTCGGTAAGGTCGTCGGCCGGTACGTAGACTGCCTGCACTGAGGTAATCGAACCCTTCTTCGTTGAGGTAATACGCTCCTGCATTTTACCCATTTCCTCAGCAAGTGTCGGCTGGTAGCCTACTGCTGAGGAGACACGCCCAAGAAGTGATGATACCTCCTGCCCTGCCTGGGTGAAGCGGAAGACGTTGTCCATGAAGAAGAGCACATCTTTACCGCCTTCGTCGCGGAGTGCCTCGGCCATAGTGAGACCTGTAAGTCCAACACGTGCACGAGCACCTGGCACTTCATTCATTTGTCCGAAGACAAGCGCGGTCTTGTCGAGCACGCCCGAGTCCTTCATTTCATGGTAGAGGTCGTTTCCTTCACGCACACGTTCTCCAACACCGGCGAATACTGAGTAGCCACCATGCTGTGTCGCCACGTTATTGATAAGTTCCTGAATAAGCACCGTCTTTCCTACGCCAGCACCACCAAAGAGCCCAACCTTACCACCCTTAATGAACGGGGCGAGAAGGTCGACTGACTTAATACCTGTTTCAAACACTTCAAACTTTGTTGATTGTTCAGAGAATGCAGGTGGTTCTTGGTGAATTGCGCGCTTTGCTGTTTTTTCAAGTGACGCACCGCCATCAAGCGCATTACCAAGCACATTGAAGAGTCGTCCAAGAGATTCTGTACCCACCGGTACCGAAATCGGTGCGCCGGTGTCGAGAACCTCAAGTCCACGAGTGAGTCCTTGCGTATCTTGCATCGCAATAGCACGCACGCGGTCAGTACCAACATGCTGTGCTACTTCGAGGGTGAGTGTTGTGTCCCCTACCGCAACCGTAAGCGCGTTGAGAAGCGACGGCACACCCCCTTCGAAGTGCACGTCCACAATGGGACCGATGATTTGAGTTATGACTCCTTTTTTCATAAATTTATACTTGGTTATACGTAATTAATGGCGACTAATTTCTTTCAAAATTGGATGGGATTATTTGATAGCTGCGGCTCCTGCGGTAATCTCCGACACTTCGGCAGTGATTGCTGCTTGGCGTGCTTTGTTGAACTTGAGCGTGAGCGACCTTGCTATTTCTTTTGACTTGTCGGTCGCGTTTTTCATTGCAACCATACGTGCTGAGTGTTCAGACGCTTTATGCTCAATGAGCGCATGATAGATCGCGACGTGAACAAGTTGCGAGACAAGCTCAGGCATAAGCTCTTCCGCAGAAGGTTCGATGAGGTATTCGCTCCCCGTGCCGACGGCTTCTTCCGTGCGGTCTGCAAATTTTCCTGACTTCGGCACGATTTCTCGGACCATCACCTCAAGCCCTTCGGGGTTCAGCGGCAACACCTGTCGCACCAGTGGTTTTTGTTCAAACGTTGAGAGGAAGTTCTGGTAGAGGACATAGACAACGCCATACGTCCCTTCCTTATATGCCTCAAGGGCTTTTTTGGTAATATGCTCAACATTCTGAAGCGAGACATTGTCGGCAACATTCGTTTCCTTGTGCACAATGACTGCACCATTTCTCTCTGCGTATTCAACCGCTTTGCGACCAATACAAATGAAGTCACACGTATGCTTTTGCAAAAATGAATCCGCCAGCTTGAGCACCGCACTGTTTACGGCGCCTGCGAGCCCCTTATCACTGGTGACGAGCACAAGAAGTGCGCGGTTATTCTCTGTAGTGCGCATCGTATAGTGTGCTACTGCCGACTCATTGAGACGCGAAATACTTGCAAGCATACGTACGGCAGCACGCGCGTACACGCGCGCCGCAAAAGCACGCTCCTGCGTTTTGCGCATTTTTACCGCCGACACCGCCTCCATAGCACGCGTTACCTTGCCGGTTTTTCGTGTTGAGACGATTTTTTGTTTAATAAGTTTGAGAGACATACTGTTGTGTTCGCAAACTATGCGGTGTAGGTTTCTTTAAAGGTTGCAATTGCTGTCTTGAGCGTTGCCTGTACTTCATCAGAGAGATCACGAGCTGTCTCAATAGTAGAAAGCACCTGCGCATGTTCGCGTTCAATGTAGTTCAAAAAGTCGTCTTCAAGTTTCTTGATCTGTGAAACAGGCACCCCCTCCATATAGCCGCTGTTTGCCGCAAAAAGTGAAACAACCTGCTTATAGAATGGCTGTGGGTTTCCTTGCTTTTGCTTCAAGAGCTCCGTAAAGGCGCGTCCTGAATCGATACGCTTCTTGGTCTCTTCATCGAGGTCTGAGGCAAATTGCATGAAGGCCTCGAGCTCACGGAACTGTGCGAGTTCGAGACGGATTTTGCCTGCAACCTTCTTCATTGCCTTTGTCTGTGCAGAAGAACCCACGCGCGATACAGAAATACCAACGTTAAGCGCAGGGCGAACACCCTTGTTGAAGAGATCTGTTTCGAGGAAAATCTGACCGTCAGTGATAGAAATCACGTTGGTTGGAATGTATGCAGAAACGTCACCTTCCTGTGTTTCGATAATCGGAAGTGCAGTAAGTGACCCGCCGCCGAGCTCTGCGGAAAGCTTTGCAGAACGTTCGAGAAGACGTGAATGGAGGTAAAAGATGTCTCCCGGGAACGCTTCGCGTCCTGGCGGACGACGAAGGAGGAGTGACATCTGGCGATACGCTACCGCATGCTTAGAAAGGTCATCGAAGACCACGAGCACATCTTTGCCCTTCTGCATGAAGTATTCACCAATAGCCGCACCCGCAAATGGTGCAAGGAAAAGAAGGGGCGATGCATCACCCGCGCCCGCAGAAACAATGGTGGTGTATTCCATCGCACCTGCTTCTTCGAGAATGCGCATAATATTCGCCGTCTTTGACTGCTTCTGACCAATGGCAACGTAGATACAAAGCGGGCGAGTTTCCTTTGGTTCGTATTTCTGGTTAATGATAGTGTCAAGTGCAACAGTTGTCTTACCCGTACCACGGTCACCAATAATAAGCTCGCGCTGTCCGCGACCAATGGGGATCATTGAGTCAATTGCCTTGATACCGGTGTGAATTGGTGTGTTCACTGATGAACGCTCCATAACACCGTATGCAACGCGCTCAATCGGCATTGCCACTGTTTCGCCTGTCACAGCACCCTTTCCATCGATAGTAGCGCCGAGTGGACTTACGACACGCCCCACAATACCCTCTCCGACAGGAATCGAGAGAAGTTTACCGGTACGACGCACAACCATACCTTCACGGACCGTGTGTGACTCGCCGAGAACTACCGCACGAACAAGGTCTTCTTCGAGGTTGAGTACGAGTCCGATAACCGCAGAATCGGGCGCAAGCGTATCCGCAAGCGACCTCCCTTCGGTTGTTTCAAACACGACCATTTCCATCATCTGCGCTGCAGTGATGCCTTCAATTTCAACGATACCGTCAGATACCGCAGAAACCACACCAACCTCCTCAGCCTGTGTGTCAGTCGAGATATTCTCGAGTTCTTTCTTGATTGTTTCGATGATTGACATAATTTATGCGGTTACTTTTTTATACAGTGTATGAAGTGCTGTTTTGTAGGAACGGTCGATGCGTGAGAATCCTTTTTGGAGAATAAATCCACCGACAATACTTGCATCAATCGCAACGCGCGCTTCCGCACCGCCAGATTTTGCAATATTTTCAGCATGTTTTTGCTTGTCGCTTTCGCGTGCAAGGATAACAACGGGCTCGGTACGGGCAGTACTTTTCCCTGCGAGAAGCAAGGCCTTACGGAGCGTACGCTTCCAGAGCTTGCCGTGCCCGCGCTTTTCCATGCTGGCACGCACCTTTTCAGGCGCATATGCAAGCATGAGCTGCGCGTATGTAGTAATAAGACGATCCATATTATGCCGTGAGTTTCTTTTCGAGGTCGAGAATAGCAAGTTTTGCAACTTCTACTTCTGCGGCCTTGCGTGCCTCCGCAATAATTTCTTCACCGCGCACTTCTGCCAAAGCAATGCGCGAGGCTACTTTTTCATCAGCTTCCGCAAGAGCGGTCATCATCTTTTCATCAGAGACCTTTTTGCCATTCGCCACAATATCGCGAGCATCCTTCTCTGCTGCAGCGAGCGTAGTAAGGCGCTCTGCCTCTGCAGAATCCTTTGCCTTTGCGGCAGCTTCTGCATCTGCAAGACCCTGCGCAATGGTTTCTTCACGTTCACGCAACACCTTGAGAATAGGCGTGTACAAGAACCACACAAGCGCGAACGCAAGAATGGTGAAGTTAACGATTTGTACGATAACGACCTTAACGTCGAGACCAAATGCGTGAATGAGAGAATCCATAAATTAAAAGATACTTTAAATAAAGCAATCTAATTCTTTCTAAACGGGATGGAGTTGTGCTGGCTGAGAGAAGTGTTCGACCAAGCCGTACCACATGTACGGCGCGTAGAATATTTCTGAAACCAGTGCAAATTCGCCCGTTTCGGAAGAATTAGGCGAACTTGATAACGAAGGCGACAACTAGTGCAAAAATCGCGAGAGCTTCCACAAAGGCAACACCAATGAACATAGTTCCCTGGATTTTTCCTGCGGCTTCTGGATTGCGTCCAATTGCCTCGAGAGCTTTCGCAACGAGGAGACCAATACCGAGCGCTGGACCAAATACGCCGACACCTGCAGCGATCGCCATAGCGATTGCTTTTACTGCTTCCAATTCCATATGAATGATAGTTTATATACGTTAGTAATCTGCTCGTGAGCAGACACAAAGGTTTCCCCTTGTGTCTAACCGCGAGGTTAGTGTGGCATTTCGGTTGCTGCCTTGATAAAGAAAAGTGTAAGAATGGCAAAAACAAACGCCTGGATAAAGCCTACAAATATCTCAAACGCCATGAGCGGCACCGGCATGATGAACGGCACAAAGAATGCAACCACGAGGAGAAGCACTTTCCCTGCAAAGATGTTACCAAACAAACGAAATGAGAACGAGATAAGTCGAGCAAGCTCTGAAATAAGTTCGATAATACCTACTACGAAGCCAATGGGTGAGTGGAAGTTAATGAACTTGCCGCCGTACGCCTTTACACCAAGCGCCGCAATTCCTGCAAACTCAATCGTGGTGAGGGCAATGAGTGCAAAGGCAAGCGTAATGTTCAAATCCGCAGTTCCAGCATGGAACAAGGCGCTTCCTTTGTAGGTAATTGCCTCAAGCCCTGGAATCTGCGCCACCCAGTTAATGCTCAAAATAAACAAAAAGATGGTCATAATAACGGGATAATACCTGGCGGCAAGCCTCTCATCACCCAAGGTCTCCTTAATGTATTTGTAGGAAAACGCGATAAGTGCTTCAAAAACACTCTGGAGTTTTCCAGGAATAGTGCGGACATTCATGCCTATCACCGCAGCAAGCACAAGGAGTGCCAGCATAGAGACCCATGTTGTCACAAGTGTATTGGTTATAGGGACACCAAAAAAAGTTCCGAGTTGTTCTGATGCAAGATGAATAGAAATCGCCGCATTTCCCGCTTCATGTGCCGTTTCTGCAGCGTGCGCATATGTCCCAAAAAGATGCATCATAATGACGCGCGCAGTCTACCAGAGAACACCCGAAAAATCAACGTTTATTTACATTGTGCGCTTGGCGTTCTTCCTGCCGCCACCGCTTCGGCAACGGATGCAAAGTACACCCGGTTCGCTACCGCAATCCTTGTGGCAGATGCACAGGTTGCCGGGTAGTACACACGCCCACTCTTCGCGCCAACATACGGAAGCCCCGAGGTGTCGGGCGTATCGCGAGCCACTACCCCTTTCTCTACAAAAGTAGATGTTGTTGCGCTTTTTGTAGATGTTTGAAATACAAGTGCAGGCGCTGCTTGTATCTCCTGGCGAACTGAGAATCGCCCAATTTCAAACGCTATAATACCCACTGCAATCATGAGGCAGGTCATGTAAAAATGATCATCAAGCAGTGCGTGCTTGATTTTTCTCTGAAAATCTTGTAGTATCCCCTGCACTTACTTATCATAATCAATTCACGCGAATATGGCAACCAAAAAAGCAGGAGGTTCCTCGAAAAACGGGCGCGATTCACAGCCAAATTATCTTGGCTTGAAACGTGCTGACGGTCAGATCGTTGGTGTTGGTGAGGTCTTGGTCCGTCAACGCGGTACGAAGATGGCAGCTGGCAAGAATGTTGGTGTCGGTCACGACCACACACTCTTCGCTATGACTGCTGGAAAACTCGCCTTCCGCACCGGCCGCAAGACAGGCTTCGACGGAAACACCGTTTCAAAGAAGTTTGTAGACGTCCTCCCTACCGCCGCATAAGCAAAAACACTGCATCAAGCAGTGTTTTTCTATACATCTCGATTAGTTCTGATCCAGGAAGTCGATGTTTTTCTGGAATCCTTCTGCGTGATTTAATACACTCGCCGCATACGAGAGCCCCATAGTTGCCCAGTTCCCTCCCGCATAATACCGCGCTGCTGCTTCTCGTTCGGCAGTATAGGTTTGCTTTGCCGCTCCAAGTCGCTGCACGTATACCGCTGTCGCCATAATAGCGTGCTGTGGATTCCATGGGTCGGTTGCGCTTACACCAAGGGCAGTCATAAGACTCGCCTCGATACCCTTCCATGTTGTCGGAATAAACTGCGTTGGACCCATTGCGCCACCATATGTTGTTGACGATATCGGACATGACACGGGTGTTGCATACGGATCTCGCCCAAGTTTTTTAACGAGCGCAAGGAATGCCGTGGCATCCTGCCGCACCGCATCTTCACGCATGAGACCGTCTACGTAGCCACCCGTTGAAATATAACGACCGTTTCCTTCCTCGTCAGCAAGATAGCAGCGACCGACGTTCGATCCAAGGTTTGACTCCTGGCGTAAAATACCAAGGATAAATGCTGCACGCACACCCGTCGCACGTTCTGCAGTCTGTGCATATTTGAGCGCGTCCTCAAAAGGAATTGCACCAGCATCACGAAGCTTGAACAATTCTGCACGAATAGCGGCCGCTTTCTTCTGAATCTCTGCAAGGGTTGCTTCTTGCACCTTTGCCGTGCTCTGTTTTGCACTCAATAACCTCTTTTGATCTAACTGGTCGCTTGCGATTCTCTTTTTCTCTTGCTCGATGATGTATTTCGCATCAAGCTCATCATTTTGTTTCTCTGACAGTTGTGTCTTCTCGCCCTCGGTTTGTAGCTGTGTCTCGCGAATCTGTGAAAAATAGAGCTCAAGCTCTGCTTTGATACCGGTATAATTATCAATATCTACATAAAACTCAGAGAGATTCTTCGTATTAAGGAACACCTCCGCGAGCGTGTAATCACCAACCTCATTGGTGCGACGAATGAGCTCTGCAAGTGATTCCTTACCGCGAGCGATGTCTGCTTCAAGCTCCTCAATACGAGCTTGTCGCGTTCGAATCTCAGATCCAAGTTCAACGATGAGTGAGTTCTTATTTTTGATCGTCTTTTCTGCTGAAGTAATTTTCGTCTGAAGTGTCTTTACCACTCCATCAATTGAACGCACTTCGGTCTTTGTCTGATTAAGCACCGCCTGTGCTTTCGCAGCCTCTTCTTCACATTTTTGAAGATATTCTTTGAGCTCAGCTTCAGGTTTATTCGTGATATTTGAAGCATCACACGCGGTTGACGCCTGCAACGAAATAGCCGTTCCCGCCATTAGTGAAATAATCAAAAAAGCAATCAGGATGTACTTCGTGTTTCTCATTGCGGTGAAGTATAGCATACTCTTTCCATGACGAGAACGTGTCTGGATTCTTTCAGAGATAACCATCTTACGCTAGTATTTGTCATGAAAATATGTATAATGCGGAGCACAAAGCAGCAACGGAAACACGGACGGTCGCCACAGCTTCGACAAACAAAGGCTATACTACAAAACACGGACGGTTAGCTCAGCTGGTTAGAGCGCTGCATTGACATTGCAGAGGTCGGGGGTTCGAGTCCCTTATCGTCCACAGCGGCTAAAATAAACGCGTACGCGTTTATTTTGTTGCCCGCCGTGAGACGATAAGGGGCTCAAAAGGACGTCTGGGAACCCATTATATTACGTAGCTTTAGCGGAGTTATATAATGGGAGGCAAGGCGGGGTCGGCAACGCTTAGTATTTTGGAGCGCAAGCGAACAACAAATACTAAGCGATCGTGGCCGAACTCCTTATTATCCAAAGTAAAAAACAGTGCTTCTACACTGTTTTTCCTATTCATTTATGAGTGCGTTCACGACATCTACATCCACACCATAACTCTTTTCTTGACGAAGATTCGTTGCCACTCCGTCAACGTACGTATACATCCCTACAAATAACACAACGACCGAGAGTCCAAGGACAAGAATGTATGGCACATTCGAACGATATTTCACCTCAACATGAGGCAAGGATGAGATAGAAAAGGTCTGCTCCGAGATCTCTTTTTTATGAGAAATTTCATACCCCCCGTATGGTGCCTCTTTCACTTTCGGCTCTACTACTAGTGGCGCTATTTTTTCCACTTGTCGAACATGAACTCGGTAGGATTCTTCCTGAGACTCGCTTGGAGCATCTTCTTTCACTGACTCAAAGGCAGTGTCGGCAATGATCTTGTCGTCCACCTCGTGAGCTACCTGCTCTTCCGCGGGTTCGACCATAACACGAGAAGGGCGAGGTTCATGACGCGCAATCTGCGGCATAAGCGGCGCGTCATCATCGTGATATGAAATTCCTGACACACGCACAGCGGAATCTTCCCCCGATGACGTACGTACGCGCTCCGCGATTCCTGCTCGTGCACGTGCTGCAACAGACCGTCTTTTCTCCCCCTTATGCGCGGCGACCTCGTCACGACTAACATACCATGCTCGCCCGACGCGTTCTGCGCTCACCGCCCCAGAGCGAGCAAGCTGCCCAACATAATCAGGCGCATACCCAAACTCGTGAGCAACATTCACTGCCTTCACAAACTGCTTGCCGTTGATAGTAAGAACCTCCATTACTGACAGTATATCTCGGATAGAGAAACAAGCAACCCGAGATATCCACAATGTATGTGGACATCTCGGGTATCCAATACATAACCACAGGGAATATTCGAGTACAAAAAATACCGACGCATGTCGGTATTTTTGTGCTAGGTAAGCGCATCTTTAAGTGCTTGTGCAAGCACGCCAGGATTCGCTGATCCTCGAGTTTTCTTCATGCCTTGACCAACCAGGAACTGGAGCACTGCTTCCTTCCCTGCGCGGTATTCATCTGCCACGGTCGGGTTCTCGGCAATAACTTCAGCGATGACCGCCGCGAGCGCTTCGGTATCGTTTGTCTGAGCAAGCCCACGCTGTGCAACAAGCGTCTTTGGCACTGCGTGTTCATAGAGAACTTCCTTAAGGAGATCCTTTGCAACGCGCGAAGTAATGGTTCCCTCTGCAATAAGTGTGATGAGCTCCACAAAGGCTGGCGCTGTCTCCGCAGCAGGCAGTATACCTGCCTCTGCACTAAGCGGCGGCACGTCAGTCATAATGTAGTTCGCAAGAGTCTTTGCATGAGCTCGTGCCCCCTCTTCAAGAAGACATATATCTAGATACTTCGAGAGGCCACTATCGGCAACAATCTGGTTTGCGAGATTGCTCGGTATGCCGAGATTTCCATATCTTTCGCGCTTTTTTGATGGAATCTCGGGAAGTTTTGCTTGTATCCGAGATAGTTCGAACTCTGGAATCTTGCTGAGATCAAACTTTGGGATGTCGGGATCGGGCATGTAGCGATACTGCTCTGCCACCTCTTTGGTACGCTGTGAGAATGTCTTTTGACGATTCTCGTCCCAGCCTCGGGTTTCCTGAATGACACGCTCTCCCCGATCAAGAGCCTCGCTCTGTCGTTTTATTTCATACGCAGCTGCAGCCTCGAACGATCTGAACGAGTTGATGTTCTTGACCTCAACTTTTGTGCCAAATGTTTCGTCTTTACTGAGGGACAAGTTGAGCTCAAGACGCATCTCTCCTTTTTCAAGATTTGCGTCTGAGACACCGATAGTCCGAAGGAGCAGTTGCAGCTCCCGAACAAAATTACTTGCGGTAGCAATATCGTGGATGACTGGCTCTGTAACGAGCTCCATAAGAGGAACGCCCGCTCGGTTGTAGTCAACCAATGTTCCTTCGTGTCCTTCGTGCTGCGAACGCGCCGCGTCTTCTTCAAGATGGACACGGGTGATTGATACCCCCGTTAGGGTACCACTGCTCACGAGTGGATATTTATACTGACTTATCTGATACCCCTTTGGAAGGTCTGGGTAGAAGTAGTGTTTTCGATCGAACTCGGTAAATGTCGCAATATCTGCTCCGAGCGCCGCGCCTACCATCAATACTTTTTCGACCGCATCACGGTTCACCACCGGGAGAGCGCCGGGCTCTGCCATACAGACAGGGCAAACATTCGCATTTGGTTCACCTGCATGGGGTTCATTTGCACAACCGCAAAACATTTTTGTTTTTGTTTTGAGTTCAGCGTGGACCTCGATTCCTATTGTTGGTTTATACATATAATAAGTATAGTACATAAAAAATGAAAAATGACAAAAATGTCCACCTTGCATGCATCGTTTTTCCTTGCTTGTCCACATGTGTTGCAAGATAGAGAACATGTCTTGGTACCAAAGGAAAACGTCGGGCTCTTTTTCTTTGGTACATTACGAAAATGTGCTCAATAGTGCGTCTACGAGGACAAATAACCGCATGAAACACGGTTTTGTCAAATTGCATGTTTTCGTTATTTTGAAAGTGTTAAAAAATGCTTGTATATCAAGCATTTTTTAACATTGACATATTTGTCTTTCGTGTCTTTATTTTGACTTCAATTCCTGTATAAGTGCGTCTTGAAGCTCCTTTGTGCCCTCTTCAATGGGTGCTGAGATGGCAAAGGTTCGTTTTCCTGTTGCGGCAGCGATAGTTTTCATAATCTCAGACACCTCTTCCTCTGTTCGTGTGTCAGTTTTTGTTAATACTACCCACTCCTCCTTTTCAAGAAGGGCTTCGTCGTATTTCTTAATTTCGTTATGCACGACCCTATATGCCTCGAGCGGATTCTCTTCCTCAAGTGAAACAAGGTGGAGGAGCATTTTTGCTCTTGATGCATGTCGAAGGAACTTATGCCCAAGTCCCTTGCCCTCTGCAGCGCCCTCTATGAGCCCCGGAACGTCTGCAAGAACGTAGCCGTAGAGCTCGCCAAGATGCGGCTCAAGCGTGGTAAACGGATATGCGCCAATTGCAGAGGTTGCATTGGTAAAGGTGTTGAGAAGTGTTGACTTTCCTGCATTCGGCTTCCCGATAAGACCGACATCAACACCGAGAATAAGCTCAACCTGAAACCAGGCTTTCTGTGCTGCCTGACCAGGCACCGCCTCCTCTGGCGAACGGTTCGTTGCTGACTTAAAGTGAAAGTTTCCGTAGCCGCCATTACCGCCATTGAGCACCTTGATACGCTCACCTTCAGTTTCGAGCGTATACACCTCCCCCGTCTCCAGATTTGTAACCCTTGAGCCAACGGGGAGCTTAATAACACAGTCGGCACCACCTTTCCCAAAGAGATTATTACTCTGCCCCTGCTGACCGTCTCCTGCGCGAAATTCGTTATCGCTCGTGTATTTACTAAGCAGCGAAAGATTGCGTACCGCCTCAAGATACACATCGCCACCACGACCGCCGTCGCCGCCTGCAGGCCCACCAAATTCGTTGCCGCGGTAGTGCATCCATCGCACAACCCCGTCACCACCCCTGCCCGACTGGGCGTATATTTTTAGTTCATCAATAAACATAGCGCTATCAATACCATAAAAAACGGTATATGTCGATGTTTTGCATAGCACTTCCCCCGTGGTCTAGATTTCTCCGTTGACCGCCATATGCTCACGGGTGGCTATTTTTTTGAGGGCTTGTATTGCCGAATCTTTATCAAGTGCGGTTCCGAGATATACATAGATCTCTTGGTGGGAAATATGGTCTCGGATGGAGAGTTTCAGCGCAGCGTCATTTGCAGTAACAATCTTAATACGTCGTGTAGCTACCGTACGCATACCGGCGGTAATAAAACCAAGTGAGATGCGGGTTACCTCAGGTAGACGCTCAAGCGCCTTGCAGACGAGCGCTGCGGCGGGAATCATGGTGCTGTGACTTTTTGCATACTTCCCTCCTGCCCGTTTTGTTGTTCCTGCCATACTTAGTCATCCATCCCAAACACTGCTTGTACGAGGGTAATAATAAGCGCCGCAATAAGTGCCGGTAGAAATCCTGCGACATAAAAACCGCTCACAACGTAGGGTACGAGCATAATCATGAATGCATTCAGCACATAGGTAAACAAACCGAACGTGATGAGGGTTACGGGGAGTGTTATGAGGTACAAAATAGGGCGCACCGTGATATTAAGAACCCCAAGGACAACGGCGACGAAAAGCGCAGCCTTCCACGAAGCTACCGATATGCCCGTCATATACTCTGCAAGAAGAAAGATAGTCGCGGTGGTAACGGCGAGATTTAGAATAATTCCCATACCTGCACTATACCCTAAAGCACAAAAAAGCACGAACAATTCGTGCTTTTAGAGTTCACCTGCACGGGTTAATATACGATGCACAATGCGTCGCAGATAGTGCTCAAACGTTTCTGCGGGATTATATTCAATACCCTGCTCGAACCGCCATGCGTTCACATAGTCGTTTGCAGAAATAACAACATTTGTCTTTGCGCCCTGAAATTTTCCTGAAAGAATATCGCTCATGACAACCTCACGCATCGTCTTGTACAACGGATGCTCTCTACCGCGCTCTTTTCCACTGAGAAAACCTCCGCGAAATATCTCCCAGCTCATAAGCAAACTTCGAAGTCCTTCGGTAACTGCTTCAGACTGGTAGAGCTTTTCTTTTTCGGTGCGATCGACGAAGGTTGCAATCTCCTTTGTGGGAATAGCAGCTTTTTGTGATGATACTACCGTATCCGCACGCGGACTGCGCACGGGCTCTTTCTGAACCGTACGTGAGACACGGCTCGGAGCGACAGACTTAGCAGCAGCAGGGGCTTCTGTGCGGTGTTCTGCTGGCTCTCTTTGTGGTGATGTCTCTGGAGACATCGCTATCGATTGCTCTTTAGGGTCCGCTACCTTTTCTTCCAGTCGAGCCTCGAGGAGCATGAGCTTCTTGCGTAACGCTTCAATCTCGTCATCGGTACCCGACACGACCACCCCCTCTTTCGGCGCTACACGGTGAAGTGACGACTCCTCTTCACGCCCAAGACCCTCTTCGGCAGGCTCCGCATCTTGACGCATGAGCACTTCCTCCAGAGGTAACGGAACATCCTCCTTCTTCTCTTCTTCTTTGCTCTCCGTAGGCTCATGCACTTCGAGTTCGTCCTTGGCGAGCGGTTCATGCTCCATGACTTCGTGAGAGGTGGATCTTTCCTGCGTTACTTCGGGTTTTATAAGCAGGAGCGATTCTGGTTCTTCTTGTTTCTTGGGCTCAGAGATCTCCTCTTTACGTGCCCTCAGTGCCGAGCGAATTTCATCATCATAGTGTACGGGCTCTGCCATTGCCTCCTTTTCTACACCCCTAGTCTCAGCGTGTGATTCTTCGCTCCTGACCTTCTCCGGTTCTTTTTCAAGCGCTTCTTCTTGCTCTTGCAACGGCGCCGCTTCGGGAGGGGTCACCACTACAGGTTCAGCCTTTTCTTTTGCAGGAACCGTACCTTCGATGGCTGCGGTGCGGAGTTTTTCATATGCGTCTTCCAGAGCTCGCATAGCAGGCATAAGCCCCCCTCCTGCACCGCCCATTGTCGCACGCGACGCTCCAAGGAGCGCCTTCATGTAGTCCTTTCCGAGCGAACCCATATCGCCGATAAGCGCGACGGGGTTACCGATGAGTTCGTGAATTTCGTTCTTAATAACTAAAATTCTTGCCTTTGCTTCATCGATAGTGAGTAGCTTTTGCGGCGCTTCCTCGAGGGTCACTGCTCTTGCTTCTTGTTTAGGTTTTTCTTCTGCACGCACCTCAGGGGTTTTTTGAGCTTCTTGTACCGCGGCAGCAAGTACGGCATCAGCATCCGCGTCGTGGACTCCAGCTTCCTTCGCGACAGCTGGAGCCGTAGGCGCCTTGCCCCACTGTGAAAGCACTGATTCAATCTCGGCGAGCGCTGCGGTGTCAGTCCCCCGACTGCGTGAGTACGCGGTGACTGCAGCATAAAATGCTGGGTATGCATCAGAGGAAAGCCTCTTCCTTGCATCAGCAAGAAGCGTCGCGATACTTCGCCACTCTGAAAGATCATATCCTGCACGATGTGCTACCTCTGAAACCATCTCCTCACATACTACCACGTAGTGCAGAAATAGAGGTGTGGAAAATATTCTATGCAGCAAGCCATCCTTCGACATCAGCAATGATCTGCTCGTGCGCATCAAAGGGATACCAGTGAATCGTTTTGTCACGCGTAAGCCACGTCATCTGTCGTTTTGCGAACGACCGAATGTCTTGATCGAGCGTTGCGATGAGTGCTTCTTTGTTGGGGATAGTTCCCTGGAGGTACGCAGCAATATGACGATATTCAAGACCGAATCTATGCAGCCTCTCCCATGACACACCCTCCTCATGGAGCCGTGTAACTTCTTCTATCATTCCTTCATCAAAACGCTGGAGGAGGCGGGTATGGATACGTTCGTGAAGTTTTTCTTTTTCTATGGAAAGCCCAATGGTGTACACATCGTATTTCTCACTTGGCATCACCTCAGGAACAGAACCAAGCGTGTTAATTATTTCGAGCGCACGTACGAGACGTACGCGATTATACTTATCAATCTCAGAAGCTCGACGAGCGTCTTTTTGTGCAAGCATCGCAAAGAGTTCGTCGTTGCTGCATGTTTCGAGCGATGCTCGAAATTCCTCGTTCGGGGCAACTTTCGGTATGCTTATTTTGCCGAGTAACGCATCAACATAGAGGAATGTACCGCCAACAATGATCGGGGTAACAGCACGCTTCAGAGTTTTGTCAAGAATTTCACTTCCTTGCTCCACAAAATCTGCAACCGTAAAGACATCTTTTCTGGGATCAGCAACGTCGAGTAGGTGATGCAGTGCGATAGCCTGCTCCTCTTTGGTAACTTTTCCGCTCCCGAGATCCATACCAAGGTACACCTGCCGCGAGTCTGCTGATATAATTTCAGCACCAATTTTCTGCGCGAGCTCAAGCGAAAGCGCTGTCTTTCCTGATGCTGTCTGCCCGACAATAACTACCACCTTTTGCTTTTTCATAAAATTATGCTACCATGCCAAAGTATTAGTTTAAAATGTAAAGTAATCCTATGGATAATTATGATTTTGATATTTTTGAACCGAAGATTGGCGAAGTAGTGCCGGAAGATCTCGCGTTTGAAGTATTCCATGAGGGGAAGATTTCACCGAAGACATTCGCTGACTTCCGCGGTTCTTGGACCGTCCTCCTCTTTTACCCAGCCGACTTCACCTTTGTCTGCCCGACCGAACTCGAAGACATGCAGTCACTCTACACTGACTTTAAGAAGGAAGGAGCGGAAGTCCTCTCAATGTCAACCGACACGGCCTTCGCACACAAAGTCTGGAAGGAAGTTTCTCCAACCATGAAGATGCTCGAATACCCAATGGGTGCTGACTCGTCACATGCTGTCGCGGAAGCATTCGAGGTGCTTATTCCTGAGAATGGTCTCGCGCAGCGTGGTACGTTTGTGATTAGCCCCGAAGGCGTTATCAAGACGATCGAAATCACCGACGGCTCAATTGGACGTTCTGCAAAGGACACTCTCCGCAAGCTCAAGGCCGCAAAGTTTACCGCATCACACCCCGGCAACGTCTGCCCTGCAAACTTCGACGACGGCAGCGACTCACTCGCCCCCTCTGTTGACCTTGTTGGTAAGATTTAATCTCAAAATTGAAAAATGTCATGGTAACCCATGGCATTTTTCTTGTGCGGGAGACTTCTTTCAAAATTGAGTTCAGATGTGCTGATTTTTCATATTTTTGACCGCAGACGTATACACAATACGGCGGAGGTTAAAAATATGAAAAAGCAGTGCAGATGGACCAATTTTGGAAGAAGTCTGTGGTATACTCGCGGGATGAAATACCATCATGACGACCCCGCTGTCGCAACGCATGTAGCGCATGTTACGCACAGAAAAGCCGAGCGCCTTACCTACCTCGAGTCCCTTACTCCTTCAATGCGTATGGCGGTATTTAACGAGCTTTCCCCGACGCTTCAACGTGATGTACTTGATCATGCTCCCGTACCATTTGTCGTACAACTTATTGATCATTTTGACCCCGACCGTGCACATGTATACCTCCGCCGCATAACCAGTGCCGCACGGAGAACCCGTATCACGAACGAGCTTCGTCGTGAGCTCAAACAAAAAGTCGAACAATTCACCGCTTTCCATGTGCGAGCAGCACATGAGCTTGTGCATTTTAACTATATTCTCCTCCCACACACGACAACCATCGAGGAAGCTGCGGAGGCCATCGCGGTACATCGTGCAGAAACAGGGCGTATCCCTGAAGTATTAGTGCGCAAAAATGGCGTCTGCATTGGCGAGATTGAGCCACGTGCGCTCATTCTGCATCCAAACTCCGAGCCGCTTGGGCACGCAACAACGAAAATCCACACCCTTCCCCACACCGCAACGGCAACTGACGTAGCCGCACTCGCCATGAACAGCGCGATTCAAAAAATTGTCATCACCGACGCGAGTGATGACAGTGTTGTTGGTATCGTCTACACGCACGAGATTATTGACCTTTTTGAAGAGAAGCCAAAAGAATCACTCTACAATTTTGCGGGCCTCGAAGAAAACGAGCATCCATTTGATTCGGCATTCCGCAAGGTGTCGGCACGCACCAAATGGCTCATTGTCAATCTCGGCACAACGTTTCTTGCTGCGTTTGTTATCACCCTCTTCCACTCTACGCTGGCGGCTATTGCAATACTTGCAGTATTTATGCCCGTTATTAGTGGCATGGCCTCGAATGCGGGAACGCAAACATTTGCCGTATTTATTCGCGGATTAACGCTTGGCGAAATTACCCTCAAAAATGCGCTCCCCGCATTGCGCAACGAAATACTTGCGGTGCTTATGCAGGGCGCGCTGCATACAAGCATTCTTACACTGATCACCTTTGTGCTCGGATATGGTGTCGGCATAGGTCTTGTTGCTGGTCTTGCCGTTGCGTTTGGTATGTTCGTTGGCGTTATCGCAGGATCGCTCATACCTCTTATTCTGCACAAACTCGGCAAAGACCCTGCCCTTTCGAGTGGCATTATTATCACCACCTTTACCGACGTTGCCGGACTTCTTGCTCTCTTCGGACTTGCCGCAATCTTCCTTCTTTCCTAAAAAGGCACACCACCACTATGTTTATTATTCGCACACTACCACTCCAAAAAGGCGGGCATATCGATGAGCTCACCTACTTTTCGCGTATTCCGTATGAGCTCGGCACCTTCCTTACCGTGCCCGTACGAAACCGTACCCTCACCGCAATGGTCGTCGCAGCGGAACCTGTGCCGTCGGTGAAGTCGGTATTACGCAGCATGACCTTCTCTCTCAAAAAACTTCCCGAGCAACCAAATGCACAAGCACTTACACCTGCAAGCATCGCTACCGCAGTAGCTATTGCACACCATTACGCTATTACGGTTGGTGAAGCACTCTTTGCGCTCTTACCTGCAGGGATTCGCGACGGCGACAGACCTCTTCCATTTACGCCAAAAGGGGCCGTGGTGCAGCCTGACGGAACGGCAACCCTTCCTGAAACAGATATTCGCGTACTGCAAGGGGCGCATATCGAACGCACGCGTATCTACCGCACGCTCGTACGTGAATCATTCGCCCGCGGCGGCTCGGTGCTTATTGTAGCCCCGACCTCTATTGAGGTTACTGAACTTGCAAAGACGCTCGCGCACGGCATTGAGGACCGCACCATTGTTATCCACGCAAACCTCACACCAAAACAACTTCGCGCCGTTGATGCAGGGCTCCAAGAATTCGCCACACCAAAACTTATCATCACCTACCCCGGCTACGCCCTCATTGAGCGTCATGATATTGTCATGACCATTATTGAGCACGAGCGCTCACCGCATTACGTACAGAGAACCTATCCCCATATTGATGTGCGTACGGCAGTCCGCATGCATGCGGAGCGTACGGGACGCACGCTCATTTATGGTGATCTTTTCCCTCGCGTCGAGACAGAGCATCTCCGCCGCAGCGGCACCTACGAGACACTTGATGAAACGCCGAAGCGTCTTGCGCTTCCCGGAAAATTAGTACCCATTGCAAAACCGCACCGCTCATCACACGCCGAACCTTTTGAGTTGTTTGGGAAGCGTGTGCTTGATGCTCTCGAAAAGACCTTGGCCGAGGGCGGTCGCGTCTTTCTCTATGCTGCACGACGCGGACTCGCACCTGTCGTCACCTGCGTTGACTGCGGCTACGTTTTCCGCTCACCGCAGAGCGGCGCGCCCTATTCACTCGTGCGTACCACCACAAAAAGCGGCGAAGCGGTACGCCTCTTTGTCGATGCAGTTTCTGGCGTACGCCTGCCTGCTGCCGATCATTGTACCCACTGTGGTTCCTGGCGAATTCGCGAACGCGGCATTGGAATTCAGCATGTCTACGACGAGCTCGTGAAGCGTGTGGAGCATCCTGTTATTTTGTTTGATCACACCACTGCGACGACCGCAAAACGCGCGCGTTACCTTGGTGATAGGTTCCGTCAAAATCCAGGCACCCTCATGCTCGGGACCGCTATGGCGCTCCCCTATATCGGTGACGACGTCACACTGTCCGTCATCGTGAATACCGACGCACTTCGCGCAACGCCAACCTGGCGCGCCCAAGAAGACATGCTTGCCACCATTCTTACGCTCCGCGAACGCACGCATGGCACCGTCTACGCACAGACGCAACACGCAAGGGTGGACACCGTCGCCTCTGCAGAAAAGAAAGACGTCGAGCCCGATGACATTCTCGACATCGCTCGCCTTGGTGCAACGGAACGCTTCTACACGGAGGAAATTACTGCACGTGATACCTTTGGATATCCACCATTCACACGCTTCGTCCTCCTCACCTATCGCGGCACGCCTGAAGACATTGCGGCACACGAGAGCGTTATCAAAGAGCGCCTCGGCGGAAAAAAACCGTTCTTTTACAACGGTCAAACAGATGGTACCCTCACTATCCGCCACGCGCTCCTACGCCTTAACCCCAATGATACCGACCCCGCACTCCCCCATATCCTCGGGTCGCTCGGGGACGCCATCCAGGTTACCCATGATCCTGAGCGGATAATCTGACAAAGACTATTCCTGTTCGTGCGCAAGAAGATAGAAGTATGCTCCCACAAAGGTTGCCACACTCAGGAGATACACGGCGGTAAAAAACATATGCCACGCAGTACCCGCAAGCTCATAGAAGTAGAGCGCGGAAAGCATACAACTTGCGACGCCAAATAAAAACGGTGGCAGGAACCATGCAATAGTTCCCTGCTCTCGCATGGAAATCGTTGACTCCCAAAGGCATAGAATGCCAATGAGGAGCGTGATAATTGTGTTTGCAATCCAAATCATAGTACTGTTTTCTTGAACTGTCTGCGTCGATACTGCAATATCATACGACGATACGCGATGAAGGTGGTGAGCAGAAAGACCGCGCCGAGAATACTCACGACAACATAGAAATATCCTATAAGAGGACTCGGTGCAAAAATGGTTAATCGATAGTTCATATTTGCGATAACGATAAGGAGACACCCGCAGGCAAAGCCGAGCATCGTCATGCGTCGCCTTGCTGCCTGTGTATCAAATCGATACGCGATGATAAGCGCGGTAAAAAATGTTGCGGTGAGGACAGGTTCCGTAACCTCAAGAAAACTAAATACAGGAGGAAACCAGACGCCACCAAAAAGACGTGCGAGCATCATCATGTAGAGCTGCGCACCACAAAGTGCATACAACCATGTCGTTACGACTGCTTGCCAGGAAAGAATTGTTGTGTGTGTTGTGGTACGCATAGATTACTCAATAAACCCCATGACAAAATATTGGTTGAGTGGTGACGTGACAGGCGCAGGAATATTCACGCGCGCGCCGTTTCGTGTCATCTCGGTTGATGGTGATACCGGGTACATGTATGCCTTTTTCTTGTCATCCAGCCGTACCACTCGTCCGCCTGACGGGGTAAGTATGTTTGCCGCCGCATCTTCGCTAAAGTCTACGAAGAAACTGCTGGGGAGGTGGCGTGCGCGCTCGGTACGTTTATCTGTGTTTGCGTGCCACACATAGTATCCCTGCGCGTCGATAACAAAGAACGTCTCGGGCAGTCCACTCATTTCCTCTGCAAGGTGACTCCAGATGTTTGCGTCATATGCCACAACAAGCGCACCACGAAGCACCACGCCATCATAGACAGGTGCTACATACGCAAATATCTCATTATCGGTATCGGCCCTACACGCAGTATAATCGCAGGTAATTGAATTTCGTGCAGGGGTAATATACACCTCGCCCGCACGGAGCGTCAGTGCTCGCTGAAAATGTGGCACTGCGCGTGATGCAAACTGCTCTGTTGAGGTCGCGTATCTGCCACCATCAGCAAGAATCATAACGTCGGCACCCGAGTCATCGGCGTGATAGAATGCGATTTCTTGAGGCATCATCTTGTAGTTTTGTGCAAGAACCTGCTGCCACGCCTCGGGGTTCGGTGCGGCACGCAAAGCTTCGACCTGTGCAAATATCTCACCAGAAACGGCATAGACCATCTCGCTCGCCTTTTGCAAAAGCTGCTGCGCTTCGGCAGCACGTACCGCATCGCGCGCCTGTGCCTGCTTCTGAAGCACCACAAAACCGCCAACCAAAACAATAAACGCAAGCAATCCGAAAAAGGCTGCCCACAGCCAGAGCATCAAAGCTTTCTGTGTAACGTGGCGAGAACTCATGGTGATATCTTATGAACGTGGCGAGCACGTCGTGCCTTCGATGAGCACATTTGTCGCATCAATTACGGTTGGTTCGACATAGCTACTTGGCACACGCATGAAGCCATTGTCAGCGAGTCCATAGATCGGCGGCTTCTCACCGCGCATGAAGTGATCAGCAACAAGCACGCTCGCGTCCGCTATCGCAATCGAGGGTTTATAGAGTGTTATTGTCTGCGTGCCCGCAAGGATAGCGCGACATGCGGCAACGTCTGCATCTCCACCAGCTATAAATGTTCCCATGATTCCTGCTTCGGCAAGCGCTTTTTGCGCCCCGATTGCAATAAGGTCATTGCCACCAATCACTGCATCTACTTCTTTGCCACTTTTCAAGAATTCCTTCATGACCTCGTATGCTGACTTTGCTGACCAATCGGTGACTAAATCCCCCTGAAGGACAACATCACCACGCTCGACTGCGTATTCGAGCGCTTGCATGGTGCCGTCATGGTGATATCCCGCATTCGTGTCTGCAGGGTCACCCGCTATATACACAAGGTTCTTCCCTGCTGCAGCGACGAGGTATCGCTGCGCAGCAATACGTCCGACATCTTGCATGCGAATCGTTGTAAAATAATCAACCGCACCCCCAAGAATAAGACGATCATGCGCAATAAACTTCACCCCTTTTGCTTGCGCATCCCGAATTACGGGTATGAGATTGTTTGCATCAACAGGATTCACCACAATCACACGAGCGCCAAGCTCGACAAGTTCCTGAAGCTGCTCTGCCTGGAGTTCTTTGCTACCCTGTGCAAAACGAACCGCAACATCGTATCCCTTTTCTTCGAGCTGCTCCTGCATGCGATCTGATTCAACCTGCCAGCGTGGCACGTCATCGTTTGAAAATGAAACACCAACAAGATTACTGCGCGGTGCTCTCAGGTAATAGGCAGCGCCGAAAGCAACAGCAACGCCCACGGTAACAAGAAGAATAATCAAGCGATAATGCTTGCGAAAAAATAATTGTATCATATGAGAGATTGGGTGTCTGGCACCTCTTCTCTCTAGTATACGCCATGTGCAGAATTCTCAAAATCATGACTTACTCACTCGGAGCGTACATGAAATCTTCAGGTGCAATGAGGTTTTCAAGAAGCCTTGCATGATACAAACTTCGTATCATCGACTCCCACACCGCGCGGTCCATCGCGCCTATTGCAAAGTCATCTGTTGGCTTCAGGTAGGTACGCTGCGCCTCGAGAAACGCGCGCTGTTCTTCTGGTGTCATGGAAATATTCATACCGTCATCATACGCAAGCACCGCATCAACTGCTTCGTCAGGATGCAAGAGCGCTTCTTCCCATCCTTGCAGTGTCGCGCGGGTGAAGGCAGCCACTATGTCGGGCTTGCTCGCAAGGGTTGCTTCGCTCGTAAAAAGTAGATCACCATACGCGCGGGGCGCATCGCTTTCGAGTATGCGAACAGCATATCCTTTTCGTCGCAATTCATCTGCTTGTGATGTCTCGTAGCCAAAGGCGACATCAATAGCCCCCGCAAGAAGTGCTTCGTTTTGATTGGGGCCAGCATATACCGCATCGAGCGTTTCAGGGTCGATACCATGTCGACGCAGCTGTTCAGTGCGGGCAAAACTAAATCCATTTGGTGCAACATCTGCACCGACACGCACCTTCGTAAGGTCTGCATATCGAACAATACTTGATGATGCCAAAGTATAGGCAACAAGCGGATCGCGCTGAAAGAACACCGCAAGTGCGACAACAGGTTTTCCTTCAGCGCGCGCACGTACAATTTCGAGCCCGCCCGCAATACCAAAATCTGCCTTGCCATTCACCACATCGTCAATCGGATATGAGTTTGTATTCAAAGGTATAAATACGGGGCGAATTCCTGCATTACGATACATATTCCTTACATCGGCCATATAGAGCCCCGCAAACTGCGCAGAGTGTAACCATTTCAAACGTACGGTTACGTCTTGTGCTTTTTGCACCTCCCTCCCGCTCTCTTGTGACACGCTTCCCGTATCAAACATAAAGAATGCACCTCCCCACACGAGGACAAAGGTGAACACCACAATGAAGCGACGCCAGGAAAAGAGTTTTTGCGTCGAAACATAGTGCTCGTACTCTTTGGTCCGCATTGCAATGGAGTACATAACCGCAAAAAAGTAGAAACTAAACAGGCCGATATTATACGCAACAATCATGACAACCTGCGGCATCTCAATAATGAGTCCAGCCACAGCACCCTGCGCAAGTTCGAGTGCAAGTACCGCGCTCACCACAAAGAGTCCCGCGGCAATACGCATGCGTAACGGACGCCAGTATGAAAGAAGCGCAAAGAGCACGAAAAGGACACTCGCGTGTATCCACTGAACGTCGTAGTGTACTCCAAAAGCAGGCACGAGCGTTGCATAGATGGTCACCCCTCCCGCATAGGCAACAAGAAAAAATAAAATAAGGTGATCAAGCAGCACACGTCGTATGCATGCATTTTTTTGATCTGTCCGCGCACGCCCACGGGCACGTAGGCACGTCATAACGTACGGGAATGTCTCGGTCAGTACAAGACCGATGAGTACCACCGCGAACATATTCGCGAGAAACGATGTTGCAAGTTCAAATGCTTCCATATATACATGAGATAAGGAGACTCGCGGCTCTCTTCCAAAGAGGATACCACACATCACGGAAAATTTTTGAGTACACCTAGAGGAGACGGGGGTGCAAAACAAAAACTCGACCGGAGCCGAGTTTTTAGGAGTACTATTCAGTTACCTCAATTCCCATTGAACGTGCTGTTCCAGAAATTGTTTTCATCGCAGCTTCGAGCGAAGCGGCGTTAAGGTCTTCCATTTTGATTTCAGCGATTTCGCGGATTTGTGCCGACGTAATCGTGCCGCCCTTCTGGATACCTGGCTTTGTTGAAGCCTTGTCCTTACCAATCGCCTTAAGAATAAGACGTGATGCTGGTGAGGTCTTCGTGATAAATGAGAACGAACGGTCGTCGAACACAGAAATCACTACGGGCACCACTTCTCCCATACGTTCACGAGTCTTTTCGTTGAACTCGTTCACGAATGCTGAGATGTTGATACCTGCCTGACCAAGTACTGGGCCTAGGGGAGGAGCAGGTGTAGCCTTACCTCCGACAGCCTGTACTTTGATCTTCTTTACTAGTTTTGCCATGGAATTATTATAGTTAGTTACCTACGACACAGTCGTCGTAGTAGAAGCGTAACAGCCTGAGTAATGTACAATATTTTTGGGAAAAAGCAAGCCGATAGTAGACGCTGTAGGAGCTACAGCGCACATGCAACCCCTCTACTTATACACGTCAAATGTGGCTTGAAACAATCCGTATTCGTCTGTTCTGTTTGTGGTAAGGTTCTTAAGTGTTCTATTATAAACCGCCACACTATTACTGCTCGCCACATAATCTATGTCCTTTGATTCTATCGAGAAATGGGTAACGCCCTTGTTGCAGTACTCAACCTCGCCATTCTTATCCGTTGTGTATGATTTTTGAGGATACAACACATTACCCGTAGTAATCCTTCCTGTTATATTCATCTGATATCCCCTCACGAGATACTCTTCATTATCTGAAACCGTAAGAAGATAACACGACGAGTCATCCGAGATTGCTACTTCAATCGTATATACTGGTGCCGTTTCAAATGTGTCGTTCACCGTGTCTTCTGATGCTGAAGAACCAAGTGATTTGGCTATAATTTTATATGAGTATGTTTTTCCTTTCGTGAGATTGCTAATGACAACTGTGTGATTTTTTGAAACATCTTCAACGGAATCAAACGACTGTTCGTTCATCTCAATATGAGACCTTGCATCTGCCCCTGTTTGCCAAGAAATGGTTACCACCTGACCGCTAACAGATTCAGTAACATTTGTAATCGCCAACACTGCTTTTGGAGCAACAGGCTTTGATAAAGGTGCCTTTTGCATAGCCTCTGCAATTTCTTTTTTCGGCTCTCCATCTGTTTCCATTTCATCCGCTGACTCTTCTTCTACATTTCCAAGAATTCTGTCTTCAAACTCTGCCATACTTTTTTCAGAAGCTTGGTACTGCTCCTGCAATGCAGCTAATGTGTCGATATTTTTCTCAATAAGCCTTAGAAGTGTGAATTTCATTTCTTTGGGGATTTTAGAGACTGTATCCTTAAAAATAGAAGTGTGCGATGCGGTACTACTTGCAATGAACAAAAGCATTTCTGCGGTACTTGTATCATCAGATTCAGTAACAATTTTTTCTACCGCGGAAATCTGCGTGTCGTATTGCATGAGTGCCTCTCGAAGATTTTCCCACTTTTCTTGCTCAGAAAATAAAACTATTTCTTGTGCGTACTTCTCCGTACTTCCTAATCGTAACTGAATCTCTTTGCTATCATTAAAAGTAAATACTGTATTTACGTAATCATACATACGAGAGACAGGCACATGTCCTCCCATGAACAATCCGGAAACAATACCTACGAGGATCACTGCAATGGCAATTGCGCGAATATGACGCCTGCTGATCTTCAATATCTTTTGAAACAAATTTTTCATATACGAAACTGTAGCATAATGGAATATTATTATCTACTTATTTTTCTACTATTTGATTTTGCGGGGCGGTGGGGGGAATCGGTCACCTTCGCATCTGTAGTTTACTTCGCTATCGCTCGCAAACTACAGTGCTACTCGACCCCGCCGCGCCTCCCATTTTCTAACTACGCTTTCGCTCCGTAAGTAAATGGGTTCCCAGGCGCTTTTTTCGATTCCCCCCACCCGCTACTAATAGCAACAAAAGAAACGCTTTCGCGTTTCTTTTGGCTATTAGTGCGGGTGGGGGGAATCGAACCCCCGCTACCTGCTTGGAAGGCAGGAGTCCTACCACTGAACGACACCCGCGTGGTTGACTGCGCCTACTATAGCAGATTTTCTAAAAATTCATAGTGGTGCTATACTTTTACCATTACTCTAATATAAAAAAATATACATGTCAGTTTTTACCTCTTTTCGCTATATGAGCACCCTCGTCCCTATGCTCGCCCTCGCACTCATCTTCGCGGCGCTTGCCTTCGGGATTAGTGAACTTCGCACCTCAGAACCTTACTACGGCATCGACCCAACCATTTCCGTTGAAGGAACCGGCAAGGTAACCGCAAAGCCCGACATCGCCTCATTCTCCTTCAATGTGCACAGCGAAGATGCATCGCAAGAAGCCGCACAAGCAAAAGCAGCTGAACGCGAAAAGGCAATCCTCAGTTATCTGCGCGAACAAGGCGTCGCAGATGACGACCTCGCAACCGAGAACTACAATCTCTCACCGCGCTACGAATACAAAATCGACACCTCGTGCCGCACCTACTGCCCGGGCGAACAGGTGCAGGTTGGCTATCAAGTTGACGAAACCGTTACCGTCACCGTCCGTGACCTTACCAAAGCAGGCGAATTCGTCGCTGGCGCTGGTGCACGTGGCGCTGAAAACGTCTCGCAACTTTCGTACCGCATCGACGACCCCGCAGCATTCCGCGAAGAAGCTGTTGCACAGGCAATTGCAAACGCGCAGGAAAAAGCACGTGCACGTGCGAAAGCACTCGGCGGACGACTTGGCGAGCTTCAATATTTCTCAGAAATGGCGGACGATACACCCTATTATCCAATGTATGCAAAAGCAGAGATGAGCGACGCATCGGGCGCACCTTCCCTCCCTGCTGGCGACACCGAAATTATCGTCACGGTGTCCGCAACCTACTTCCTGAAATAGTTTCTTAAACACCACATATTTTCGTGGTGTTTTTTGTACGCTTGTGCGGTATACTTCCTCTATGTCACTTCGCGACCTCAAACAGCAGTTCCTTGAGTACCTCGAAATTGAACGAGGGCGCTCTGCGCTCACGGTGCGCAACTACGACCATTACCTCACGCGTTTTTTCGACTGGCTCGGAAGCGACAAGGTAACTGACGTCACCGCGCCAAAGCTTCGCGAATTTCGTCTTTGGCTCAATCGCCTTGAGAGCAGCCAAGCGGAAGAAGGCACCCTAAAGAAGCGAACACAAAACTATCACCTCATTGCACTTCGCGCATTCCTCAAATATCTCCGCAAACAAGACATCAAGTGTGTCGATCCCGAGGTCATTGAGCTTGCGAAAGTTCCTGAGCGCATGATTGATATTATTTCCCACGAAGAAGTCGTGCGGATTTTAGACGCCCCCGACACAGCGACCACTATCGGACTACGCGACAAATGCATTCTCGAACTCCTCTATGCAACCGGGCTTCGTGTTGCAGAACTCTGTAGTCTCTCGCGTGACGATATCGATCTTCGCGAAGACGGGTTCTCTATTCGCGGCAAAGGCGAAAAGGTACGCATTGTGTACCTCACCGACACCGCGCGTGAGACACTCAAGAAATATCTCGGCGGACGCACCGATAGTGACGAAGCGCTCTTTATCGCACATGGCAAATCCTCCGCTAAGCGTGCAGAGCGCAATGAAGACTTACGCCTCACGCCGCGCACCATGCAGCGCATTCTGAAACACTATGCCATCAAAGCGGGCGTCACCAAAACAGTCACCCCGCACACCATGCGCCACGCATTTGCAACGTCACTCCTCCACAACGGCGCCGATATTCGCTCGGTGCAAGCCCTCCTCGGACACTCCTCGATTGTCACCACACAGATTTACACGCACGTTGTTGATAACCAACTTCGGGATATCCACAAAAAGTTCCACTCTCGATAGAACACATGTTTTGCTTGCACGCAAGGGTTTGCACGATTGAAAACGTGAGTATACTTATTTCAAGCCGTATTTTGGCGGTGTTATCACTAATTAAGTTCAATTCATGAATAAGGCAGATTTGGTTGCAGCAGTACACGAAGTACTCGGCTCAACAAAGGCAGACGCAGAGCGTGCTGTCGAGACCGTCATTAGCAGCATCATCACCACCCTCAAGAAGGGCGACGAAGTATCTATCGCAGGCCTCGGTATCTTTGCAACAAAGATGCGCGATGCACGCACTGGACGCAATCCACGTACTGGCGAAGCAGTTGAAATCCCTGCTGTTCGCGTACCAAAGTTCCGCGCGGCGAAGGCCCTCAAAGACGCAGTAAAATAAATTCCTTTAAAATGAGCGAATTTGCATTGCCTTCAGAAGTTTTTTGACACTCATCTTTCGAACAAGTGAGAGTCGTGCCAAGCTGTAGCGTAGCGAAGGCTTGAGCATGATCGAACGAGAGAAGAAAGAAGCGAAGCGTCACAAGTACGTTGGGTACGGCTCGGTCAAAAAACTTCCTCCAGGCAACGCAACTTCATCTCATTTAAAAGAAATTTACGTCGCAGAGGATAAAGGAAGCCATCACTCGATAGCGCGAGTGATGGTTTTTTCTTGCATAATTGGTCCCCGTACTATATATAGAAGGAATGAAACGCTTCACTCGGACACCAGAGGACTTCACCTGCTCGCAGTGCGGAACTTTTGTTGTGGGTGATGGCTACACCAACCACTGCCCTTCTTGCCTTTGGAGTAAACACGTCGACATAAACCCGGGCGACCGCGCCGCAACATGTGGCGGCGCCATGGAACCAATCCGCCTCACCCTCAAGGGCCACGACCACATTATCACCCACCGCTGCACGACGTGTGGCCACGAACGCAATATTCATGCGCGCGATACCGACAGCACAAAAGCACTTCTTATTCTATCGACGCGAGTACAATAACGCTTCGCTTCTTTCTTCTCTCGTTCGGTCATATCAAAACCTTTGCTGCCGCTACGGCTTTGCTACGCCCCTCACTCGTTTGAAAGATAAACCCCTCCATATATGAAGGGGTTTTGGAGCCGTTAAACAGAATTGAACTGTTGACCTCATCCTTTTCATTCGTCAACAAGTATGAGTGGTGCACGGAGCTCGGCAGACCAAGCGGACATAAAAAATAGCAAGGCACCCCCCTAACTCCTCGCTTTGCTGTTTTTTATGTACGTGAAGGGCTGGCGAAGCGGAACGAAGTGGAGCTTCGTATATCCGAGCGCAGTAGAATGTTTTTTGAGCCGTTAAACAGAATTGAACTGTTGACCTCATCCTTACCATGGATGCGCTCTACCAACTGAGCTATAACGGCGTGCGCGCACTATACCATAAAAATAAGCTACAATTCAAGTTTTTGTTATGGTATAGTAGTACCATTGCCGTCTTAGCTCAGCTGGTAGAGCAATGGTATCGTAAACCATAGGTCCGGAGTTCGAATCTCCGAGACGGCTCTAGATATTCACTGTTTACTTGAACAGAGGTATACTCATTCCTATGAAAAACATAACACCACAAGAGCTCCATACGCTCCTTCAGCGTGGCGACGCAATCGCCCTTATTGACGTCCGCACGCCCGAAGAATACTCGGCAGGACACATTGCGGGATCAAAAAACATACCCCTTAGTTCGATTGCCGGAGAACTTGCTGAGCTTAAAAATGTGGGCACTGTGTACGTAAACTGCGCTGCCGGGGGACGCAGCATGCAAGCCTGTGGAATTCTTACGCAAAATGACGTGGACGCAGTGAATCTTGTTGGCGGCATCGCTGCATGGGCAAGCGAGGGATTTGAGGTAGTGTAACCGCTCTCCTGTTGAAAAGCACTCCTCCCGAGTGCTTTTTCTAGGTCAGCATGCTACACTTCTTCCATGCATATAAAAATTCGAATCCCCTTCACCGAAATCCTCCTTGATCTTGGTATTATTCTCGTCACCATACTTGCGATTACTTCAATCGCCCTTGGCATGCTCTATCTTGAAGCTCGGAATGATATTGCGAACCTTGTAACCTCGCTCACCACTACCGAATCAGAGCGTGCGCGCCTTGAACGTCTCGAAAAAGATACCGCCGCAAAACTAACCGTAGAAGAACAGGCGCGCCTCGAAGCAGAGAACGCAAAGCGTTCTGCAGAAGAAATTCTCGCCGCAGAAATGGAACGTATTAACGAAACCTTTGATGACCTTGCTCGCGTCACCGACACGGTAAGCGACCTCGAAAAACTCGCAAAGACCGACAAGGAGCTTCTCATGAAGTACTCAAAAACATATTTCTTGAACGAGCACTACTACCCTTCTTCACTCACCGATATCGAGGATGACTATGTCTGGAACGGCACGGAGAAGCAGTTCCTTGCGCCTGCGTATCCCTATCTGCGCAAACTCATGGAAGCCGCGGCAGACGACGGCATCGATCTCACCATTGTGTCAGCATTCCGCTCAGGCATCGAGCAAGCCGCACTCAAGAATGCCTACACCGTTCAGTATGGCTCTGGCGCAAATACCTTCTCTGCCGACCAAGGCTACTCCGAGCATCAACTCGGCACCGCCGTCGACTTCTCGACAAAAGCGGCAAGCGGTTCACTTACCACATCATTCGACACCACAGAAGCCTTCACCTGGCTTGCAAAGAATGCGTACCGCTACGGCTTCATTCTCTCCTACCCCAAAAACAACACGTACTATATCTACGAACCCTGGCACTGGCGCTTCGTCGGGCGCAATCTCGCCCGCGACCTCCACGACGAAGAAAAAACATTCACCGACATGGAGCAACGAAAAATCAACGAGTACCTCATCGATCTTTTTGACTAGCGAAACACGTAAAATATAGTCGTTACATTATGAATCACACCCACTTCCAGAGAGTTGAGTCAGCTGTCATCTTTGCGCTCTCCCTGTTCTTTTACTACCACACTGGCGCTGGCTGGTGGATGTTTGTGCTGCTCCTGTTTGTTCCCGATTTCTTCATGGCAGGTTATGCAAAAAATAATCATTTCGGAGCCTTGTATTACAACATCGGACACTCATATATACTGCCAGGAACACTTCTCTTCTTCTCATTCTTTATTGCGAAAACCACACTACTTCCTATCAGTATTATTTGGATTGCACATATTGCAATGGATCGTATGCTTGGCTACGGGCTGAAGTTAAAAACTGGTTTTAGCGATACACATCTTGGAAAAATAGGACGCAAAAAATGAAAATGTAACCCTAAAAAATAAATCTCATCTACGAGATTTATTTTTATTACAGCAACGCTGCAGCAAGGAGGAATATAGCGAGGAAACCACAAATGTCGGTGAAGGTGGTAAGTATGATGCCGGAGAAGATTGCCGGGTCGCGACCTGTTGCGCGAATAGCAAGCGGGATAAGTGAACCAAACGTTGCTGCAACGATGAGGTTCATGAGCACGCCGAGCCCGACGACAACGCCGAACATTGCACTTTGTCCAAAAATCACCGCCACCGTACCCGTAATAACTCCATTGAGCGTACCCTGAAGTACACTCGCCATGATTTCGCGACGCACTGCAGGAAAGGCCCGCGCAAGCGTGATTTCGCCAAGGGTAATACTACGCATAAAAATCGCCATAGACTGAATGCCTGCATTACCACCCATACCAGCAACAATCGGCAAATACATTGCCAAAATCGTCATCTCTTTGAGCGTATCAGCAAAGATACCCACCACAGAGCCTGCAAGGAACGCCGTGCCAAGGTTCACCACGAGCGACCGATAGCGCGCGTTAAACTTTTTCTTCACTGAGTCGAAGGCGTGTTCGTTTTCTTCAATCGCCGCAAATTCATAGAGCGACTCCGACGGCAGTTCCTCAAAAAGCGCATTCACCTCGCGGGCGAACACAATGCCGAGCACACTTTCGTCGGTATCAACAATAACTACTTTATGCACCTTCTTCTCAACACACCGTGCAGCAATTTCTCTCGGCGCATGCGTATAGGGCATCATAGCAACCGCACGCACATGCGGAGCGATACTACTCGACGTTTCTTCGCGAACTAAATCCCCCGGGCGCACCTCCCCAATACACTTCCCTGCACGATGCACGAGCACAACAGGAATTCTCCCCGTCTCGTCAAAGTGCGCATCGAGCGCTTCGGCGACGTCGGCGACGGTTGCTGTTTCAGGTACCAGAACATAATGCTGATCAACAATTTCAATTGTTGCCTGTGCATGAAAACTCCGTACGATATCTATTTTTTCTTTACTTTCCCGCTTGAGACGCAGCGTGACCGCTCGGCGTCTTGAGGCATTCGGTATGCGCATGATAAGCTTCTCCGCTCTTCCCGGGTCATGCTGGTCGAGGAGCGCAACAACGTCAACGAGGCTCAGTTTCGCAAGAATATCCCGCTGCACATACGCCGAAAGTTCGTCAAACACCGCCATCTGCTCTGCAGTAGAAAGCTTCCGAAAATACTCACCCCGCTCACCGTGATGCCGCGCAATATACTGAGCATGTTCGCCAATTGTCATGCCTGCATTATACTCGGATATCAAAAATGCAGTACGACAGGGCGTCGATTAAAAATAATCCTATCGTTGACAATAGGAGTGATATTGCTATAGTTAATCAGCTACGTACAATTTGCTTCGTATGCATGTTGTACCTTTTCCTGCATACCTACTTTGGAGATGACCTATGACATATTTTGTCGTTGATATTGAGAGCGATGGCCCCGTGCCGGGTCTCTATTCCATGATATCGTTTGGTGCAGTTATTCTGAACAGGAAACTTAACCGCACCTATTACGGTACCATACGTCCTATCTCTACAGAGTGGATTCCCGAAGCGCTTGCTGTCTCGGGACACACTCGAGATGAGACACTCTTATTCGAGAACCCGGAAGTTGTTATGCCTGCATTTGCAACATGGGTGCATGACAACACAAAATCTGGAACGAAGGCCGTGTTTGTTTCTGACAACAACGGCTACGACTTCTCATTTATGGCATATTACCTTTGGCGGTATACGGGCAGCTGTGTATTCGGGCACACTTCCCGAAACATAAACGATCTATATCGCGGTATGCAAAAAACGCTTGATTGTTCTTTTGATCATTTGCGAGGACGAAGTCTCGACCATAATCCCGTACGTGATGCTATCGCAAATGCAGAAGCATTGCTCAAAATGCGTCAGCTCGGCCTTTGCTTGAAGCTCTAGCTACGCATCTTGCTTCCTTGCTTTTCGAAGCAAGGAAGCACATCTGAAGGAGAGCGCCGAACTCCAAACTCGGCGCTTTTTTATGTAATAAAAATCGCACGTTCCTTCGTGCGATTTTCTTCGTAATCTCCTGCAATTAATTTCTTTCAAAACGGGATGAGATTGTGCTGGTTGGAAGAAACTTTTACAGGAGCCGTACTTAACGTACGGTGAGTGAAAAATTTTCTGAAACCAGTGCAAGTTCGCCCGTTTTGGAATAAATTATTTTAGCTTCCAGCCTTCTTCGAGAAACGGTTCTGCTTTTTTGAACTTGAGCGTCTTCTCTTCCTTAGAGTTTGGGTTCACGATGGTCACGCTCTCGTTGCGGGCGAATTCTGGTTTTGCGTGAACCGGCTTGTCAGGCGAGTCCTTGACTGCCGCCTCTTCGCCGCCGCCGACTTCCTTTATTTTTTCGAGGGTTGCCTTTTGCTTTTCTTCTTCCTGAACAACTCGCTCAATGCGAATGGTTGGAATCATCGTGGCAAGGCGATCGATTGCCGTCCGCTGCAATTCTTGATACAAGCGCTGCCCTTCCTTGCGGTATTCAACGAGCGGGTCTTGCTGTCCATAGGCACGGAGCGATACGTTTGAGCGTGCGTACTGCATGACTTCAAGGTGCTCAACCCAGAGGTGGTCATACGTCTGAAGCGCAACACGTCGCAAGATGTCGTACCAGAGCGTGTCGCCCATTTCAACCTTGCGCTGTGCGATACTTTCCGCAACTTCAGGGTGCGCTTCCGTCACCTGCGCGACGATTTCGTCAATGGTTGCCGCATCTCCCGCGAGCATGTGACGACGCTGTCCATAGAGTGCCTGACGATGCTTGTTGAGCACATCGTCGTACGCGAGCACTTGCTTGCGCGAATCGAAGTGGAATCCTTCGATACGCGTCTGCGCACTTTCGAGCGACTTCGTAATAATCGAATTTTCAATCGCTTCGTCTTCTGGAATACCGAGACGACCCATCATCTTTTTGACGACGTCCGACGCAAAGACACGCATAAGCGAATCTTCCATCGACACATAGAACTGTGTGGTGCCGTGATCACCCTGGCGTCCTGCACGTCCGCGAAGCTGGTTGTCGATGCGTCGCGCCTCGTGGCGTTCGGTACCAATAACATACAGTCCGCCGAGCTGCTTCACTTCTTCTTGTTCCTCCTTGCTAGCATCAATACCGCCGAGCTTGATGTCGACACCACGACCTGCCATGTTCGTTGCGAGCGTCACCGCGCCCTTGCGCCCCGCATTTGCGATAATCTCACCTTCATGTTCGTGATTCTTTGCGTTAAGTACGGTATGCGCAACGCCTGCTTCGCTGAGTGCAATCGACACTTCTTGGTTCTTGTCGATTGATGCGGTACCGATGAGAATCGGTTGCCCGGTTGCGTTAATCTCCTTAATCGAACGCACGAGTGCCGTGAGCTTCCCTTGTTCGCTTTGGAAAATAAGGTCATTCTTGTCGACACGCTTGATAGCGTTGTGGGTAGGAATAGGAATAACATCGAGTTTATACACCGCGTAAAATTCCTCCTGCGACGTGAGACCAGTACCCGTCATACCGGCAAGCTTGTCGTACATGCGGAAATAGTTCTGGAACGTAATCGAGGCGAATGTTTTACTTTCTTTCTGGAGCGGCACACCTTCCTTTGCTTCGATTGCTTGATGCAGCCCCTCTGACCAACGGCGACCTGGTTGCAACCGCCCCGTAAATTCATCGACAATAACAATCTCTTCGCCGCGCACGACGTATTCTTTATCACGAGTATAGAGCGCCTTTGCCTTCACGGCATTTTCAAGATGATGCACCATACGCATACCTTCGAGTGTGTAGATGTTCGTGATATTGAGATACTGTTCAGCTTTCGTAATGCCTGCTTCGGTAAGCGTTGCGCTCTTGTGCTTTTCTTCCACTTCGTAATCTTCACCAAGCGTCATCTGACGTGCAAGCTCCGCAAATTGCCCGTAGAGGTCATCGCTCTCGCCTGCGGGCGCAGAAATAATAAGCGGTGTACGCGCTTCGTCGATAAGGATAGAGTCGACTTCGTCAACCATTGCGTAGAAGTGTCCGCGCTGACGCACGTTTTCCTGCACGAACTCAATGTTATCGCGGAGGTAGTCGAAACCGTATTCGTTGTTCGTGCCGTAGGTGATGTCCGCTGCGTAGGCTTCTTTACGTGTACACGGGCGCATGAATTCGTACTGCACTTTGACGTCGCCGTGTTCGTCGCGTGCTTCGTCTTCTTCGTTTGTCGTCTGCGTCGCGTCATAGAGGTACGACGTGTCGTGATTGATAATACCCACGCTAAGTCCGAGGTATGCGTAAATCTGCCCCATCCATACGGCGTCGCGTCGCGCGAGGTAGTCGTTCACGGTGACGACATGCACACCCTTTCCTGCGAGCGCGTTAAGGAATGCCGGGAGTGTACCCACGAGTGTCTTTCCTTCACCCGTGCGCATTTCAGCAATCTTCCCCTCATGCAGCATGATGCCGCCGATAAGTTGCACGTCGTAGTGACGAAGCCCGAGCGTACGCTTTGCTGCTTCACGCACGAGTGCAAAGGCATCAACAAGTACATCATCGAGCGAGGTGCCTGCCACAACTTTATCTTTCAGCTCCTGCGTATGCGCGACAAGTTCTTCGCCGCTTTTGCCTGCAAAAAACTCCTCGCGGTCGTTTATCTGCGCCACAAGGGGTCGCACCTTTTTCAGCTCCTTCTCATACGAAGGACCAAAAAACTTCTCTAGAAAAAATGCCATAGTGAGTGAAGCATACCACAAAAAAAGCGCCCCTGCACTTTTCTTTTCTCCCCATAATTATTCATGCAATGACGATAGAGACTCCGGACGCTTACTTCCCTGGTAGTTGTCCTGGACACACAATCGCAAGCCCGCGCAGGAGAAAAACGCCAACAATAAAGACAAAAAGAAGCAACGAGAGCGGCGGAAGCGATACGAATGAGAGGAAACTAAAGTAGTCAACGGGGAGAGAGGGCCATGTCGCAATGGCGAGCCAGCCTTTATATTTCAGAACGGTGAAATGCACGAGCGCCACCAGAAGTCCGAGGTAGCCAACGCGTTGTGTAGTTTTCCATGCATCCGTGGACATGTTTGTGGCGATTCTCTGCATGCTGGTAAAAGCAACGATTGAGAAAAGTGCAAACGCAGTAACACCCAAAATGAGCGATACGATAGTTATCGTGGTAAATTCTCCTTCGACAAAAAGACGTGGATACCGCTTTGGACCAAATGTCGCAAGCGCCCAAACGACGTGCACCACAATCAAAAAGTAGCCGAGAAGCCCATAGTATTTTCGCATCGAAAGCTCGGAAACAAAGAGGCGTGGAAAAAACCGCGCGAAGGGACCAATCCCATACGAATACGCGAGTAGGAATGTTCCTGCCGTCGCAAGGCCGGCGAACGATATTTTATACAGCACGGTATCAAGTGGCGCACCCCATCGTCGTAACCACAAATATCCTGCCGAAACAAGAAAGGCCACGAGCGCGAGGAGGAATGCGCGCATCCATGGGTGTTGTGGCGATACTTCAGGTGATTGCATATACGTTTACTTAACAACTAAATTCTCCCTCAATCGGGCACGCTTCGGGGTGCTCACCACTAGGGAGTACGCCCGGCTCCGCACCGCTCTTCCTGTAGTCGGCTTCATTCACCTTTGTCTCGCCGTCATGATTCCACATATCCCAGCCATATTTCCACTCGTTCCAGCCAATACCCAGGTGCTTCACGTAGATACCATGCTCGGCAAGCATGTTGCCGATGGTGCGCCCTGTCATACACGGTCGACTATAGCAGTAGACAACAATATCTTTGTTAGGATTTTGCGCACGAAGTTCCGCAAAACTTTGCACAATACGCTCGACGTCACCATACGCTGACTCATTCGCATTTTTGTATGCTGGCACATTGAGGGCAGTAATAATGTGATCAGCCTCATATTCCTCCTGCGAGCGAAGATCGACAAGCACCACCTTTCCCTCACCCATTTTCTTACGCAACGAGTGCGGTGACACCATTACGGCAACTTCCGTTGCATAATATTCAGCAATACGTTCCTCGTTTGAAATCTCCGGAGTAATCTTCTCTCCAAGAAATCCACCAAGAAGCCCCGCGATGAGTGCAATTCCTCCAACAATCACCAAATCTTTTCTTCCCATATCGTATGTTGCTTATACCTCAAATTCATTAAAGACGTTTTCGTACTGTGCGATGGTTTGCTTTGCGATGCGCTCCGTGAGTTCAAATCCTGCGCCTTCGTGCGCTATTTTGTTACGCACTTTGTGCGCTTCCCAGGCATCATTGAGGGTGCGGAATGATTCAATAGATGCGCCGCGGAGTTTCTCACCAATGGTTGCACCAACAAATCCGTGTTTCTCCAAAATTTCTTCGAGCAAAATATCCGCCTCAACAATCGCAATACGCCAGTCGTTCGGGTTGTCGCTTGCGCTGTGTGTTGCAATATCAACACGACGAGGATTCTGCGCCTCTTTGCCGAGCGCACGCTCACGGAAGCGTTTTTCTTCGGCTGCGAGCGCCTCTTCCGCCTGCGCGCCATACTTCTTAAGGCGCACCGCAGCATAGAGCCAGCCATACAGCATGGCGAGCGAGAGGAGCAACCCGATAATCGCAATCACTTCAAGTATACCTGCAATAAATTGGAACACGTCCACGTACGTCGCGGTACTAACGAGCGGATCGCCCGCGCCAAAAAAACTTCGAACATAGTCCCACAGCGACTGCAAAAGCCCTGAGATATCAATCCCATATTTCTGAAACTCAATCTCCCCTTCCCGGTATTCCGCAATCGGTGGCATATGCACAGTATACCAGAGCTCACAGAAAAAAACGCAGCATTTCGCTAGTTCAAGAAAAAGCCCCGCGCAAAGCGCAGGGCCAAGAACCAAGGGTCCAAGTGTAAAAGTCAAAGGATCTATAGCCAAGTTCAACTTGCAGACACGAGAAGCGCGGCCGCACCATTGCCGACCCAGCAGTCGTCAGGACGATCTAATTCCGCAACGAGCCACCGCTCGCCAACGTCCCTGTGCGAAAAAAGCACGAGCGGGTGGCCGTCAGAATCCTTGATAGGGTCGTGGAGACCGGTAACGTAACCGAAACCCATCTCTTCCATCTGCCGGTTGGAGATAGTCTCGCGAATGCGGGGGATGAGTCCTGCAAAGCCTTTGTCGTAGCCGAAATTACTCGCGCCATACTGGCGCAGCGCTTCGGTTGTGCGTTCGTGGTCGATTTTGATGACACTGGTTGGCATCAGAGCGACACGGTACGTTTTTCCAGCGACAAGACGATGGTTTTTGTCGTAGCTGTCATTGTTTGTTGACAACAGACACGATTTTGCCCAGTCGGTAATTTTGGCGTTCGGCGACGCCAAGTGACGAGCAATTTCTTGCTCGCCCGTGAGGTCAAGGCCGGTGATGGTGAGCACGATGTGTCCGTGTTCGTTACGTTCGAAGGCAAACGGATTACGATGTTCGATAAATGCCTGCATTTCTGCATGCCCCAAACTCTGGTCGTCGATTTGACGAAAGAGCTCCTTCAGTTGCGAAGCCGTCACCGACGACCCCGCCACGACAGTTTTATCCGCCATGATGGTTCTCCTACTATTCGCTACACAGCAACACGTCGCGAGAATGCGGGTTTGCCGTAGCAGAAAACGTCGAATGGTTTCGACACTTTCTGCTACGGCATACGGGGTTTGAAGGAACGTAACTGATTGACATATAACCATAAAATGCCATTTTGTCAAGAAAACCGCTGGTGCTCAGCGGTTTTCTGTGCGATGTGTGTTAGTTTGTTGCTTCTATTTTTATCCCAAGGTCATACATACGCTCTTCTCCTGCGTGGGGGCAGATGATTTGGAGTCCAACAGGAAGGTTAACCTCTTCGCGCGTTACCGTTCCTGCAGGGACGGACATTGCGGGGACGCCGGTGAGGTTGACCGGCACCGTGAAGACGTCGGCGAGATACATCGAGAGCGGATCCTTGCTCTTTTCACCGAACTTCCATGCAGGGACGGGTGAGGTTGGCGTAAGGATTGCATCGACAGTCTTGAACGTTTCTGCGAGCTCTGCACGCATTGCATCGCGCGCTGCTTCTGCTTTGCCGTAAAATGCGTCGTAGTAGCCTGAGGAGAGTACGTATGCGCCGAGAAGAATACGGCGCTTAACCTCTGCGCCGAAACCTTCAGCGCGCGTCTTGCAGTAGCTGTCGAGAAGGTCTTTGCCAACAACTTTCTTGCCGTAGCGAATACCATCATAGCGCGCGAGGTTTGAAGAAACTTCTGCTGGCATCACAATGTAGTACGCCGCGAGGCCTTTTTCGAAGAGCGGAAGACTTACGTCGACAACGGTGTGCCCAGCTGTTTTAAGTGCTTCGAGTTTCGTCTCGAACGTAGCACGAACGTCAGCATCAACGCCATCAAGAAGCTTCATCGGCACGCCGATTGTGTAGGTGTCTTTTGCTGTAACTGCAGGATGGGTTGTTTCGTCTATGGTGGTGCCGTCGTTTGCATCTTTGCCATTCATAATCCCCTGCACGAGCGCTGCATCTGCAACATTTCGCGCGAAGGCTCCTGCTTGGTCGAGCGATGAACCCATAGCGACAAGTCCGTAACGTGATGCTGCGCCGTAGGTTGGCTTCACACCAACAAGTCCACAGAATGATGCGGGCTGTCGAACTGAGCCACCAGTATCAGTACCAATCGCCGCAACAATACCACCGAGTGCGAGCGCAGCAGCAGAGCCAGCTGACGAACCGCCCGGCACACGTGAACGGTCCAATGGATTCTTTACGAGTCCATATGCAGAGTTTTCGCCCGAAGAACCCATAGCGAATTCGTCCATGTTGGTTGCACCCATAATGACCGCACCCGCTTCTTTGAGGCGAGCAATAACGGTTGCATCGTAGGTTGCAATATAGTTCTCTAGAATTTTTGAGCCAGCAGTTGCGCGCTTCCCTTTCACGAGCATGTTGTTCTTGACGGCAATCGGCATACCGAGGAGCGCAGGTGCTGCGTCGCCTTCTTTTGCATAGCGCTCTGTTGCTGCTTTTGCTGACTCTTCCGCATCGTCAAACACTTCGAGATACGCATTGAGGTCCGTATTGTTCGCATCAATAAGCGCACGCGCATCGCGGTATGCCTGCAGCGGTGTATAGGTACCCGCCACGAACTTCTCGCGAAGTTCAGAAATAGTTGGAAATTTGTTCATATAGTTAGTAAGAATTCCTTTCAAAATAGATGAAGATGTGCTGTTTGGAGGAAATGTTGCGACCAAGGCGTACCTGATGTACGGTGCGGGAGTAACATTTCTGAAAACAGTACATATTCACTATTTTGGAAGGAATTATTCGTTATCAATTACTTTCTGCACTTCAACAAACCGACCCTTCGTGCTTGGCGCATTTGCAAGCACGGCTGCCGTGTACTCATTCGGCTCACGAGTAAGCACGTCTTCGCGCATCACGTTGTGCAAAATACCAACCTTCTTTTCTTCGTTCGCTGCAATTTCTTGCACCTGCGAGACATACGCAAGCACCGAGCCGACGCGCTCTTGCATTACCGCGACCTCTTCGGGGGTAAGCGCAATACGCGCCATAGTCGCTAACGACTCAATTTCCTGTACTTCCATATGCTCCCGAGTATACGGAATGCACACAGAAACGCAATACACACCCGTTTGGGTGTGTATGAGCTTACGCGGCAGTTTTTTCTAATTCTGAACGTTCAATAGGTGACTTGCGGGCGCCTCGTTTTTTGATGTCGAGGGCGAGCTCGCCTTTCTTCATAACAACAGAGACGGTAGCACCAGAGAGTGTTCCCTGCTTTACCATTGCGGTTGCAACCGGGGTGAGGATTTCTGTTTGAATGACGCGACGCAGTGGCCTAGCACCAAACTTTGGATCGTAGCCCTTCTTTGCGAGATAGTCATACACCTCGTCGGTAACCGCGAGCGTGATGTCCTTCTCGGCAAGACGCTTTGATACGTCTTCAATCTGCAACGTAACAATCGAGCGAATCACTTCCGGCGAGAGAACATCGAAGACGATAATCTCATCGAGACGGTTCAAGAATTCAGGACGGAAGAAATTCTTGAGCGCTTCGAGCACCTTGTCTTTTGCAACTTCGTACTGCTCACCATCAGTTGCATTTGAGAAGCCGAACTTCTGCATGCGGTCGATGTGTTCTGCGCCGATGTTCGACGTCATGATAATGACCGTATTCTTGAAGTTCACCTTACGTCCCTTCGCGTCGGTGAGATGCCCCGAATCGAGCACCTGAAGAAGCACGTTAAATACTTCAGGATGTGCCTTTTCGACTTCGTCAAAGAGAATCACAGAGTACGGGCGACGACGAACAAGCTCAGTGATAGCACCTCCTTCTTCGTGCCCCACATAGCCCGGAGGCGAACCAATAATCTTAGAGACGGAATGCTTTTCCATGAATTCCGACATGTCGATACGCACCATTGCCTCGGGATCATCGAACATAAATGTGGCAAGCGAACGAGCAAGTTCTGTCTTGCCGACGCCCGTTGGACCAAGGAAAAGAAACGAGCCAATCGGGCGGTTTGGATCCGCAATACCCGTGCGCGCGCGACGTACGGCATCGACAACCTTCTGTACTGCGGTGTCTTGGCCGATAACCTTGAGCTTGAGCTCGTCGTCCATACGGGCAAGTTTGCGTGCCTCTTCTTCGAGCATACGTGCCACCGGAATACCGGTCCACCGCGAGACAACTGAGGCAATGTCAGCCTCCGTTACTTCCTCACGCAAGATACGTGTATGACGCTGCAACTTCTTGAGACGCTCGGATACCTCGTCGAGTTCTGCTTGAAGTTTCGGAATCGTCACGTAGCGAATCTCAGCTGCCACCTGGAGGTCTGCGCGAGCCTCTGCGGTCTCCGCTTCAACCTGAAGCTTGTCGAGTTCTTTTTTGATTTCGCGAATACGTGTCACTGTCTCGCGTTCATTTGACCACTTACTTTCAAGCGTCTTCGTTGTATCGCGAAGTTCGCGGATTTGTGCATCAATATCAACAACACGTTTCTCAAGTTTGTCAATTGTGTCCCCTTCTGAGATGGCGATTTCTTTTTTGAGCGCCTCCTTTTCGATTTCCAGCCTTCGTACTTTTCGATCGGTTACCTCAAGTTCCTCTGGTTTATTTTCGAGCGAGATACGGAGTGCGGCGGCTGCTTCGTCGATAAGGTCAACCGCTTTGTCGGGCAAGAAACGGTCGGTAATATAACGAGAGGAAAGCTGCACTGCTGCGACGATAGCGTCGTCGGTGATGCGCACACCGTGGTAGAGGGCATACTTTTCTGCGACGCCGCGCATAATAGCCACCGCGTCTTCAGGTGATGGTTCCTGGACAAATACTGGCTGGAAGCGACGCGTGAGTGCGGGGTCGCGTTCAATATGCTTCTGATATTCCTTGAGCGTTGTTGCACCAATCACGCGGATTTCACCGCGAGCGAGCGCGGGCTTGAGCATATTTGAGGCGTCCATCGCCCCTTCAGCAGCACCTGCACCAATAATAGTGTGGAGTTCGTCGATAAAAAGAATCACCTTCCCCGCTGCAGATTCAACCTCCTTCATAACCATCTTGAGACGCTCTTCAAACTCGCCACGGAACTTGGTGCCCGCCACAAGAAGCCCGAGGTCGAGCGAAAGAATTTCCTTCTCGCGCATGCTTTCAGGCACAGCGCCTTGCACAATCGAAAGTGCAAGCCCTTCTGCAATGGCGGTCTTGCCGACACCTGCTTCGCCGATAAGAATCGGGTTGTTCTTGGTGCGACGCGAGAGAATCTGAATGACACGCTGGATTTCCGCATCACGACCAATCACGGGGTCAAGTTTGTTCTCTTGTGCAAGCGCGGTCAAATTGCGCGCGTAGCGAGAAAGTGCACGCATTTTCTTTGGTGCTTCTGTCTCCCCGGGAACTCCCTCGCGGATTTCGTGAAGTGCCGCAATAACTCGCTCCTTTGAGAGCTTCAAACGGTCTACAATTTCACGTGCCGGCCCTGGGCGATCAAGCACCGCTAAAAAGAGGTGCTCAACACCAATATAGGAGTCGTGCATTTCTTCTGCAACGCGCTGTGACGACTCAATTGCTTGTGCAAGGTCAGGCGTAAGATACAGCTGCATTGACGGCGAAAGTGTGCCGCCGGTAATGGTGCTCTCAAGTGCCTCCGCACAAAGATCGGCAAATTCGACCGTGTCGATTTGGAGTCGATCAAGCACAGAGATAACGACATTCTCTTCTTGCGACATAAGCGCCGCAAGAAGGTGTAGTGGATTGACATGATTTTGTCCGCGCTCAATAGCGAACTCATGCGCGCGACGGATTGCCTCCTTCGCACGATTGCTAAAGTTGTTGAAATTCGGCATATACCACACCATACCACAAAAAAACACGGTTTGGTAGCCTTTGTGCTATACTCGCTTTTATGGAAAACTCATCAAGAAAACGACTCTGTCTTGAACTTAGTGAGGAAACAATGACTCTTTATTCAGAAGTACAGCATGTGTTTTGTGCCATTCTGGAGAAAGAAATAGTATTTAATGCCAAGGGGTTTCATCACCTTCATTATAAGCCTGATGGCACTTCCCGTACCGTAGAGGAACGTATTTATAAGCTCAAACTTTTCCCTCTCGTGATACCCGTTATTAAAAATGCAACAGGCATCTATGAGGAGCGGGACATTCTTATACCAAAAAATCGCAAGAAAGGTTCTGAACGAATAAAAGCAAAGCAATACGCTCTTGTAGGTCTCGTTGGCATCAAGAACCCCGTTGAGATTCGGGTCATTATTCTTGATATAGAAAACTCACAACATCCAATATTTTGGAGTGTTATGAAGCACTAAAAAACACCCCGAGGGGTGTTTTTTAGGGTGCCTGGCTTCGACTTAAGAATTCTTTTTGCCGAACAAGGCTTTCGCCCACAAGCACACCTACATTCTGCATGATATTGCCAATAAAGTCAACCCGCCCAGCCTCTACTCAAGCTCTCCCCAGCTTTTTCCTGTTTTTGTTCCTACTTCGAGGGGAACATTCTTGGTGATATCTGCTGGAACAATGGTTTCCAGGATATGTTTTAGTTTGGGAGCGATTTCTGCGACGATGTCTTCTTTGATTTCAAAGATGAGTTCGTCGTGAATCTGCAGAAGGAGGCGTACGCTGTCGCGCAATCCCTCCTTCTCGATAAACGTATCCGCCTGAATCATAGCAATACGAACGACGTCTGCCTCCATACCCTGAATCGGTGCGTTGATTGCCATACGCTCTGCTGAAGCGCGTATAAACGGTACGGTAGAATTGATGCCCGCAAAATAGCGACGGCGACCATAGGGAGTTTGGGTATAGCCGTTCCTTCGAGCGAATGTTTTGGTGTCTTCGAGGTAGGCCGCAAGTTGCGGGAATGAAGCAAAGTATGCGTCGAGATACTGCTGTGCCGTCTCGCGACTGGTATCCTTTCCAAGATTCTCTCGGAGTGCACTGACACCCATGCCGTACATGATGCCGAAGTTAATCACCTTCGCGTGCCGACGCATATCTTTCGTCACTTCTGCCGCATCAACATTGAACACGCGAGCTGCGACCGAGGTATGGATATCTTCTCCTGCTTTGAAGATACGCATAAGCTCGGTATCTTCTGCAAGAAACGCGGCGATACGAAGCTCGATTTGTGCGTAGTCGAACGCAACAAGAAGGTATCCGCTCGGAGCGATAAAAGCGTTTCGAATCATGCGCCCCTGTTCCGTACGTGTCGGAATGTTTTGCAGATTCGGGTCGCGTGAGGCAAGGCGTCCTGTTGTCGTGCCTGCTTGCAAAAAATGTGAGTGAATTCTCCCGTCTTCCTTGACAAGATTAGGAAACGTGTCAATGTATGTACCCACTAGTTTCTGTAATTCTCGGTACTTGAGCACATGTGCGATGACGGGGTGTTCGTCCCTCATTTTTTCGAGCTCACTTTCTTTGGTAGTGCGCTGCCCTGTCGATGTTTTCTTTGTGCGAGACTTTGTGCCTATGCCAAGGGTATCAAAAAGAACTTCGCCGAGTTGTTTCGGTGAATTGATATTAAACTCTGCGCCTGCCGCAGCGTAGATTTCCGCAGTAAGCGCATCGAGCTCTGCATGGAAGCGTTCACTGAGCTTCTTGAGCTCCGCAACATCCACCGCAATGCCTGTTTCTCGCATCCGTGCGAGCACACCACGAAGCGGGCGTTCGATAGTGTCTAACACGTTTTGCATTGGTGTTGCGGCGAGGTCTTTCAGAATTTGCTCACGTGACGCATGCATACCCACAACACCTCGTGTGCGCCCATACGCAAGCATATCGTCTTTTGAAGGGTTTGTGTGGTCTGACATAAGAAGCCAGAGAGCAAGCGCGGTCTCCTCCATTTCATCCTCACTGAGGTCTTCTTCACTCTCTTCTCTCGCCGCCTCAAATGTTTGCGCGAGGCGCGGAATAAGTGAGCGGAATCCAAGCTCCGCGCACCACGTCATTACCTTTTCACTGTCGACACCTTCTCGCCATGACGTATCAGGAAGCGCAAACGTAATCGGTGCATCTCTTGAAATTGTCGCGAGCGCTTTTGAAAAACGCGCCTCATCCTCACCGTCGCGCAAGAGCCCAATAACGCGCGGTGTTACTTTTACCTCTCGAAACGCTTCGTCGCTTTGCGCAAGTTTTTTATACATCTTGTCGAGGTCACCAAACGTAGTAATGAGCGTTGTTGCCGTCTTTTCGCCGATGCCTTTGATGCCGGGAATATTGTCGGACGGGTCGCCTCGCAAGCCCTTATAGTCAGGAATGAGAAGCGGCGGAAATCCAAAGCGCGCCTTCACCGCAGATTCATCGTACAGAATGGTGTCGTTAATTCCCTTCTTAAGGGTATATACTTGCACTCGTTTTTTATCGACAAGTTGCAACGTATCCATATCGCCTGATGCAATAATGACTTCAAGGTCCTCGTGAGCACGCACCTGTTCTGCAATCGTGCCAAGCAGGTCGTCGGCTTCAAATCCCGCACATTCGTAGCGCGGAATACCGAAGACATCCATGAGCTCTTTGGTACGTTCAAGCTGCACAATCAAATCCTGCTCAAGCGCGCTACGAGTACCCTTGTATGCTTCAAAGGCTTCGTGACGGTGCGTTGGCTGTGGCAGGTCAAAGCACGCCACGAGGTAATCAGGTGAAAGTTCTTGGGCAATTTTGAGCACCATGGTAATGACGCCATAGAGCGCACCCACAGGGTCGCCATTTGGTGCAGTGAGTCCTGGAAGCGCGTGGTACGCACGGTGAATGATTGCATGCGCATCGAGCAATACAAGACGAGTTTTCTTTGTTGTTGCCATACAGATTATGCGATAGTTATGCTGCGTCCTTCATGGACAATGTCAATCTTCACCGTGATAGCATCTTCTGGCAAAAGCCCTTCAAGGTTCTCTGGCCACTCGACAACCATAAACGTGCGCGGATCAGCAAAGTATTCTGGGAGACGTAGCACCGCAGCCTCTTCACTATCTTCAAGACGATACGCATCAATATGCACGAGCCGATTGAATCGTGGGTGCGTTGCCTCATAGAGCTGCATAAGCACAAAGGTCGGGCTCGTGACATGCTCCTGCACACCAAGCTCCTGCGCAATCGCTTGCGTACAGGTTGTCTTTCCTGCCCCAAGCGTACCCTGCATGCGGAGCACGGTCGCCCCTTGACGCTCGGGGAGTGCAGCAATAATTTTTTTCGCAACATCGCGCCAATCTTCCGCACGTTGTGTGTGATATATCATGCCCACAGTTTACTGGAGTACACAAAAATACACAATGCGGGACATTGTGGGTGAAATTGAAAACGAATACACCCCGCGGTCAATATAGTATGACTGCGGGGTGTATGCTATGCTCTCTTGTAAGAGGAGGAGACGTAGAGATTACGGACCAAATGACTTAGTCACCGTAACTCAAAACCATAACCCTCTAAACGCTTCTGGAGAAGTGAATAGCTTACCAAGGAAATACCGCAGCGACCCTGTTCAAGACAGGAACCAAAGTATCCTCGTAGGATACCCAAATGCTTAGAGGGTTATAGTTTCGATATCATGCGCATGCATGGAGACAAGAGAACGTTTCGTCCGAGAACAGGTGTTCCCGAATGAAGTTTCCCTAGAATAGCACAGAAGAGAAATTTGTCAAGCGGTTTTCCCCGTTTTTTTATTTGTCTCATGCTATACTTTTGACACCATGCTTCAAGGTTATCTTGCCCTTCTTACGGGTTTTGCGAATGGCGTGCTTATGCCAACGCTCATCGGACTTGCGTTCGTCTACACTGTCTGGAACGTTTTCCAGCTCTACATAGTGCAAGCCGCCGCAGATAAAGTGAGCGGGCGCAAAGCTGCCGTCGCCTACGGCATTGCTGCCGTTGTGGTACTGCTCTCCTTTTGGGGTGCCGTAAACTTTCTTACGACACAGCTCGGCGCTGGCCCCAACCAAGTGATTACGCCCGACTACATCAAGAAATAGCTTTTATCTATCTCTAAGGTGAGGTATACTACCGGCATGAGGTATACTATACTCAATTTTTTTGTTGCCGCACTCTTTGCGTTTCCTTTTTCCGCGTCGGCAGACGTTCGCATCAATGAAATCGCATGGATGGGCGGCAACGGTAACGCGAACTGTGAGTGGATCGAACTCTATAATAACAGCGATACCGCGGTCGATATTGCAGGGTGGTCATTTACCGTCAATGGCACCAAAAATGCAACGCTTCTTGCAAATCCTGGGGAGCTTGTGCTTGACCCCTACGGATACTACGTCATTGCCCGAAAGTTTGGCACTACAGCAGCTTCCGCAACAACCTGTCACCCCTATTTTGAAAGTTTTGGAAACGTGTACCTCGGCGGCATCGGCGCACTCAATAATACTTCCCTCTCCGTTTCGCTCTTTGACCCTACGAGCGCTTCTCCTATCGACAGTGTCGCCACTTCCATAAATTGGTCAGAGTACAGCAAGGCAAATACCGGCAATTACGACACTGTGCAGCGCAGCGGCGACACTTGGAGCCTTGGCGCACCAACACCCGCAGGAGCAAACACTGCGACTGTGGAGCCCGCGCGTACGACCACGAACTCCACAGTAGTCACTGCCACCTGGGACAAAGACCAGATTCGCAGCCTTTCTATCAATGCGCCTGACACACTCTCTGCAGGCATCCCCTTCACCTTCTCGTCAATCACGTCTCCAAAGGACGCTCGCAAATATAAGTCACACACTTGGAACTTTGGCGACTTCACGACGAGCAAGCTTAGCTCCCCCACACATACCTATCTGCGTCCCGGCACCTATCTCGTCCATCTTATTGTTGATGGCGACACGCCCCTTGAGCTCACCAAAACTATTACGGTCGTCGAACCCTCTCTCCATGTCACGCGTCTTGCAAGTGGCGATCTTACCATTCACAACGACAGTGGCGCTCCCCTTGATCTCTCGTTCTGTACGATAGTGGGTACGGAAACCTTTCGTATCCCCGAGTACAGCACACTTCTTGCGGGCGCAGCGCTTACCATCCCTGCGCACCTCGTCGCAAATGCCTACGCCCTCTACACTGCCGACGGACAGCTCCTTGCTTCTGTTGCCGCACCGGAAACCCAGAAGGCGGAGAAAACCACACCAGTAGCTGTCCTTGCAGCATACACCCCTGCTCCCCTCCAAGCAGTAAACGTTACTCCTCTTGCAACCTCATCACCCGGGGACTTCGCCTCGAGCGTCGCGCCGCTCCTTCTTCCCGACATACGCACGGAGACCGCGACGAAAACGGCGACATCAACACCATTCCCTGCCTACTTTACCCTTGCGATACTTCTCGTTATTGCCGTTGGTGCAAGCCTTATTAAAACGAGGCTGCAATAGTGTTGCTTTTTTTCCGTTTTCATATACACTGTGCGCAATCGAGGAACAGAGGTTCTTGAAACCCCGATTCCCCGCAGAAGGACTCGCTCCTCTGCGATCCGCGGCCATGGTTAAGTGGTATAATGCGGCCTTGCCAAGGCTGAGTCGGGAGTTCGATTCTCCCTGGCCGCACAAAACAAAGAAAACAAGGCGTCGAGCCTTGTTTTCTTATGTTTTGTGACGAGCCAGGGAGAATCGAAAAGAGCGCCTGGGAACCCAACACTTTAGCGGAGCAAAGCGAAGCTTAGTGGTGGGAGGCGCGGCGGGGTCGCGTAGCACTATATTTTGCGAGTGACAACGAAGCAAAATATAGATGCGGAGGTGACCGATTCTCCCGTCCCGATTAAAGTGACTGCGACAGCGAACACAAAAGGCTTAGCAACCGTGACCGATTCTCCCTGCCGCCTATATTTTATGAGCAATAGCGAAATAAAATATAGATATGAATACATTCTAAACTTCAAAATCTAAAACAGACTCTCCACCACACAAAAAGAAGCCGGCACTACACCGGCTTTCACCCACAAAGGGCCTACACCTCCACCGCAACGGGCACGAGGCGATAACTCTCCTCAAGAAAAATCTTCTTCGCAAACGCACCGTGCGTTTTTTGTTTTTGCTCGGCCACGTACACGACGCATTCTGCGTACACCCGTACCGTGCCCGTAAGCTCCGCAAGGGCGACCGCGCATGCCTGAAGGCTTTCATACGAAACCTGTGCAGGCAACTGCATACATACCACATCAACCGCCGCATCAAACAAATGCCAACGCCTCATTCGCAGTGAAAACGTCGGATACTCCGGCCGATGGCAGGGGTACTGCAAGAGGTCGAGCTGATGCCCGTACTCCTCTGCCATAGCACAGAGCACCTCGTAGACATCGGCTGCTTCCTTTTCGAGCTCAGGTGCGTTCGGGGCCTCATTCATCGCATGCGGCCGCAGCTCCCGAAACTCTTCGCAAAGCTTACTGCGCAATGCGAGCCGATACTCATCGCGAGAGAGCTCGCGCACAACCGGCACAAGGCCGTCTGCAACGATTCGCTCCGGCACGAGATCACGCACCAGTTTTTGGTAGACAACTACTTCTGCTTTAGAGGTCATGGTTCTTCCTGTGTGAGGTTGAAAAGATCAAACACGCCGCGCTTGTCGCACAACGTGCAAAAAGAATATACCTCACAGAGAAATATGCAAGTCGAGAGAGGCTTTCGAGGGAGCCGTGCTATACTTTCTCACACATGATTTCGTCGTTCATTACCCACTTTGCGAGCGCTCCAGTCTATGCGGGTATTGCTGCTATTGTCGCGTGTGCGGGCGCGTCCGTATGGCTCTGGTTTTGGCTCCGCGAAGACGAACACCCTGAGCCGCTACGGCTTCTTGCGCTCGCATTTTTTGCAGGCGCGCTCATTGTCCCGTTTGTGGTGCCACTCCAACGGCTCGGCTACGAACTTTATATCGCAAATCAGCCCCTCATGGTGACCTCGTGGGCACTTGTCGAAGAACTCTACAAATACGGCATCGCGCTTCTCCTTATTCTCTGGCGACGTGCACTTGATGAACCTATCGATTACGTTATCTACATGATTATGATTGGCGTCGGATTTGCCACCTTTGAAAATGTACTCTATCTCTACAAAACGCTCATTGAGGTGAACGGCACGGCAATCCTTCCCCTTGCAGGAACTCCTGCCGGCGCAGAGCTCATTCGTGTTGGCGCCATGCGGTTCATCGGCGCGTCACTTGTGCACATTGTCTCCTCAGCAACCATTGGTGTTGCTATGGCATTTGCATTTACCGCCTCGCAGCGCATCCGCCTCCTTGCGGGACTTCTCGGGTTATCCACAGCTACGCTCTTGCACACACTCTTTAATCTCACTATAATGAGTCAGACACAAACAGCGTCATCCCTCGGTGCGGTATTCCTTGGCGTTTGGATCAGTGTGATTGTGCTCCTTCTCTTTATGGAGCGCATCAAACGTGTACGCACACAAACGAACGCATAACTTCGACCCCCACTACATATGGCACTCAATTTCATAAAACGACTCACGCAGTCGAACGACTACGACGATGACTACGACAACGATGTCGATTTTCATACTGCGGGGGGTCGCTCCGCGCACGACGAAATCGAACAAGTTGCAAACGCCGGCGTACAAGCGCCCTCATGGCAAAGCGACGACGCAGACATGTCTCTCCAAGAAGACGTCGACGGTGAACTTCCTATCGACATGTACGAAACCGACGACGCGATTGTTATCCAAGCGTTTGTCGCCGGTGTACGCCCTGACGATCTTGATATCATGATTACTCGCGACTCCGTCACGATTCGCGGCAGTCGCCTCCAGGAACATCACATCCTCGACGAAGACTATTCACATCACGAACTTTTCTGGGGTTCATTCGCACGCAAAGTTGCACTTCCTGACGAGGTCGTTATCGACGAAGCAGACGCGCAGGAACGTCACGGACTTCTCCAAATCACCCTTCCTCGCCTCGACAAACACCGCGCGACACGACTCAATATCAAATCATCACGATAAGTCTCCTCAAAACGCCTTCGGGCGTTTTTCTTTGCTTTTGAGTTTACATGATATACTCGCACGTATGACACCTCGAAATATTCTTTTCATAAATGGCCACCCCGACGCTGGAAGCTTTGGCGCAGTGCTTGAAACGTCATATCTTGAAGCAGCAAAAGCTGCGGGGCACACGGTTCGCGTGCTGCGTATTCGAGAACTTTCCTTTGATCCTATTTTGCATCACGGCTATCGTCTTCGCCAAAATCTCGAAGCCGACCTTGAGCGCGCCAAGCTCGACATTGACTGGGCACAGCATCTCGTTATCCTCTACCCCACTTGGTGGGGATCGCTCCCTGCGCTCCTGAAAGGTTTCTTCGATCGCATTCTCCATTCTGGCTGGGCGTATAAAGTACATAAAGGGAGACTCATCCATGACCGCCTCCTCAAGGGTCGCACCGCACACCTCATCACTACCATGGGCGCACCGTCATGGTTTGACCTTCTCTTCTACCGCCGCTCTGGCTACCGCACCCTCGCCTACGCTATTTTGTGGTACTGTGGCATCAAGGTAAAAAAGTTCACTGTCTTCGACAACCTCACCCGCTCCACACCAGAAAAACGCACAAGGTATCTCAAAAAGATGGAAGCCCTCGGCCGCCGCGGCGTATAACAAAAAAACCGCCGTTGCGGTTTTTTTGTTATACGGAAAGGGCGAGAAGCTCGAGGAGCATTTTCCCTGATGCGCCGGGCTGGTCGAGGTAGGTGCGCACGAAGCGTGTATCTCGCGCAAGCTGTGCATATTTTATTGGGTCACGGTGAGCGCGAGCCTCACACTGCGTCACAATATCTTGTGCGAGACGGTGCGTGATTGCTTTTTCTTCATCAGTTTTTGTTGCCTTTGCATAGCGCGCCGCAAGGTATGCAAGGCGCTCAGGGTACGTCAGCGCAAGGAACGCCTCAGCCTCAGCTCGGACAGCACTCGAGGCGACGTTCGCCACTTCACTGAGCCGTGAACGAACGGTCGGCAAGAGTGTATCGCGGCGCGGTGCAATAAAATACCACTGTACATGCGCTGCGTCCTCTAAGCTTTTGAGGAGCATGTTCTGTGCCTGCGGCATATACCGATCATAGGCAACAACGAGATGCGTTGTGCTTTGCAGCGGTGCTCGCGCAGCATGCGCACAGAGGCGCACCGCGTCATCAACAGTACACAGTCCACCCCGCACATGGTGCACATCATTCCCCTTTTGTGCTGCTTCAGGAAGCTGCGGAAGCACGGCATCATATGTGCCAATATAGAGTACAGCGTGCATAGATTACCTCGTTTTCCAAAAGGCATCCTGCCGTACCAGGAGTTCCTCGGCACGCTCTGGCTCGGCCATAATTTCTTCGACCACACGCTCCATGCGCATTCCTTGCGATCCTTTGATCAGCACGTAATCCCCTTCCACAAGCATGCGCTCTAGCTCTCGTGCTGCTTCAAGTGCATCATCGTACTGCGTAATGTTCGCCTCGTCGAACCCCGCACGGAGCGCGCCTTCCGCAATGCCGCGCGCACGCACACCAATCGTCACGAGAAGATCAACACTCTCCGCCGCAACACCGCCGATACGACGATGTTCATCAATAGAATACTGACCGAGTTCCAGCATGTCGCCAAGCACGGCAATACGACGCTTCGCATTTTTAACACTGCGCATAGTACGGAGCGCTTCTTCCATAGCGACCGGCGATGCGTTGTAGGTGTCGTCGATAATATGTGTTCCTTTTATGCCAGGAAGAATACGCATGCGTCCGGGAGCGGTGACATGCTTTCCGAGCGATGCAATTGCTGCGTCAACAGGGATTTCAAAGAGTGAGGCTACGGCAATCGCAGCAGTATACACATACACATACCCGAGCCCGAGCACCTCCCGTACACGCACCACATGCGAGGTATCTTGCGTGTTGAGCACAAACTCGAAGCCGACAGGCACACCATGTTCATACACGTTCGTTTCTGACGCGCCCACAAAAGCACTTCGCGAATAGCGACTAAAACCAACCGACACTTGGCGCATCTCGGCGACCGCACGCGCAATTTGTTCGTCGTCGTTATTGTAGACAATCACACCGTCGTCTTTAATGGCGTGCAGTAATTGCTTTTTCTCTTCGGTGACCGCTTCGGGGGTAGGGAAATTTTCGACATGCACCGGCACATCGGGAAACCGCGTGAGCACCACGATGTCGGGGCGAATCCACGAGGTAAGCTTTGCCATATCGCCCGGATGATCCACGCCAACTTCGAGTACAAGTACGTCAGGATACTCACGCGGCGCAAGCATAATGAGAAACCCTTCCGCGAGCGCACGAATCCACAAGAACACATTGGTGCCCGGATTTTCAATACCGAGCACCGACAGGGGCACGCCCACATCCGAGTTATAGCTCTTCGCACTCTTGCGCACATGAATGGTGTCCTTGAGCACACTATAGATAGCATCTTTCGTCCCTGTCTTTCCAACGCTTCCCGTCACTGCAATAATAGCCGGCTTCGTGCGGCGCAGCAGCACGCGCGCTTCGGCAGTGAGGAGTGCCACAAGTATCGATTTTATCATCGTTTTCATACGTCCACCCAGTATACAACAAATCCCGCAACTGCGGGATTGTAGACAAGCAAGGATTGTGTGCTATTGCCTATCGGGAGGTATTTCATAGTAACTTATGAGTTCTCGCACGAGCGACATGTACGTCTCGGCAAGCGTCTCCGATGCATACTGCACTCCTTTCGGGTCGCGCGTATAGAGGAGAATAATGAACTTTGGATCGTGTGCTGGAAAATAGCCAAAGAGTGAGTGGAAATAGCGCTCCTTGTCGTAGCCGCCTTTGCCGTCGGTAAGAAACGCGGTTCCTGTTTTTGCAGCGACGCGGTATCCAGGGATTTTTAGCTTGCCGCCGCGAAGCGCGTCGTCCACCACGGTCGTAAGCATGCTTGACAGCGTGTCTGCGGTTTCTTGTGCAAAAACGCGGTCGCCCGGCGGGAATGTAATCGCTTCTTCTTCACCGTCAAGATACCGAAGTTTGCTGCCAATACGCGGCGCGGGGAGAACGCCGCCATTTGCGAGCGTTGCAAGCGCGCGAATGGTGCCGATTGGTGTTGTTGCGATACCCTGCCCATATGCCGCCGTCGCGTAGTTAATGTCATTTTTCTGCTGCAGGTTACGAATATTTCCAGAGACTTCGCCGCCTGCGTCGATACCTGTCTCGCTTCCAAGTTGCAGTTTCTCAAAATAGGTTCGGAAACGGTCTTTCCCAAGAAGCTGTTGAATATGCACCACGCCCATGTTAAGCGACTGCGAAAGCACCTGCTGTATTTCGGTCACGCCGCGCGCGCGACCGTCGTAGTTACAAATCGTAAAGGTGCTGAGTGTTGTACACCCGGTGTCGTTATAGGTTGTATACCGCCCAATCACCCCCGCATCGATACCCGCAGCAACGGTGAGCGGCTTGATAATCGAGCCAAACTCATACGTGCCGAGCACATTTGGATCCATAAGCGTCTCAAGCGGAACGCCACGCCTATCGTTTGAATCATACGTTGGGAGTGCGTCCATGGCGTAAATCTCACCCGTTTTCGGATTCATAATAATGCCGCCCGTAATCTCACTTTGGTACTTGTCGTGCACCGCGCGCAGTGAATTCTGTAAGAGGTGTGCGACCGTTGGCTCAATCGTCGTATACAAATCCGCAGATTCCGCAACATTTGTCGACGACGCCTGCACATCAGCAAAGAGCTCGGCGAAAAGGTTTGTATTTTGGCGCGTATCGGGGCGAAGGAGGTTTTCGTTGTAGGCTTTTTCAACACCATAGCGCCCCCGCAAGATAGTGTCTTGATCGGACGCCCCCACAAACCCAATCGTTCGCGCCATTACGGAACCGTACGGATACACACGCCACTGCGTCTTCACCACATGCACACCGGTGAGCTTGAGCGCAAGAATCTGCTGTGCAGCATCTTCCGACAACCGTCGCTCAAGTTCGCGCCATCCAAGTTTTCCTTGTGCATACTCAAAAAACTGCTCTCGGTCGAGCGTGGGCACAATCGCCTGCAGCGCGTGATACGCCGCAACATGATCCCTCAGTTCGCGATAATCTATTGCGAGAATGTAGCCGCTCTCAGTGGTTGCTGCAGGGAGCGGGTCACCAATGCGCGGCGTGACATAAATAGTCCCGCGCTTAAATACCCCTTTCTCTACCTGAATATAATTCGCTTCGCCGCGCTCGACCCACTGCGCGTGATCTCTAATTTGAATCGTGTACAAATAATAAACAAACAAGAGCGCAAGCGCCATAAACGCTGCGCTCAGCAGGTAGATGCGTGCAATCAGTGTCTTTTTCATACGGCATCAATCTGCGCTATGCGCCTGCGGTGCCGCTCCTCGTGAGAAAAATCTGTCCCGAGCCACATGCGTACCGCAGTCTTAGCATCTTCCTCAGAGAGAAATCGTGCACCAAGCGAAAGAATATTCGCATCGTTATGCTCACGCGAAAGACGTACGATGTCGAAGGGGCCTCCGTAATATACCGCCGCCCGTACGCCGCGCGTCCTATTTGCAACCATTGCCTCACCCTGCCCCGAACCGCCGAGGATAATCCCGCGCGCAGAGGCATCCTTCGCAACCTCCTGTGCGACAGCCGCCATGAATGGCGGGTAATCGTCGTGTTCATCATAGGCGTATGCGCCATGGTCATGAACGGTGTGCCCAAGCTCGTCGCGCACATACGCAAGCAGCGTCTCCTTGAGCGCAAAACCAGCATGGTCGGTAGCAATATGAATGTTCATGTACGCAGTATACCTTAGAAGTTCGCTAGAATTCAATGATGAATGATTCCCCCGGCGTCGGCGCAACGGCGTCCACACCAAGAAAATCACGAAGTCGTTGCACCAAGAAAAGTGATGCGCTTTCTTCTCCCATAGCGACGAATACTTTTTTGACGGTTGCGGCGCCCAGCTCAACAAACGCCACGAGCTGGTCGCGGTCGGCATGTGCCGAATAGCCATCGATAACGCGCACAGCTGCGCGCACGGGAATGTTTTCACCAGCGATACGGAGCTCTTTTGCACCATCGCGTAATTTTCTTCCGAGCGTACCGACGCCTTGATACCCAACGAGGAGCACGGTTGTTGTCGGGTCTGGCAGGTACCGCCGTTCGTGTGCAAGAATACGCCCACCGTGCGACATACCGCTGCCCGCAATAATAATTTTTGCGCCGCGTGTATGGTGAATTGCCTCAGAGTCTTCCTTTGACGCTGATACTTCGAGCCCCGGAAATGAAAAGATATCATCGCCATTATGGATTTGTTCCTGCACGTCATGCCGCATGTATTCGGGATGCTTTCGGTACACCTCCGTCACCTTAATCGCAAGTGGTGAGTCGAGAAAAATAGGAATCTGTTCGATGTCGCCCGACTCGACCGCATTGTTGATTTCATAGAGAAGTCCCTGTGTACGCTCAAGCGAAAACGCCGGAATAATGAGCGTGCCGTTTTTTGCACGAGCCTCTTCTATAACCGCGAGGAGTTTTGCTTTTCTATCGGCGACGTCTTCATGCACACGGTCGCCATATACGCTTTCCATAATAAGGTAGTCGTACTTCTCTGGAATATTCGGCGCACCAAGAAGCGGTTGCGGCTGATTGCCGATATCACCCGACGCAACAAACACTTTTTCGCCACGGCGAAGCGTGATGATTGCCGAGCCGAGAATATGCCCCGCGTCGGTAAAAGTTGCGGTGACGCCGTCCGGGAGCTCTACCGTATCGCCGTAGGACACAGCGCGAAACAGAGCCATTGCTCGTGCGACATCAGTCTCGTCATAACACGGCTGCGTACCGTCGCGCTTTGCCTCTTGTCGCATGACGCCAAGCGCATCCTCGAGCATGTACTGCGACAGGTCGCGTGTCGCCTCTGTCGTGTAGATAGAGCCAGAAAACCCTTCTCGCACGAGCTTCGGGATGCGCCCGATATGGTCGGCATGCGCGTGGGTTACGAGGAGTGCATCTACTTTTTTGGCGTCGTACGGAAACACTTCGCAGTTTATTGTTTGTGCATGTTGACCTTGGATAAGTCCACAGTCGATAAGGAGGGTCGCCTTCCCCGTTTCGAGCATAAAGTTTGCGCCCGTCGCGTCGTGTACGCCACTCCAAAAAGTAAGTTTTGTTTGCATAGCGTGAGTATACCAACGAACACAAAAAAGCCCGAATGCAAAACATTCAGACTCTTTATTGAGATCGCCGTGCATGTGCTTCGGTTAAAAAACACACGTGGGTGCCCTTGCCGACAGTTCGCGAAGAGATGCAAGCAAATCCTCAGTCCGTGTCGCGTCGCAAGCTCCCTTAAAAATGATTAACAAAAAACATACGTTGGCGACCTCATTAGTCATAATACTCTCGCAATCTCTTGCGTCAACCCTAAAGGGTAGTCATCCTTGGAATGTGACACTCCGTTTCTTTTACAAGATAGAAAGTAAACGAGCGATAGCGAGTATTACTTTCACATGTCCGGGGATCCAGGATGAAAAGCACTGCTTGTAATCCTGGATCCCCGGGTTCTTTGAAAATATACTACGCTAACGCTTCGTTATTTTCATAAGCCCCGAGGATGACAGATGTTTTTGGTTATTTGTTTTTCATTACGGACAAGTGGGATATGTAGTACTAAACCAACTCGCGCTCACGTTTGAGCCGCGCTTACAGAATGTGTCATTCGTGGGGAGGAATCGTTCGTATTTCAAAAGAAGCCCATATGAATCCCGCTCACCATTCACAATATACTGATAGTCATGATACACACTCGAGCGCGGATCGACGGGAAGTTTTTCAAGATACTTTGGCACTAAATACGGCGCGAGCGTAGTAATACTACACGCAGACTCGGTGCATCCTGCGGGCGATGGATACCCATGTACGTTGTCATTATGGTAGAGCTCAATCCCTGTCATAAGTGCCGCGATGTCGTCAGTCCGTCTTGCATCGCGCGCTTTGGCTCGTGCTGCCGCAAGCGCCGTCAAAACGCCTGACGCCAAAAGCGCAATGATGGTAATCACCACCATGAGCTCAATAAGCGTAAAGCCTCGTGTCGTATACATACCTACACTATACGCCACCTCCCCGCAAACAAAAAACGCCGAAGCGTTTTTTGTTTGTTATGGACAAGGATCTCCTGTGACTGCTGTTGAAGTTGCGTTTGCAGATTTATAGCAAACTGCATTTGGAGCACTAAGAGCTCGTTCGTATTTGATCTGAATTGCATATCCATCAAAAGGTGCCGCTGTATCACTGTCATCCCAATAGGTATAGGTGTTCGCGGCAACTGGATCACTTGGCAATTTATCAATATATCCAGGAACCAACGTGGTGAGAGTATCAAGATCGCAACTGCTACCACCCGAACATTGCGGATATCCATTCGTATTATCATTCGCATACAATTCAAGCGCGGTCATAACCTGACGAATGTCTGCCGTACGACGCGCATCGCGAGCCTTTGCACGAGCATTACCAAGTGCAACAAGCACCGATGACGCAAGAAGCCCAATGATGGTAATAACCACCATGAGTTCAATGAGGGTAAAACCTCGCACCGAAGAGGAGTTGTATGACATATGCAAGAGTATACACGACTCTCAAAAAAACAAGATGTGGATAGCCACATCTTGTTTTCTCTGAATAAAATCCAGTAGAACACGGTAGGATTTTCAAAATTGGATGAAATTCGAGGCGCGCTTCGTAAAATAATGCGAGTCGTATATAAACATACGGTGAGTGTTATTTTACGGAGCGCAACGAAGAAGTTCGCCAATTTTGGAAGTCCTACTCGGACTTTCCGTCGAGGTCGACGTCGTACATGATCCTCTCTTGAGCTGTCGTATATTGCATAAGCTCTGCCTCTTCGAACCAGATAGCGATTTCGCGCTCTGCTTCTTCAGGTGATTCTGAGCAGTGCACGAGGTTACGTACCGCACGGTTCTCATATGATGAGTGACCATACGAATCGAGAGTGAAGTCGCCACGGATAGTACCAACGTCTGAGGTCGCCGGCTCGGTGGTGCCTACAAGCTTCGTCACAACAGCGACTGACTGATTGCCTTCGATAACGAGCGCAAGGACAGGCGCTGCCGTCATGTAATGCACGATGGTATTGATGATATCGCGACCGTATTCAATTGGCTCTTTTGTCACCGGAAGTCCTGCAGCCTCGAGGTCTGCGACAATGCGAGTCCCCTTCTTCAAGAACCATGCATCATCCTTATTGTAGTGTTTAAGAAGCTGCTCCTCACGAGGCACAATCATCTTCATGCCAACAAACTTAAGGCCAACGCGCTCGAAGCGAGCAACAACTTCACCCATAAGTGAACGCTGGACGGTGTCTGGCTTAAGGATAACGAATGTACGTTCTTGATGTGGTTTCTTTTGCATATTTTTTATTGCTTAATTATGTGCGGAGCATAGCATTTTCCCTTGCTTTTTTCAACGTATATGCTAGAGTAGCGCCACTATGGCTAAAGTATGTGATATCACTGGTAAGTCGACTCAGGTCGGCGGACGCTACTCAAACCGCACTCGTGCGACACAGTACAACCCGTCAGGCAAGACTCGTCGTTCTCCAAACCTTCAGAAGAAGAGCATTTTCGTGCCGGAACTTGGTTCGAACGTTTCTCTCACGGTTTCCGCAGCAGGCATGCGAACTATCGCTAAAAACGGTGCGTTTGCGACTCTAAAAAAAGCAGGCCTCGTCTAAGAACCTCCAAAATGAGCGAATTTGTATTGGCTTCGGGAAATTTTTAATCTCCACCGTACCCCTGTACGTTTCCGACTAAAAACCCCCTCCAGCCAACACAACTTCATCTCATTTTGAAGGTTCTCGTTCTGAGCATAAAATCATCGTCTTCGGACGGTGATTTTTTGTCCGTCTGACTCTGTGATAATTGTGCTGTTCTCTATAGTGCTCAGTATCTGCGTGCCGGCACCAAGGAGCGCAGCAATCACGGGTTCATGCGGATGACCATACGAGTTATCTTTTCCCGCAGAAATGACTGTGACGGCTGGGTCTACTGCCGCAAGAAAGTACGCGCTCGAGGATGTTTTTGAGCCATGATGCCCCGCCTTCAAAACATCAGCACGGAGCGTGTCGCCATACGTGCGCACGAGCATATGTTCGACAAGCATTGGTGCATCTCCCGTCAAAAGAAATCGACTCTCACCATAGGTCACCATAAGCACGATTGATTCCTCATTCGAATCCTCTGCCTCGATGTCTTGAAAAGGATACAGCACCGAAACCAGCACACCCGCACCTAAATCGTAGACATCGCCTGATTGCAAAACAACACGATTCACATTTTTGTCAATAATCATGGCGTCGAGCTGCTCTGTTGCACCCGTGCTCTTCTCACTTTTGATGGTCAGAAATTCCTGTGGACGATAGTGGTCGACAACAGCGGTGAGTCCACCAATATGATCTAGGTCAGGGTGTGTCGCGACAACATACGTGAGTGAGGAGTCCTCTCTCGGCACGACCATATCAAGTTGACGCAGCACACTGGCGTCGCGCCCGCCATCAACAAGCATACTCTTCCCACTTGGCGAGCGGATATAGATAGCGTCGCCCTGCCCCATATCGAGAAACGCTACACATATTTGCGCTGTCGAACATGTCGACTCAGTCTGCTTCGTGGAAGCATACGAAACAACGAGCGCCACGCAAAGCGCCGCGAAGAGAAGTGCTGCGCCTCGCGCAAAAAGGAGTCCCGTGCTATGCTTCTTCATGAATTACCAAGTATACATTAAACTCTACTATGACCTACACCGCAAAAACATTTGCCCTCCCCGCCCTTAGCGGCATCTCGCCCGAGCAGGTTGCTGTGCACCTCAAGCTCTATGAAGGCTACGTGGCGCATACCAACAAAATCGCCACCTTGCTTGCTGCAAGTCGCGATGGTTCTGCGCCGCTCGACGCGTACGCTGAAGCCGAACTCCGCCGACGCTTTGCCTTTGAGTTCTGCGGCATGCGCTTGCACGAATATTACTTTGAGCAATTTGAGAACGGCGCCAAGGAACTGAGCACCACCTCACGCCTTGCGCAGCACGCCACGAAAAAGTACGGATCGGTTGATGCGTTCACGGCGCACATAAAAACTGTCGCCGGTACACGTGGTATTGGTTGGGTTGTTATCACCTATGACAAGGTTCTGGATACGCTCCACACCACGTTCGTTGCCGACCACGAGCTTGGCAATCTCGCAGGACTTCCCGTCATCCTCGCGCTCGACCTCTGGGAGCATGCCTATATGGTTGACAGGGTACCTGCACAAAAACTTGAGTACGTTGACGCATTCTTTACAAATCTTAACTGGGACGTCATCGAGAAACGTCTTCCGTAACAACTTCCTCCAAAGCACCTTCGGGTGCTTTTTGCATGAGCCGTTCACGCACGGCGGCAATCGTTTCTATCCTCCAATGCGAAACATCGTGTCCATTCAGGACACTCTTTTGTTTGACCGGCATGCCGTATCGACGATGGCCGAGATACACAATGCATGCGCCAATGACACCATAGACGCATCCGAGTACCGAAAGCGAGAATGAGGCAATCGTAAAGTAGGCGTACGGGAGCGCATGCATAATGTGCGCAACCGCAATAATATAGCCGTGCAGCGCGGTAGTGAGGCTCGCAAGAAATGATACTGCGGAAGCATCCCCAAGCGATCCTACCCATAGAAGAAGTGAGGAAAGCATTGCAAACGGCACCACGGGAAGCACGGCCACATTTGCAAGTATGCCGATGAGTGGAAAGGTTCCCATTGACCATGAAATAAGCGGTGTCAAAATGAGTTCGACTGAGATAGTAGCAGCCACAATTCCACGAAACCCGAACGTTGTTGGCACCGCACGAAGGAACAGTGACACAATCGGCACCACCGCAACAATAGCAAAGGTCGCAAGGAATGAAAACTGGAAACCTGCGTCATACAGTAATGCATAGGGTGCGGCAAAGGTGATGATGCAGGCAGCTACCGCAAGCGCCCGCAGCGGTGCTCTCCCCCGTCCGAGCATATACGCAAGCGCTACACACGTCGCCATAATAACCGCACGCACAACCGTTGGGGTGAGTCCAACCATGATACTAAAAAGTATCGTCGCAAGGAGCGCCACCGCAAACCTGGTACGGTACGGAAAGACAAACCCCGCAAGAATGACCATCACTCCAAAAATTGCCATCACATGAAAGCCTGAGAGCACGACAATATGCACGAGCCCGACTTCTCGAAAGACACGATTCTCATTTTCGTCAAGAGTCCCCCCGATACCAAGCAGCATTGCCTGTGCAAGCCCTGCCTCGGGGAGCGGCACTGAGCGCTCGATCACTGCAGCGATATCGTCACGAAAATCATAGAGGGTACGCACGAGCGCATAATAGGTGTCCGTTCCCACAAGGACATACGTCAAATCGCTCGTCTCAAAAAGTATATTGCGCGCACGTGAATATTCCGCATAGGCAAAAACGCGTCCGGTATCCGTGAGGAACGCCGTCGGCTCCCTGAGGGTTGCGCTATAGCGCACAAGATCACCAACATGAAGCGATGTGTCCGTAAGATGTGCCCGCACTGACGCCCCCCACACCGTGTCGCGAATGACCACACGGGTGCGCAAGCTTTCTAACGGGACGACCTGCACAGCGACCCCTTCCCGTTCTACAGCCTCAGTGAAACGCGCCACAGTATCAAAATGGTTGACGGTTGCACTTGCATAGAAAAAGCCAAGTATACAGACAGCCGATAGAAACAGAATGCTTAGGCGCAGTCTCGGTAGCGCGTAGGCAAGGAGTATCAAAAATATCGCAGAAAATATAACTAGAAACGGCATTCTTGAATATGAAACAATGTCACTTGTTCCAAACATGATCCCGAGCAGCCACCCTGCGACAAGTGCATAAAAATTGTGTACTGACATGAAACGATTCGGCACATTATTTCACAGTTCTGCAGTAGCACAAAACAAAATGCCTCTGTGGGCATTTCGTGCGCTAGACCTTCCTGTCCATTGCATCATTCGCAAGCCGATCCGCGTCTTTGTTAAACTCTCGGTATACGTGCTGAAATGTAAGATGCGGAAAATGTTCAGCTTGAAGTTTCTTTATGTTCTCAAACTGGACGCGAAGCTCGGGCGACTTCACTTTATAGATACCATCCATCTGTCTTTGTACGAGCTGGCTATCGAGACGAACCTCAACAGCGAGCTGCTTGGTTTCGTCCGGAAACATTGCATGGAGTGTCTCAAGGGCAACAAGTACCGCCTCGTACTCTGCCCTGTTGTTGGTGCCAATGCCGAGATACTTCGAAACCTCCGCAAGCATGTTGTTGTGTGCGTCGGTAATATAGACGCCAAGACCCGACGGTCCAGGATTCCCTCGCGATCCGCCATCAGTGTAGACAATGATTTTCTTCATGCGCGTAGTGTACTATACCGCGCCGTAAGAAGCGAGAACATATAAAATCGCACAGACGTGCGATTTTATATTTCTATGAGTCCCGGGCGGGAATCGAACCCGCGCATGGAGGATTTGCAATCCACAGCGTTACCACTTCGCCACCGAGACGTTTCGTCACTTTATCATAAACGGCGTGATTATCCAACCGTTTTGTGCTATCATGCCTGCATCGTCGGGATGATGGAATGGTAGACATATGACACTTAAAATGTCAGGGGCAATTACGTCCGTGCGGGTTCGAGTCCCGCTCCCGGCACAAACAGCGGAGCTGTCGAGCTAGTTCTGTATTGCTTGAAAAAGCAGTAATATTGTGTATACTGCACCAACGTCTTACAACGACATCTGCCCAGGTGTTGAAATTGGTAGACAAGCTACCTTGAGGTGGTAGTGCCGAAAGGCGTGGAGGTTCAAGTCCTCTCCTGGGCACCCTAGAAAACTTAACCGAGCTTTGCTCGGTTTTTGTTTTCTTGATGCCCAGGAAGGAGGCAAACTGCTTTGCCTCCTTGAGGATTTGAAGGCACGGAGCATGTTTTTCTGACCTCAAGGGAAGAAAAACAGCGAGTGCCCGACCTAGAACGCGAGCCTACTTTTAAGTGCGCAGCACGAAAAAAGTAGCCGTGATTCTGGGTCAAGTCCTCTCCTTGAACATCCACACCAACTATTTTGCGTACTTGGGGTATACTTTATTCCTCATGGACGACACCCTTTCTCGTTTGCAACGAAATCATTTTCGAGGATACCTCGCGACACTTCTTTGTGCAGTTCTTGCGGTAATTTTGTTTCTTGTCGGCCTCGCGCGACAGAACATTGTGTCGGGAGAGGAAAACGCCTCATTTACGGACGCAACAAATCCAAAGAAGCTCACCATTCTCTATAGCACCACCGCAGAATTCAGCAGCACGCTGCACAGTACCCATGATGCAGTACGGCTTGCTCTGAAAGAAGCAAACTATAGAGCAGGCGCCTATACCATTGAGCTCCGCCTTGTGAGCAATAGCGCTGAAACGGGTTCGTCCACAGGGCAATGGAGCGCTGAAAAGGAGGCACTGAATGCGCGGCGCGCTGTCGACGACACCTCGGTGGTCGCCTATATCGGTCCGCTTAATAGTGGTGCAGCACAAGTATCTATGCCTATCCTTAGTACAGCCGGTATTCTTCATATCGGTCTTTCCACCACCTACCCCGGACTTACCCGTCCTGGTTTTGCTGAAAACGAGCCTGGTATCTATGCACCGACAGGCAACCCCACCTTCTTCCGCATGGTTGCTGACGACACGTACCAAGGTCGGGCGATTGTCGAACTGCTTCGCGCAAAAGAGGCACATACTCTCTATGTAACCGACGACGCCAGTACGTACGGTGTAGGGATTGCTGATCAGGTCGAAGGCTTCGCGCAAGAAAATAACCTTACCGTTGTGACACGCCGCTTCTTTGGCGATACCGAGCAAGACGGCACTGAACTCGCAGCGGATGTCCTTGCAAAAAATCCAGACGCACTCTTTATTACTGGTGCAGTACGCGACGGACACGTCACGCTCCTTCGCGCGCTCGCGGAACACAACTACACGGGTATCATTGTGGGACCAGACATCTTATATCAACCTGAATTTCTCGAACGAGTGACCAGCGCGAATAAAAATCTCTACGTTACGAATATCGGCTCCACCGTCAAAGCGACCGACGGCGAAGCAGCGGAACACTTTATTACTGCCTATCGTGCAGAATACGGACGTGACCCGATCGCCGCCGACGCAAGTGCCTACGATGCCGTTCGTATCGTTTTACATGCAGTTAAGCGAGCCGGTGACGACAAAGATGCTGTCGTGAAGACTGTTCGCAGTCTCAAAAACTTCCCTGGCGTTTTTGGACCCATCACCTTTGACGCAAATGGCGATATTATGCAAAAGGACCTCCAGATATTCGAGGTCACCCTCGGCGCCTTTCGTTTTCTTACGGACATTCGTATTCCTCAAGAAAACTAGTGAGGTACATCGCTTCACTTTGTAAACTATGCGGTGTATACTTTTACGAAGCCTTCGGGTAGTTTATATATAATTTGTTGTCTATGGAAAAAATTCATGCACTTGTGCACAAACTTAATAATCCTGACGCGGGAATCCTCCTCCTTCGTCTTGCGCTCGGTATTGTCTTCATCTATCACGGATGGGCAAAAATCCAGGGCGCAGAGGGAATGATTCCCTTCTTCGAATCTCTTGGATTCAATGCATTCTGGTTCTATGTCGCGAGCTACACTGAATTCCTTGGTGGTATCGCGCTTATTCTCGGACTCTTTGTTCGATATGCGGGCATCCTCCTCACTATTACCATGGCGGTTGCCGTAGTTACCGTACACTGGGATATGGGCTTCAGCCTCCAGCAGGGTGGCTACGAGTACGCATTTGCACTTATGCTCGCATCGGCAGCACTTGTTGCAACAGGCGCAGGTAAGTACTCATTCACTAAGAAAGTTCCTATGGTGTGCACTGACTGCAACTAAAGGACGTGTTTCCAAATAAAAAAATCGAGCTTGTGCTCGATTTTTTGTGAGAACTACTCTGTAGTTGTAGTTTCTTCGCTTGCTGCTGGTGCTTCTGCAGCTGCCTTTGCGGCTGCAGCATCGGCAGCCTGCTTTGCAATGTCTGCAGCTTCTGCTTCCTTGCGGACTGCAACCGCTGCTTCTGACTCGGTCGCAATAGACACGAGGCGCATGCGGCGCATTGCACGCTTGATTTCGCGAGCAACCTTTTCGCGGATGTAGTAGAGCTTTGAGCGACGAATAGCTGAACGCTTCGTAATCTCAATCTTGTCGATGTTTGGTGAGTAGAGAGGATAAATCTTCTCAACACCAATGCCATCAACAGACTTACGTACCGTGAAGGTTGCGCCAGCCTCATCGCCATGCTTACGAGCAAGTACGAGCCCTTCAAAAATCTGGATACGAGTCTTGCCCTTGTCCTGGATTTTCTGGTGCACCTTCACGGTGTCACCTGCGCGGAGCCCAAGCTCCTTGCGTGCGGTCATTTCAACAGGTGAAATAACAACGGAGTTCATGATGTTTGACATGTTTGTATTGCGCACCTTTCTGCAGCAGGGTTTCTTTGATGACTTTCAACAAAGAGGCTAGCCGTGCCGTATCAGGTACTATGGCGCTACCATACCATATATTGTTGAATTTTCAAGGAGATATGGTACCCTGCTAGCATGAAATCAGTAATCAACAATAACCTCGTCCCGATGGTGGTCGAGAAAGGCCCTATGGGCGAGCGCGCATACGATATTTTCTCACGACTCCTCAAGGAACGTATCATTTTCGTGACCGGTCCTATTCATGACGATATGGCGAATCTTATTGTTGCCCAACTTCTCTTCCTTGAGGCCGAAGACCCAAAGAAGGACATTCACCTCTACATCAACTCTCCTGGCGGCTCAGTGAGTGCCGGACTTGCGATTCTCGACACCATGAACCACGTAAAGCCGGACGTCACCACGACCTGTATCGGCATCGCAGCATCCATGGGTTCCGTACTCCTTTCGGGAGGCGCTCCTGGCAAGCGACGCATTCTTCCGAATGCGGAAGTTATGATTCACCAAGTACTCGGCGGCGCAGAAGGACAAGCCTCTGACATTGCGATTACCGCACAGCACATCCTTCGTACCAAGGAGACGCTCACCAAAATTCTCTCGAAAAATACCGGCAAGTCATACGCCGATGTTGAAAAGGATTCTGACCGCGACTACTGGATGAACGCAGATGAGGCGAAGAAGTACGGCATCGTCGACACCCTCCTGAAATGACGCTTCGCTTCTTTCCGTTCTCTTTCGGCCATAGCCAAACCTACACTTCGTTACGGCTCGGCTACGACACTCACTCGTTTGAAAGATAATAATGATCGCAGATTTCTCTGCGATTTTTTGTGCTTGCGTTTCTCAGATTTCTAAGTATTATGCAAACTACTTGCAGAATTATCTTTTAAGCGAAGCGCTATGAGAACAAACACGTGGGGAGAACATATTCTTGAGGTCCTCAAGAAGGCGCACACCATGACGCTCGCCGAGCTTGGGAAGAAAATTCCTGCGGCTGATCAGTCGACACTGTTCCGTAATCTTGAGCAGTTTGTGAAGGAGGGGTCCGTGCGAAAGATTGTGATAAATCAACGCACAAGTGCGTATGAGCTCGTAAAAAAGAGCCATGAGCATGACCATTTTGTGTGCGACAGCTGCGAAGAAGTCTCCCCTATTGCAATGCCGAGGCCGAAAGGATTCGCAAAAATACGTGACGTCGTCGTCCGTGGTCTTTGCGCGCCGTGCGACAAAAAGGGGCGGTAACATGCATTTTAAGAGAAACGCCGACTATACTAGCTGGCTTTTTTTGTGATATGATACGCACATGTCACATCACACCTACCCACCTATCGAGACAGATATTGTCGTCATCTATCACGCCAATTGCTACGACGGTTTTGGCGGCGCATGGGCTGCGTGGAAAAAGTTCGGCAGCAGTGCCACCTACCTTCCCGCAAAGTACGGGCAGCATCTCCCCGAGGATATTGACGGTCGTGAAGTCTATGTTATTGACTTCTCCTACACCGAACCGCTTCTTCTTGAGCTCGAGCAGCGTGCGCGACGACTCGTCTGTATTGACCACCACAAAACCGCAGAGGCGTGGGTGCCGAAACTCAAAGAGTACGTATTTCGTCTTGATCACTCCGGCGCATATCTTGCCTGGCAGTATTTCTTCCCGCAAGAGCCGGTACCAAAATTCGTCGAATACATTTCTGAATCAGATATCTTCAAGATGACCCTTCCCTACGCCGAAGAAGTCATTGCGTACCTTCACGCACTTCCGCTTACCTTTGAATCATACGAGAACATGCGCCGCGAAATTGATGATGTAACGCTCTTCGAACAGGCTATCGAGAAAGGTAAACTTCTCATGACCTACCGCGACAAGGTGCTCGAGGTTGCTATGGAAAGCGTGCACACCATCGAGCTTGCAGGGCGGGAGATTCCTGCTGTCAACATGTGCTTCCCTATTTCGGAAGTCTCGCACGGTCTTCATAAAGTGTACGAGCTCTATCCACCTATCGCCATGTCGTATCGCCTCGATGACGGTATCTGGAAATGCTCGCTCCGCTCAGACACTTCTGTTGACTGTTCAAAAATTGCCGAGCAATTTGGCGGCGGCGGACACCCTGGCGCTGCAGGATTTGCAATCCCGTATGAAGAAGGTGTGTTTCCTTTCAAAATTATTAAAGGCGCCTAATGCCGCACGAACCCCAAAAGACGTTCTGTACAACCATAGTAAAACGTTCAAAATTGAGTGAAGTTGTGCCTGCTGGAGGGAGTGAGTGTGGGAGCCGTACGAACAGTACGGTGAGAAGCAAGCGACTGAAGCAGATACAAATTCGCCAATTTTGAGCATTTTACGCCGTGTGAATGACACGCTGTGGGAAAGGAATCTTGATCCCCTCTTTGTCAAACGCTTGTTTGAGACGTTTGCGCAGTTCACCCTTGAGTACAAACTGGTCACCCGGCTCAGTCTCGCCGAGAACACGAATAACCATTGCGGAGTCAGCAAACTCGTGGATACGAAGATATTTTGGATCTGACCGAAAGAGTCCACTCCACTGCGGGTCCTGTGCAAGCTCCTTGCCGACTTCATTCACGACACGCTCGACGTGGTCAAGGTCGGTGTCGTAAGCAATTGCCACATCAACCATGATGCGGGAGAATTCTTGCGACTTATTGGCGACACGGGTGATAGAACCGTGCGGCACGTGATGGACAGCCCCTTCGAGATCACGCAAGGTTGTTTTGCGCAGCGACACGTCGGTAACTTTTCCGCAGGTGTCGTCAAAACACACAATGTCGCCGACACGATACTGATTTTCGAGAATCATAAAGAGGCCAGAAATAACGTCACGCACAAGATACTGTGCACCAAAACCAAAGGCGACGCCGATGATTCCTGTGGCGGTAATAATCGGCGCAATCGACACGCCGAACGAATGCACAATGAACATGAGCGCGACAAGCCAGATAAGCACGTCTCCTGTTGTTGCAATGATACGAATAAGCGTATCTTCGCGCTGCCGCTCTTCTTTTGCGGTCATGCCTTCGCCGCGCACAATAATGCGCCTTACCGTGCGATTCGTTAAGGCAGCAAAGATAATCCGCGCCCCAAAGGTAAGCGCGACAATACCGACAATATCAAAAAGATTGTTACGATAGAATCCTATCGTCCCCTCCATAAGTGCAACCCAAATTCCAACCAGTGTTTCCATTGCGCTTATTATATGCAACATGGGCGAGAGTCAAAATTAGAACATAGATTTTTTTTGCACTTTTTTGCATGTCTTGGTATGCTCTACCGATGGTGGCGTCGCATAGCGGTCTAGTGCACCACCTTGGAAAGGTGGCAACGGGGCAACTCGTTCGAGAGTTCGAATCTCTCCGCCTCCGCAAAGTGACATAGACGTCACGTTTTCCGCCTATAGCTCAGTTGGTAGAGCGCAGAGCTTATACCTCTGTGGTCCTAGGTTCGAGTCCTAGTGGGCGGACAATGTAGAAAAAGTATCACAATGTGGTACTTTTTTCAGTAGTGCATACGGCATTTTAAGCTGATATTCTGCGATATCTTTGTCTTTCAAAGAAAGGTTCCCAAGTAGTGTTTTGACGATTTCTGATTTTTGCACGTCATCACCTTCAAGAAACGATTTCATGGCTATATTGCTGGTTAGAAATACTTTTTTTGTAAGTTCCAAAGTTGCATATGGATCATGTGGTTTTGCTCCTGTTTCTATTTCTTTTTCAATGAGCGTGCGTTCGTTTTGAATTTCTTGCAGTTTCTTCTTGTAGATATCTATGGGGATCTGCCCTTCAAGGTATGTATTGAGTAATCTATCTTCTTTCTGTGTGAGCGAAGTGAGTTGCGTGCGGAGTGTGGCATAAATATCATTCTGCACTGCCTCAGTGCGCCCTAGACGCTCTAGAGCAGCCTCATATACTATCTCAATGAGTTCCGTATCAAACGAGATATCATGCAGAATACTTGCGACTTTTGTATACAGAACTTTTTCACGAGTATAACTTTTGTGCTGTTCGCACCTTCCTCGTCCATTTGTGCAGTAGTAGTAATGATGCCCTTTCTTAAGACTTGCCGTAATCATACAACCACAGACATGACACGTCATAGCACCACGAAGCGGAAAGAGGTGTGTTTTTGTTTTCGGACGTACGCTTTCATTAAGAACTTCTGCGACACTATCAAAGAGCTGTTTGGAAACGATCGGCTCATGGTTGCCTGGATATAATTTTTCATATCTCCGCATCACCCCCATGTAAAAAGGATTAGTAATTATTCTCTGCACTGAACTCTTGAATATTTTCTTGCCACCAACCGAGCGTAATCCTTCCTGATAGAGTTTTTCGGCGAGCGTTCTTGTTGAATATTCTCCGCTTGCGTAGTACTCATACGCCCTTTTTATGTATGGTGCACGAACGGGATCAATAATGATTGTATTATTTGCCCTGTCATTCAAATAGCCAAAAGGAGCGCGGCCTGTCCAGCCGCCGCGCTCCAATTTTTGCCTATTCCCACGCTTCACATTAGCACTCAAATCCCGAACGTATTGGTTTGCCATACCAAACTCAACCGCAAGCATGAGCACGTTATCACTCGGCACACATATTTTATCGTACGTACGAATTTCCTGGATAACACTTCTCTGAAGCATATCGATAATTGCACCACCATCAATAAGGTTGCGTGCGAGACGGTCGATTTTCCAAGTAAGTATCGCATCTGCATTACCTTTGCGAATGTAGGTAAGCAATTCTGCAAACACAGGACGCCCCACATCTTTTGCAGATTTACTCTCCTTGAAAACATTCACAACTTCCAAGCCGTTCTTTTGTGCAATCTCAAAAAGTTCACGTTCTTGCGCTTCAATAGAAAGAACTTGTCTATCCTCTGATTCAGTTGATTTTCTACAGTAAATAACGTACCGCATATTATAGTTAGCGTATCACATTCAGCACATCTCGTATTCTTGCCTTGAGCTCTGGTGTGAGTTTTAATTTTTGATAGATAGATTCTCCGAGCAGTTCACTTTTGAAAGTTTTCTCATACAGAAGTTCTGTGCCCACGCATATCTTTCTAATTGCTAGGATTCTCTCCATGTTACGTATGAAAAGTGGCTTCTGCAAATTTCGACTTGCAAAATACTTTTTCTTGCCATCATATCGCTCATCATCATATTTCTTCTTTAGATAGTTCGTGAGATAATACGCAACCGCACGAGTCTCAGTGATTTCCTTTATATCAACAAAACCATGACCCCAAACATTTGCTATGAGCCGTTCTTTTCTCTCTTCTTTAATTACCTTATCAGGAAGGTTAAACATCACACAATGATAGTGCACTGCACCACGTTTCTGAAACTCTATCACTGCAAGATAAGCGAGCTCGCTTCTTTTGCTCTTAAAAATCTTGTAATTTAACCGCTTCACAAACTTGCTAAAAATCTTATTCGCAACGTCAATCGTACTGAGGTTCTCTGCAAAGGTAAGTGTTAGGAACGAGAGCGTACAAATGTGCCCACCGTCATCTACCCACCGTTCATGATTCGAATCGACAAGGCGCCTGATTCTGTTCCCTGCACGATGCTGTGATTTCTTCCTATTCTCTATTTTACGCTTTTCTTTCTCAACGTCCGACATCTCATATACACTACATACTTCGGATGACGGGACTTCAAAAGCATATCCGTAGACTTCTTCGAACTCGTAGATTTCCATATAATTGCCACAAATTATAATTTTCTGGTTTGAGATTCTCATATACTTTTCTCGTTAAGTGTCCTATTAATCAAGTCAGCACGACAACCCGCATCAATCACCAGAAAAAATTTTGAATACTCAAAGAGATACGTATTCGCTTCTTCATCACTCAGTAAAACGCCATACCGCTCTTTGAAGTAGGTAATGAGTTGATTCTTCAGATTGCTTGAGAATGCGTGCGACATAAAAACAACCACATTGGCTGTGGTTGTTTGATACCAAACCGAGCATTCGGAAAGTTTCGGAAAGTTTGGCTATAGATATTTTGGATTGATCTGTATGGTCATCTGCTTGCCCGAACTGAAAAGGAGGTACTCAGGTATTCCTGCATTTTCCATACGTTTCTTTATGTCAGTACACGCATCCCAGTATGTTTTCCATTTGTCACTATCAAGCACTTCTTGCTCTATAAGTTCGCCTATATAGTAGGTCTCGCGTGGTTCACGAGCAATAAAATCCAACAATCTGCATGCATTATTTAACGCATTTGCTTGACTGCTCATAGGAACATCTATGCCTTCGTGTGTTAGTATTTTCAATTCTGAGTTGTACACATTTCGCATTACGCCCTTTATACTTTCGATAAAATAGTGAATATTTAAAACATTGATATCAAATAGTGCAGGATCTTGAGCTATTCCTTCCGTTAATGCCGCCATGTCCATTTCAAACTCAGCATGCATTTTTGTCCCTTCTGCAAAAATATTCTTCAATTTCCTGTATTTCTTAACTTTTACGACTGAATTGAAATCACCGTATGTTGTATTTATCCGCAACACACCGTGATTCTGCAACCATAAAAGCCCTCTATGTAATTCAAAAACTGTAATTCCCACAGAATCACAGTGCGACTTTGTTATCAAAAATGGAAATGAGGAACCCCGTTCACAATACGGTAAATGCTCGTGCGTATTCAAAAAACCATACGCAACAAGATCTTTAACAATTTCAGCACATTGCTCCTTTGCCCTCATACTCTAGAAATCAAGCAGTTTCGACAAAGATATATCCAAACCTTTTGCTATTTTCTCCAGATTGCCGATAGTTATGTTTTTCTCAGCACGTTCAATCATACCAATGTAAGTACGGTGTACGCCAATCTTATGCGCAAAAGACTCCTGCGAAAAACCACGCTTCTTGCGCTCGTCCTGAATCTTCACTGCTAATTTTTTGAGAGTAGGCGTACTCATGCAAAAACAATAGCCTATTGCCTATTTTGCTTCTACAGACTATAGTTAGCATTACATATGACAAACATTTATATAGTTCTTGCGTTGCTGATTCTTATCGCCGCTCTCTTATTGGTAATCAAACACCTCAACATGAATGAGACAACAGAGAAACTACTACCCTACCGTGCAAAATTATATATATTTTCACGTTCAGAACTTCAATTTTTACAAGCACTTCGTGAACATATCGATACAAAACGGTATCTGATATTTCCAAAAATGCGCCTTGCGGACTTTATCGAGGTAACAGCTACGGGAAAGGAATACCAAACGTGGTGGAATAAGATACGAGCAAAACACATCGATTATCTCATCTGGGACGCACAGGAAAACAAAATAGCTCTCGCCATAGAACTAGACGGAAGCTCACACAACAGTCAGAAAATGCAAGAACGTGATGCTTTTGTGAATAAACTATATGCACGAATAGGTGTTCGCCTTGAGCATGTTACTGTTGGAGATGACTATGCAGTAAAAATCAAAAGTCTTCTACCCATCACAGCCTCAACAGCAGAAACAGTCTAGTAAAACAGCGCAACTCCCCGCCCCTACAAACTCCGCTCCGCTCCGTTTGCATGGAACCCAAGCGGGAGAGCAACTATGATTTTTGCCTTTACTTTATTTTTTATAGTAGTACGATATGCAATAAGGCACCATTAGTGCTGCTACTAGATTAACAATAACCAAACAGATATATGGCACGCAAATGCTTCATTTCTTTCAAAACGGAAGATACCCCATACAAGGAACACATTCAAGGGATTCAAAATCTCGACATCATAGACAAATCCCTCAACGAGCCAATCGACTCAGAAGATGAGAACTATATCATGCGGAAAATTAGAGAAGACTACCTTGCAGATTCAACAGTAACAATTCACCTCATTGGCACCAAAAGTGCTGAGACACTTGGACAAGAAGAACAAAAATACATTAAGCGTGAACTTCAATCTTCCCTATATCATGGTGAGGGAAATACTCGAAATGGAATACTTGGCATTGTTTTACCTGATATGTACTCAAGAGTATATACAGGTTCCGGCATCTGCATGTCGTGCGGGAATGGTATAGCCACCGTAAGAGTCAATGACGAAACAACAATTGCGGAGTTTCACAAGAATTACCACATTGACCCAAACAAGTGTCACTATACCGAGAATGATCGCTACTGCATTCTTGTAAGGTGGGATAATTTTCTAGTTAGTCCAGAAGAATACATAGAGATGGCATTTGAAAAAAGGGCGCATGAGATTGCTGAGCAAATCAAGGTAAGAGTTTAGCATTATGAAGACACCAGGAGCAGTCGAATCCGAGCCTACCTCAGGCTACGAAAGACTCGAGCAGCAAATAAAGTGGTACGACTCAAAAGCTGGACACATGCAGAAAATGTTCAAACGTTCAAAAGTACTTGAAATAGCACTATCTGCTTTTATTCCAGTTACAGCATTTTCTTTCCCTACTATTACAGCAGTCCTTGGTGCTTGTGTCATTATTTTGGAAGGACTGCAGCACATTAATAAATGGGGAGATAAATGGAATTCATACCGCTCAAACTGCGAATCTCTCCGCCATGAAAAATATTCATACATTGGACGTTTTGCAGACTATACAGACCTAGACGACAAAGAGGCATTAAAACTTCTAGGAGAGAGAACCGAACTCTTTGTCTCCACAGAGCATACGAAGTGGCGAGAACTCCAAAGCCATGCACTAAAGGAGAAAAGTAAGGCTTCATAATACCCGTGTCGCTAGACTAGTTGCCCACTAATGTAAGTTCCCACATCGTCCCATTGGGCGGACAAATATTTAAGTTTATAAAAACGCCTACCATGGGCGATTTTATTTTGCATATGAAGGGGTTTGTGCGAGGGGGCGGTCGTAGCGGGCGATACCCTCGGGGGTAATGGCGCCTCGTGCGCGTGCTACGTCTTCAAGCATGGTGCGGGGTTTTGGCGTGGATGATGTCTGCAGCATAGATGCAAGTGTTGGGGCACTTGAAGGTATTGCCGGTATTTGTTTTGTCGGGATCGGCAATGGTGTCATTGCTTTGGGAAGCGGCGGGGCCATCATAACTTTTGGCACAGTCACAGCAGGTTGCGCTACCGGCAGAGGAGTCGCCGCTACGGGGTGTGGCGCCGGCATAGGTGCTGACGGTGGTGGAACTGGAGCGGGGACTGGCGCAGTATAGGTAGGAATTACCGGTGCCACAAGGGCTACTTCTTGTGGAGCTTCTCTTTCAGGCGCCTGCACTGGCTCGGGCTCATACACAGGAGCAGCTTCTGGCTCTGTACGAAGCGCTGGCTCGGGCAGTGGTTCTTCTTGCGGCTCTAGAACAACTGGTTCTGGCGTTGGTGCAGGTGCGGACACCGCAACTGGTGCAGGCGAAACTTCGGGCAGTACGGGCGACGGAGCTTCTGGCGACACTGCACTTCCTTGTGACGAAACAAGATATGGCATGACCTCTTTCAAAAAGACGCCCTTCACCCAGTGCTCTACCGCAAACGCTTGACGCGGCGGCATTTCAAGCTCAGTCATAAGCACGAACGAAAAATCGTCGGCGGGGGTAAAGCCGAGCATCATGAGTATGATTTCGTGTTTGAGCCCTTCTGTTTTCTCAACGTCGAGGCCTGCACTCGCCGCAAAACTCTCGATATAAATAGAGCTTGCAGGATCGTCGAAAACACGCTTTACCTCTGGCGCAAGCGTATCCATACGTTCTCTTACGAGCGTATCCAGTTCTTCGTTGCCAGTATACGGATCCATAGCTTTCGTGTGCAGTATACCACCACTCATCAAAATTTTTTTATGTGATGTGGTATACTTTGCATATGCACGAAGGATTTGAAAAAAAGCCTCGCGGGAAAGGACGACGCGATACGTCTCCCGATTTTTCCGACGATACCCCCAAAGATTCTCCTTCCCCTAAATTTGTTAAAAACAGAGACCTCCCGAAGGAAACTCCTGCTGCAACACCCCCTGAAGAGACCTTGCCCGCAGAACCGGTTCTCGACACGGAGATACACCCGGAACTACACGCTGAAATGGAAGATGTCGACACCTCCGCAGTTATCAATCCTTTTTCAGATCTTCGTGGCGACACCAGCATGCCTGACTCGGTAGTAGATGAGAAACCAACACGGGAAAAAAATAACCCCGCTGAGAAACCCCTCGCCTCTCCCGAGGTTTCTAAAACCCCCTACATCGATACACTCAATGCTGCTGATATTGCCTATGCAGAAGCTCCTACAAAAGACTCTTTTTCTGCGTATCTCGCCATACTTGAAAACTTTTCTGAGGCATCACCTCAAGAATTTGAGCGCCTCCTCCCTACCGTACAAAAGAAGCGCAAAGAACTTGCTGCTCGAGCAAAAAAAATGGAGCGTGTCCCTTGGCGCATCCAAGAGGAACTCAGGGTTTTTGACAAAATTATTACACAAGGCTCGAAGTCACATCCTGAGACAGCGACACCGCTGCCGCCCGAGATTGCCGAGGTAACTTCTATACCTGACGCAACCGTAGTAACCACTTCCGCTACAACCGTCCCACCAAAAAAAGAAAAGCTCGGCTATCCAGCAAAGTGGAAGCTCGAGCCGATGGAGAAAAAGGCTTCTGCACCTCTACCTCATAGTGAAGAGAGAAAAGCAGGAAGGGGCGACCCCAATGACCCTACCACCTGGGAACTTGAGCCGCTCCAAAAAGCCTCTGAAGAAAGAGGAGACCTGCATGACCCGAAGACCTGGAAGCTTGAACCGATGGAGAAGCCAGCCTCCTCAGAGGAGGCGCCACTCTCTGAACCGTCTACGCCACCTCAGTCGCCCGAAGTCTCCGCAACAGAAGCCTCGGAAAAACCATCTACCCCCGCGCGTCCAGAAGTACTTCCTTCCACAAACGAGCCCGTACATGAACTTGCAAAAGATGTCGAAGATGCGTTTACTAGGAATTTTTCAGTCGATAGCGCAACCCTTCGCGAAACACCCGGCTTTCAAAATCTAAACAAGTCGCAGCAACGCCTTGTTCTTGAACGCTTTTCCTCACTCGTACGCGAAGATGTGCACACAAAGGCTGTCTCAGGCCACCTTGAAAATCTCGCTACGATTGACCGCACTCCTGCAGCAACACGTTTCGGCAAACTCAAACGTGTCGTGCGTCGCAGTTGGCACACCGCAACCCGTAGTTACCAAATTGGAAAACGCGAAGAAGGACTCCACGATGCATGGAGCTCGCCCTACAGCGGCAAAGAAAAAGAAAAGTTACGACTCCTCGCGACCCTCACCCAAAGCATTCGCGCAGAAGATGCTTTCGGAGTACTTCCCGACGGACGCATCGATTTCAGTACCGATGACACCGGCATCCCTGACCTCAATACAAAACTCAATGCGCTCATTCGTGAAAAACCAGCACTCGGCGAAGCCGGCGCGCAAGAGCGGCTCAGCAAGCTCGGCTCTATTATCGAAGATGGTATTGTAAGCCTTCGCAAAACGTTCCCCGAAACGCTCAGCTCCGAACACGAAGCAGCCTTCGAGCGGCTCGCGGCAGAGTGGGCGCTTCGTGCACGACGCGAAGTAGTGCTCGGCACCTTCCTCGAAAAGAACCGCAGCCTTGAAGAAAGCTTGCGAGGCGACGAAGCTTCTCGTGGATTTGCACGTTCAGCCTTCGTTGAGCGCGGCGGCCTTATGGCAGCAGGTTTCGCAGGAAGAGGCGTCCTAGGCACCATGTGCGGCTTCCTCGCACTTCCTCTTGTGGGTGCGGGCATCGGAGGCTTCACGGGGTGGCGACGCAAGGCCGCCGAGCAAAGCGATGCCGACCTTCTTGCGCGCATGGGAGAAAAAATTCCTGTAAAAGAAGCTGCTCCGAAGGGACCTGACGTTAGCCCTGCATATCTCGCCGTACTCCGCAAAGGCGTCGAGGAACGTCTCACTGCCGCAAAGCTCAAAAAGGACAATGATGCTGAGGTGCGTGTGCTCAGTCAACGCCTTGCAGAATACGACGCGCAGCTCGAGGCGCCAAAGCAAGCGCCGCAAAGCACTCCTCTTCCAGCCACACTTCCCGAAGGAGGATTTGGATTCGACAACGGGCAGGTTCTCCGCGACAAACTTTCTCGTCTTTCACATGAATACACCCGTGCAAATGAGGAGCTCCGCACGCAAGAGTCCCAAAATGCTGACCCCGCACTTCTTGCAGCACAGCGCACAAAAGTCGCCGCGCTTACCGAGCGACTCGCGGCACGTATCGACTACACACAAAAGCGCCTTATGCAGCAACGCGTTGACATCGGGGGCACTCCCGCGCTTCGCGCCGGCACGCTCTCACAGCTCGCCCTTGAAATCGGCACTGCCGAAACAACGCTCGCGCTGCATAACTCTGGATTAAAGGCTTCGATGCGAGCGCACCTCCGAGAAGTTTCTGGAGTACTTGCTGGCCGCGACAAAAAAGTTGACGCAGCGCGATTGCTTCAGCGGAAACGTGCTGCACTTGAAGGAGCAGCACTCGGTGCAGGATTCACGTTTGCGGGTGCAGCGCTTAGCAGTATCCTTAGTGAAAACCTCCCCCGCGTGAAGCTCTCCATGCCTCAAAGCATAGAGCAAAGTGAAGCGTTCAATACAGTCCGCAACGCTATCGCAGATATTCGCGGCACAAACACCTTTGCCTTGAATGACAAATTCCCTCTCCCCGAAAAAGATGGAGCTGCCATGGATGCACTCATGCAAAAATTTTCTACTCCTGAAACAGGGGGTGCCGCCCCAGTCAGTGATCCCCTCCTTGAAAAGGACGAAGCGGCAACGCAGGCGCTGAAGCAGAAATTTGCTTCAGGAGAAATTGCACCCGAGACGGTTGTGGGCAGCTCTGGCGGATTCCAAATCCCTCTGAACGCTACTGAACCAGAGGCGCCGAACGAATTTACGAATCGCCTGCATGCCATGCAAGAAGCTCTTCGCCAAAAGCCTTCTCCCTATTGGTATGAAAACGAAGGAACAGTACCTACTGTCGAAAACAATCTTCAAGGTATTTCTGGCAATGAATACCTCTCGCCTGATGCAGAGAGGCTCATAGCGGAGCACGGTGGTAGCGCACGAGATCTTGCAAAAGCGCAAGAAATTAGCAACGCAGTCGCAGTGGACATGCAGAAATATCAGCAGTCTCTGCAAGCAGGAAACGCTGCACAGGCACAAGAAATTCTCTCGCGCGTACACCAAAATCTGGAGCGACTCAATGAGCGTTTTGGCCCCGTCTTTGACCTTGAAAAACTGCCGAGCCTCCAACATGTGGGCTCCACCATCGCCACAGGAGAACCCGGCACCACCACCATTACTCAAGAAACTCTTCCTGATGGACGAATCAAAACGGTAGAAACTACCAACAATAAGACTTTTGGCGGACTCATACACAGCACTTCACAATCAACACGAATATCTTCACCAAACTAAATACGACCCCTGGTCGTATTTTGTTTGCGTTCTCACCGTACTTCTTGTACTGTGCAGGTATGAGTCTTACTCTTACTGAGCGGGCGGTGCGAAATGTATCAGATATTTTGACAAGCGCATTGCAGCATGACGCCTCGCACAAAGCGGTGATTATTTATGATGCGCAGTGGGGACTCACGCAGATTGTAGCGGATGCGTATAAGGCAGCACTTCCCTCTGCGACCACTATTGATTTCGACACCTCATCAAAGGAAGAGATTCTTGCGGTGTTCGAAACGCTTTCTCCTCAAGACTTGGTAGTCATGGTGCAGTCGACGAACTTTCGACTCAATGATTTTCGTATTAGGCTCCATCTTTTTGCGAAGAAAATTAAGGTGATTGAACACGCGCGACTTGGTCGAAATACTGAAGCGACATGGGGCACGTATATTGATGCGCTTGCGTACGACAAAACGTGGTATCGCGAGACAGGGCAGGGACTCAAACATATTCTTGATAGCGCAGAGGAGCTTCGATATGAATCGTGTAATGCAACACTCTCCGTGAGTGGAGGACTCGAACCAGCAAGCCTCAACATTGGCGACTACACCGGTATGGAAAACGTTGGTGGTGCTTTCCCTATTGGTGAAGTGTTTACCGAGGCAAGAAGTCTTGAGCTTATAAACGGCTCATTCTACATCGATATTTTTGCCGATACGAATTTTGAGATAGAAAAACACGAGCCGTTTCGTGTCGATATTGCTCACGGACAAATTGCTGGATTTGGTGAGAATGCACCACAAGCGTTCAAGGATATTATTGAAAAGGTTCGCCTTGAAGAGCGCCCAATTATTCGCGAGCTTGGCTTTGGATTAAATAGAGCAATTACTCGCGAACGCTTCTTGAACGACATCACCGCCTTTGAACGCAATCTCGGCATGCATTTTTCAATCGGTGAAAAGCATAGTATCTACAAAAAGCCAGGGATTAAAGCATACAAAGCACGATACCATATCGACGTCTTTCCCGTCATCGATCGCGTCATCGCCGACGGCGTGGTGATTTTTGAGCATGGACAATACGTGCTTTGACGCCTGGATCCCGTCAGGATGACAAACGTGACGGGTACTGTTTTAAAGAGACACATAGTTAAATCGGTATGGATTTAACTACTCAGTAATCCAAGGCATTATCTTTCCCTTTTGTCATTCAGGAGGAATCTAGAGTCCTTCGTCAATTGATTGGTCTTTCCAAAAAATATTCTCTACCTCTATGAGCGCTATCTTTTTAGCTCGTGAAAGATCTTTTATCTCCTTCTCCCGGTCTATTGCATTGATAATATACGTATGGTGCTCAGAATACACGAGATTAGCAACATCATATTTTTCAGTAAACCCCTTCTTCTCTTTTAGTTTGTGTTCGAGCACTCTTCGTGAGAGACTGTTGGTAACACCAACATAAATAGTACCGTTCCGACCGCTTGCCATCATATATACCCAGAAGTTGTATTTCTTCCATGCCATTCTTGCAGTATATTCCTTTTTCTTAAAAGACTAAGTATTTTGTTTTAGCTCTGGATTCCTCCTGAATGACAAAAGGGAAATTGTGTGTACTTGATTACTCAGTAGTTAAATCCACGGTTCAGCGTGACATATGTTGCTTTTGTGATATGGTTGCAGCATGAAAGTCCAGTTTATAAAAGGCATCACGGGGTCAAATGAAATTCTTGAGGATGAAATTCCACATATTGCTTTTGTGGGGCGTAGTAACGCGGGGAAAAGCTCGACCATTAACGCGCTTCTGAATGAAAAGGCAGCAAAGGTTTCCGCAACGCCTGGACGCACGCAAGAAATCAACTTCTTCTTGGTTGATGCTGAAAAATATATTGTCGACCTTCCCGGTTTTGGCTACGCACAGACTTCCGTAAAAACGGCGAATAAAATCCGTGGCTACATTCTCTGGTATCTCACCTCTCCTGAAGTGCGTCCGCACCTTCAGCAACTCGTTCTTATTATCGACGGCAGTGTCGGCATGACAAAATTCGACCGCGAACTCCTCGAGGTTGCCACTGAAGAAAACCTCCCCCTCATTATTGTCCACAACAAAATGGACAAGCTCAACCAATCAGAAACCATCAAGGCAGAGCGTGCATTCAAACAAGCATTCCATCACCAAGAATACTGCATGATTTCCTCACGCGAGGGACGCGGTATCGCAGCGCTCCGTACTCGCCTTGGATTGTAATGCAAAAAACGACCCGTGCACGGTCGTTTTTCTTTTGGTTAGTATTTTGGCTTATGCTTTTCTCGAAGTTCTGTACCCGCGGTGCGTCCTGCGGATGAGAATGGTGCCCCTCCTCCGAGCGCTCTGCCCACAGCACCTTCGGTTTCTTGTGAACCAGCAATACCTCCCTGCTTTGCCCGCATATTGCGAGCTGCCTTTGCGGCGTCACGCATGCGCTGCGCGACATCAGTATCTCGTCCTGCTGGTGCAGCAACGTGTTGCTGTGCTTGCGCTGCTTTTTCCTGAAGTGACGCAAGTTCTGCCTGAAGCTTCGCCTGTACTTCTCCTCCTTCTTTAGCTCCGGTGAGCGCTGTTTGGGTTGCTTTTACTTGAAGTGTCGCTTCTTCGGCTTTCTTGGCACGCTCTGCAGTAACCATCTTTTCGCCTGCCACCTTTGCGGATTCGATGGTTGTTTCTTGTTCGGTTATCTTCTTTTCGAGCTCATCAACCTTTTTCTGGAGCTCTGCGCGTTCTTCGGGTGATGCTTGTGCCATACGTGCAACGGTGCCCTCGCGCTGTGCAAGGAGCGCCTTGCGCGCCTCCTCTGCAGCGACATGCTTCGCAGCGGTATCCTCGAGATGGATTGCCTGACGCGCCTCCTTCGTACCCACGAGCACATTTTCAACCTTTTCTTTGTATTCGTTCTTAACTTTTTCGTGTTCCTCTTTTGCTTTCCTTTGTTTGAGGAGTGCTTCACTAACTGCCTTGTCTGCGTCGGCAAGCTCAGTTGCGCGCGCTTTTGCCTCTTCAGGAGTACCGCTCGTGCCGGCTGCCTTGTTTCTCTCTTCAATAATCTTTCGATAGGAAGATGCGTCTCTGAGCGCTTCCTTCGTCTTGTCGAACTCTTCCTTTGCCTTCTTTTCTTTTTCTTCTTGTTCTGTTTTCGAAACGCCCGCGAGGATTGCCGCTTGCTTTTCGGCGAGTTCTTTTTCCTTCTTAACCTTCTCTGTATAGACGTCTTCGTACCCCTTGTCGGTTACACCCCAGCCGCCACCAACGGGTACGCCTGCTGCTTTTGCGGCACCAGCGTAAGCTTTTGTGCCGCGAACATCGTAGCTGCCGGTACGCATCTTCTCCGCGCCAGATATCGCTGTGGTCTTAAAGAGGCGCCCAACACGTGTCGTAGGCACTTTGCCGTTTTGTAGTCCTTCTTGCGCGATTTTCCCGAGACGTCCTCCGAGATTTCTTCCTGCCCACGCACCCACACCAAGCGTTGCCGCACCACCCGCCTTACGAGCAAAACTCATTGACATGTTTGCGGCGGTGTCGGAAACCATACTTGCTGCACGAATCGAGGCGAGGAGAAGCGCAATACCGATAAAGTACACAAGAAGCGTACCGACGGCATTTTCGTCTTCACCAAGAATTGACTTCGCGAACTGCGGCTCACCCGCGTATGATTTAATAATCTGGAGCGAAATGTAGATAAGGAAGAGAAATACCGCCGGGAAAAACGCACTCGATATAAACTGCGAATACAGACCCTCGACTTTTTTCACCACACTCGACATAAAGGAAAAGTCCTTCGTTGGCAAAAGCTTGAAGATGAGCACAAGCGGCGACACTATCATACCGAAGAGCAGTATCACGTATCGTTTAAAGAGTACGACTGACGCGGTAAGGAATGAAAGTGCGGCAACGAGGAAGAAAATCATCATCATGACGCCTTTGGTAAAGCTCATGAGAGGAAGCTGCTGCGCGGTAGCGCCAAACCAGGTGTGAAGCCCGAGCGATGCCGCAACCGCAGCAGCTACATCTGCCTCGCCAGAAGCGTCTTGGAAGAGCCCATACACCGCAACTGCCGCAACGTTCGCGATATCGATAATTGCCTTCGCGAAGAAGAGGCTGAAATTGACAAGGAGTGCCGCAACAATAATTTTCACCAGCACCGTTCGTGCACGGTCGACCGTTTCTACCGTAAGCACGAGTCGCACGCCGACGTAAAGGAAGAGGAAAATAAACACGAGGTTGCAGAGGTCGCGCACGATAGCCCACGTGGTGTTTACCACAAACCCGAGTTGCCCGGTCATGTTCTGTCCAATCTCAAATACGAGAAAGGTGATGGACTTCTGAAAAATGAGTGCAAAGAACCCAAAGAAGAGCGCGCCAAGTTGTGCGAGCAAGTTGCCAACCTCACCACCAATATCAATCGCAAAAACAGGCGCTGGAAGAGTAGCGAGCGTGATGAGTGCGAAGATAAGTATATGGATTGTTCTTTTGTTCATGGTGTTCTCTTAGTTGTCGACACGACACTTTTGATTGATTTCTGCTTCGTATTTTTTGATAAGTTTGTCGAGATCCTGATTGTTTACATAGACATTTTGTTGCGAAGTCATGGCTGTCGCCTGGTTCGTGATTTCTATTGTTTCCGTTGCTGTTGCTCCTTCTGTCTTCTTTTTAAGGGCTTCCATTTCGCCGAGCTTTCCCTCCGCACCTTTCTTTCTCGCAAGCACGTCTTGGTAAATGTCATAGACACCACGCTGTTTATACTGCGCGATACGCTGGTTTTCATCTTGTGCAGATGAACACTGTGCTGCGAGTTTTTTGAGGAGTGCATCTAGTTTTCCAATTGCCTCTTTTTGCTTTACGATCATCTGGTCAAGTGCGGCGGCTGTTTGCCCACCATCAAACTCTGGCAATGATGCAGCAAATCCTGCTGGCGTACCTGTCGCATTGAGGTCTATCTTCGTAATACCTTCTTGGAGCGTTTTCTGCATAACATGTCCGATAAACGCGCCAACAAATTCGTTTATTTCATCTGCCGTTACGAGGGCGTCTTGTCCGAGACCAAGTGTTTTATTGATAGAGTTTGCAATCGTATCCCCTGGTGTAATTATCTGACACACCTGCTTATCTGGCCCAAGGTCAAAACATTCCTCTTTTGAGAGGAGGCCCTTGCCAAAATCGAGGAGTTTTGTACGCTCTCCTTTCTTGTTGGTGATGGAAATACTGAGCGCGCCAAGCGCGTCAGCATAGGCTCCTTGCGGGGTGTTTACTGGGCTTGAGTATACCTTAAAGAAATCTTCTGAGGTAAATGCTTTTTTACCACTCTTCCCTGCATTTTTGATGTTTTTGCTGATGTCAGTAAACGTACACTTGTTGATACCTTCGCCATTCTTACGATCCTTCTCAAATTGTAAGATAAGCGCTGCACGGATATCTAACGCAAACGGCGAACAAAGTGCATCAAGTCCAGCACCTGTAATAAACTCAGCAGCGATTTCATCGCCTATTCCTTCAAAGTACCCTTTAAGATTCTGCACAAAAGCAGGGCTGCCATTAAAACCCGTTCGCGCCCAATCAAGAATACTTCTCACCAAGGTGGCTCGCGCCATTTCAAGCAGAACAGTTGATGCACCGTCTGCAATCCACTCCTTTTCCACAAGACTTCCCGTTGCCCATGCGGTAGCACCTTCAATCCCATTTCCAATCAACGTAAAAACATTCTGTAGACCTACCAACGCCCATGTTCCGAAGTCTTCCGCATCTATTGCATTCGCACGCTGCGCACCCACAAAAAAACTACTGAGGATAAGGAGTGTCGCGAGTGTTTTTTGTCCAAAACGTATCATAATCTTTTATAGTTGCATAAGGAGTGCTGCTGCCGAGCCTTCAGGAAAGGAGACACCTTCAATGTTTACTTGCAGCCGCAGTGTTGCAATCGCTATTCCTAACTGTGTTGCTGCGTTACGGTAGCCGACGAACCCTCCTGCGGCACGGAACGGATCAAGCTCGAATGAAACCATACTATAGAGGTGTGTGTGTACACTTGTTATTGCATTTAGAAGGGCAAGGTGTATTTTTGCTGCGCGTATTGGCACTGCAACAGCAAGGAGTCTCTGTTCAATATCTTCATAATCCTTTGCCGTTGCCAGAATGGTAGCCATGTCTGTTTCAGCTGTTTCAGTGTTTCGAAGGAGTCTTTCGTAGATAATCATTTCGTTCTCATGTGGCTCGCTTGTTGTTCTTAGTGCTTCCGTTACTGCAATGACGTAGTCATACAGTGCTACACTATTTTGTACAACGATATCTTTCTCTGTGTGTTGTATGGGTTCGAGTGACGCCCGAAACACCCGCCCGTATTCTTCGCCAAATGCCGCGCGTGCTTCGGGAGTGTTTATGTCTTCACGATTTCGCAAATACATTTCAAACATTGACCGCGTGAACGTGTCGGTCATCGTCATACTCGATGACGCGATGGCAGCGGTGCTGCTGGCGATATCAGGGTTTATAGTTGTGTACTTTGAAAGCGATGAGCGCCATTCTTGTGTGGTCGGCACGGGAACTCCTGTTGCTATTTCTGTTTGCTCGCTACCGCCAAGTGTTGTAAATACATTCGCAAGAGAGCCATGCACATCAAAGCGCGCCGAAACGGACGTAGCGACAATAATGAGCCCAAAACAACCAGCCGCCGCAATCTTAAGCGTATTCCCATCCATGGCATCAGTATACTCTCTCTTACAGAATTCACGAAACAGGCACACCACGACCATACGCCGTCATCCTCGGAATATAGAAAGTAAACGAAGCAGAGCGAAGTATTACTTTCATATATCCGGGGATCTATGGCTTAAAATGTATCCAGTACAGCCTTGGATCCCCGGGCTCTTTGAAAGCATGGTCGCTATCGCTCAGTGCTTTCATAAGCCCCGAGGATGACTACGGTGTGAGTATCTTGCCTGTTTCCTACGATTCCCTTGTTATCGCCAGTTTTCGTGGTAGAGTGCATGAAGGCGCACGAATCGTTTCTTTTTCATTTCCTCGGGCGCCCAACACTTATTTTTAATACACACATACTATGACCGTCCCTTTCATTGCGTTTGTGGTCAGTAGCTTTTTCCTAGGATATGGCGCGCGCTATATCCATTCGCGCGTGCGCGCATCATCGCTTGAGCTTACCCTTGAGCGCCGCGAACTTGAGGCGCACGACACCGCCGCACGCATCATTGCAAAAGCCGAAGAAAAAGTCAGCGAACTCGAACGTGCAACAAAACAAGAACTCAGTGACATCACGAAACGTCAAGAAAAACGTGAAGAACACCTTATCCGCAAAGAAGAACTTCTCGACGAGCGGCAGAACAGCCTTTCGTCAGAAACAGAAAACGTCCGCGCCAAGATAGAAGAAATAAAAGCTATTAAAGCCGCACTCGACGCCCGCGCGGGATCGCTTGATACAAAGCTCGCGGAAGTTGCTGGACTCTCCCGCGAGGAAGCATACGCACGTATGGTCAAAGAGCTTGAACAGCGAAACGAATCCGACCTTCTTGCTCGGCTTCGTAAGCTTGAAACCGCCTCGACCGACACCTTCGACGACCGTGCACGAAGCCTCCTTACCGCAGCAATACACCGCATCGGCAATACGCTCTCGCCGGACATCATGACCTCAACGGTAGAAATTCCTTCGGAAGATATCAAAGGTAAAATCATCGGCCGTGAGGGGCGCAACATTCGCGCCTTCGAACACGCCTCGGGCGTTGATGTGCTCATTGATGAACAACCCGGTGCCGTCACCCTCTCCTCGTTTGACCCGGTTCGTCGCGAAATCGCTCGCGTCGCGCTCGAGGCACTTATCGCCGACGGACGCATTCAGCCCGCAAAAATTGAGGAGGTGCTCGAGCATGCTCGTCAAAATGTTGCGGAAACCGTGCGTCGCATGGGCGAAAAAGCTGCCTTTGAAGCTGGCGTGCCGAACCTTCATCCTGACCTTATAAAAATCCTTGGACGCCTTCATTTCCGCACGTCGTATGGACAAAATGTCCTCTGGCACTCTGTCGAAATGGCACACATTGCCGCCATTCTTGCAGAAGAAATCGGCGCAGATGTCGCTATTGCGCGGGCGGGCGCACTCTTGCACGACATTGGCAAAACCGTGTCGCAAGAAGTCGCGGGCACACACGTTGAAATCGGCATTCGCATTCTTAAGAAATTCGATGTCGATGAGCGCGTCATTCTCGCGATGCGCGCACACCACGAGGAGTACCCGTATGAAACTATTGAGTCGATGCTCGTGCAGGTTGCGGACGCAATCTCGGGCGGTCGCCCGGGCGCACGCCGCGACTCGCTCGAACACTACATTAAGCGTATCCGTGAAATCGAAGAAATAGCCACTGAGATTCCTGGCGTTGAAAAGGCATATGCCATTCAAGCAGGACGCGAAGTGCGCATCATGGTGAATCCAAGCAAGATTTCCGACTATGGTGCCGAGAAACTTGCGCGTGATGTCGCCGCAACGATTGAAGAACGTCTTCGCTATCCTGGCGAAATCAAAGTACATGTCATCCGCGAGACCCGCGTGGTCACGTGGGCACGATAATGAAAAACATCTTCTCAATGAGAAGATGTTTTTCATGTCTCTTATTCAGAACGTGGTGCGTTTCCTTTTTCGCTCGGATTGTAAATATGGTAGAAGAGTTCGATAATCTCTGCACTTCCGAGACGTGCCGACTTAATACCCATGCTTTGGAGGCCCGAGGCAACTGCGGTGACACGTTGATTGAGCTGTTCTTTGCTTTTATTGAAAGATTGCTGTACTTCAGTGTCTGTATTCTTTTGGAACGTGGTTGGAATAAACGATTTTCCCTGCGAGATAGGCGCTGCGTGATAGGGCACGATAACGAAGAAGTTCTTCTTCATAATCGCGACATCGTCGGCGAATGTCTTAATGAATTCCGTATACTCACGAAGCTGTACACGCATGAGGTCATTGTGTTGCGTACTTTCAAGTGTTCGAAGGTACGAAAGATACGGGCGCACATCATACCGACGCGACTGTGCGTAAATTTGTATCGAAAAATCAAGCGAGTTTAAAAAACCTTGGAACTGGCGGATAACCGCGTTCTGCTCATCACCTGACTTCAGCGCAAGGTTCACCGAGGTGGTGAGCAAAATACCGCAGAGCTGGCCATTCTGAAGAACCACCACATCATCAGTGATTTCCTTAATCGGAACAAACGTTTGTGTTGCTGGTGTTGTTTTTTGTGCCATAAGACAAAGAGATTATCTAGATTAGATGGTGCCTGTTTCAGCTTCCATGAGTTTTGTTTCAAGGCTTGAGATGCCGCCTTCTTTTCGGGGCGCCAATTCTTGTGGTGCTTCTTCTTTTTCTACTGCCTTTGTATCGTTTCCAATAATGGTGTATTTGCGTGCTTCTTCGATATTCCAAAGATAGAAGCGTGCTTTCACCATATAGTTAAACGCGGCCTCGAGGAGTATCTCGAACGGGCGGTTGTTTACCTTTTGAAACGCAAGCAAGACCGCAAGCGCAGCAACCGGCACGCCAAGCAGCACAAAAAGGAGAAACGGTAGGAGGAGAAACGTGATAAGGAGCGCGCCCGCGCCACCCGCGAGATACACGAATTGCTTCCACGTGAATGGCCCAATAACTTTCTGTTCAACTTCAATAAATTGTGGCACTTCGTACCGCATACGCACAGTATACCTTACAACCAAGAAAAAACCGCGTCCCGAAGGAGGCGGTTTTACAGAGTGCCCGAAGGCAAAGAACAATGGCAGGGAGAGCCGAGACTCTCCCGCGCCCCATCAGTTGATGTTGATGGCGGAGACGGCATTCAGCGCCGTGGCGGTCGCGGTGGCCGGGCCTTGCGAGATCGCGAAGGCGCCGACGCCCTGCTGGACGAAGCCCGTGCCCACCTGCACGCCCACATGGTCAGCATAGCCGACCTGCGAGACGTCGATGGACGAGAGGCTGTTCGCCGCGGTGCCCGAGGCAACCGCAGCATCGTTGCCGCTGTTGTTGCTCATGACGATCGCGCTGGCGCCGACGCCCTGGATGACCGGGGCCTCCGATGCGATGTTCACATCGATCGAGTCGGCGCCGCCACCCATGGAGCCGGCAATGGTCGACACGGCGTTCAGCGCCGTGGCGGTTGCCGTCGCGTCGCCAGACCAGCTCATGGCCAGCGCACCGACGCCCTGGAGGACCAGACCGTTGGTGTAGACCGAGACATCGACGTCGTCGTTGAAGGTTTGCGGCAGGTCGAGCGTGATGCTCGAAATGCCGTTGCCCGTGGTGCCGGACGCAACCGCGTTGAAGTCGCCGCTGTGGGCGGTCGACATCGCAGTGGCGCCGACACCCTGGATAACCGTGTCGGCTGTGGTGACGTCAACGTCGACGTGGACACCGGGGGCGGCGAAGGCAGAGGCGGCGAACATGGCGAGGGAGATGGCGAGGAAATGCTTGCGCATGGGGAATTTCTCCTGTGGATTGAAAAAGATCAAAGCTCTCACGGCGTGAAAGCATTTGGAAGATAGCACGAGGTGGAAGGAATGTCAAACGCTTTGTGACTAGGTCACAACGCACTGCGCAGTTTGCCGCGGCAACCCGTGAGGTATGCCTTGGTTTCTGCGGAGTGCGCCAGCTTGTCTTCGGCAAGGTCGAGCACAAGGCTCGTCGCTGCGTAGTCGATGAGCCAGCGAGTTGTCAGCTGCATCGGGGTGCGAGCGCCGCGTGCCAGCTCGAAGCTGAACATGCTGAGCCCGTGCCCCTTGCCCACGAAGCGACCGAAGCCGGCGCGGTCTTCGACAGCGAGGTACTCCTTCTTCGGAGCCACGTTGTAGAGAACACGACCGGTTTCTCCGCCTTCGCCGAGCATCTTCACGAGACGAACGTCCATCCCGCCAACGGCTTTGTAGGCGACGGTATCGGCGCCGAGGCCGAGAATGCCAAAGCTTTTTGCCGTTCCCGGCAAGAGGTCGAGCACGTCGAGCGAACCCATGATCATGTACGTCGGGAGTTCAATCGAAATCTTTGCACCCTTCTGCTGGTACCAGTCAATCGCGCCGCGGAATTGCGGCGTTGCCTCGGTGCCACGAATGCCCAAGTTCGCGAGCGACGTGTAGAACATGTCGGTTGCGCCTTGGGTCATCATGGTGCCGGTGCCGCCCTCGGCGTAGTTGTTTTTGCCGGTTTTGTCGGCAATGTCGGCAACGCCGATGCGAGTCGGCGCTTGCTGCATGAACTCACGCACGCAGAACATGGCGTCCGCGTACGGCGAGGTTGCTTCGGCGATGCCGACGTGCGACTCAATGGCCGCTTCTTGATCCTGCTCCGCCGCAAAGGCAAAGCCGGACAAGGACATGAGGAGAGCAATGATGATTGCACGCATGAGATTTCTTCCTTATTTGATGATGAGCTGATTGCCCGAGACGCGCGAATTGCTTTGCGCGGTCCCGGTTTGGTCGGTTTGACCGGTCGTGATGGTGGTATTGATACCGACACTCGACTGGTCCGACGACGACACCGAGGTGAAGGTCGAACCGTTCACGCTGGTGACCGAGGAATCCTGCGTTTGGCAGGCGTCCACAGAAGCGCACACGGTGTTGCTCGTCATGTTGTTGTCGCCGTAGTGGTTCATCGTGGTGCGGCTCCCGAGCAGCTCCTCGCGGAGCATGTGCTCCTTGAGGGCGAGGTCAGTGACCTCGCTTTTCGGCGAGAGCTTCGTCGTGGAACCCCACGCGCGAGCACCGTCCGCCGCCGAAGCGACAGTGACGGTTCCCATGCCCATGAGAGCGCTGAGGGCGATTGCCCAAACGTTCATCAATTTCATGAATTTCTCCAGTGATGTAAAAGATCAATGCGTCACGGTTGTGATGCGGAAACAAACTAGCACGCCATATGTAAAATGTCAACAGTTCAGAGCGAGATATGTTGACTTATTTACAAATATGTGCTATAAATTAAGCACCTTGTTTTGATCTTTTTCTTTTTTGGAGGCTTCCATGTCCGTAATTTCGTTTTTGGTGATTGTTTTCATTGCTGCTCTGCCCCTCGTCTATCACGCATTTCGCTACGGCGCGACGACGGAACTCGGTGTCTTCACCGAGGATGGAACAATGATCCGTCTGCGGTGGGCTCTTCCGGGCGTCTTCGCGGTGTGGATCGTAGCGAACCTCGTGCTCTTCTTCTTCGCGATGGTGCTCCCTGGAGATACCCCGCCCGATAAAATGCTTCACGCCGACGCATTCCTCGGGACTGTCTTTAGCCCATTTTTGTTCCTCTGGTCCATCTTCGGATGAACTACTGCGGCTCCGGCCGCAAAAGCCCCTGCAACTACGCAGGGGTTATTTTTTTGTGGATAAAGTGGGTGAAGTCGCCCGGGAGTGGCGCGGTGAATTTTTTCTGTTCGCCATTAAGAAGGGTTATCGTGAGCGAGTGCGCATGCAGAAGTATTCGTGATACTTCTTGTGTACTGCGGAACTGTTCTTTGGTTGCATAGAGCCCGTCGCCAACTATGGGGTGGGAGAGGAAGGTGAGGTGCGCACGAAGCTGATGAGTGCGACCTGTTTTCGGCATGAGACGAATGTGAGCGAACTGTGCATTTTGGGTGATAAGTTCCCAGTCAGTCACTGCGTCACGGAGGGTGCCGACGGCGTTTTTAAATGCGGAGCGTTTGCGTGGGTCGCTTTTTGCGCGACCTATTTTTGCTTCGATACGTCCTTTAATTGCTTTGAAATAACCATAGACAATCGCTTGATATTCTTTCTGTGCAAGACGGTCGTGGAATTGTGACTTGAGGTGATTGTATGCCTCTTGTGTTTTTGCGAGGATAAGTACGCCAGAGGTGCCTTTGTCGAGGCGATGCACTACACCGCTTCGTTCAATGAGGTTCCCTTGCATATCATACTGCGGTTCGCCAACGCCTCTTGCTTCAGGATAGGTAGTAAGAAACCACGCTACCACTGTTGGTTCCGCACTCCCTTGCTTTTCTTCATGCACTAAAAGACCGCTTGGTTTATTGATAACCAAAACGTTATCGTCCTCTTCGAGTATTTCTATGGTTTGCATGGTTTGGTGTTCTTTAGCCTGGATTCATCCTGAATGACAAAAGTAACAGGTATTGCTTTAAAGCGACAAATGGTTAAAGCGGGCGCGCTTTAAGCTTTTACTGAAAAGTCTTCATAGAGCACGCGCGGTGTGCGAAACTCTGTCGCAACGCCTGTTACTTTTGCAAGCACCGAGCCTTCTTGGAGAAGTTCGGCGAGTTCGCGGAGTTTTTCGGGATACCCTTGCGCAAGTAGTTCAACGGTATCGTCTTCTTTATTTTTCACCCACCCATACAACCTTAGCGACTCGGCGCTTTCGCGCACGAAATCACGATAGCCGACACCTTGTACTTTTCCTGAAATAACTGCATGTAACTCTGAGAGCATAGAGGGACGATACCATGAAAGAAAACAACGCGCCATGGCGCGTTGTGGTTCTTTTTATTATTCGGTTGGCACTTCTTCTGTCGACGTTGCTACAGGAGCAGCTTCGATAGTGATATGCTTTTCAATAGTTGCCGCTGCGACAAGTGCTTCGATATGTGCACGCACGAGTGTTTCGTGCTCAGTATTTTCGAGATACGCACGCACCTGGTCTTTCACCTCGTCAAATGCAGGAATTTCTGTTCCTTTCTCTGCGAGAGCAGTTCGTTCTTTATAAAATGCCTTTACTGCGTCGTCGCTAATTGCAATCGTGCTTGTTGGTACCGCTTGCGCGATATAACTGCTCAAGAGCGCCTGTTCAAACACTGAAGTGCGGTATGCTTTCTCGGTAACGCCTGCTTTTTCAAGTTCTGCCTCAAACGCATCCTTGCCTCCGATTTGAATTGAGGTCGCAAGAATTTGTTCCTCTATGGTTGCGTCATCAACAGTAACGTTTGCTGTGCGAGCTGCCTGGAGGAGCACTTCGTTCTCGATAACACTGGTGAGTGCGACGTTCTTGATTTCAGTAAGCACCGCGGTGTCTTCGAGGCTAATGCCGTTTGTTGCGGCAAGGTTTGCAACTGCTGCAAGCGCGCTATTGTAGCGCTCGCGAGAAATTCCATCTCCGTTGACCGTCGCGACTGTTCCAAAACGGCTTTCTCGAAGCACTTCAGGAAGGAGTGGCGGGTACTGCGGCACTACGTTTTGATAGGCTACATAACTCCCTATAAGTGCTACGGCGAGGGTAAGTGCGCTCATGAGTACCTTTGGTGAAAGAGCGAATGCGCGCTTTGGTGCGGGCGTGTCTATTGACGAAATGTGTTCTTGTTCCATATCGGTATCATACCCCCCTTCAAGGACTTGCGCAAGAAAGATTTTTTTGCTACAACTTTCCCAATCAAATAATCAATGCATATGTTTCAAGATCTTGCAGATGAAAACAGTCTCGACGACGCCGTACTCGACAGCGACGATTTCCCTATCGACGATGAGGAGCTCGACGCGCCGGTAGAAGGCCGTACGCCTGAAAATCTTATTCGTGACGAGGATGGTGACGAATATGGCGATGATGATGACGAGGATCCCCTCTTCGACTCATTTGAAGACCGCGACCTTTTGTAGAATGTATGAAATACCCAATGTTATTAAACATTGGGTATTTTGTTGTATTGCCTGGATCCCTCCAGGATGACAAAAGTAATGTGTATTGTTTTAAAGAGACAGGGAGTTAATGCTGGAGTTTTTCCTAAATAAGTTTTACAAACCGTCTTTTTCCGATTTTTATCACGGTTGGTTCCTCTACTGTTTCAGGGAACGCTTCGTATTTTTCATTTGTCTCTGGATTACGTACACCGCCCGCCATAAGCAAGGTGCGGAGTTCAGATTTTGATTTCACGATTTCCTTTGCAAGCAGTGCATCAATATATGGCGCGGTAATTTCTTCTACCTCCTCGGGGACGCCTCCTTTTTGGAAGGTGTAAATAAATGCTTGTTGTGCCTTGTCCGCCGCTTCAGCTGAGTGATACATCTTCACAAGTTCATAGGCAAGACGCATTTTGATGTCGCGAGGATTTACTCCTTGCGAGAGTTCTTGAGAGAGCTCTGCAACTTCTTCGAGCGGGATACGAGTACAGACAGTGAGATAGGTCACAATGTCGTCATCATGCATACTCATAACCTTACCGTACATCTCTTCTCTCTCCATAGTGAGCGCAATCACATTCCCGCGTGATGATGACATTTTCTGACCATCGGTACCGTTCACAATTGGCCCAAGTACAATTGCTTGTGGTGATTGTCCGAAATGTGGCTGCATGGTGCGTCCTGCGAGATTATTAAAACGTTGGTCGCTGCCTCCAATTTCGACATCTGCTTTAATCGCAACAGAGTCATATCCTTGCATAAGTGGATACAGCATTTCACGAAGCGAGACACGTTTGCCTTCATCGAGACGTTTTTTAATATTCTCACGTGCGGTAAACTCCGCCACAGAAAAGAGATTTGCGAGTTCGCCTATTTCTTTAAAGGAAAGTTTGTTGAGCCAATCTGAATTATAGCGAAACTCAACCTTTTCCATATCGAGCAACTTGCCGATTTGTGCAAAATATGCCTCTTTGTTTTCATCTATCGTCGCTTGATCAAGCATAGGGCGCTCTGCTGTTTTGTCAGAGGTGTCGCCAATAACTCCTGTTGCATCACCAATAATAAGCACAATTTGATGTCCTAGTTCTTGAAAGTCGCGCAATTTTAAGAGCGGAATCGAACGTCCAACATGGACATTTTTACTCGTTGGGTCAATACCAAGCTTAATACGCAAGGTTTCTCCGGCAAGCATACGCTTTCTGAGCTCGTCGCGACCAATCACTTCGCTGACACCACGTGAGAGCACTGCATCTACCTTATGAACATCTGTTATCATAGATTGCATGCTACTATAAAGTACGTATAGTGACAACTATTATGAAGAAAAAATCACCTTCACGCATGCGTCGTATTGCGAGCGATATTGTACTTTTTGGTACGGTATTCTTTCTTGTTGCGATCGGCTCACTTTTTGTCTGGGTTGCAACACTCGATATTCCTGACCTCTCTGCGTTTAATCAGCGCCTTGTTGCACAATCTACAAAACTCTATGACCGCACCGGAGAAACAATCCTCTATGACACCAACAGTGACGTTCGTCGCACCGTTGTTCGCTACGACGAGATTTCTGAATACTTGAAAAATGCCACGATTGCTATTGAAGATGCTGAATTTTGGACACATGCCGGCGTTCGCCCGACAGCAATCGTTCGTTCGATGATTACCTCACTTTCACAAGGAAAAGGCGTCTTTAGTGGTGGTGGCGGCTCAACTATTACCCAGCAAGTGATTAAAAACTCGGTTTTACAGCAGGAACGATCACTCACTCGTAAAATTAAAGAGGCAATTCTCGCTATACGGCTAGAACAAGTGATGGAAAAGGATGAGATTCTTCTCACCTACCTCAATGAATCTCCCTATGGCGGCACGTTGTATGGTGTTGAAGAAGCTGCGCAAGCATTCTTTGGAAAGCATGCGAATGAGGTCACCCTTGCAGAAGCAGCTTATCTTGCGTCGCTCCCCCAGGCGCCTACGCGTCTTTCGCCCTACACACAATCCTTCCGCGACCCACAAACACGCGAAGTGAGTCAACTTGAAGTCCGTAAAAATTACGTCCTCACCCGTATGGAAGAAGAAGGTATGATTACCAAGGACGAAGCGGAAATCGCCCGTGCTGAGGAAGTTGCTTGGAAGCCATATATATCTGCAACTATTCGTGCGCCGCATTATGTTATGTATGTCCTTGAACAGCTCCAAGAAAAGTACGGCGACGAGTACCTTAATAAAGGGTATAAAATAATCACCGCCGTTGACCTCCCCCTTCAAGAAAAAGCTGAGGCAATTGTGAAGGAATACGCACTTAAAAATGATGCTGCGTACAATGCGGCAAATGCATCGCTTGTTGCTGAAGACCCAAAAAATGGTGATGTTTTGGTACTTGTTGGTTCACGCGACTTCTTTGAGGAAAATATCGATGACCCTCGTGTTGCAGGACAATACAATGTTGCAACAAATGAAACGCCTGGACGTCAGCCGGGGTCATCCTTTAAACCGTTCATTTACGCGACAGCCTTTGAAAAGGGATATACACCGGACTCAATTCTTTTTGATGTTGAAACACAATTCTCTACCGCATGTGCTGTCGATAACTTCAAAACAAATAGTGAGGACCCGAATTGCTACTCACCAAAAAACTACGACCACCAGTTCCGCGGACCTGTCTCTATTCGTAACGCCCTCGCACAGTCGCTCAACGTTCCTGCGGTAAAAATGTTTTATCTCGCCGGCCGAAAGTCATCGGTAAAAACAGCGCGAGATATGGGAATTACCACACTTCCTGACACAACCCCTTCGCTCGACTTAGTGCTTGGTTCTGGTGAAGTTACCTTATATCAAATGGTCTCCGCATATGCTGTCTTTGCAAGTGAAGGCATAAAAATTGAACCTCGCACCGTCCTTCGTATTGAAGATAGCCGCAGTACTGTTCTGAAGGAATTTGATGAAGTGAACGCAGGACGTGTACTTGAACGAAATACCGCACTTAATATTTCAAGTATTCTCTCTGACAACGCAGCGCGCGCACCGCTCTTTGGTGCAAATTCTCCGCTTCATTTTGGAGAACGTGATGTCGCCGCAAAGACAGGTACCACCAACGACAAAAAAGATGTGTGGATTATTGGCTACACACCAAATCTCGTCGCGGGTGCCTGGGCAGGCAACAATAACAACGTTGAAATGAAGGAGATTTCTGGACTTATTATCACTCCGCTTTGGCGTGCGTTTATGGATGAAGCATTGCGTGAATTACCATCAGAATCTTTCCCGGAACCAACCCATACGGTGACCGGAAAACCTATTCTTGATGGCGTATGGCTCGGTATGAATACCTATGGTGAGCCAGAGATACACTCAGAACTTTATTTTATAGATTCTGAAAATCCAACAGGTTCACAGCCAAACAATCCAAATAGTGACCCACAGTTTAAATATTGGGAATACGGTGTACTTAACTGGCTCCAAGGACTTCTTGGACAAAATAACACCTCTTTCCCTTCTTTAAGCACCACAACTACTGAAGTTATTGGGCAGTAAAAAAACAACACCTCCATTCATGGAGGTGTTGTTTTGTTTATAGTCTAATTTCTAGCGCCTGGATCCCGCCAGGATGACAAAAGTAACAGGTATTGCTTTAAATTACTAAGTATAAGTAGTTAAATCGACGTCGAATTAACTACTTATTTCTAAAAAACACCACTCGCTACTTTTGTCATTCAGGAGGAATCCAGACTTTTAAAAGAAATATTTACAGAATAGTCTTAGGTACATTCTTCGCGCCGATAGTTGCCTTCATTATTTCAAAAATTTCTTTTTCTCGCATTTTTATTTCCTGCTTAAACATACCTGGTGCGTTTAAGTGAATTGTTTTTGAAGAAGGTACATACGAAACAAATCGTGTATCAAGCTTCACCTGCATAACCTCCGCAACCGAAGTACAAAACACCTCAATCACCGATTTTTGCGGCGCAATAAGACGCGCCGCAATCGCCGCAAACATACTATTAAGCGGCTTCGCTTGTGTTGCTTTAAAAATCTTCGGCTGCATACATAATGTAAAGTATTCCTTACCTATTCATTGGCATTACCAAGTATCTCAAACTTTTATCGTAGACCCCTTCCACCACCATAGGCCTTCCAATGCCTGTAAAATGAACCGTAAGGCTATCATCAGTGATATAGGTAAGAATGTCTTGGAGGTACTTTTGGTTGACGGAAATCGCAATATCAGCCCCTTCCTGCGCTACGGTAACTACTTCTTCAGTCATGCCGGTGTCACCTTTTGAAGAGAGAGTAAGCGCACCTCCAGCAAGGCTAAGGGTAAGTTGCGCGAATTTATTAAGAAATACATTCGTACGCCTCAGTGCATTCATAACGTCTTGCACAAGAATGGTTGCGTGGGTTGAAAATTCCTTCGGCATGATCTGATTGTAATCAGGGAAGCTTCCTACAACTGACCGAGAGGTGACCTGGAGTGTATCCCAAGAAAGAACACATTGATTCTCTGAAAGGGTGAGTTGCGAGTCAGCTTGCATCATTTCAGCGAGTCGTGCGAGCTCAAGCGCATTCTTTGCAGGAATAAGAATATGGTTCGAAAGTACCATATTTGCCATGGGAACTGTTTTTTCTGCGAGGCGGAATGAGTCAGTTGCAACGAACGTGAGGGTATTTTCTTTCTTTTGGTAAATATACACACAGCCAAGCTCTGGTTTAATAGAGTTTTGTGATGCGGCAAACGCTACCGTCTTAATACCATACGCAAAATTCTTTCCAGAGATAGTATGTGCATCTCCTTCAAGAACAGGGAGATTTGGAAAATCATCCGCAGGTTGTGTAGCGATTGAAGTTTTTGAAGTTTTGGTAGTAATGGTAAGTGTACCTACGTCTTCTTTAAGGGATACTTCGGGATGGGTAATAAGTGCTATGGTTTGCAAAAGAATGTGTGCGGGTACCGCGATAGCGCCTGGTATCTCAACTTTGCCACTGAGTGTTCCTTCTACGCCAATTTCTAAGTTTGTTGCCTTAAATGTTATTGTACCTCCCTCAAGTGCCGTAAGGTGCACACATTGAAGAATAGGCAGTGTGGGGTGCTTCGTACTTACCCGAGAGACGGTCTCGAGCATATCTCGTAGTTCCTGTGTTTTGATGTGAATATGCATACAGAAGTTCTCTTACTTATTTCTTTTTAAAAAATTTTTACTACTCTTATTAGCACGGTGGATGGCGGGGATAACACGATTGTAGCACGTAATTCCTCACTCATTTCACGAGTGCCTGCTGTGAATATCTTGAGGATGACGTCGTTGTAATCTGTGGAGACTGGGGATAACTTTAAGATATCCACAACACGCCCTGTGTTAGCTGGGGATAACTTTTTAGTTATCCCCAGAAGAAGCTTCGAGATATCCACAGATTTATACCTCAGTATCTACACACTATCCACAGACTTATCCACAGATTATCGGAACAAATCACGGATACGATTGAGCTCTCGAGGGAGCATGGGGTCGTTTTTGAGATCTTCCTTAATACGTTCACATGAGTGAATAACCGTAGTGTGGTCACGTCCACCAAACGCCGCACCGATATTTGGGAATGAAATCTGGAAATCTTCACGCAAGATATACATAATAAGCTGACGCGGGCGCATAATCTCCTTTTGGCGGGTCTTTTTATGGAGATCTTCAATACTTAAGTTATAAAGTCGAGCAATCTTCTCAATAATATCGCGAATAGAAAGGTTTGTTTTTGGCTTAAGGCTTACTTCAACAATTCCCTTCACCATTTCATATGTGAGCGGCTTTTCAGAAACTTCTGACTGAATAATGATTGAATTAAGCATTCCTTCAAGTTCACGAATGTTTCCTTCGATTGATTTTGCAATATACCCAACAATTTGGTCATCAAGGGTAATACCACGATGCGCAAGCTTTGCAGAAATAATAGCGGTGCGTGACTCAAGGTCTGGTTTTGGAATATCGATAATCATTCCTTGATTGAAACGTGAACGAAGTCTGTCTTCAAGGCCTTCAAGAAGTGCGGGGTGAATATCGCTTGAAAATACAATTTGTTTATTCAAATCATGAAACGCGTTGAAAAGGTGGAATAATTCCTCCTGCGTTTTATCCTTATACGACAAAAACTGTACGTCATCGATAATAATAGCATCGTACGCACGGTATTTATCCTTAAATTTATTCGCGTCCCCTGTTTGAATTGCATTAAAATAATCAACCGCAAAACGCTCTGAGGTAACATACAGTACTTTTAATCCGCGTTTTTTAAGGCTGTTGCCAACCGCTTGGATAAGGTGTGTCTTTCCATGCCCGGTTTGGCCATAAATAAAGAGTGGGTTATACACAACACCAGGGCGCTCAACAACCGCTTTTGCGGCCGCATGAGGAAGCTGGTTGAAAGGGCCAACCACAAACGAATCGAACTGATACTTCGGGTTTAGGTTGTCATTGCGGTCAACATAATACTCATCAAGAGGAATAACCGCTGATGGTGTCGTGCTGCGCTGCTTCTCACGCTCAATACGCTTTGCTTGGTCGGGCGGCGTGCGATGCGTAACACTAAAGACAACCCCGCGAATCCCCTGCTCTTTCTCTCGAAGTACACGTAAGATAAGCGTGCTGAATTTATCACGAAGATAATCACGCACAAAAATAGAGGGGACGCCAACCGTTACTGTGCCGGTGTTATAGGTTGTAATAAACGTATCGCGAAACCATGCTTTATTTGCAGGACTTGTGTGGGTACTTAACTCTTGGAGTGTTTCATCCCAAAGGGTGACAAGGTCGCGTGAGAGTGCCGACACGTCCTCATCTTCTCGATCGGTTCCATGTTGGGTATACATACATCGTAGTATAAACAATAGGAAACTAAAAAGCAAAATACTAACCCTCTTTTCGCCCTTGCGTTTTGATAAAAAGCAGGTATAGTACCACCATTATGGCAACAAAGAAAACCTACCAGCCGAGTAAACTCAAGCGTGCACGTACGCACGGATTCCTTGTACGTATGGGAACACCAAGCGGCGCAAACATTATTCAGGCACGCCGCCGAAAAGGCCGCGCTGTTCTCGCAGTTACTCCAACGAAGAAACGAGTAACAACAAAATAGAAACAACCCGTAGAAATACGGGTTTTTTCATGTATACTTGCAATAGATATGCTCGCGAAACAAAACAGGCTTACCACACATGAATTCAACACCGCCTTTAAAAACGGAAGGCGCTTTCATGGTGAACTTGCAACAATGCTGTATATGCCAAGCACAACAGTAAAAGCAGCGGTTGTAGTCTCGGGAAAAACAACAAATATAAAACCTGTGCGTAACAAACTCCGTCGACAAGTCTATGAAATTGTTCGGGCGTCGCAAAAAGTAGCGCCTCGCACTGGAACATATATTTTCCTCCTCAAAAAGGAAGCGCTCCGTGCAAACTATGCTACACTCTCGCAATCAATTACAAAACTGCTCGCTAAGCAATTAAATACCTAATACCTATGTTTTCGTTCATCTGGCACACCTTTTTCTTTGACCCTATCTACAACACCCTTATATTCTTTGTAGACACTATTACCACACACGACGTTGGCCTTGCGGTTATTGCAACAGTAGTGCTGGTAAAAATAGTACTCCTCCCGATTGCGCTCAAAGCATCTCGCACAAACCAGCTCATGAAACGAGTGCAGCCCGAGCTTAAAGCAATCCAAGAAAAGTACAAAGATAAGCGTGAAGAGCTTGCACTTCACCTTATGGAAGTGTACAAGCGTGAAAAGCTTAATCCGTTCTCGCCGCTCCTTATCCTTATTATTCAACTCCCCGTCCTCTTTGCCCTCTATTTTGCAGTACGTTCTCTTCCCGACATTACTAGTAGCCTCCTCTACACCTTCGTGCCAACACCAGACGTGGTGAACATGTTCTTCCTTGGAAGTATTCCTATGGACGCGCGACATATGGGACTTGCGCTCCTTGCGGGTATCACTATGCACTTTCAAGCAAGAGTGTCACTGCCACCAAAAGAAGAAAAGAAAAAGGACGCAAAGCCAGATTTTGCACAAGATATGCAAGACAGTATGCGTACCATGATGCTCTACGTGCTCCCCGTCACTATCGTTGTCTTTGGATACAGCTTTGCAGCAGTTATCTCGCTCTACTTCACGATAAGTAACCTCACCTCAATTGCCCAAGAGCTCTACGTTCGCAAAAAAATCGCCGCATAGGCGATTTTTTGTGTACTCCCCCTATTGAGTATAGAGCCAAAGCGTTCCGTTATTTTTATTGATGAGGAGCAGGAGATTGTCTACATCCTTATTACCCTGCATAGCAAGAATATCAAACGATTGTCCTGTTTCCTTTACGGGGCTACTGATAGGGTGGAGCGTGTTAGATTCTTCGTTCAGCCACCAGATAAAATCCTCATGACGCTCTTCCCCACGATACCAACGGTCGGGGTATTCAGCGGTTTCGAATACTATTGGTCGTGCACAGTAGACAGATGCTTGTGTTGCGGTACAGGTATCGGTATTCATAATCTGCGCGAGGTATGACTGTGTATCGCCTTTGAGTACTGTGGTAGAAAGTTCTCGGTCGAAATATCCCGTACTATAGAGAGACTCTGAATAGGGTGCCACAAACGCAGTGAGGCCTCGTGCAGAAGGAAGAAGTGGCGTAATTCCCTCAGGGGTGTAGCGGAAGAGAGTACCTAATTGACTTGCGGACGGTCGAGAAAGAATATAGGTGTCTTTACCGGAAGAAATAAGAGACGCTTGACTAAACGGAAGCGTACCCTCAATAGAATCCTTTTTTGTAGAAGATTCATAGGTGTGCACTTCCCCACCAGCTGCGGTTGCAAGAAGGTAACGAATATTGGTGTCCCCTACAAAGATAGCATCTTCTGTATCTTGAGGAAGGAATGAGCCTCGGAGATCGTTTATTCCTTCTGCATTCTTAGCAACAACACCAACAAAGAATCGTGTGGTGAGAGTATCATGTAGTTTAAAAATTACCCGTGAGCCGTTCGTATTGAATGTCGCAGAAATAATATTGCTGAGATTTGTGGTGAGTGTGGTTGTTTCTTGTGTGAGGAGATTTACATCAACAAGAGTTCCGGTGCCCTTCTCGCTATAGCGTACGGTTGACGTTCCGATGAAGGTCATTCCTGCAACAGGAGTGGTTGAAAGTTGTGTGTAGTGCGAGCGAGGAGCTTGTGTCTCAGTTCCTTGAACTCCGGTTGTCTCAGTAAGCGCAGAAGTTGATGGGGTGTCTTGTGCTAGATTTACTTCCGCGCTCTGTGTATCTGTGCCTGATGGAGATTGTACGGTATCTGCTTGGTCGGAGGTTGCAAAAACCCCCTCTTGTGTCGAAGAAAGAGGTTCTCCTGCTTTTTGTACAAAGAACACGTAGACAAAGAGTGCGATAGTGATACTCACAAGCACCAAGCCGCCCGCGATAATAAATTTTTTCTGCATATTATATAGAGCAACTATACCATCGCCAGGAGTAAATAAGAAACCAACGGAGAGAAAATACTTGACAAAAACTGTAATATGGTGTATAAATATAACGTTAGTCCTTTCTCTTCCTTAACCCGACCTTTTTCTTCAAGGAGAAAATCATGAACTTCGTGTCCTTCGTCAAAACCATTGTCCTGTCGGCCCTCTTCGCCATCTCCCTCGCCGCTTGTGGGGAGTCGGAGATACCATCGGACGACGAAATGCTTGTGGTGTTTCTGACTATGAACTTTGAAAAATGCCTCGACAGGTCGCGCGGCAATGTTGCTTTGTGCGAATACGAAAAAGAAAAAATGAAACCTATCTATGAAGAGGGCTTCAAAAATGTTCTCTTCGAGAAGAAAAAAATTGAAAACTCCAATCAAGTGCAAGTCTGCTGGAGATCAAAGAGTGATGGTAAGTTGATCGACGGGATCACTATTGTGAAAAGTGCATCTACTTGGCGAACGACCAATGAAAAGAAAACGTACTGCTCATAAGCAGATAAGCAGATAGGTAGCGAGATGACGTACTCCAAAACACCCCACCAGTCTTACTGGTGGGGTGCATTTATTTTTTCTTCGTTTCTTGCCCAACGGTAATATAGCAATATACTTCATATCTACTATTTATTATAATAGATGACGAATTATATTTTACAAATGTAAAACCAGGCAGTTTACTACATTTATCATCTATTGACTTCTGATAAGCTTCCGCTCTTGCTTTAGCGGATGCTTGGGCTGCTTCCTCGCTAAAATTACCAGATAAAACCTCGCCCGATAAAGGAAAATTCTTTTGCATATCATCTGCTTGTTTTACAAGCTCCTTATACTCCTCCTCCGATACAAACGTCCCCTCTGCGGCGCCGGCGTTTCCTATGTCTTTGGTTGGTGAGAGCACTTCGAGCGAGGAGACGATTTGCGGATTGATAAATTTAAAGATAATGAACATACTCGCGATAACCGCGACGCCAAACGCAACAGATTTTATCTTCCCTTTCAAGAAACTTAGGTTGGGGCCAGATTGTTCGGTGGTTGCGTATTGAAAACCAATAATCACAATCATAACAACGGACGCAATAGCCGCAGCGGTGAAAATAAAGGTGATAAGACCATTAAGGAACCCCGCGAGCCCGTAGGTGGAAATAGTTGAAAGCGTCTGTGCATCAGTAATACCAGGAATACGGGTGAGTGGCGTGGTGTAGAGCTTGTTTTGCGCATGCACAAAAAGCGGGGCAAGTGCAAGGATGGGTAGACTGATGAGGCGAATGAAATACATAAATTACTGAGTGAGTGTTATGGTGTTTTCTGCCATAAGCGTATTAAACGGCCCGTACGGAAGTTCAACACGAAGCTCTGCGCGCTCGGTGGCTAAAAGCTTGGTGAGCGTGAGTGGGTTCGGTGTGGTAAGCTGCGCATCGTTCATAAACCATCGCGGCGTGCTTACTCCGCTATTTCGAACAATTGCAAGGAAGGACTCTGTATCGGCGACCGGTCGATACGAACCAGCAAGCGGAAACGGCGACACTATCCCGTTCGCAAAACTATACACCGAAAGAAGTGGTGTAGCGGGGGTAAGCGTGACGCCGCCTTGGTGTACTACGTTGCCTGCAGTATCAGTTACGGTGACAATAAGATCTGTTTCAAAGAGCGGCATGGTAAGCAGAAAACGCTGCCCGCTTGTTATGCCGCCATTTTTTTGTCCAAGCTCCCAGCGGTAGTTGTACTTCACGGAAGGGTTACCATTTCCATACACAGCGATTGCGGTGAGCGGCGTTCCTGCGGGAGCGCCCATCTTCTCGGTTACAAAAGGAGAAGAAGGTATTGACGATTCAAGTAAGACAGAAAGCACGCCCGGGGTTATTGTCTTTTCTACCGTGCGTGATGCCCCGTTTGCAGTGATAAGTACAGCAACATGGATGGATACTCCGACGCCGCCCGGCTCAAGTGTAATCGTGCGTGTACCTGATTGAGCTAGCTCACCATCAACATACCAGGCAATTTGGTCGTCAGAAATGGCAAGACCGTATGCTTCGAGAGTGAGCGTGACCGGAGTGAATGGCTCGGGATACCTCGGTTGTGAAGCGATAGAAACTTGAGCGCCTTGAGGAATACTTTGTGCAGCTACCGAAAACGGCATGAGTGCAAGCATGCATGCGCTTACGAGGAGAAAAGACAGCGTCCGTATCATGCATGAAGTATACCGTCACTTTCTGATTTTACATAACACTAGGTCTTCGGTGCGGTGCAAAGGACAAATCCCCAGAGGACAAACCAAGGGAAGATATTAAGTCCAGGTATGAGGTCAAAGACAGGAAGAAAGACAAAGAGTAGGAAGTGGAAGGTGGGAAACTCTAGGGGGTGTATGCGTCGCATAACCATAAGGAAAAGAAGGAGGGCAACATATGCAATAAGTGTTGCTACAAAAGCCAGCCCGAGAAACAGGTGACCAACTTTTGTAATGTCTACCACAGAAAAGGTTCCCCACCTTAAGGTCTCGGCGCCGAAAATAGCAATAAGTCCAAAAATGCTAAAAACTGGAATAAGGATAGAAACCTTCACGAGTACCGGAAGAATCATAAAGAACCTTCGGAGGCCGAGTGCATACCGGAGTGCTTTGACGGCAGGGTTTTTAGGGTCACCATGCAGGAGAAGTTCATCTTCGTCTTCATTCTCTATGAGTCGTTCGATGTCACGTAGACTTCGTGGGATTTTAGAGAGAAGGCGCGTGCGGGATGTGCGCTCTTTAGTACGAACGGGTGCGATGTCGCCAAGAGGCGATGGCGTGCTTCTTGATGCCGCGCGAGCCGAGAGGCTTTGGCTTTGCGTAAAGCGAGATACCCCTGTTCTTTCTGCATGAAGTGCTGTCGCACGAGCAATACGCGAACGTCCCGCGGTACGTACCGCAGCAGTCCCTGCTACACGTGCAGCGCCAATAATAAGTGGAGCGACCATGTGAGCAGTATACCACACAAGGAAGCTACCAGGCATAACTAAAATACCTCAATTCATGCGTTACATGCACAATATCCCAGTTCCTGTCATCCTCGGGGTCTATGAAAATAATGAGGCTTTGCCGAATATATTTTCAAGACAACCGGGGATCCATGGCTTGAGAACATTGTATAGTATCCATGGATCCCCGGTTATGTGGAAGTAATACTCCGCCCTGCTCCGTTTACTTTCTACATCCCGAGGATAACTCGTGCTTTTGTTGTGTGATAATAATTGAGAATTACCCGAATCATTTTTGTAATAGGGAATAAAAAAAGACGCCCGGGCGTCTTTTGTGTTGGGTATGCACGAATCCCCGCTATTTCCGCGCCTGCTGCATAGCGAGAATCTGTTCAGGATTCGAGGTGATGATTTGGTCTTCAGTATACGAGGCGATAATCTTCAGTGCGACGTGCTTTTGCCCCGCAAAGAAGATGCCTTCCCCTACCCCGCTTTCGAGGAGGAGATACTTTTCTTCGTCGGTGAGGTTGAAAACTTCTTTAAGAGTATCTACCGCACTTGGGGACTGCTTCAAGAGCAGCTGCATCGAAGAGTTTGTAATCATGGGTACGCCATAGGGCGAACGAAGGAAGTCGTCTACGTCCTGCGTAATGGTAGCGATACCCATGTAGTACTTACGACCACGCTTTGCGAGGGAGTGGAGGAATTTCGCGGTGTCTTCCGATTTAAGCATCCACCATGCTTCGTCGATAACCATAAGGCGCTTTTGGAGGCGACGGCGAATCTGCGCCCAAATATGGTTCATAATAATGTACATCGCAGCAGGCTTGAGGTCCTCTTCCATTTCACGGAGAGAGAATACGATGAACTTTTGTTGAATATCGACGTTCGTTGGCTCATTCATGAATCCCGCCCAGGTGCCGGTCGTGTACTTTTGGAGGCGTTGCACGAGCGACTCGCTGCCGACCATGCCGGTGAGCACCATCTCAAAGTCAGAAAGAAGCGGCGGCGGAAGCTCCTTGAAGTCCGAGGTGCCGTCGATGTCTTTGAGTGCGTAGGTTTCGTGGAGTGCTTGGTCGATGATTGCCTCTTCTTCAGGGGTGAGGCCGCTGAGGATAATACGGAAAAGACCGGTGAGCTCAATAATGTGCGTACGGAGAATATCCTTCGGGCTTTCGTCTTCGGTTGGGTCGGGAAGGTCAAACGGGTTAATGTGGTGTGGTGACGAGAGTGAAATATCAATGAAACGACCACCGGTTGCCTCGGCAAGATATTCATACTCATGTTCAGGGTCGATAACGAGCACTTCGGCGCCCATCATCATAGAACGCAGAATTTCTAGTTTGATTGCGTAGGACTTTCCCGCACCGGAGGTTGCAAAGGTTACCGAGTTGTAGTTCGCAAGGGAAAAACGGTCAAAGAGCACGAGTGATGAGTTGTGGCGGTTGATGCCGTACAAAATCCCCTTGTCCATGGAAAGGTCAAATGAGGTGAACGGAAAGAAGCTTGAGAGCGGCTGCGTGTTGAATTTTGTGTGTACCTCGAGTTCGTCGGAAACTATAGGAATCGTGCTGCGGAAACCCTGCTCTTGCTGGAAGAGTGCAGTTTTCGCGTAGATCATGGTTGTTTCGAGAATGTTCTTTACCTCCTGCTCTGCCTTGTCGAGGAGCGCCTCGCTGTCGGCGTAGATAGAAATATAGAGACCGACTTCAAAAATGTGTTCCTCGGCGGTCGTGAGGCGGTCGCGAAGATCTTCAAGGTTTTGATATGCCATCTCAAGTTGCGGGTCGCGCACCAGACCTTTTGATTCGCGTTCAAAAATCTGACTTTCTACTTCAGCAACCTTACGCTGGAAATCTTTCAGAAGGTGCGCGGTGTCGACGGGATTTACCGCAATAGATACATCGACCTCTTTGTCGAGATTGAGAATAGGTTCAAGCCAGCCGTCGTTTAAAAAGCGTGGATACGAAACAACATAGAGCACACGAGCGTACGTACCGCTGATATTGATGTGCTTTGGTGCAATTTCAATAGCCGCTGGCGCAATGGTGTCCTGAATAGAAAAACGCTTCGCAAGCGGCGCTGGTGCACTGTCCGTACCAGCTTGTGGCTTTGCAGGAGAGAGAAAATCAAAAATACCCATGCGCCCAGTATACAATGAGATTGAGAAAATTGCTGGCAAAAAAACACCCGAGCCGGAGCTGGGGTGTTCTCTAAGGCACGAGGTGCTTTAGAGTGAAGAAAGAACATGTTGCGTTTCGGCTTCAGCCTCCACGGTGATGATGAACGCGCGGATTTCCGCGGCCGAGACGCCGCTCGGAAACGCGTAGTACATCACGCGAAGCCGCTCGCGCATCTCGAGAGGTAACAAGCTGTTGTCGTAGTGCTGCGCGTGCAGCTCGCCGAGGCGCTTTTTGAGCGCTTTGCGGTCTGCCACATTTCGCTCCGAGGAGAAACGCTCGATTGCCTTTTCGCGCAAGTGCTCCGCCTCGGCCTTGTCACACGTGAAGTGCGGGCGCCAGAAGGTGCTGTACCACGAGTCATAGACAAAGGTTCCGTAGCCGACGAGCGGCTCGCCGGTCATGGCGTCGCTCCCGTAGGTGAACGCAACGATCTCGGGGATGCTGACTTCCGGCGACGGCAGATCGGGCTTCGAGAACTCATGCCACGCCTGGTGGTTCACGAATTCGCGTGCCGTCTTCTTGAACTTCGAGGACTTAGCCTCAACATAATAGCGATAACCCTCGACGAGAGCGCAAAACATAACCTCGGTGCCGTCTGCCAAGCGGACGCCTTCGTCGGGAAGGTTTTGCCACGCATAAGCGTTGTCGCCCAAGAAGTCAATACGTACACAGGGCAAGCGCCCCGGGAGGTACTCGATGGGAATGTCATCCCCCAGCACTTTGATGGTGCCAGGATTTTTCACGGGAACAGAATCTTTTGCCACAGGAATCTCCCTAAAAGGTTGATGAAAAAGAACCCTATCGACACACAACAGAATGTTGCAAGCCGAATAAAGTGGAGAAACAAGCGATGCAAGTTTCTCCGAAGTGACACAGGTCACGACAAATAGGTGAGATCATGAACGGTTGCGACGAACTGAGCGAAGAGCGCAGCCTTCGTGCTTTCGTACCGCTCAGGATTTTGCCAGTCGAAAAGGGGGAGCTCTACGAGCAAATGCTGCACCAGTAGTTCCGTGAAACTCTTCCCTGCCCGCTCGCGGCGCGTCGCTTCGAGAATAGCATCGTCTTCGTCGAGGCCGTCATAGACAACCCCGAGCGCCTTCATGGTCGCGAGGAGCGTGCGAACTTCGAGTTGAGTGACGACGACGGTTTGTTCAATTTTGAACTCACCCTCCCGCACGAGCGAGGCGCACCCGAGGCATGTCTCGCGGCTTCGCACGATTGTGCCACTGCTCGTGAGTTTGCGTACGTATTCCGAACAGGTTTTGATCTCACGCTCGCGCTTGTCGCGCGGGCTCAAGATGTCGTTGTTGTCGCGGACGACAACATAGTTATCACGGAAAACGAGTTCCTCGATGGTTTTTACGAGGAGTGGCGTACAGGGCGTGCCGATGAAGACAACCCGGGCTGCGCCCGTCGCTTCGGCGATGACGCTTGCGCAGTCATCCTCCGAAAGAAAGTCCGAGAACAGAACGGGCGTGCCGTCGATAACGATTTTATACATGAGGAACTCCTCCATATATCGCAGAACGCTGCGAAACCGTATGGCGTAATGCCGAATATCAAAGAACCTAGAGCAAAATTATAGCATAATATACTCATTTGTCAATAAAATACGGCCTGCCTTCCGCGTATACTGACAGTATGTTATTCATGAAGCTTCTCCACAACAAAATAGCGCTCGCTCTGCTTGGTGTTGCGTTTCTTATATTTATTTCAATTGCCGTCTACCGGCCGAGTGAAACCGCACGTATTGATGGCACAAAGACACCTCTGTATGCAGGTGTTGTGCAAGATGCAATCGATCAATATGAGATGGCGTACAAAAATGGCGACTTCGTGCGAGCGTGCGTGCAAGCGAAAATCGTAACGCAGCTCCTTTTGCAGGCGAAAGACGAGACAGCATATAACGCCTGGCGTGCAAAGGAAGAGAAGACGTGCGAAGAATACGCAAAGAGTATTCGCGGAGAGTAACCATTCGTATTGGCTTGGATCCCTCCTGGATGACAAAAGTTACGTAATATTGTCTTGACTACTCAATGGTTAAATCCGCGTTCGCTTTAACCATGTGTCTCTCTAAAACAATACACGCAACTTTTGTCATCCAGGAGGGATCCAGGAGTCCGACAACAGACTCCATTGCGAGCATTTAATTTCCCATCTGCCACACAAAAAAATTTGCGTTTTCTTAAAAAATAGGTATTATGCACCTCACAGAAAGGGCGATCGCCATAGCGTCTACGCTTATGGAGATTTCCCAAAAACAAAGGCGATCGCCATAGCGTTTATTCACTTGGAGATTTCCTAAAACAGGGGCGATTAGCTCAGCGGTAGAGCAGCTCGTTTACACCGAGAAGGTCGGGGGTTCAATCCCCTCATCGCCCACAGTAGCCAAAAAGAACGCGACAGCGTTCTTTTTGTGTACCAAGAAGAGACAAAGTGTTACCAAATACTTGACTTTTCTGTTTTATGTTATACAATATTTTAGATTCGTTTCGCTTCCTTTTCTGCTCACTTTCTTCTGGAGGTTCTATGTCCTTTAAACTTATTGCAACCTTTCTGGTTGCGACACTCCTCGCTGGCTGTGCGGGCGGACACTTCGGTATTGCGCCGAACGGCCGCTTCTATGGTGAGATTGCTGTCAGTCCCCAGCAGGGTCAAGGGCAATACCGCCCGCGACCGATGGTGCAAGTACCCAACGGTGGTAACGTTGTGAACAACAACGTCATCGTGCAACAAGGGGGCGGCTCGTACGAGCAGCCAAGCTTCTGCGCGAACTACCACAACGGGCGGGGTCCGAGCTGCTACGGCGGCGGAATCAGGCGTCCGCAACAACAGCGGCTGGTCAAGGAGTGCCGGCCGCATGGCCGCGGACAAATGTGCCGCATGGTGCCACCTCACATGGTCGGGCGATAACATTCGCCCGCCTCATAAAATCCCCCAGTCTCGCAAGAGAGACGGGGGATTCTTTTTGTCTGTCGTCACTTTGCGTACGGATCTTTGCGAGCGTAGAGGGAGATGGTGCGGCGCTTCCCTGCTTTGCCTCCTGCTGTACGGTGACGGTGTGATTTGCTGGTGTATTCCACAAGGAGTCCGCCATCGCGCATAAACTGAGCGAGCTCTTGTTCAAAATACACATGTTCGGGGACGCCAATGATGGGGTGGATATACGTTCCCTCTTCATCAGTGCCGGATTCTTTCAGGAGTCGTGACGTGTGAATGTCTTCATCACGAAGGAAGGTCTTCATAAAGAGCCAGCCGCCCGGGCGAAGGACTCGCATAATTTCGTTGCGAAGAAATTCACGGTCGTCGTTATCGAGGAAGTGTGACGCCATCATATCAAGCACGATGTCCTGTGAATTGTCAGGAAGCCCGATTACTCCTGCAATAGAACGTACCTCATAGGTAAGCGGAAGTCCTTCTGAAGCAATCTTTGCTTGTTTGATAGCTGCGGCAGAGGTGTCGTAGCCGTAGCCTCGTGCCTGGACGTTTTTTGCAAGATAAATAAGGTTGCGTCCGTTGCCACAGCCAAGATCGAGCACGTGCGGATGGAGACGAACTTGCGCATCTTTATGGCGCGCAAGAAAACGCACAAATTTCTCCAGGTCCTCGCTTACTTCATCGGAAAGTTTCAAATGCTCCGCATGAGTATATTCGTGGTCCCAGAATGTCGCGCCGTGTCGTACTTTTTTCGCCATATCCCTTGCAACATAACATAAACTATGGTTCTATGCCAGATATGGAAAAAATCTATGGAAAGCACGCCGTGCTTGAAGCGGTCGCAAAGCGTCCGGACTGTGTGCTTGCGGTGTATGCTGACGAGCGATACTACAGCGAGCCAGTCTTGCAAGGACTTTCGGTGAAAGCGCTAGGCAAGGATATGATTATGAAACTTCCCAAAGATGCAGTGCATCAAGGGATTGTTGCGGAAATTAGTATCGAAAAACTCTTGCATGATTTTAAAACATGGAAGCATGAGCTTGCAGAAAAAGACGCAGCAACCTGCGTGGTAGCGCTCGCGGAGCTGAATGACCCACAAAACATCGGTGCGATTATTCGCAGCGCGGTTGCGTTTGGCGCGTCAGCGATTTTAGTGCAAGAACACCGTGGAGCAGGCATTACCGCCGCAACCGTTAAGGTTTCTGTCGGTACTATCTTTGCCGTCCCGATTGTTGTCGTTGCAAACCTCAACAGTGCGCTCAAAGACCTCCAAGGCAAAGGCTTCTGGGTGTATGGGCTCGATATGGAGGGAGAACCACTTAATAAAGAACACTTCACGAAACCAACCGCAATTGTTGTTGGTAATGAAGCAGAAGGACTTCGCGAAAAAACTCGCGAGCATTGCGATACTATGCTTGCTATCCCTATGGCTGGCCCCGCAGAATCACTCAATGCTGCGTCTGCCGCAACGGTAGCGCTCTATGCTTGGAGTACACAAAACTCATAAAGGACACAGTAAAGGACACTCAGGTGTCCTTTACTGTGAGTAGCGTTTCAACTCCTGGATCCCATCCTTCCTGACAAAAGTAAAACGTAATGCTTTTGATTACTAATTAGTTAAATCTGCGTTTTAACTAATTGTCTATCTAAAACAATATACGTAACTTTTGTCATCCAGGAGGGATCCAGAGTCAAAGCAATACAGTTATTCTATAGAACATCAACAATTCTAAGTCGTAACTCTCGTTTGTTCATAAAATAGGATTCTTCAAAGTGTGCAATAAGCGTACAGGTCTTCCCCGCTTCAGGTTCCATGTGAAACGAATCAGGTGTGCGGAAAAACGCGATGGCGGGAATATGGTGTTGCATGCCCTCGAGGGTAATTTTGGTGTGCTCCTTTGTTTTACCAAAGAGCTCAACGGTGTGTGGTGTCACATTTGGAATCTGAAAAAGCGGCTTGGTATTCTTCATGCCAAACGGTGCCAGACTCGCAATAGATGCATAGGTTTCATTCGTGAGTTCATGAAGCGAAAGCGTTGCGTCTACCACTGTTTCATATGAAACAGCCTCGCTATCTTCTGAAAGTGCATCATGCGCTGCACATAATGCTGCGCCAAGCGTATGGATTTTATCATCAGCAACCTCGAAACCGCCCGCTTGATGATGCCCGCCGCCCTGCAGGATTGCCTCTTGTGCATGTTCCATAAGTGCGACGACGCTGGTAGAGGCGCTGCGACACGAGCCTTTTATATGCCCTTTCCCGTCGCGCCCCCAGACAAACGCAGGGCGTTTATATTCTTCAGAGAGTGAGTTTGCTAAAAGTCCGGCAAGCGACGGCATCCAGTCAGGATTTCCAATAACAATCACGGGAGGAATCTCATCCATGTGTTTAAACTTTTGATGCACCTCGCGAGTCATGGCGGCAACTTTTGCTTTTCGCGACTTATTCAAATCTTCAAGCTCCTGTGCTGCTTCGGGGCCTGTTGTGTCGTCACCAGAAAGCATAGTGAAAGCAATACGTGGAATGCCCATGCGCGAAGCAGCATTAATGCGTGGCCCGATAGTGAAACCAATGTCGTCCTCGGTAATATGCGCAGGATTCACTTTATTGTCGCGAAGAAGACGTAAAAGCCCATGTCTTCGCGTTTTACGAAGCACTTTGAGTCCGTAGGTGACAAGCACGCGGTTTTCATCCACAAGCGGTACCATGTCAGAAATCGTGGAGAGCGCCACAAGATCAAGGAGCCAGCGCTCCCAGCCAAGTGGAATATCAATAGCAGGTTCTCTCTCGCGAAGTTTCATGAGAAACGCCTGTGCGAATTTGAATGCAACACCGCATGCACATAAGCTTCGCCATGGATACGCTGTGTCGCGCCGCGGATTGAGCAGTGCAACAACGTCCGGTATTCTTCCCTGCGCAGTTTCATGGTGGTCGATAACGATAACATCGATACCGTTCGCTTTTGCGTGAGCAATTTCATCGAAGGATACTGTGCCGCAGTCGAGCACAATAAGCAGGGTTACAGCGTCCTCGATAAAGGTGTTCACGGCGTTCATATTGAGTCCAAAGCCATCGTTGTGGCGATGTGGAATATAATTCGTGAAGTTCGTGATGCCGACCTTTTTGAAAAGGTCATGCATGAGTGTGCCGGCAGGAATGCCGTCACAGTCGTAGTCGCTATAAATAACAACCTTTTCATTAGTTTCACGTGCTACAAGGACACGTTCAACAGCAACAAGCATGTCAGTCATGAGAAACGGATCGTGCAAGTCTCGTTCAAAATCAGGGTTGAGAAACACACCTTTTGTTTCATATGAAACACCCCGATTCTGCAAGAGTTGTTCAACAAGGTTGTCTTGAGTGCGCTCAGTAACCCGATAGTGTTTCATATGGAACATATCATAACACAGTGCTATACTTCACGCATGGAAGAAACAGTATTTGATAAGATTGTGCGCGGCGAGATCCCCGCTCACATTATCTATGAAGACGACGCAACCGTTGCGTTCCTTGATATGACCCCCGTACACAAAGGGCATACGCTTGTTGTGCCAAAGGCACGCTGCCGAAATATTCTCGACTGTCCAAGTGAAACAGTAGGGCGCGTGTATCAAACGGCACAAAAAGTGGCACAACATATGAAGCAAGCGCTCGGTGCCGACGGCGTGAATGTGCACGGTAACAATGAGCCTGCCGCAGGGCAAGAAGTCTTTTATTTTCATGTGCACGTTATTCCTCGATACGAAAACGCACAACCATTCCAAAAGCCAACACATGAGGTGTACGCAGATGGCGAAATGAAAGCGTTCGCGGAGAAGTTGTCTATGAAGTAACATAAGGGAACGCAACACAGTTGCGTTTTTTATGTTTTTGCGTATGATACGAGGCACGCGCTCATAGTGAAATGGATATCATTCTTGACTTCGGATCAAGCGTTCTGGGTTCGAGTCCTGGTGGGCGCACACGTGTAAGATAAGACTTCACCATCGGGGTGTAGCATAATGGTAGTGTACTCGGTTTGGGACCGAGTGGCCAGGGTTCGATTCCCTGCTCCCCGACCAATATAAAGAAAGAGCAGTCTTCTGACTGCTCTTTCTTTATATTGGTCGGGGAGAGTAGGCGAACTGCTTCGCCTACGCCAGGGAATCGAAGACACGGAGCTTACTGTGAGCATTCGAAGCGGTAGCGAAGAAGCGCAACAGAGCGAGTGTCCGACCAGGAACACGAGTCTACTTTTGAGTGCGGCGCACGAATAAAAGTAGCCGTGATTCCGGGTCGATTCCCTGCTAGTTTCACTAGTGTTCGTATAAAGGACATCAATGTCCTTTTATATAAGACATAAAGGACATTACTCAAAATCCCAGTCGTCGCCCTTTGTAAGTTCACCTTCTAAATCCTCAAGCATTTCAACAGCCGCGTAGGTTTCATGGGGAACAAGATAGACAAAGAGGGCATCTATGACATGTTTCCCATGAAACTTTCGTTCTGACCGGTAAATACCGATGACATTTCGTAAACTTCGCATCTTTTCGTAGTCGATACGTTCGTTGATGTGGTATGTTTCATATGAAACAGCTCGATGAAGTTCCTCGCTACTACTAAATACTGTAGCCTTTACTTCGACAATATGGAGGGTTCGTCCTTTGCGGCACACAATATCAATCTCGCCGCACGGCTGAAAGTAGTTGCGCTCGAGCACTTCAAACCCTAGCGAAGTAAGGTGCTTCGCCGCAATAGACTCGCCAAGTTCACCGATTCGGTGTTTCATATGGAACATAGTACGTGCAAGCCGAACAAAAGGGAAGTGTTTCAGTGTGAAACGCTAATTTTGCCATGTCCTATATTTACGTTGAAAAATAACGGTTTCTGTAGGACTTGACGACCGCGGATGTCCATTACCCACAGTATCCACAGGCTTATCCACACCCATTTCTTCAAAATGAGCCCCCAAAATCTGAGAAGAGCAATCTTGATTTTCAAAACGGGATGAAGTCGTGTCTGGCAGAGGTGACTTTTTTGCTGTAGACGTACCTAACGTACGGCGGAAGCTAAAAAGTCAGCTCAGACAGCGCGAATTCGCCCGTTTTGGAAGTCAAGGTGAAAGATATGGACAATTAAACGTCTACCTATATAATGACTCCCACTCGCCATGTCTCTCCTCGATTTAGACATACCGTCTGGCAGTCATCAAGAAGACGCGTTCATAGCTGCATTTGACGAATATAACGATGCACTCTTTCGCCATGCATTCTTTCGCTTGTCTGATCGTGAACGAGCTATTGAGCTTGTGCATGATACCTACATACAAGCGTGGTCATACGTCTGCAAGGGTGTTGCTATCGGCTCGTACAAGTCGTTCCTCTATAAGATTCTCAACAACAGAATCATCGACGAATACCGCAAACAAAAGTCGGTTTCGCTCGATGCAATGATTGATGGTGATGAATCCGACGAGCGATATATGACCGAGCTCCATGATCATAGTCATGAAACACTCATAACCAGCATCGATGCGCGTCATGCACTTGAATATCTTCAGGACATTCCTCCACAATATCGCGAAGCAGTCGTGCTTCGGTATATAGACGGACTTTCGCCGAAAGAGATTGCCGAACTTATTGAAACAACAGAAAATGTTGTTTCACTCAGAATTCACCGAGGACTCAAAGCCCTCAAAAAAATTCTCGAAACAAAACAATGAAATCACCTTGGTCGACATACGTACAGGATACGAAGCTAAACACAACCGAGCGCGAAGAACTTCGTGCGCGGCTTTTGGCATACATGGAATACCATCCGTATCGTGTGCTTGTGCCGCAGCGGGTGCCCTTCCTTGAGCGTATCATGCAGCGCGCAAATGCTGCCCGTATGATTGCATCAGCAAGCATGGCTGTGTTCATTGCAATTATCGCAACGCCATTCCTTGCAGAAAGTGCAAATCCAGGTGACTTGCTTTATGCGGTAAAGACACGAGTAAACGAGCCATTGCAGGGGATTACGCTCTCAACACCAGAGGAGAAAATTGCATTTGAAATGAAGCTGCTCGAAAAGCGAGTACTAGAAACACAGCTTCTTGTTGACACAGGAACGCTCAGCGTACAGGCAGAGGAAGATCTTTCAAAGAACATTAAGCGACATTCAGGAGAAATCCAAAAGAATATCGAAGAAATAGCGACCACGAACACCGAAGAAGCAATTTATGCAAAGGCTGACCTCGCTGCCGAGCTTACCAAAACACAAGATATTGTAACCGCTATTGTAAGTGACCAACCAGCAGAGTCACTCAAGAAGGCGGTAACTGAGGCAAAAGACGTAGCGGTAGAACTCGCAACCGTCGCGGCAACGTCTTCGCAAGAGCAGGTGATGGGGCATGTCGAACGCGAGCTCTCGCGTGCGTATGAGCTCCGTGCTTCGCTTGAAAGAAAGCTTTCGGAAGAGGAAGTAACTGAGGTTGCACGTCGTTTTAGCCGTATTGAGGCATTGCTCCGGGGAGAAACTCCCGTAGCTCTCGCAACAAGCACGGAGGCCGCGTCGACCACTTCTGCCTCAAGTAGCGAAATGGTGGTGGTGCAAACATTTGTTGCACCAGAAATAGCAACCAGCACACCTCCTCGGGCATCTGACGATATTCTCACCCGTATCAAAACACTCATCACGTATCTTTCGAACACTGCACTCCGTCAATCGGTGCCTAAGGAAGAGGTGATACCTGAGACTCCCGCACCAGAAGCAGTAGTTGAAACCGCCCCTCAGCCAAAGGCAGAGGCAACAACAACTCCAGAAAAAGCAACAGAATAACGCCTGCAGGCACACCATTCTGTTGCTTTTTTATAAAAATGTGTTATATTGTGTCTACCTTCGCAGGTAAGAGGCAGTATCTAGCCCTAACCAAAACTTCTCACGCAGAAGTAAACTATTACATTACGTAACTAACGAATAAACTCATGCTTACCCCTCGCAAAAAGGCAAGTGTTATCAAGGACATCCGTCGTCACGACAGTGACACCGGCTCAACTGAGGTACAGATTGCACTTCTCACGAAGCAGATCGAAGTGCTCACAAAGCACCTCAAGACAAACGCAAAGGACTTCCACTCACGTCGTGGACTCCTCAAGATGGTTTCTGATCGTCGCAAGCATCTTAAGTATCTTGAACGTAAGGATGCAAAGTCATACGCAAAGCTCGTGAAAGAGCTCGGACTCAAGAAATAATTCAAACAAAAACTCCGCAAGGAGTTTTTGTTTTATAAATATGGAGTATACTAGAGGTATGGAAACAGAATCATATAAAATTGCCCTAGAAGGGGAGCTTACGGAAGTGACCCGACTCTTGGAGGAAGTTGCAGCTCGCGACCCGAAGGACGCGCACAACTGGGTGCCAAAGACAGACGATATCGCCGCTGACGAAGCTGACGAGATTGATGTTGCGGACAAGACAGAAGCGTGGGCAGAGCGAACAGGAGAAGTAGCTGAGCTTGAGCGTCGGTATAACGACGTACGTCGTGCGCTCGAACGTATTGAGAAGGGCACCTACGGCATCTGCGAAATAAGTGGACACCCAATCGAAACAGCTCGTCTTGAGGCAAATCTTGCTGCAAGGACATGTATTGCACACAAAGACGAAGAGGATACTTTGTCGTAAATAATGAACAACAAAACGCCACAAGGCGTTTTGTTGTTCTCATGCTATATTCATTTCTATGATTGCGAGAACACACACAGTGCAACCGAATGCGCTTGACGGAACTATTGTTACCGTCGAAGCTGATTTTATGACGGTGAAGAATGGTCCGGGGATATTCTCAATTGTAGGGCTTGCAGGAAAAGCGATTGACGAGGCGAGTGACCGTGTGCTCACTGCGCTGCGCAATTCGAAATTGCTGACGCCAAAAGAAGGGACGATACGCGCCATTATATCGCTTGCTCCGGCTGCGCTCAAAAAGGATGGGTCGCTCTTCGACTTAGCTATCGCGGTTGCGTATTTTATTGCGCGCGAGGGACTTACGGTAGAGGTTTCAGATACGGTGTTTCTAGGGGAGCTCTCGCTCGACGGAACGCTTCGGGAGGTGCGCGGCGTGCTTCCTGCAGCGGTCGCGGCAAAGAAAGCCGGGTATACAAAAATAATTGTTCCGCAAGGAAATGCTGCTGAAGCTGCACTTGTTGAGGGGCTTACGGTGTATGCGGCGCAGTCACTTGTAGAGGTTGCGCAGCATATAAAAGGTACCGTGATGCTTCCTGTCATGCCACGAACAACCATCGACGATACTTACGCCTCGACGGTCACTATGCTTGAAGATGTACGCGGGCAAGAGACCGCAAAACGTGGGCTTATTATTGCCGCAGCGGGAAAGCACAACGCTATTCTTGTAGGGCCGCCAGGAACAGGGAAGACGATGCTTGCGCGGGCGCTTCCCGGCATACTTCCCGCACTTTCGCTCGACGAAGCGCTTGAGGTTATGGCCATCCATTCATACGCAGGAACGCTCTCGGGTGGCATCACCGCAACACCACCATTCCGCTCACCACACCACTCAGCATCACATGTGGCGCTTGTTGGCGGTGGCTCAATTCCGCGCCCAGGCGAGGTAACGCTTGCGCATCGAGGAGTGCTCTTTATGGATGAATTTCCTGAATTTGACCGCAGAACAATCGACAGTCTTCGCCAGCCGCTTGAAGACAGGATTGTGACGATTGCTCGCGCGCAGTCATCGGTGCAGTTTCCTGCAAATATTATGATGATTGCAGCTATGAATCCGTCACGCGGCGGTAGTGATGGCGATAATTATGCCGAGCAAATGCTCGAGACTTACAAAAACAAAGTCTCGGGGCCAATTCTCGACCGTATCGACTTGTGGCTTTCCGTGCCGCATATCTCACATGAAGATTTGGCAAAAATAAACACACAGCGCGGAGAGACAGAGCGTGCGCGCGACCTCATTAAAGCTGCACGTGCCCGCCAAAGAGAGCGCCTCAAAAAACACGGACTCACGGCCAATGCCGAAATGACTGCGCGTGTTATCGATGAAGTTATTGAACTGTCAGACTCCGTTCGTACGCTTCTTATCAAATCCGCCGAACGCCTCAAACTCTCACCCCGCAGCTACCACCGCCTCGTCAAAACCTCCCGCACCATCGCCGACCTCGAAGGAAGCGACGACATTAAAGAATCGCACATCCTCGAAGCATTGCAGTACCGTGTGCAATAACTAACAAAAACTCATACCAGGAATGGTATGAGTTTTTGTTAGGCGAACTCGCAGACGCGAGGTTCGGTGATTTCTGGTTTTAGAAGTTCATGTTCCCAGTAGCCGTGTTTATCCTTGCCGAGGATATTGTCGGTTGCCTCGAAGGTTGCAGGGTCGGCGCCGATGAGAGGAAGATGTTTATAATAGACGGCATTTTTGTCTTTTGCATACTGGTCTGCATTGCAGCCTTCGTAGATATAGTGCCAGAGTATTTGGAAGGTATCGGGGTCTGCACCTTTGATGGTTGTTTCGTGATAGAAGACGCTGTTTTTATCGCGTGCGTAGTCAAATGTTTTGCCAACGGTTTCACCCTTCTCATAGAGCGGAGTGAAGGTTTCGATGTCTGCGCTATTTATGGTGTTACCTTCAAAGTATGCACCATTCTTATCTTTTGCGTAGGGATACTTGTAGCGCATACGAAGAGATGGTTTTCCGATGTCGGGCTCGCGAAGTACTGCGAAGGTTTCTGGGTCTGTACCATACATGTAGCTTCTTTTATAATAGACGGCATTTTTGTCTTTTACATAGTCGGAATCGGGGATTACCTCAAACGTAGCGGGGTCTACTTCGGAGAAAGGATGCAGTACGGTATGCAAGGGGTTTGGAATAACTTCGCGAACATACACTTGCACACTGTCTTTATAATACACTTCATTATAGAGAGACTGTTCTTCTGGCGAAATGCGAGTGAGGGTTTGTGCGTCGCGAGCAAGCACCTCTGTTCCATTCATAAATACTTGTTTACCAATAACTATCGTATTCGAGTCGACATTGCGCGCAGGAGTATCGGAGATATCTGCAATTTTCTTCAGTATAAAAGAATCACGATTGTCGTGTATGGTATGCAGTTCAGATGGTGTTTGTATGAGTGTGTCTGAAAGTAGTGTTGCTGCGCAGGCGTCTTTAAGCGGGATGTGCCACTCTTCGTTTTTCACCTCGCTATAAAGAGCAAGCGTAGCATTGTCGACTACTTTATAAGAAATGACCGTTTCACCGATTTTTGTAAACGTATTCCGGTGCACGCATGTCGAACTTCCTGTTGTTGCAAGAATAACAAGGAGCAACGAGCCAAATAGTATGAGTGAGGGGTACATATACTTGCGTTCCATATCCGTATAGTAACACGAAAACACCATGCTTGCGCACGGTGCTTTAAAACGGATTCTTGGCGCCGCGGACTTCGAAGTGGAGGTGTGGGCCGGTAGAGCGGCCGGTGTTGCCGACGCCGCCGAGCTTTTGGCCTTGCGAGACCTTGTCGCCGACACGAACGGCGTTGCTTGAGAGGTGGGCGTAGAGTGTTTGGGTGCCGTTTGCGTGCTTGACTACGACGTATTGGCCGTAGCCGCCGTTGTAGCCGGACGATGCGGAAATGATAACGGTGCCTGCTGCCGCAGCACGAACGGTAGTGCCGAGAGGCGCGCCGATGTCGATGCCATTGTAGCCGTGGATGCCTTGTGTTTTGCGACCGTTCGGAAGCGGATGGATGAGTCCGGCACTGCTACTGCCGCCGCTCGTCACGCCGCTCGTGCTTTTTGCGACAGCAACCTCAGCAACGATACCGTTTGGGATCACGACGACCGAGCCGACTTTGAGGTCACCTTCGAGTTGGTTGTAGGCAACGATTTCGTCTGCATCACCTTTGTACTTCTTGACGAGGGATGCAATGGTGTCGCCCTTCTTCACGGTGTGACGGACGCCAGAGATAGGGAGAATGTTCAGCACCATGCCGGGCTTGATGAGGTTGGCGCGTGCGATATCGTTTGCCCAAAGAATGGTGTTTTGCGAAACATCAAACATCTGTGCAATTTGCGAGAGGGTATCGCCCTCATGGACAACATAGACGCTAATCTCACCACTTACGGTGCCTGATTTCTCAAATGAACGGTCGTTTTCAGCAAAAAGAAAGCCGTCGGCGCCCCCGGGTACTGCAAGAGGTGTTGCGGTTGTGGTGCCAAGAAGGGGGATGTTCTGTGCGGTAGTATCCTGAATTGGCTGTACTATGACATAGGGAGAATCACTTTCGCTTGCGGCAAGTGAACTCATAAGGGGCGGAACGACAAACGAGAGGCTGCTTATGCCTAAGGTGCCGATTGCTATCCGCATAATATGTCGTGATGGTCTTTTGGGTAAGGAACCATCAGTTTGGGTATCAAGAGATTGAATACAAAAGGGTGGACGCGCCGCCGGAGTATCGTTACGGAGAAGCAGTAGTGCATGAAAAATCGCAAAGCGCGACTTATGCCTAAAATTGTACGCAGGTTGCAGGAACTGTCAACGCTTTTTGATGGCGGTCGTGTGGTATAGTGATGCGGCTATGGATCATCTCAAAGGGCTCAATGCGGCACAACAAGAGGCAGTATGTACGATTAATGGCGCGGTGCTAGTGCTTGCGGGTGCAGGGTCGGGGAAAACGCGAGTTATTACCCACCGCATTCTTGAAATTATTCGCAGTGGCGTTCCGGCGAACCGTATTTTGGCGGTTACCTTTACCAACAAGGCGGCCGCGGAAATGCGTGAGCGACTGCATCAGCTTCTCAGCTCTGCCGCGCAGCCCGATGATTTTGGCGAAGTCTCAGTCGCAATGCCGACCGCAACGACCTTTCACTCGCTCGGCGTACGGATTTTGCGTGAGCATCATGAACGGCTCGGCTTACCAAAACACTTTGCGATTTATGACCGCTCTGACACCATGCGCGCGATTAAATCCGCAATGGAGGCAGCGAATTATTCTGTTAAAGAATTTGAGCCAAAAAATATCCTTTCAGCAATTTCAAAAGCAAAAGGAGAAGGGGAAACGCCCGAGCAATACCTTTTGAATGCAAAGTCGTACGGCGCGCGCGCGGCAGGAGAGGTGTGGAAACGTTACGAGGTCATCATGCGCGAAGCTGGCGCGCTCGATTTTGACGACCTTCTCATTAAGACCTACAACCTCCTGCGTGACCACGAAGATATCCGCAAAGGATACCAAGAACGCTGGCAATATATTCACGTCGACGAATTCCAAGACACCAACAAAATTCAAATGGAAACCCTTCGTCTTCTCGCCGAGCATGGCAACGTCTGTGTGGTAGGTGATGTGGATCAGTCAATTTACAGCTGGCGCGGGGCGCAGATTAAGAATCTTTTGCAGTTTGAGGAGCATTTTCCAGATGTAAAGCAGATTAAGCTTGAGGAGAATTATCGCTCGACGAAAGTGATTATCGATGCATCGAATGCGATTATTGCGAAGAATAAGCAACGTCCCGACAAGACAGTGTATACGAATAACGAAGAAGGTGAGCCGATTATCTGTATCTACGCAGAGAACGAAAAAAACGAGGCGCGAGAAGTAGCAAAGAAAATCAAAGGACTCATTGATGCAGGCACGAAGCCGAGCGAAATCGCGATTATTTATCGCATGAACTTCCAGTCGCGCGTCCTTGAAGAAGCAATGATTACAAAAGGTGTGCCATATCAACTTCTTGGCACGAAGTTCTTCGAGCGTGCAGAAGTTAAAGATGTGCTTTCTTACCTCCGCTACATTCTCTCTGAAAATAAAGGCGACTTCGCGCGTATTATCAATGTGCCGAAGCGTGGTATTGGTAAAGTATCAATGGATAAGATTCTTGCGGGCGACCGTCAGGCGATTACACCACAAGCAAAAGGTGCGCTTATGAACTTTGATATGGTCATAAGTAAACTTCGAGAGAAGGTATATGAACAGCCCGTGGATGTAACACTTCGCGCAATTATTGAAGATACTGGACTTGAAGCAGCGCTTCGTGCTGGTGGCGACGAAGGTGAAGAACGACTCCAAAACGTCTACGAACTCGTAGCGCTTGCAACAAAGTATTCGCACTTGCAGCCAAACGAAGCCGTTGAACAGCTCCTTGAGGAATCGGCACTGCAAAGTGATCAAGACGAAATAGGCAATAAAGAAGACGTGGTGGATGCGGTGCGTCTTATGACGATTCACTCCTCGAAGGGGCTTGAATTTCCACATGTATTCATCACCGGACTCGAAAAAGGGCTCTTCCCGCACGAAGGCTTCGACCCCGGCACCAAGCGAGACAACGAAGAAGAACGACGACTCTTCTATGTTGCACTCACTCGTGCGGGGAAGCGTGTGTATCTCTCGATGGCGCAGACTCGTATGGTCTTTGGTTCAACACGCTACAACGAACCGTCGCCGTTCATTGGCGACATCCCCCAGGAACTCGTTGAAGAAGAACGGCCTGTAGTACAACAACACCGCGGCATAGGTTTTACTCCCGATCCAAACAAAAAACGAGGACTCCTCGACGACGACTGGGGCGCCGAAACCACTGTGTGGCTGTAGTATTCACTCGTGTAAAGGCAAAAGAAAATCTCAAGACAGTACCGTCTTGAGATTTTTTGATCTATAGGAATGTAGAGCACGTTATTCCTGAATAAATCCTCCAGCTTGGTGGCTCCAGAGTGCGGCGTAGGTGCCTGAGTCTTTTTGCACAAGTTCAGTGTGGGTGCCTTCCTCAAGAATGGTGCCGCCGTCGATGACAACGATACGAGACATGGACTTAAGGGTTGAGAGTCTGTGTGCAATGGCGATGACTGTTTTTCCTTGCATAAGAGTTTTTAGCGCGTCTTGAATTGCAGCTTCGCTCTCGCTGTCGAGCGCGCTCGTTGCTTCGTCGAGGATGAGAATTGGTGCGTCTTTTAGTATTGCTCGGGCGATAATAACTCGTTGACGCTGCCCTCCTGAAAGCTTGGTGCCACGCTCACCAACAAGAGTGTCGTAGCCGTTCGGGAGTGCGGTGATAAAATCATGGGCATGTGCTTTTTTTGCGGCATCGTGTATTTCTGCGTCGGTTGCGCTCGGCTTTCCATAGGCGATGTTTTCTCGAAGCGTTCGATGGAAGAGGACGGGTTCTTGCGGCACAATCGAGATAGCGGCACGGAGTGAATCCTGAGTAACAGAAGCAATGTTGACATTATCGATAGTGATGACGCCTGAGGCGATATCAAATTCACGAAGAAGGAGCGAGACAAGTGTTGATTTTCCTGCACCGCTTCTACCAACGAGTCCGAGATGTTCGTGTGGCGATACCCTAAGGGTAAAGTCTTTGAAAACAGACGTGTGTTCATAGGAGAAGTTGACATCCTTGAAGTCGATTGCTCCTCCTGACACAACAATCGACTCTGCGTGTGGTGCATCAAGAATTTCCTGTGGCACAATGAGGGTCTCGAGCGCCTCGGCGGTTTCACTGTACGTTTGCACGAAACGATTGATGGTAAAGCCTACACGAGTAAGTTCTTGGTAAATATTTAAAACAACCGCGAACATAAGTACAAATGAACCCGCAGTTACGGTGCCGAGATTGTATCCTGTAACGAGGAGCATCACAATAACACCTGTTGCAAAAATAATGGCGAGCGAGTTTATCCCAAGGACGAGTTGCGACATGTCCATACTGTGATTTGCTTTTCTGCGGACGGCATCGTTCTGGCGGACAAAGAGTGCGAGCTCCGGTTCGCTTTGTGCGAAGGTACGAATCGAACGGAAGTTCGCAAGCATATCAAATGAATACCCAGACACTTTTGCGTTTTCATCAGCAAGTGCACGAGCCGCTTTTTGCTGGAGTGAAGAGAGAGGAATGTTTATAAGGGCGAGTATGACAATGAGGAACAAAAAGACCATTCCCGCACGCCAATCAATGGAGAACATGAGAGAGGTAGCAATAGTAACGGAGAGCACTAGTGAGAGTATTTCCCATACCGCACCCTCAATGATAGCGCCCACACCGTCTGCCGCCTGGGAAACTTTCGCGCCGAGGGTTCCTGAAAAAGCGTCAGAGAAAAAACGATGACTGTGTCCAAACAGGTACGACATAAGAGACGCTTGCGCGCGAAGGACTGACATGGTTTCTCCCCGCGTGCCCGTTACTGCTGCAGAGTGCTTCGTGAGAACGGCAATCAAAAATCCAAGAAGATAGACGACAGACCAAATTGTAATGAATGTTCCTGTGGGGAGTGCAGTTGAAACATTCGCATTGGTTACACCGTCAATAATGATTTTATAAACGTAGGGAAGTAGCCCGCTGATAATGTCCCCAATAAGGACAAGCAGGAGCGTGAGACCAAGGAGACCTCGACTCCTAAGCGACATGTCCCACGCAAAACGCCAGGGTGACGTCGAGAGTTTTGGTATTGTTTTCATGAGGGAACTATACCACAGGTAATTGGCGCACAAAAAATCCCCGCGCTCTTGGAGCGCGAGGCGAAAGATGTGGCTTAGCTGAGGAGGAATGTCCCCACGCTTACCACCATACAGAGGTAATAGATGCTGAGAATAGTCGCCTCCGTTTCTTTCTTAAGCTTCAGAAAAAGCCAAGCCAGAGCTGCAAGACTAAAAAATGAAAAGACGGAAACGCTTGGGGAATTGAAAACAAGAGCTACCTCTAGCGAAGACAAGAAGAGAAGAAATGTGACCCCGGAAGGGGCGAAATAACAACTCCAATGCAAGGGTTTCCCGATGCGATTACGATAGAGTATCACAGACACTAAGAATATCGATATGGATGCCATGATGAGAAACGGCGTGGAATCCATTTCCGAAGGCTGAACGACATCACGCACCACCGTAACACTTCCTGCGCCGTCATAGAGGACGCCGGTATCAATGATGGTTGTTTTTTTGATATGGAAGAACCCAGAGCGCTCGGCTTTCACATGGCTGGTAACTGGCACGACGACGCCTGGGTTACGAATTGCGGCTTTCCACCAAGCATCGCCGAGCGCAAGGACGCCGTCACCGAAGGCTACTTCGATTTTGCGGTCACCGCCTGGGTTTTCGATGGAAATGGAGCCGTCGGCGCCGAGCCGCACCGTTTCGGCAGAAGCAGAAAACGAGAGCACGAGCGCGACAAATGCCGCGAGCAGGAACTTTTTCATGGAATTTCTCCTTTGAGAGGTAAAAGATCAAGGACAAGCAAAAAGAGCGTACCATGTAGGTGAGTATTGTCAATATGATTGTTCGTTAGGTGGCGTTTGCGCTAGCGCATGTGTGTTCCTTGTGGTACGGTGTCGGTAATGAAATTAACAGCAAAAAAGTCGCTCGGGCAGAATTTCCTCAATAATCCTACGGTGCCAGCAGCAATGGTTGCGGCAGGTGCTCTTACCGCGGGTGACACCGTACTTGAAATAGGCCCCGGAACGGGCGCGCTCACCAAAGCACTCCTTGCCACAGGCGCACACGTTGTTGCTGTCGAAGCAGATGAGCGAGCAGTGGAAGTTCTCTACGAGGTGTTTGCAAAAGAAATCGCATCAGGGCAGCTCGCTCTCATGCACGCAGATATTCGCGAGTTTTTGGCGGGAGATATGAACGGTATTCCTGAAAACTACGCCGTTGTCGCAAATATCCCATATTACCTCTCTGGCTTTTTATTCCGCACACTTCTCGAGCATGCGAAGCAGCCAAAAACCATCGTATTCCTTATTCAAAAGGAACTCGCGCATCGCATTGCTCGCGATGAAAAGGAGTCGCTCCTCTCACTCTCCGTGAAAGCGTTCGGTACACCGAAATATGTACAAACCGTAAAGCGTGGCAATTTCAGCCCTGCACCCAAAGTTGATTCTGCTATTGTTGCTGTCCATAACATTACGAACAATCGCTTCGTAAACCTCGACCGTACAAAATTCTTCGAACTCCTCCACCAAGGCCTCGGCGGCAAACGCAAACAACTCCTCGGTGCGCTTGCAAAGACATATCCGCGTCAAACGCTCGAAGAAATTTTCAAACAACAAAACCTCCTCCCCACCGTCCGCGGCGAAGACCTCACTATTGAACAATGGACGGCTCTTGCACGTTCTCTCAAATAAAATAATTCGTTGCGAACAATCACCGTTGTTGCTCTGACTCCTGGATCCCGTCAGGATGACAAAAGTTACGTGTATTGTTTTTGTGCGAGAAGTAGTTAAATCCACATGGATGTAACTCTTCTTGCTCTACAGAAAAAGCCCGCGCAGTGCGGGCTTTTGAGCGGAAAAGAGCGGGCGGGTTACTTACTAACAGTAGGCTTCCTGAATATAATGAGCTGTTGTGCTCCGTTGTCTTCATATCGGACAGTCCACCCCACCTCAGCATAGATGGTGTTGATGCTCTTCAGCCACCCGTTCGCAGCGGCATCGCCTGCGCTGTGTCCTGCTTTCTTGAGCGCCTCAAAGACATGTGTGATGTCGATGATTGCGTCCTGGCCATCCAGGTTCATGACAATGAGGTCGTTGAAGATCTGGATCATGACGTCAGGGACTGATGCGCGCTTGGCAACTTCTGCCTCGGCGGGGGTGATGGGTTTTGCAGGATCACTCATGAGCTTCTCCAATAGTAGTTGAGGTTTAAGAAATTGAGAAAAGATTACGCGCCAAGGTCGGCTTGACGGAGTGCGGAAACAATCGCTTCCGTCAGAAGCCCGAGGCGGTTTTCCTTGCCGTTTGTCAGCGTCGAGTGCGGATCAGCTTTGTCACCACCGAGCGTTTCGGCGACGACGGAGCCGACAGTTGTGGTTTCGAAGCCGCGCTCTCGCGCAATGTCAACAAAGTTTTCCGGAATCTGAACTCCGCGAGAAGTCGTCACAATATTCCTGCGGGAAGCGTCATTCACAAGAATGACTGCAACATCAACATAAATTCCGTAATGCGAAAACAGTCCGCTCTCAATGCCGATATGAATTTCGGCCCCGGAGTTATGTGCCAGGGCTGCTCGAGAACGGCGCGCGGCACCGGCAAAGGTTTCCGCGTAGCCTTCAGGCTGTTCGTTAACTCGAGAAGGGCAATCGACGAAATAAATCTTGGCGACAATATCGAGCTCTATACAGGCGACGCGTACCGCCTCGATCTTGATTTGACTCATAGAGCCAACAACAATCCTCACAGGGGTTGGCATAGCGCCATCTTGTGCCATAGTGATTCTCCAAAAAGTGAATGTTCAAAAAAGAGCGAGACAAGGCTGAATTACCTTTCAGCGAAACTGTACCATAGTAGTATGGAATGTAAAGCGCTACGAAATAATCCCTCCATAAACGGAGGGATTATTTCGTGCGATAGTCAGTTTTTGTGAAGCTCTTTGCGGAGACGTGCGTAGAGCGGAAGCATGATACAGATGAATGCGATAGCGAGGAGGAGGTAGGTGATGCGGTAGTCAAAGACAGTGACGGCGTAGCCGAAGATAAAGCTGCCGGCAGCGACGACGAGCGCGTCTAGTTGGGCGGGAACGGAGAGGAGGGTTGCTTTGAACTTGCTGCCCCCGATGTGTTTAAGCAGGTACCCTTTTTCGATTTGGGTGAGTCCCCACTGGAATGCGTTCAGGAGTATGAAGATTGTGGCGATAATCCACATGTTGGTGATGATGCCAAGGAGGGAAAAGAGTGCTGCATAGAGGATTATTTCGAAGGAGTAGAAGCGTTTTTCGGGAAGGAATGTGCGGAACTTGCCGCTATAGGCAAGCATGAGTGATGCGCCTAGTCGCCCAACACCGTGGAGAACACCAAACCAAACGACGGGCAGTCCAAGGTCGACTTGGTACAGCGTGCGGAAGACGCCACCAATCATAAGAAGCCCCGAGAGTGTTCCGGTAAAGAATGCGAACGGCATAAAACCAAGGCGAATACCTTCGCGCATTACCTGCTTGAAGTTGGTGGCGCCTATTTCGTCAATATGTTCTTGCGAAACTTTTGGCGAGACGAGCGAGAGTGTGACAAAAAGCGCGACGATATCGATGATAAGCATGACGAGGAACGGGAGTTTGAAGCTCACAGAGACAAGGAACGGTACGAGTGCGGTAAGGATAACGGGAATGGCGAAGCCGAGCGAGCTGAGTTTTCCCATAATTCGTGTGTAGTCGTCGTCTTTTCCAAGCGCCCTCAGCGTTTCGTGCATGAACGCGCTGCCTGTGCCGCTCATAAATGCTCCACCGAGCGCGAACGCGACAGAAGCAAGAATAAGGAGCAAGAGATTTTCCGAAAGAAGGTAGAGCAGTGATGACGCTACAAAAAACACGCGCGCGAGCACGAGCGCGTGTTTATGCCCCATTTTGTCGGAGAGGTAGCCGCTCGGGATTTCAAAAAGAAACCCAGCGAGACTACTGAAAAGCATAATAGTGCCCACGCTCGCTGCGGTAACATTGGGAATAGTGAGATAATACGCGCCAAGCACCGCGGCAAATACCCGCTTATTTGCAACGAGCATGATGCCGTATTTCCAAATATTTGATTCGAGAGACTGCATGGCGGTGAGTATAGCATGATTATGTTAGGTGATAACAAAAAATTGTATCAAAGGACATTTTATAGTATAGTCGTGAAGTTGGAGACGTGGGTGAGTGGTTGAAACCAGCACACTGCTAACGTGCCGAGGTGTAAAAGCCTCCGAGGGTTCGAATCCCTCCGTCTCCGCAGAAAGAAACTTCCGAATCCGAAAGGTGGGAAGAAGCCCGCGCCGAAGGCGCGGGAGTGGGCAAAAGAGCCCGTCGCGAAGCTATGAATTGGGACGGGACGGGTGCGGCGAAATGGG